>Ga0315289_10005147_pt1 | contig 19372 bp, 17 predicted proteins | sample YL17G11_40_MG_FD_203452 | JGI IMG/M metagenome (GOLD analysis project Ga0315289, IMG submission 203452) | Sediment microbial communities from Yellowstone Lake, YNP, Wyoming, USA - YL17G11_40 | ecosystem: Environmental > Aquatic > Freshwater > Lake > Sediment | place: USA: Wyoming | collected...
AAACGGGCAGATATGGCATTCACTGCTTGGAAAGCGTCGCTTCGCTCCGGCTGCCGGTGGAAACTTTAGACCGGAATGACTGGAAACTTTGGAGCGTTATAGGTGGAAACTTTCAGCGGAATAGGCATGTCAGCCGAAATATATATTTTTAACAAATTATTGACTTGAATTTGGACAGATGTGGTGAAAAATAAAATAACTTATCTAATTTTGTTTTTGCCATTATTTATTACACATTTATATCTATCACATGCTAATAATATACCTTTTATTTACAATGATGAGGCTGGATATATTGGTAAGGCACGATATTTTGTGGATGGTTATCTACCTTTTACATTGGGAATGTATAAAGAAGGAAATTTTGTAAATATAAGCTACTATCCTGGATATAGTTTCTTGTTATCTCCACTATTCCTTATTAGCAATAATATAGAAATTATCTACAAGATAATCCAGCTAGTCAATTCTTTATTGATGGCGCTCATCCCTGTTTTAGCGTACCGCATATCCCGGTATCTTGCTGATGATCTCCCCTATAAATATCACCTGGTTACCGCTTTAACCATTGGATGTTACCCGCCGTTTCTGCTTCATTCAAATGTAGCCTGGTCAGAAGCTCTTTTCATCCCGCTTTTTCTTTTTCTCTGCCTCCAGATATTTCATCTCTCCAATAACCCGGGGAAACCCATCTTCTGGATTTCCTCGAATTTCTCCTTCGCCTTTCTTCTTTCGACCCACCCGCGGGCATTTGGAGTCCTTCCTGCTCTCCTGATTACTTTTCTTGTGGTTGCAAATGATTTGCTGAAGAAATCTTCTCGAAAATACATCATCACGGCCCTCGCTTTTGCCTCTCTTCTCACGGTGTCTCTGGTGCTTTATACAGTTGCCAGAACTGGCGGCGGCTATCAAGCTAATGTCCAGGTCCAATTGCTAAAAACTCTTTCTTTATCTGGCTTTTTATCCCTGTTAACTTCGGCAAACAACAAGCTGTTCTACATAACGCTGGCTTCATTAGGAATTGCCATTTTAGGCATATTCCGCTCATTTCACATTATTAGAAATTTTCGAGATGACCGCAGAATATACCCTTTAACTCTTTTTTCATTGTTATCATTTATATTCGTTCTGCTTTTGTCATCTATGATGATGTCCAGAACTGACGGCAGGGCCGACCATATAATCTATGGGCGCTATATTGAAGGTGTTATAGCGCCTATCTTTGTCCTGGGATTTATTGAGTACTTCAAAAAAGGCTATGGTGTTCGGTTTGCCATAGCTACATGCTTTATAATAGTATTTACCTATGTTTCGGCTTCTCGCTATCTGGAATCGTTACCCATGAATCTCGTCAACATCATGGGCATTTGTAATTATCGTTTTTTTACAGGCAATTTCAGTTTCAAGACCGTCATGGTAATATTTGCCGTCTCACTGGCAATCGTTATGGCCACACGGTACTGCAGCCTAACATTGTCGGTAATTGCAGTTGGATTGATCTTTCTCATCAGCTCCGCGTACATTGCCCAGGATTATTTTGCAAGAAGCGTCCATTCCATGTCGGAATCTTTGGAGCTTCTTACGCCGTTAAAAAGATATGTAGCGTCCGGCAATGGCAGGATACTGAGTTTCGACAAAAGTTATCTCAACATGCAGACCATAGGCCATGTGTACGTATACCCAATTCATGTCCCTGAATTAGGAATTTCGTTTTTTAATTCGAATAAGGGGAAGGTTGCGCAGTCTGAAATTTTCATAAATGGATCTTTTCATGCTCCCGACTGGGGGAGGGACGCCCGCTTGATAGGTCTCGAAAACAAGTTCCCACAGTACCTCTGGCTCCTGCCTGGCAAGGCTCAAGATCAGTTCATCCAGGAGGGATGCATTCTCCCGAAGAACTTCCCTGCGCCCTTGCCTGACAGCGCTCTCTGTGCCTCAATGGCTTTACAGAAGCATGAGATCGAAATAAAAGACGGCAAAGTAGTTGTTCCCCTTTCAGTCAGACATGCGGGTGAAGGGTTCTTTTGGCCCAATGCCAGCGACTTCAAGCGGAGTTCTTTCAGCGTCGGTGTCGGCGTTAGGCTTTTCAGCAGAAAAAAAATGTCCATAGTATACGCAGATGTCTTTGATCTTCCCCACTCCGTCTATCCCGGTCAGAGCATCACGATGGATCTCCCTCTCGAATTTTCACGAGACTCAGTCCCCCCTGGTGAATATTTACTGCGGATTGATTTGGTGCAGCAGGGCGTAAGATTGTTCTCTGAAATTCAGGATACGGGCTTGAATCTTCCGGTAAACCTTTCGGATAAACGATTGGTAATAGGTGACAACTGTCCATTTTTAGGCAATCCGCTGCTGATATCTCATTACGTACCCGAGAATGGACGGATCTTGCCGCAACATGTCCTGGTGAAAGAAAATATCTACAAGGACAATAACTGGACAAACGGAGAAGGTATCCTCAAGTGTATACACTATGAAATAAAACCTGATGACAATTTCCTGGTTATCGAGACAAACGGCTTCAATCCATTCAAAGGCAACATGCAAAGAATAGGACTACAAGTGGCTGCTAATGGGATTAAGCTCGAATATTTTGTTTCAAAGAATAACCAGTATTATTTTAAACTGCCCAAGAAACTGAAGGTAATAACCGCTCTTTCCTTAAAATCTCGGACCTTCGTGCCGAAGAAACAGGGCATAAATAATGACAAGCGGAAATTGGGTATTGATATTAAAGCGATTAGATTTTCAAAGGAAGTTCATGCTTAAAGTTATTATCCAAATTCCCTGTTTTAACGAGGAAGAAACCCTCGGTATAACCCTTTCCCAGCTGCCTCGTACTCTCTCGGGTGTGGATAAAGTAGAATGGCTCGTCATTGATGATGGGAGCACGGACAAGACCGTCGATGTTGCACGGTCATACGGGGTAGATCATATACTCAGTTTGCCCCGCAACCAAGGCCTTGCTAAAGCTTTCATGGCAGGGTTAGATGCATCCCTCAAAGCAGGTGCAGATATAATCGTCAATACCGACGCCGATAACCAGTATTGCGCTGCAGACATTCCCCGGCTGATTGGACCAATTTTGGACGGTAAGGCTGAGATTGTCATTGGTTCGCGGGCTATCAGTGATTTAAAACACTTCAGCTTTACCAAAAAAGAACTACATAAACTGGGGAGCTTGGTGGTGCGGCTGCTAAGCAAGACCAATATACCTGATGTTTCAAGCGGTTTCAGGGCCATGAGCCGTTCTGCTGCATTACAGATTAACGTTTTTAGTGATTATACCTATACCCATGAAATGATAATCCAAGCCGGGCAGAAGAATATGTCAATAACGTCTGTCCCCGTTCGGACTAATGAACCGTTGCGACCCTCACGGCTTTTCAGGAATATCTGGGTTTATATCATCAATGCATTTGTTACTATAATCAGGATATTCATTTTGTACCGGCCGTTTCCTTTTTTTGCCATTCCCGGAGTTTTCAGCTTCTGTGTGGGTTTTCTTATCAGTGCCCGGTTTCTTTATTTTTATGTTACCGGCCCAGGTACCGGACACATCCAGTCGCTTATCCTGTCAGCTATACTCATGGGACTTGGGTTTTTCCTCTGCATAGCGGGTATTTTAGCAGATTTAACTTCTGCAAATCGCAAGTTGCTTGAAGATATAAAATGGCGGATAATGAATTTTGAAACCACATACTTTTCAAGATTAATGAAAAGATAATCCCGGCAATGCTCACGTACCCTGTCTTTCCACAAACATCGCATCCTGATCGATTCCCCTACCCTTCACCGCTGGCCAGGCATATCTATGCATGTAAAGCCTAATTATATTCTGCCGTGTATTGTGCTGCTTGCGTTGACACTGAGAACAGGCTTTCTCATCAGGAATATCGAGACCCATCCCTATTTCTTCTTCCAGAATACGCAGTCGATAGAGACGCAGCTTAGTTCCGGTGATAAACCGTATGTCAATGATTTTGGCTATGAAGCTGCAAACATAGCCTGCGCGATGGTTTGCAAAGGAGAAGGATTCGCAAGTCCCTTTGGCGGCAGCACCGGGCCGACAGCATGGGCAGCGCCGGGCATAGTGCTTATCTATGCGCTGTCATTTTATGCCTTTGGCTGTTTTACCTTCAGTTCTATTCTTTTTATGTTTTTACTTTCGCTGCTGTTTTCTGCAGCGATGGTAGTTCTTGCCTATCGTTTAAGTTTTCTCCTGTTTGAAAATCAGCCAACTGCGTGTATCTGCGCTGCGCTGGTCGCATTGTGCCCCCACGATCTCTATATTTTCAATATCATGAAGATCAGTGATTTTAATATATTTTCATTTTTGTTCCTGCTCATATTCTGCGCGTTTATAGAGTATTGTCATTCAGGCCGGAAGCTCCATTTGCTTCTATTTTCTTTCATCGCCGGTATATCGATTCTTTTCAACCCGGTCTTTATATGTTCAGTTCTGTCATGCTTTTTATTCCTCATTTTTAATGCCGGCCGCGACATACGCCCGGCCATACAAAAGGTATCCGGTTCCCTGGTTATAATGGCCTGCATCATTACCCCGTATATTGCATATCAGAATAACCATCTTCATGCCTTGACATTCATAAAATCTAACAGTTTATTTGAATTGTATATAGGTAATACCAGTGAGTCTACCGGCGAGTTATCGGAAGATCTTTTCATGAAATATCATCCCAGCTTAAATACCCGTGAATACCATGCCTATCGGGCAATGGGCGAGGTCAGCTATGTTCGTTCAAAATTCAGCATTCTGCTTGCGAATTTCAATTTTCAGCGATTTGTAAAATTGTGCATGCAGCGTTTTTTATATTTCTTTTTTATCTATCCGGGAGCTGATTCACAGCAACAGGGCTGGAAGCTGCTGATCAGATACCTTACGTATCCGCTCACTGGGCTATCGCTGCTCTTATTTCTGGCCCAGCGATGGAAGGGAAAAAATGCCTATGATCCATTGTGGTACGCGTACATGATCAGCTATGCGCTGCCCTTTTTATGCACCGGTGTTATGTGGAGATATTCATTACCCTTGGCACCTCTGGCAATGATTCTGCTGGGAAAAAGTCTCGCAGTCTTTATAACAATGTTCAAGGCAAACTCCGGCTTAACTGCATAAGCAGGAATGATTCTCCCTCATGAACAAAAACGCTATAATTCTGCTTCTTATTATCTCATTTGCACTGCTGCTGCGCCTGTGCCTTTTACTGCTGAATATCTCTTACAACCCGTCTTTTTTTTACCAGGATATTGCTTCTATAAAGCAGGGGATCAACTCCGGCGAAAAGCCGTACCTGAATGATTTTGGTTTTGAAGCTTCAAATGTTGCCTATGCAATGGTCTGCAGAGGTGAAGGGTTTTCAAGTCCTTTTGGCGGGAGTACCGGACCGACCGGATGGGTTGCCCCGGGCATGGTGTTCTTGTATGCGCTCCCATTCTATCTTTTCGGGTGCTTTACTTTCGGCTCAATCCTGTTTATGTTCCTGGTCTCCCTCACGCTGTCTGCGGCAATAACATATATGGTTTACAAGGTATGCCTGCTTGTTTTTAACGACCATTCTACGGCCTTTCTGAGCAGCGCTTTTTTTGCGGCATGTCCGCAAGATGCCGCTCTTTTTTTCCAGCACCGGCATCTAGACTTTAATGTGTACACGTTTCTTCTCTTACTGCTGCTCTGGATTTTCATTCAGCATGCTCTCTGCAAGTCAATGAAAACGCTTATTCTGTTTTCCTTGGCCGCGGGACTATCATTTCTTTTTAATCCCGCTTTCGCGCTGCCGGTCATTATGTGCCTTGCATGGCTTGTACTGCGGCAGCGGAAATATTTTTCGGCAATCAAGCCGACAGTAACAGCATTTCTTATAATCGCAATCATCATTTCACCCTATGTTATATTTGAGAGATACCGGCTCGGTTTCTGGTCGTTCATAAAATCAAACAGTCAGTTTGAGCTGTATATAGGCAACGTCGCTGCTGCCGACGGTGTCCTGACGCTTGAACTTTTTACCCGCTACCATCCAAACAGGAACCAGCAGGAATTTTTAACCTATAAGAGCCAGGGCGAAAAACAGTATCTAAACTCGAAATTCAATCATTTCCTGGATACTTTCAGGATACAGGATTTTGCACGATTATCCTTCAAGAGATTCCTTCATTACTTCTTTATCTACAGCCCGGTACGCAATGAGGCGCAGGGGATCGGTCTTTTTTTCAGATATGCTGCCAGCGCTCTCACCGGACTTTCACTGGTTGCGTATCTATTCGCGCGACGTTATAATAAAAATCCCTGTGACCTTTTCATCTATAGCTTTATTCTTTCCTATGCGCTGCCGTATCTTTTTGCCGGCATCATGTGGCGCTATTCATACCCGGTAGTGCCGTTGAGTATCATTCTTTTGTGCAGGAGCATCGTGCTCGTACGAAATATGTCTTCAACCCGGATACAAGCAGATACACCATGCTGACCGTCTGCTATTTCGGCACGTACCGCTCTGAATATTCCCGCAACCAGATTATGATTGAAGGGCTTCGGCGTGCGGGGGTCACGGTTATCGAGTGTCATGAACAGTTATGGCACGGCATAGACGACCGGGAAAGGATAGCAAGCGGCGGCTGGATAAACCCATATTTCTGGTGGCGCATATTGCTGACCTATGCGCGTCTTATCATGCGCTACCGCACGGTTGATAAACATGACATCGTAATAGTCGGTTATCCGGGACAGCTTGACGTTTTTATTGCATGGATTCTCTGTTTGATATACCGCAAGCCCCTGGTGTGGGATATTTTTATGTCTATCTACCTTATTGCTCTTGAGCGGGGGCTGGATAGAAAAAGCAAGGCTTCGATTCGTTTGCTGCGATGGCTTGAGCAAGTAGCATGCCGCCTTCCGGATAGGCTCATTCTTGATACTGAAGCATATGTCTCATGGTTTATATCGACTTATGGATCAGCAGCAGATAATTTCAGGATAGTTCCGACCGGCGCTGATGACCGGGTGTTTCAGCCTTCCGCAAATACTGTGATTCATAACGGCTGCTGGCGCATATTGTATCACGGATCATTTATACCTAATCACGGAGTATTACATATTATTGAAGCAGCACGTCTGCTGGCAGACAATACGCTCATTCAGTTTGAACTTATTGGAACGGGGCCGGAGCGGGACAGAGCACGGGAGCTTGCAAAACAGTACAATTTGAATAATGTTACGTTCATTGAATGGCTGGAGAAAAAAACTCTTGCAGCACGTGTGGCACGGGCACACATCTGTTTAGGCTCGTTTGGTACGACACCGCAATCACTCATGACCATACAGAATAAGATTTATGAGGCACTGGGACTTGGAAAGTCGGTTATCACGGGGGATTCTTCGACAGTGCGCAGCGTGTTTGAACACAAAAAGCATCTTTATATATGTCATCGCGAAAATCCTCTTTCCCTCGCACAGGCAATCATTGAACTACAGGGTAATCCTGAATTGTGTAAGACACTTGCCGCTGAAGGTCATAAATTATTTATGGAGCGTTTTACAATCGCTAAAATCGGTGCGCTTTTTAAGCAACATCTAATAGAGTTACTTAGATTCAGTACTTAGATTCATTACTTGCCCCCGGAAGAATTTGAGGCTATAGTACAAGACGCAAGACGAGCAGAGAAAACAATCACTCGGACAGCTCATCCTAAAACTGCCAGGTTAACTCTACAGTCCATGGGATGCAGTCCAAAGTTAAAAAATTTTATCAATAAAGAGGAGATACTATGATTGCTTTGATTACTGGTATAACAGGACAGGATGGTGCTTATTTGGCTCAATTTTTAATTAAAAAAGGATATACGGTTTATGGTTCCTACCGGAGATTGAGTTCTCCTAACTTTTGGAGAATGGAAGAATTGGGAATTTACAAAGATGTGCATCTCATTGAAATGGACCTCCATGATACTGGTAATATAATTAGGGTCTTAGAGTTAACAAAACCAGATGAGGTTTATAATTTGGCTGCACAGAGTTTTGTGGCCGTATCATTTGATAAACCCATACTGACGGGAGAGACAACAGGTCTTGGAGTGACAAGAGTTCTGGAAGGGATTCGTATTGTAAACCCCAAAATAAAATTTTACCAAGCTTCGTCTTCCGAGATGTTTGGGAAGGTCCAAGAAATCCCTCAAAAAGAGACAACGCCTTTTTATCCCAGGAGCCCCTATGCTGTTGCTAAATTATATGGTCATTGGATAACTATCAACTACAGGGAAGCGTATAATATTTTTACTTGTTCAGGTATTCTTTTTAATCATGAATCACCATTACGGGGCATAGAATTTGTTACACGAAAAATATCAGATGCTGTAGCTCGTATTTATCACGGGCTTCAAGACTATATTGAGTTGGGATCCTTAGATACAAGGCGAGACTGGGGATATGCCGCGGAATATGTTGATGCTATGTGCAGAATGCTTCAATATTCTGAACCAGATAATTATGTTATTGCAACCAATTCAGCACATTCAGTGAGAGAGTTTGTGGAAGCAGCTTTTGAAGTAGTTGGTAGAGAAATTGTATGGAAAGGCCAGGGTGTTGAGGAAACAGGTAAGGATAGCGTTAATGGTAAAACACTGGTGAAGATTAATCCTAAATACTATAGACCAACAGAGGTTGAGATGCTTTTGGGTGATTATTCAAAGGCCAAAAAAAAGCTCGGTTGGGAGCCAAAAACATCATTCAATGATCTGGTTCGATTAATGGTAGAATCAGATTTGAAAAGGGTGATCCCCTGAGTATTAAGTTATGAAATGAAAATCGCCATTGATGCACTACCAATAATGTCCCAAAAGACCGGTATAGGGTATTATACACACCACTTAATCTCACAGTTTGTAACGATTGCACCTGATGATGATTTTTATTTATGTGATGTCCTTTTTGAATCTCCATTTTGCACTATTGTCAAATTGGGCAATGACCTTTCTAATGCTTATCAGTTTATCCGTATCTCTAAAGTTCCTTTTCCTTTTGTGACGTTTACGCGTTTCCTTTTTTTTATCCAACAAAAATTGATAGGCAAAGCGCCAAAAATTGAAGAAATGGACATCTTTTTTGGCCCGAATTACAGAGGAACATTTAAAGAATCCATGAGAACTGTAATAACCATCCATGATATGGTTCATAAATATTTTCCTGAAACCATAGGAGGTGAGAATCTTAAATACCTTACAAACAAGTTGCCCAACATTGCTAAAAAGGCACATTGCGTTATAACCGATTCGGAGTCAACAAAAAATGATATTATAAAACTTTTAAATGTTCCTGAAGAAAAAGTAAAAGTAATTTATCTTGGCGTTGATGGTGTATTCAAACCGTTAATTGATACAAAAGCTTTGGCTTCAGTAAAAAAGCGTTATGGTCTTCCTGAGAAGTTCATTCTCTTTCTTGGTACGATCGAGCCGCGTAAGAATATTCAAGGATTAATGAAAGCATATGCCAAGCTATGTGAAGAAACGAGCTTTAATCATGATTTGGTATTAGCAGGTGATATACAATGGAAAAGTGGAGGCCTGAAAAATCTTATAAAAGATTTAAGGTTTGTTGATAGAGTTCGTTTCATCGGATATGTTGACGAAACGGATTTAGCAAATCTATACAATCTTGCAGATATTTTTGTGTATCCGAGTTTTTATGAAGGTTTTGGTCTGCCGATTATTGAGGCCATGGCGTGCGGAGTGCCTGTAGTGACATCGAATACCTCTTCTCTTCCAGAAATTGCTGGCAATGCAGCTGTTTTGATTGATCCCCATTCAATAGATGATCTGGCTCAAGGTATAAAACGTGTACTTTCGGATAATGAACTCCGACAAAACCTTATAAGGAGCGGATTAGAACGTGCTAAACTTTTCACATGGGAAAAGTGTGCAAGGGAGATCATGAAGGTTTTTAAAGAGTTGCTGAGCAATCGAGGGGAAAACATCGTCTCAGATACCTTGGTTACTTTGTAAAAAATAACCTTATTCTCTGTAATTTGCCTCAGATCATCAACAAAACCGAGTATGTGAAGATGGAAGTCATAGTAGATGGTATCATTTACCAGTATCAGTCCTATGGAGGAATTTCTCGCCTCTACAGCGAGATTCTCCCTCGGATGTGCACAATGGATGATTCTATTCACATTTCCTTATTGACTTCAGTTGGGTTAAATACACCTTTACCTGTGCATTCACATATCCATCAGTGTTACCTTCCTCCAGTTGAGCGATTCCTCCGGCCTACTCAACTATGGTGGCCATTTATTACGCACATAAGAGTGTCGATAGCGCGATTGAAGATGAAAATTGCCAAAGGGAGTATCTGGCATTCAACATATTATACGATGCTGCCAAAATGGGATGGCCCTGTGGTCGTTACTGTGGTAGATATGATCTACGAACGATTTGGGCATCTATTCAATGGATTGATGAATGACTTATTCAGAACACAGAAACGGCGTTGTGTAGTAACGGCTGATATCGTGGTCTGTATATCAGAGACCACCAAGAGGGATGTGCAAGAGTTTTATAGCATAGATGCTGACAAGATTGAGGTTGTACCGCTTGCATTCAGCAAAAGTTTTCGATTATTGAATAAAATTGAACGTTCTTTTTTTCAAGCAATTAAGAGGCCATTCTTTCTTTATGTTGGAGACCGTCCTCATTATAAAAACTTTCAAGGCTTACTCCATGCATATAGTGCCTGGATGGGGGAAAAAGAGGTAGATCTTATTGTGGTAGGTAAACCGTGGTCGAGAGAAGAAAAAAGATCTCTATCCGATCTTCATATTACTGATCGGGTGCATTTATGGAAACACGTTGACGATCAAACCCTCTGTTTTCTTTATAACCAGGCACTTGCGTTTATCTACCCATCTTTCTATGAAGGATTCGGCATTCCTTTGTTAGAAGCTATGGCTTGTGGGTGTCCAGTTGTCGCTTCGCGTATCCCCTCAACGATTGAGATAGCGGGAGAATGCCCAATCTATTTTGAGCCCAAGGACACAGGAGATTTTCTCACGGCACTTGATACTGCTTTCTCAGAAGGAAGAAGCTCTGAACGTGTAAGATTAGGATTGAATCTGGTTAATCGTTATTCATGGGATAATACAGCAAGACAGACGTTAGAAATATACCGTGGATTAGGAGTATAGATTGTCAGACCAATATATCTGGTCTTCCTAATACCTAAGAAGGAGGTTTCGAAAGATGCAATGGGGAGATAAAAAAGTTGTAGTTACCGGTGGGGCAGGTTTCCTTGGCTCGTTTGTCGTTGAGAAGTTGCAAAAGCGTGGCTGTCAGAATATAGTTGTGCCACGCTCTCAGGAGTATGACCTGAGAGATCGTGATGCCATCATCAAGCTTTTCAACACAGTTGCGCCGCACATAATAATTCACCTTGCAGGCATTGTAGGAGGCATCGGTGCAAATCAGGCGAATCCTGGCAAGTTTTTTTATGACAATGCAATTATGGGTATTCAACTGATGGAATACGCCCGGCACTTCGGAGTGGAGAAATTCGTTGCTATCGGTACCATTTGTGCGTATCCCAAATTTACCCCTATACCTTTTAAAGAAGAAAATCTGTGGAATGGATATCCAGAAGAGACGAATGCTCCTTATGGTTTGGCAAAAAAGATGATGCTCGTACAGGCCCAGGCATATCGCACCCAGTATGGATTCAATGCAATTTATCTTTTACCTGTCAATCTCTATGGTCCGCGAGACAACTTTGATCCAGAGACCTCCCACGTTATACCTGCCCTCATCCAGAAGTGCGTTAAGGCAAAGATGAATAGCGAGAAAAAGATCACAGTGTGGGGAACCGGACAGGCAACGAGAGAATTTCTCTATGTGGAAGATGCGGCAGAGGCTATAGTCTTGGCAGCCGAGAGGTATGAGAAGTCCGATCCAATGAACATTGGCTCAGGAGATGAGATCAGTATTCGGGAACTGGTGGATCTGATTAGGGAACTGGTGGGATATGAGGGCGAATTAGAATGGGATACAACAAAGCCGGATGGACAGCCACGCCGTTGTATCGATATAACCCGTGCCTCTCAGGAATTGGGATGGAGAGCCCATACCTCCTTGCGTGAAGGGTTGAAACAGATGATTGACTGGTTCCTTTTAAATTATAAATAATGCTGATATCTATCATTGTTGCTGTCTATAATCGCGCAAAAACGCTTCAACAGTGCATTGATAGTATCACTTGTCAGACATATCCTCATACTGAATTAATCGTCATTGATGGTGGATCCGTTGATGGTACAGTAGAAATACTTAAAGCCAATTCTGAGAGAATCGTCTACTGGGAATCAAGACCTGATAAAGGCATCTACGATGCATGGAACAAAGGATTGGATCATGCTCATGGTGAATGGATCTATTTTCTCGGAGCAGATGACTACTGCTGGGCGCCTGATGTATTAGACCAAATAGCAAAACATATAGTAAGCGTAGGAAAAGGTGTAACTGTTGTGTACGGTAAAGTAGCCCTTGTTTCATCAAGCGGGAAAGTATTAGAAATCCTCGGCAAGTCATGGGAAAAGTCGAAACAACAATTCTTCCAGGGAAGGTGTATTCCTTATGAAGGGGTATTCCATCATAAGAGCCTCTTTGATAGATATGGCAAATTTGATAGCTCATTTCGCATCGCAGGTGATTATGAATTTCTCCTGAGAGTGCTGAAAAATGCAGATGCACATTTCATGGAAGATGTTATTGTTTTAGGGCAGCGGATTGGTGGTGTTTGTAATTCTCCTCACTATGAATTGCAAACGTTGAAGGAATGTGTACGAGCACAGAAAAGGCACCTTGGTAAAATTGCTCTCCTCCTGAAATGGGATATTGGAATGGCATATGGAAAGAAAATTTTACGAAGTACCGTTGGGGAACATGCAACAAACCATATCGTTGATTTATTTCGGGTGATGAACGGTAGACCTCCCATTTGGAGTCGCTTATCTTAGGAAGCTTGAGATGATTTCTATTATCCTCCTCCTTTCATGTGTGCTTAATATCTATGGAATAGACTGGGGTCTTCCCTCTCAAGAGAGGACAAACTTGGTTTTTCCAGAAGCCAGAGAGAATGGGGAATTATTCAAATTCTTGAAAGAGGGGGGAAAAAAGGATTTGCTTGACTCGCCAGAATCCTATGGTTACCAATATGAGAGGTCGAAAAAAAATTGGGAATTCCCACCCAATCGATTCCCTCATGACAAGCCGATGCAGAGTCTTTTACGTAACTACCTACTGGCCACGTCCAGCGAGAGAGAATATTCTGTAATTGCTGGTATAAGCAGTATGGATCCAGGGCATCTGAATTTTAACCCCCATTTCTTTCATTATGGTGGGTGTTTTATCTACACCGTTGGCATGGTCTTGAAGGTGGCTTCTTGGCTTGATCTAATTCAATTCTCGTCTGATCTCACTTCATACTTTGATCAGCCAGACAACCTAAGGAAAATATATATTGTCGGCAGACTGGTGGTAGTTTTTTCAGTCACCATATGTTGCCTTCTCCTCTATCTCCTTGGCAAGAGCCTTTATGGAAAAGAAGCAGGGCTTTTTGCAGCTCTTGCCTTCGGGATCTCACCTGGTGTGGTTGCATCTGCTCATATTATGAATCCTTACCTCTTTGGGGTATGTTTTATCCTCCTCTTTCTCATCTGTCTCCTTAAGGTTAAGGAGCGAGGTTCAAGAGCTTGGTACATCCTTTCCGGGCTATCTCTGGGACTGGCTGTTGGATCAGTTGTCTATCTGGTCATTTTTCTCATTCACTTCTTAACCTGCCACTTGCTTCGCTCAGTTGGTGGAGGGATAAAGGGCTATCTCCATTCTCTCAAGGATAGCAATTTACTCTTTGCTTTAGGTTCTATGCTCTTAGCTTTCTTTTTCACTAATCCTTATTACCTCATTTCGTTTAAAGAGGTACTCTATGAAAAAACTTATGACCTGTCCCTGTACTCTTTCTCACTTTCTTTAGAAAACCTAAACCGTTTTACCTTTACATTCTTCTGGACGACCCATGGTTTATTCCTTTCTATCCTTATACTCCTTGGCCTATTCTATTCACTGGCGAGAGGTAGAGAACTTTGGTTTCTTCCCTTGCTTCCCATTGTTTACTTCCTTATTGCCTCTGCAATTATAGGGAAAGGTAGTCCTCGGAGCTTTCGTTTCGCCCTCTCTTTGATTCCCTTTACCTCATTCCTTGCCGGGATTGCTGCTCACAACCTATGGGTATTACAGAGAAAGTGGATCAAAGTCTTCATCGGGTTAGTGTTTACAATAACGATTTTTTACTCCCTTCTCTACTCTTTTAATTTTAAGCAGGATACCTCGGAGAACAGCACCTTTTTAAAAGCAGGGAAATGGATCAATCAAAATGTTCCTAAGGAATCGAGCATAGGGCTGATGCATTTATTTACCCCTTCAACCACCCCCCCCCTTGATTTCCGGAGATTTAGGATAATCGTCTACACATCAGGACGGCTCTGTTCAGAAAAAAGATATTTCTCACAATATGTTGTCTCAACTGAGCGGATTGATGATTTGCTCGTACCCTATTATCAGCTCATACAGTCCTTTTCCCCTTCATGGCCTCTCTCTACATTGGGTTTTGTAGATCACTTTGCCGAAGCCAACCGTCCGGTATTCATATATAAAAAATCAATAAGTTGATGCAGGCTACCGTCATCATCCCGGCCCTCAATGAAAAAGAGAATATCGCACGGCTTGTCCCGGAACTCAGGAGGGCCTTCAGTGCAATCACGGATGATTATGAGATCATCATTGCCGACGGCGGCTCTCATGACGGCACTGAAGAATTAACGTCAACCCTCGGGATAAAATTCTTCGTTCAGAGAGAGAATGGGTACGGTAACGCCCTCAAGGAGGGTTTTGCACAGGCGCTCGGTGAGTATATCATCACCATGGATGCCGACCTCTCCCACAGCCCTGAATTTATCAAAGAGATGTGGGAGAAGCGGAAAGAAGCGGAGATGGTGATTGCATCCCGCTATTGCCCGGGCGGCAGGGCTACTATGCCTTTCCACCGGCTGTTCCTGAGCAGGGTATTGAATATCCTCTTTGCCAGAGGCTTATCCCTCTCCATCAGAGACATCTCCAGCGGATTCCGGCTTTTTAAGAAGAGCCTGGTGGAAGAGCTTAAGCTCGAGAGCATCCACTTTGATATCCTGGAGGAGATCCTGATCAAGTGTTATGCCCAGGGGTACAAGATAATTGAAGTTCCGTTCGCCTATGAACCGAGGGTTCACGGTAGTTCCAAAGCCAGGGTCTTCAAATTCGGGATCGTCCTCCTGAAAACCTTTGGGCGGATGTGGGCGCTCCGCAATTCCATCCGCTCAGCCGACTACGACGAGCGGGCATACAACAGCATCATCCCCTTTCAGCGTTACTGGCAGAGAAAAAGGCATGATCACATTGTGGGAAACGCAGTCACCGGGGGGCGTACCCTGGACATCGGCTGTGGTTCAAGCCGTATCCTGAGAAGCCTCAGCCATGTGGTAGGACTTGATATCCTCATGAACAAGGTCCGTTACATGCGGAAGTACGGGAAGCCGGTGGTGAACGGTTCAATCTTTGCACTCCCTTTTCAGGCGAACTCTTTTGACTGTGTGATCTGTTCGCAGGTGATTGAACATATCCCGATCAGCATGGCCCCGTTTCAGGAAATAAGCCGGGTGCTCAAGCCTGGCGGCCGCCTCATCCTCGGAACACCGGACTACCACACACTCATGTGGCGGATCATCGAGCCGCTCTACGGCTATTTCATCCCGGGAGGGTATGAGGATGAACATATCACCCATTATCATAAAGATGGATTGATTCAGCTCTTGGACACCATGGGTTTTACTGTGGAGAGGGCACAATACATCCTGAAGGCGGAGTTGATTCTCGTAGCAAGAAAAGGGAAAAATAAAATCCAAATGTCAAAGCCCAAAGTTCAAATTAACACCATGAATACTCCATAGATTGCTATCGCAATTAGGGTGCACTCCACCTCTGCATCGATGAAGAAGGAGAGGTTATCGGTCAGACTCCGCTGGTGACGGATATAAAAAAATTGAGGAAGGTTCTGGTAAACAGAGGTAATCCCTTTGTGCACGGGTCAGTGATGTTCAGGAAAATGTGTATTGAGAAGGTGGGGGGTACCGGGTTGAGATGGACCGGGCAGAGGATTATGACCTCTGGCTTCGGATCTCCGAGAACTATGAGATTGCCAAGCTGAAAGAACCTCTCTATCTCTGGAGATGGAGCCGTGCAGGTATCTCCTTGACCAAGATGGAATATCTGAAGAAAAAAGCAGAACTCGCTCGAATGCTGGCAAGCGAAAGGAGAAAGGAGGGTAGGGATTCGCTTCAGATGGGTTTGAAGAGTGATTTTTTTCGTGAACAGATGAGGGAAGATCTGGCTGACTCCAGACAGGATGAGAGGAAAAGACAAGCCTTTTATTACTATCGCCTTGGTAACGCAGCCTACTATGGTGGTTTTTATCATTCAGCGAGAAAGAACCTCTTTTACTCTTTGAGACTCAATCCCTTTGATCCCAAGACCTGGGTCTTTTTGTTTGCCTCCTGTTGTAGGGGTGGACCTGCGTGTCCACCCAGGCTCATTGTTTTTTAAAACATACCACATTGGGAATCCCAAACATTCTTGCATTTTTCATAGACAAGTGTTAAATGAATGAGTTAAAGAGTGCGGGAGTTGCGGAGTTAGTGAGTTGAAAAAATTTTTATTTTAACTCCAGCACTCTTAAACTCCGTAACTCGGATATAGAGATGGATAAAAAATCAAGATTAAAGAAAACATGTCGCCAGTATAATATTGCACTTGCTTATCTTTTTGGCTCCAACCTTCGTACCGGGCTTATGATGCTGAAGGGGAAAGATTTTTCTCAAAGGATTTATCAGGGTGATCTTGACTTGGGTGTTGTGTTTGAGTATTTCCCCTTTAAGGAGACAAGGAAGGTGTATGGGATTATCTACGAAGAACTTTGCCCCTTATTTCGTCCTTTAGAGTTAGATCTGGTTTTTCTTCAGGAGACCGATTATCTCCTTCAATTCGAGGCTATTCAGGGAGAAAATGTTTTCTTCTCAAGCAGAAATTTCCAGGACAGATATGAAGAGGAGGTGATGAGTCGCGCTGCAGATTGGAAGTTTGAGAACGAGATTTACCAAAAGGAATTTTTGGAGTCAATAAGGAATGGTTATTTCGAGTTTGAATACGAGCCTGATCGCAGATAGGTTGAAACTCATCCGGGACTCTCTCTTTGAGATGAAAAAGATGGCTGAGATGTCTTTCCATGATTTCTTGGCTGACAAAAGGAATCCTGCCTCTACCGAGAGCTTTTTAAGGAGGAGCCTGGAGGCTGTTTTTGATATTGGCCGTCATATCCTTGCAAAAAGTAAAGGTAAGAAGATAATCGAGTATAAAGAAATAGCCTTATTGCTGGGAAGAGAAAAGGTAATCCCCCTTGAACTTTCACAAAGACTAATTCCCATAGCTGGATACCGGAATAGGTTGGTTCATTTCTACCATGAGATAAACGATAAGGAACTCTATGAGATCATAAAAAAAGATCTCGTCGATATCGAAGACTTTGTAAAAGCGATAGAGAGGTTTTTAAGGGCTTACCGTAAAAATACCCCAAAAGTTTGATATGGAAAAGGATCGGAAGACCTTAATACTCATACCAGCCTTTAACGAAGGGAGGAATCTCCTGCAGGTGATTGCTGGCATAAAGCAATTCTATCCGGAAGTAAATATCTTAGTTGTCAATGATGGTTCGTCGGACAATACATACACAGTTGCTAAAAAAGCTGGAGCAGAGGTAATTGATCTAACCTTCAACCTTGGTTACGGTGTGGCCTTGCAGACTGGCTATAAATACGCATTGAAAAAAGGTTATCAGTATCTTCTCCAGATGGATGGAGATGGACAGCATGATCCAGTATATATCCATAACCTTTTAAAGCCAGTAAAATCAGGAGAAACTGATTTGGCCATCGGATCGAGATTTACTTCGGAAAAGGAAAACGGAACCTATAGAGCAGGGTTTATTAAAAGGACGGGTATGAAGATCTTTGCCATCATCACTTCTATGTTCATTGGTCAGAAAATTACCGATGCCACGAGTGGTTACCAAGCCATGAATAGTAAGATTTTAAAATTATTTTCAAGCGATATTTATCCAGTGGATTTCCCAGATGCAGATGTGCTGATCATGCTTCACCGCGCAGGATTTAAAATCAAAGAAGTACCCGTCGCTATGCACCAGAATGGTAGCAACCAATATATGCACCACGGCATGATTGCATTCTATTATGTTTTTAAAATGGTTCTCTCGATATTTGTAGATTTGCTACGTAAAATACCAAAAGATTATCGAGTTGAACGACTTAGGAAGTAATTAAAACTATGCCTCTGAAACAACAAATTTTTGCCATTTTCATCAGTATTGCTCTCCTGGTACTTGTCATAGAACTTGTGCGTAGGCGAAAACTTCGGGAAGAATATTCATGGCTCTGGTTACTTACTGGCGTCATTATTTTATTATTCGCAAGCTGGTATGATCTGCTGGTCTACGTAACAAGGCTTATCGGCGCTGGTTTACCAACTTCAACGCTTTTTTTCTTTAGTTTAGTGTTCCTTTTTCTCATTGCAATCCAATTTTCGATTAGAATTTCACAGTTGGCCAATCAGATAAAAAACCTTGTTCAGGAAAACGGTTTGCTAAAAAAAAGAATTGATGAATTGGAAGAAAACGTACTGGAGAAGGATGAAGAGCAATAGGAGAGGAACCTCGGATTGGAACAGATAAAATAAAGAAATGACTGTTTCGGAATCATTTAAATCAGATGAGGCTAAACAAGAGGGAAACTAAACAGAGGCAGGTTATCAGCATTAAAGAGGCAAGTGTGCAGCACGAGATGCATGCTGATTCAGAAAAAGGATGGCTCTGGACCATATTTTCTGTTCTTTCCATTGTTATGGTTGGGGCGGTGGTGTATTCCAATACTCTCAATGCTTCATGGCATTTTGATGATACAATAGTGGTCATCGAAAATTGGTCCATACGTGATTTGGAGGGATGTCTTAATAGAATATTCTCTGGAACCAGGGGCGTCGGCTTTTTCACATTTGCCTTAAACTATCATTACAATCAATTGAATGTTAGTGGATACCATGTCGTTAATATCATTATCCACATTGCCAATGCCCTTTTGGTTTACTCTTTAGTCAGATTAACACTAAAAACTCCTATTATGTCCAAAACAAAACTGTGTAACAGTGCGCGCTTCAT
>Ga0315289_10005149_pt1 | contig 19359 bp, 20 predicted proteins | sample YL17G11_40_MG_FD_203452 | JGI IMG/M metagenome (GOLD analysis project Ga0315289, IMG submission 203452) | Sediment microbial communities from Yellowstone Lake, YNP, Wyoming, USA - YL17G11_40 | ecosystem: Environmental > Aquatic > Freshwater > Lake > Sediment | place: USA: Wyoming | collected...
TCAAAGACTACGCCGCGCTCAAGGCCGAGAACGAGCGGCTACGGCGGGAAGACAGCCGCAGCTGTGATTATCGGGCCGCATGGGGGATGTGCGACAGGCTAGACGAGGTCTATGAACTCAAGACCCTCGCCGAGAAGGCCGAGGCCGAGAACGAGCGGCTGAAGAAACAACTGCGGCTCGCCAACATAGACCAATTACAAACCGAGGCAGAACTCTCCGCTATGCGGGCCGACAACATTCTGTTCAAAGAAGATGTTCGCCGCTTGGTGGATATAACCGACTCTCAAAAGGCCCAGCTCGCCAAGCAGGCCCCGCTGATCGAGGCGGCGATGAAGGTGGATACGGAAATCTACCTTCGGCCCGGAGAAGGTGACTACGGGTGCAGCGCCCTGGTTGACCGATTAATAAAAGAACTAAGTAATGCCAAGGCCCTCCATGCTGGAAGTCGATACGTGGTGATAATGTCAAAACTGGAGTCCGGGGACTTGGCAGCCCTTGGTCAAATTAAGAGCATCCTCCGCGCCGCCCTTGCGTTGAGAGAGGAGAAAGGGAAATGAACATCACGAAAGAGGAGATGCTTAACGCCTTGACTGATTCTGATGCCAACAACGCATGGGCGGGGCTGACGAAAGAATACTGTGCCATCCGCGCCCTCATCGAGTCCTCGGGCGAGAAGGGCGAGCCACGCTTCCCTCCCGGCGTTCACGACGTTGATGAGGACGGCCCGCCCGCCCCTCCCCCCGCCGACGACGCGGAGCGCAGAGAGGGGCATTGTGCGCTCAAGTATGACAAGACTACGCGAACGATAAAGACCTTCGACCCGAATCCCGCCACTCTCCCGAAGGAGGTCGAGGAGGCGATGGCGAGGATGCCTGATGCCATACTTTGCGCTTACGCCTTTCGTCTGGGCCATACGAGAGCAACCATTCCGTCGGTTAGCGAGGCCACCTACGACAACGAGGCCGACGAAGCCGCCCTGGCCGTCATCCGGGCCGCGATCCGGCCCAAGATTATAACGGAGGAATAACTATGGAAGACATACCAATTATCGGAAAACAACCCGAACCAAAGGTTCCTGAGGAACTTGACATTATTCTCTGGGTAACTATTGCTGGAACAGAAATACCTACAGAGATTCCACGAAAGGATCCAGATCCAGACTGGACTCAGCCCTTCATTCGACTTAGGAGTTACTTCACTAAGAGGGTGATTGTAATCTTTCCAAGGAACTTCACCATAGTCGAACGTCTTGCTGAGGCAGAGTATCTAATAAACCTTGAAGACGCTAGAGTTCGACAGGCTATGATGCAAGGTCAAACACGAGGCGGAATTGTACTTCCCAGAGGTACTATCCCTGGGAAAAGACATAATAACTGAAAGGAGAAACTATGGATCCCATCATTATCGCGGCGGCTGTTCTAGTCTTTGCTCAAGGCATCAAGGAGCTTCTACTGAAGTGGAAAGTCAAGATAGGAGGAGCTCCGATGATCATCATCACCATTGGAGTCTGTATCGGTGAGGTCACTGACACTATCCTTGCTGCAGGAAAACCCCTGATCGCCTTTGCAACTGCTTGGTTGCTCGTTAAGGTTATCGTTGGGGCGCTTGGTGGATATGGCCTCGTGAAGACCGCATCCGGTGCACGAAACGGAAACTAAGTGCTACTCAGCTTTGAGATTCCTACAAAGTACATAGAAGAGTTTACACCGTTAGAGGATCTACGGTTCGGTCTCGCTCATCTATTCTTGAAGCCGGACTTTCCTGGAGCGGAAGAGTACATGAAGCTCTATCAGGGTTGTCTCCTTGACAACTCAATGTATGAACTCGGAGCACCACTCTCAACAGATGCATTGCTGAAAGCAGCCGCTGATGCAATGCCTCTTGCAGTTATCGCTCCAGACTGGATGGACGAAGAGGAGAAGACTCTCCTCGCTGTAGATGAACTAACTCTAGCTCGTCCAAAGACGGCTCGTTGGACTATCGGTGGTGTAGTTCAGGGAAAGGACTATACGGAACGAAAGCGTTGTTTTACCGAAATGACACACAGGAGACTTCGTCCGATCTGCTTTCCGTTCCGGTCTCCGAGAGAGGAGACAATACCAAAGCTATTCCGAGACAATCGCCTTGTAGAGCAACAATGGTATCATCTTCTAGGCCTGCGAGACCTCAGGGAGCTTACTTGGAATCCTCCTGGTATATGGAGTGTTGATACTTCCAAACCTTTCAAAGGCTATAAGATGAATGAGGTCCCAAGTATCCGAGGCCAAGGTCAGATTACACATAGACTCCACGAGGAACTCTCGCTTACCAATCGACGTCTCGCCTGCTGGAATATTGCGTTCATGCGGTCCTTAACTAAGGACCACGAGAAGACACAACTAACTTCATTATTAAGGAGAAAACATGAATGAAAAAGCAAAAACCCTTAACTACGATCCAACCCAGAAAGAAGTCTGGATCTGGAAAAAGATCTCGTTTGACGCAGCCCACAGACTCCCTCTTTACGAGGGCGCTTGTAGCAGAGTGCACGGGCATACTTACTTCGTTGAGCTCGGGGTCCTTTGTACGATTGACCCCAGTTCCGGGATGGGAGTTGATCTTAAGGAAGTCGGGGAATTTCTTGATATTAACGTTCACGCCCTCCTCGACCATCAAATGGTCAACGAGAGGCTTCCATCCGACTTACAGTCTACTGCTGAGCAAATTGGACTCTACATCCTCGGCGTTGCGATTCGCTATTTCCAAACTACCATTAGAGTAAGAGTCTACGAGACACCCGATAGCTGGGTCGAGCTAGAAGATGACGCAACCTATTAACCGGAATAACAGTCGAATGATTACTCCTGATTACCATTATGGTACAGGAGGCATGGAGATCCAACAGGTAGCAGAGGAGTTTGCTCCGCGACACCGGAATCCGATGGTACTGATAAATTGGTACAACGTTCTCAAGTACCTACTACGTTATCACCGCAAAGCGAAGAAGGCTCAACAACTCCTAGACCTTCGTAAATGTTATACCTCACTAGTTCAACTGATGGAGCTTTATGATGACAGTCGACTTGGAAAACCAATTACAATTACTTCGGGTGTATCTGAGCCAGAAGAAGTTTCATCGGGATTCCCAAGAGTATATACTGGCCAGGAACTTTCTAGAACAGTTCCCGAGGAAGCTAACAGATCAGGAGGAACGGGAGTTCCGGCTACTACTGAAGGACGCGATACTGGAACCGGAGGTAAGTTCGGATTCGACCCAAGAGTTCCCAAAGACTTCGACTAAGCCATTTGACTTTCTAATTCCGAAGAAGGGCTGGCTTCGTAAGTACTACGATTATACGTTGACAAGTGAGCCTCCGGCTGTCTTTCACTTCGCGTCTGCGTATACGGTACTCGGAGCGGTTTTGGGACGGAACGTCTATTTTGATAAGACGTTCTATAAGGTGTATCCAAACATCGCGTTGGTGCTAATTGCACCAACCGGCAAGTGCCGGAAGTCATCAGCAACAAACATAGCGCTCTCGTTAGGACGAGCTGTAGATCTTAATGTGCTGTCGGAACGTATCACCCCTGAAGCTTTGATTAATGGGTTAGGAGGGAGGTCAGAAGCGTGCGGTTTGGTATATGCCCCAGAGCTAGTCGTATTTTTAGGAAAGCAGAGATACATGGATGGTATGGTGCCACTTCTCACTACTTTATTCGATGCTCCGGATGTCTGGAAATCGACCACCATTATAAGGGGGGAAGCCTCACTTTCAAACGTAGCTTTATCAATGCTGGGGGCCTCTACATTAGAGTGGTTTGTAGACGTCCTTCCAAGGGAAGCCTTCAGCGGTGGGTTCATGTCAAGACTTCTTTTCGTCGTTCAAGAGGATACGGACCGAACATTCGCGATACCAGTACGCCCCGAAGGGTCACAGTGGGAGTCACTCCGCGAGGATCTTCTAAAGCTAAAGGAGATTAGCGGTGAAGTAACACTTCACAGAGAGGCGAAGGCGTGGTATGAAAAGTGGTATACAATACATCACCATAGTAAAGTCTTCGATGAGAAGTTCGCAGGTTACCATGAACGTAAGCCAGACCACCTGCTTCGTATGGCTATGATACTGAGGATAGCCTCTACCGGTCTCCTAGAGATTCAGGATGTTGATCTTATAGAAGCCCTGCAGATTCTTGATTGGTTAGAAGAGAGACTTCCAGGTATATTCGAAGGCGCTGCAAGTACAACCTATGGGATGATACACCAGAAAATCATTCAACATTTACGGCAGGCTGGAGGCTCAATGCCACACAGTGTTCTCCTTCATAAGATGCAACACATCATCAATGCCAAGGCGTTCTACGATGCAATATCTACGTTGGTGGAAAGCGAGACCATCCGAGTAAAGAAGGAAGATATGTGTAAGGTCTACTCGTTGATCGAAGGGAAGAAACGTGAATGAGAAACAACTTCCTACGATCGGTAAGAAGTGCCCGTGGATGGAGAGATGCACGGTGGATTGTGCTCTATTCATCGAGGACGAGCACATAGGTTGCACGCTCGTCGTTCTTGCGAGACTTCTATTTGATTTTAATAAGGTAACTCGACTTCAAGAGGAAGGAGGTAAAAGTTGATTTATTGGGAGATATTACTTGAGACGGAGAACGTTTGTGATACACTTAAACAGCTGTATATAGAGCTTCATGGGGTACGGGCAGTAGCCTCACATCTTGGAGTAAGTACAGTTGCGTTACGTAAGAAGTTAAAGGCGTGTGATATTACAATGCTTCCGAGGGGGGGACCACACGCTAGATTTACACGAGATAGCTTTCCAGAGAAGTGGTGGAATATGTCTACCGAACAACTCTCTCGTGTCACAGGATATTCGCATAATTATGTTCGTAAGCTAAGAAAGGAGAAACTATGTCAATTGGAGCAACTTATAAAGACCCGCGGTCAGGACTCCATATCAAGCACATCGTTGGAGAAATCATCTTCCGAAGAGTCGGAAAAGGAATCGTAGAAGCTAAGATTATTCATACGTATAAAGTCATTGGAGAACTAGCTTTCTCTTACAAACAACCAATTTTCAAATGGATAAAGGCCTCAGAGGCTAATACGATAATAGAGAGAATCTTCAAGGATGCCGAACTCGCTCTAGAGCCGCTAACCGATCTCCATGACTTACGAGTACCGAGCGAAGGCTTTGAAATTCCCCTCGAAACCCCTGGTACGCCTCCGCTCGATGTTCCTTACAACCCCGAAGTTCGTCCCGAAGAAGTTTTAAGTCTACAAGACCGTTTCCCGGATTCGAAGTGAACGAAGGATTCCCCGGGTTCTTTGCCCGCTTCTTCGGTAGGGCAACAAGTACCAGGTAAAGAATAATATTGGCGAAGATGCTTAGCGTGCTAAAGATAAGTGTAAGTAGCCTGACAATATCTATATCTAGTTGTGGCATTAGTTTCTCCTATTTGAATACTGCTACGTAGGTAACTACACCCTTAAAGACTAGATCCATAATCTTCCATCCGGTAGAAGCTCCTTTGTTAATACTTAGGGCCTTATGTACATCTGCTCGCACCTCCTCTAGGGCCATGGTTAGCTTCACGTTCTGGTCGCGGAGCACCACGATTGTCTTGTTAGCCTCCATGTACTTATCCTGTGTCAATGTTAGTTGAATACGCAGGTTCGCGTTCTCCGTTTGAACTGTAGCGATTGTTTCCTTCAGTGTGAAGACTAGTTTAGCCACCTCAGGGAACTGCTCCAGTATCGGTTGTACTGCTGCTTCCTGCTCTACGGCCCGAGCTAAGAGGGTTTTCTCCTTTTCCTGTAAGGTTATGTTCTCGACCTCGAGCGCGGCTATCTTCTCGTTCTTCTGTGCGATAACGGTATTGAACGAATTAAGCGCGCCTTGAAGCGTGGCTTCGTTCGAAGCTAGAACACCATCAATCTTCTGCTCCATCTGCTTCGCGAGTTTAACAGTCTGGTCATGATTCCACTTCAAATAGAACCCAAAGCACATGAAGCAGACTAGAACGGTAACTAGGATGGTCCAAAGTAGCTTATTACTTTTCATAGGGCCTCATTCCAAAGAAACGTATTACTTTAGCAGCGGTTTCATCTTCACTTGTAAGAACGCGCCATACATTCCTCGCGGCTCCATACATTGGTATTAGTGAAGCAGACGCCCGTTTTAATCTCTCTTGCCCCATTTCACCACGAAAACCACCGCTGAAGGCATCGTACATACTAACAGCTATTTCAGCAGCTGGTCCTCCAGTATACATGAGGGGTCCAGTGAATAACCAGTTCGAAGGATCGACTCCGAAGACCTGTCTTCCAACCTGTGTTATAGCCCCATTTACTAGTAGGAACCGACCTATGAAGTTCTTCGTAGCAACGAGATCTCCAGTGGTTAGTCCTCGAGTAAGGAACTGCAAATAGTGTGTTGGCCAGGTTGCGTACTGTCCCAGGAAGCGTCCTACTTTGGTGTTGAGAAACCCTGCAGAGTTTCCAGCGTGATACAACCACTGAGTATCTTCCTGGAGATGTCGAGCATATTCTACAGCGGTTGAGCGCCAGGAAGCTTCTGTAATCTTCCCACCAAGACTCTTTGGAACGAGACCCTTTAGAATAGAGGCCTGTGCTGATTTTCCCAGATAGACGATTCCCGTATTACAAAGAAATTGTTGTAGGGTAGACTTACCTTGTAGAAACAACGGAGCATGAGCCTCTACCGCAGCATATCCAACGTTGGCAGAAATTGCACGATTTGCGATATCTCCTATCTCAAGGGGAAGCATTCCTACATCATAGAGTTGTCTAACGTTGTGGATACGTCTATTCCACAAACTTGACTCTGTACTAGTACCACCGAGAAGATGTTCTAAGGGTACACTAGACATCTCGTGGATATTTAGTTCCTTAGCTAGAGCCCAACCCTTCTTAGTGAAGGTACGCTGAAGGCCTCTCGCGTAGTTATCTGGTCCAGCGTATAGTGCTGTAGTTGTGAGAGTCTGCGTAGCGTTCTTAATAGGAACGCTTGCAACGAAGGGGAGAGTTCCTGAGTAGGTAAGTAAGAGAAAGTTCGGTAGGAATTGCCCTTGAACCAGAGCTTTCGGTATCTGCTCCTCTGTAAAGCCCATATATCGAAAGGTTCCTGCCATAAACGTTTCAGTTGCTACGTGATCAGTACTCAGAGAGCGAATGAGTTGATTATGAACCCCTGCCAGTTCTTTGATGACTTTCTTCTTCACAGAATCAGGTAGCCAATGACGATCACTGACTACGGTAGTCTTTTGTTCAAATTGTGGAGTTCCTGGAGGTCCTTCTCTTACTCTAGGAGCTGTTCTTGTTACTGTAATGGGTGGTGGCTCTGATGGTAAATCTCGAATGACCTGAATCAGATCTAAGGCTTGAGATGTTACAGTGTCTAGATGTATTCGAGCTCTAGAACTTACAGCGTTTGAGAGAAGTCCTGCGAGATTTCCTTGACCGTATAAAGAGGGTACGAGACCACCCTTTTTCATCCAGGCAGACATCTCCGGTGTGTACTCATTAAGTAGTGCTTGTGGATAGTCTTCCACAAGCATACGGTTCCACTGGACTCCGAAAGACTGTCTAAGAAGTTCCTCAGCGTCTGTAGCAATAGCTACTTCCTTCGAAGTAAGTCCATTCGGATTCGTCTTACTCTGCAGCATCTCAGCCCGACGTCTCATATCTGTTTCTTGCACGAAGTCTAGAATAGCTCGTTGATCCTTACCATGAAGAGCAAAGACTGTCTTTTGAAGTAGTGGAGTTACCTTCCGGAAGTAGGCTCGTGTATTTAGATACTGTTGATTAGCAGCAACATGCCAATCCCAGATGGGAATACCGAATACATTCTGAAGAGTATCAAAGAGAGGCTTCTTTGGAACAATCCCACGTATAGCGAGAATCCCAGACTTCTTTGCTGCTAGATAAGTTCCTGTAGTCTTCTCCCAGGCTCTAGAGAATATTGATCGACCCTTTTGTACAGCTTCCGCGGCTTGAATTTGTTCAATAGATCTTACAGGACGACCTCCGCCACCACTATTCATGAGGCCAAGAATACCACTACGAGGAGGAGTCTTCTGTGTAGTATGCCCTTCCTCAGGCGGTAGAGGAGTCTCTACAGGAGCTGGAGTAGCCTCCCGAGTAGTTGACTTCCGTATAATAGGTTCGACTTTAGGACGACTACGAGGGGTCTCTACAGCTTTAGGACGTACAAAGGGATTTCCTCCTGCATCCATGGAGGCGAGAGTGGCTCTACTTCGGATCTTCTGGTATTCCTCCATAGAACTATGTCCACGAGCAAAGGCGTCTGCATCTGCTTCGGACAGTCCAGCTCGCAGAGCCTCTTTGTATTTAGCGGAGGAGAACTCTCCTACTGGCGGACGAGTAGGTTTAACTGGGCGACGAGTTGCTAGATATTCCTCTATAGAGGAAGACCCAGAGAGCTCTATGACTTTATTAATTTGGTCAGGAGTAAGACTTTCTAGACCAACGATAGTATCCGGTATAGGTTCTACAGCGTCTGCATTTACAGAAGAGGCCTTAGGAGGAACTTTAATTCCTAAGGAGAAGTCTTCTCCTCCAGAGGGATTAGATAGCGCGGCCTTAACTTGTGCAGGAGTCTTTGCAGAGGTAATTGTAGTATTCAGATCAGTAACAATGAGAGAACCATCTGGAAGCTCACTACGAAGGAGCCAACCCTTATTAGCATAGAGAGCATCCTTAAGGTCTTTCTTATTTATGGGTGTTGCTACTCCAGTGGGTTTCTTCGTCTTCGGGTCTATTATAGAGAACTCATATTTTCCGTTATGAGGATTTCGAGTAATCATCCAACCATTGGCCTGAGTAGTAATGACAATGTCACCACGAGGAGTCGAACTACCTGCTCGAGGTAGTGCCTCTAGTTCTGCGAGAGTTATCTGCGTCTTCTTTCCATTAGGGAGTTGAACAATAATCTCTCCAGTAGCAGCATAGTAAGTACCTTGCACTCCAGCTCGTCGCATTAAACGTCCAGGTAGCATCGGATCTTTTAGTCCTGGACTATCCATACCGGTAGCTATTTCAACTGGAGGTCTTGCAGTAGTTACAGGACCTTGACCCCAATCAGTGGAAGTCTCAGTCATTATAATGTCTTCAGGCCAGGTAGCCTCCGCATTGGCTTCTAACTCACGAATGAAGTCTCGTTGAAGAGTTTGACCACCTATATGCTTCTGGAAGTCGAAGCCTCTAAACTCCTGCATAGTATTGTCATAGGCTTCTGTAGGAGTACGACCGTTATCTATATGGTATTGTAATCGTTCCTCGAAGTGGATTTTAGCAACATCGCGTAGAGCACCTTGAGGTAGAACTAGATCTACCTGGTCATTTATATGATTAATGGCAGCGGACTCACTCATCCCCTCGGTCACAGGAGAGAATACTGCACCCCTGTGTTTTAGAGTTCCAAGCTCTGACGATCTTGGAAGTACTTCTCCTAGAAGTGTTCTACGAATAGATTCCTTCTCAGCAGCTGGCAGTTTCGAATTCTCTATCTCAGCAAGAGTTCTAGAGAGATCTTCTGGAATTTCCCCCTCGAAGGATGAATCACCAATAGTAAATCTTGCTCTACCAGAACCTTCTAACTTGACAGCATTTGCTTCAGCTCTAGGGAACGGTTTAACTTCGAATAATCCTCGAATCCGCATGGTTTGAATTTCTTCAGGGAATCCCTGAGGGGTTATACCTAGAAGCTTTAATATATTAGGAGAAAGAGTACCCTTCGGAGACATAGCCATAGATGCAATGTAGGCATCCTTCGAGCTATAACCGAAAGGTCCTGGTGTATCAGAAAGACTATTAAAAACGGTAATATCCACAGGATCAGCTTTAGCAAGACCGACTAGAATCTTTCTAGTTTGAATACCAGCCTTTTCTAGGAACTTGATTCCCCTCTCGGTTAAGGCAATATAGCCGTTGCCTCCAAGAAGATCTGCAGGAGTAGTAGCAACTACAGTATTTCGAAGAGTACGGATAATCCGATCTAGATGTGCGTAGGCAGCAAGAGCTTCTTCCTGTGTACCTTTCTGTAGGGCCTGCTGGATATTCTTTTCGGTAGCTAGTAGGAGGGTATATTCGTCCTCTTTACCAAGTCGGAGTAGAATGTTCTTCATCTCAGAGGCTTCTCGAGTACTTCTAACAAGCATTCCGTCCCGGACGATATTAGCTCTATCCGCTTCAATACGTTGTTCTTCACCAAGAGGAATGACTTTTCCCACAGCTGCTCTAGGATCAGGCATCTCTAAAACTTTAGAGTTCTTAGCCATCCAGGCAGCAATCTGACCTGCGGGAGATATCTCGTACAGAGACTCTACCTTGGAACCAGTAAGATTAACAGGAACTCCCGACTTTAGAAGCGCTCCACGTGTTCTCTGTTGCTTCAGAGACTGATAGCCCTTAAGAGTCGCAGGAAGAACCTTTTCAAAGCCGAAGCGGGTACCAGTAACAAGAGCAGCAGAAGTAAGACCACGTTCGAAGGAGGCATCGCTAAAGAACTTTCCTCCTTTGTCCTTAGGAGCAGTTAATGCTGCATAACCACCTGTAAGGAGACCGCCAACTAGTTTACTCTTAGGTCCCCAACCGAGAGCACCTTCGAGAGCAGCTTTACCAACATCCTCAGCAGTAGCATCTCCAGAAGCCCAACGATAAGCTGTAGCACTTGCAAAGCTTCCAGCACCAGTAAGGATCCGAGCTAGAGCTGGTGCAGCTTTTAGCGCTTGTACTCCTTTAGTTACTAGACCCCCACCTATCGCCATTGGAATGAGTTGTCCAAGAGCCTCTCCACCTGCAGCCGCAGCGGGTGACTCTGGCGGAGCCATAAGATTAAAGGGTATCGGAGTAGGAGTAGGGCCAGTATTCGCGAGCCACTTAGCGGCCATTTTCTGACGAAGTTCTGCCCGAGTAGGCGCGAACGGGATTATCCCATGAATGACATGACTAATAAAGGTACCAGCGTTGTCAGGCTTAAGGTACTCTAGGAATGTATCTCGTTCATCGGAACTCTTAGCGTAAGGGAGGATATGGTCTTTGAAGTATTTCCTCCGACTAATATTCTGGTCCTGTAGAGAGCCCGCTTGAAACTCAGGATCGTTCTCAAATGCTGCTTGCCAAATCAGAAGGTTATGCCAAGAGTCTTTGGTAGGCCCTTCGCGAACAGCTACTTCAAGTCGCGGGTTAGGAGAATGTAGCTCTTGTTTGAGACTTAAGTCCACCTCAGGAACTGGGGGTGATGTATGAGTCGTTAGTGAGGCTCGCATCCCCACTTCAGGAGACCAAGGTTTTTTCTTAGGAGCTGGAGGCCCTTGTGGTTCTTCGCTCATGGAATGTACTTCTTATTAATCCTGTACTTGTCCCGCCAGTCTTCGTTCTTCGCGGCATTCGGATCGGGCTTCGGGAGATCTCTTGGATCTGCACCAATTTCAACTTCCGAGAGAATATCTAACGGATCGGTGTACTTTTCGAACCCACCGCTCTCCAGTGCAACTAACTTGAAGCGTTTGAAGACACGATCGAGCCAGTTCTGGGTAATAAGCATCCCTCGGTTTATGTAGATTTGTTTGATGAGAGCCTTAGCATCTCTCGGACGTTTCATAGCAACGTTTGAACGGATTAGTCCTACGTAACGACGCTCGTCATCAACTCGAGCCTTCTTCATATTGTATTCATACCATATGTTATCCGGGAGAGTATCATTGATAATACCTTGAGCAAGGTCATTAGGATTCCCACCTAGAAGCTTAGCCATATCAATAGCAGTAGGCCAAGCGTTCATAGGAGTCATGGGCTTCTGAACCTTGGGTACTATATTCGGAGGAACTTCTGTACGATTGGACTTAAGCCATGTGTCTTGCCAAATTAAATAGGCCTGTTGACCCAATACAGGCTGATTCGGATACTTTGCCATAGCCGCATCGTAATATGCGTTCTTGAACTGCTCGATGGACATTACAGGAGCTAGTTCGTCAGGCTTGTACTCCTTCGGTCTACGAATCTTCTGTGTTAGATTTGGTAGTGTACCTGCCGCGTATACGTAAGATTCAAGCTCGTTCCACTTAACGTCCTGGTAATCCTCCATGATCTTGAGTCCAGTGTTAACACGTGCGTTTAGCCCAGGATCTGCCTCTGGAAGGTTCTCAGGTTTATTTATAAGGTCTAACCCGCGCTGTTGAGCAATCTCGTAAGCGAGTTGAGGGTTGTTCCTCTCTATAATGGATAAGGCTTGATATTGCTCTAGCTCTGCTTCCTCCTTAAGGTGTGGAGGTAGTGGACGGCCCGCTAGTTGCTCATGTTCAAGACGCATCTTGTAGTCAGGGGCGTTTGTAGGCATCTCAGGAGTTGGAGCCTTCATAGTAGATTGAGGTACGTTAACTGCAGCACCAGAAGGCATCGTTTTTACTGTAGGAGGACCTGCAGGACCCTCTTCGAGACCAGGAGCTTTCTTACCAGTTTTCCTCTCGTACATCTTCCCGAGGTTCGGCTGCTTCTGAATCATAGCTGCAGGAGGACCACCTTCACCAGTAATCTGTGACTGCTTTACAGCCTCCTCAAAGTTAGGATAGTTCTGCTGGGCTTGAAGCTTTTTCTTAAACAGTAGTGCCATAATGAGTTGCCCGAGATCGGCGCCAGACTGATCCCAATCAGGACTACTACCGTATGATCTTGCTCCTTGGTACCTTGGCATAGGACTCTCCTTACGATATAATAGCGGCTGTAGCTGCAGACGAGCCTCCACTAATTAGACCTTTGAGTAGATCTTGCCACCAAGGCGTAGCCACTGTCGGCGACTGTCCTTGGAATGGATACTGCGTCATATATTGCATGAGTGACTGCCATAGTGGACTATAACCAGGTTGTGTCCTCAACCACTCTTGATAGCCCTTATCCTGCATTGTCTGTTGATTTGCGAACTTCTGCTGTCCGAACGCTCCGAGAGCTCCTGCACGATTTTGAGCGGACGTATCTGCGAATTGACTCATTCCAAGTCCGAGCGTACCTAGTCCAGCTCTACGGTTAGCGGCACCTTCGATCATCGAGGTATCGTACGGAGCCATTTCCGAAGCTAGACCAATTCCAGCACGATTTGTAACGTCACCGAGAACGTTTGCAACGCCGGTACCTACTCGTCCCCCACCTAGAAAGTTGTCTTGCCAGGTCTGTGCGATCTGGTCCTTTAGAGTCTGTCCGTACATAGCCTTCTTCGCATTCCACTGGTTCGAGGTATCGGTGAGGAAGCCGGTATTCAGCCCCTCCTTTAACATGTTCTGTGTGTCATAGAACGAGGAAGATTGTGGTAGAAAGTCAAGATTCATTCCACCACCCGGAGCTCCCTTGCCACCAGCTTGAGGACCACCTTGAGTCATCTGATTAGGAGAGCCCGAGAAGCCAGCAAGAAACTTCATGAGAGCTCCAGCATCCATTGTTTCGGGTGTAGCGTTGTAGTTCATATCGAACGGAGCTTTGTTTCCTCCCATGTTCGAGGTCATGAAGTCTAGCCCGTAGTTTCGGGCCTTAGACATGTCGGCAGGCATCTGGGGAAGTTGCGGACCATAAACTTGATTACCACCCATGTTAAATCTCCTCAGAGAATGCCCAAGCGTGGATATTTACGATTTGGTCATCGTACTTGTCCGCGAGCTTGAGTAGTCCCTCGTAACGGAATCCGATTTTCTCTACATACTTTAACGTAGGCATATATTCCGGAGTGTCCGGAATATAAGCTCCGACTTTTCGAAGTCGGAGCAAGTATTTTACTTCTAGAAGGATACGCTTTGCATCCTCTGAAAGCCCATGAGCCTTCTCATCCCAGAGAACAATATGAACATCAGCCTTCCAACCAGGAATAATATTAAGGAACCAGAAGACTCCTTGGTAGTCTCCGACTTCGAAGAACATTACGTCCTTCCGTAGAAAGAGTTGAAGGAAGACATTAAGGTTCCGGAGATTATCTGGTAGAAATTTCTCGATGCGACTATAGACGTCAGAAGCTTGTTCCGGCAGTAAGATTCGATATTTAATCATGCGTACCATTCTCCTACAGATGAGATTCCAGTAAAGTCCTGCATAGACCAGGAGTTCTGTTCAACGTTAAAGATCCAAGCTCTCCATGTTGCGTCTAGCAACCGGATAACGAGATAATAGAGTTTGTTAACGGCATCAATGAAGGACCAAGAATAACTGAGAGTCGTAGGATCGGCAAGCTTAAATAGATTGGTACGAATAGGCATTCCAACACTTTCAGGTTCGGCAGTTCCAGCGATTCGGTAAACGTCAGAGTCTCCTAGATAATAAAGATTGTTTCCTTCCTTCTGAACGGAATTTGGTGCACGAAGTCCACGAGCGGAGAGGAATTGCGTTCCGATAGGGTTGGTAACGAGAGCGTTCGGAATACCAAGATGAATAGACTTCCGACGGAAGATAATAACGATGCTTCCAGAAGTTATCTCAACACGAAGGATGGCGTCTGAATCATCTGCAAGGTCAAGGAATCCAGAGGATCCAGTAAGAGGCCAGTCAAGAATGTTGTTGATAGTTGACCACTGTAAACGATTGACGTACCATACTCCACCCGTATAGATATTTGCCGCGAGCATTCGCCCGACCCAACCGCAGAATGCTCGGCATTGTGGGGCGTTTGTAACAACAACGAACAGTCCTGCGCCGCCATCGTAGTAGTGTGGAACGTTAATACCGTAGTTATTTACAACGACTACGGGGGTATTAGCATGTATAAGAGTTTGACCTTTCCAGATGGAGTAGGGTTGTGTTGTAAATGGTGTAGCTGGTGTCCTAGCTACAGGGTCTCCAGTAGTAACTACGTAAGCTAGTGTATTACAGAGTAATACGAGAGTTTCTGTATAGCCAAAGTATGTGAAGATATGACGAGGAATTTCTGCTACTTTTCCAGCCCACTTTTCGGTTGATTGCTTGAAGCCAGGGATTATATGTCCGAGAGAGGTTAGGCACCCAGACATCTCAGTTGCGGCTTCAGGTGGAACGATAGGCTTCGGCGAAGCCTGGTTCATACCACCGGGAAGATTATAGGTTCGGTAGTAGAGCCTAGAAAGTTCTTGATCGTAGCCTTCCATATTATCCTTCCGGCACGATAGCGAACGTTATGGATTTAAGTAGTGGAGTCGGAAGCCATACAGCATTATCGATATGTAGGTGAGCGTCACTGCACTCAAAGCGCCTTATCCCGAGATCGTAGAATATCTTATGGAGAATAGCACGAGTGATATCGGAGAGAACTCTAATGTCAGCGGCATGACATTTCCCATCAGGTCCGATTCTATGAGCCGACTTTGCAGCACCGTTAACATGGGCATTCCAAACATCGCAGCGACAGGCGGAATTCAGAATAATAGGACGACCGAACTTCTCCCGACCGAGATTAAGAATGGTATACATAGCCGGATCAAATAAATCCATGTTACAGTCCGGACAGGCGAAGCCTTCGGGGAAATAGTCTTTCATGATGTTTTGATTTTCCAACCACACGGAATAGCGTACACCTCATAGGAATAGAGATGGAATCCGGTTCCAGCAAAGCGAAGTAAGAATTTATTTGCTGTAATCCATGGATATATATATCCTGTCATGCCTAATCCTATTGTATCAGAGCCAAGTAAGAACCAGGTTGTTCCAGAGTCTATACTAACATATACGATGATTGTATGTGGTACTGAAGCTTCAGAGCTGAAACGAATTTCCACAAGAGTCTTATCTTTATCTGGATAACCAAAGTTAATCTCTGGAGTATCGTAATGTCCTGATACAAGACCGGACTCGAATGTATAAACCTTGTTTCCGGTATAGCCGCAAACCATAACAATAGAGCTAACAGGTAGAACAGAGACTTTCTGAACATTGAAAACCTCTGTTGTAGTTAGTACTTCCGAGAAAATCATAGACCGAATACGATTCGAAGCGAAGCCCTCTGTAGGAAGTACTGTCTCTGAAAGAGTCTTAACAAACGTACCGAGGGATCGTAGCGGAATGGTGATACTAGCCTCTCCTTCACCAGAGGCGTTAACTCCTACAACTTTGAAATCGTATATAACGCCGGAGTCTACAGTGACGATTTTCTCTTGATCATAGGTAGTTACAGAGGACCAAGTACTAACAACGGGGCCACGGAGTTTCGTCTCAACGAGAGAAACGCTCTCATTAATGACTTTAATAAGAGCAGCCATTAGCCCGTGAACTCCCTTTTCCTGTAGTAGACTGCGTAGGAGTCAGTTTTAACTCCACCAGTCCAAGAGACATGTACTTGAGTAGAATTTTCAGCATGTCCTGCAAAGCCTGTAGGTTGTCCAGGAAGCTCGCAGTCCACAGTAAAAACGACGTTGTTGAACTGTACAGTAGATGGATAGTAGGTATCATAGTCTATACCATACGTAACACCACTTTGAACTATTGCCTCGAATTCTAGTGTATACGTTCCAGCTTGATTCAGACTTGTTTTAATATCTGCTGCATTGAGATAGTAGGTCAAACCGCAAGCACCATACTCATAATATAAAGATACTGTACTAGTGTCGGGTTTAATAATTCGTACCTGAGCAATGGTACTTCCAGGAGTATCTCCAGCACCAGGAGTTCTAGACCCTCTAACGGTAAGAGTTGCCACACGTGCCGGATTAAGGAGGTAGAACTGTTTAGAGATGAAACAGTCAAGCTCCACGAGATCATCACCCGATGTAACATTACACTGAGTAGAAGGGGAAATATCCCAAGATTCAGTAGGATCCTGAGTCCATTTGTCGTAGTTATTAGTAAGTAGCGGGGCTACTAGACCGAGACTCGTCTCTACGAGGGCAACAGACTCATTAATAATCTTAATAAGAACGGACATTTAGTTGATGAACTTCCAAACGGCTCGGAAATAATCGCCAGAGATTACAACTACCCCAGTAAAGACTTGACGGGCGTAAAGATCTCCTGCAGAAGCTGCGTTGAGCAGTCCGGCTTCAGAGATTGTATACGAGGTACCGATTGCGATGTCTGCTGTATAGTTCGCAGTGTCGTTTAACGTTGTAGTCGTTATCCGACTTCTAGTCGCAGCCATACGAAGAACTTCTGTACCTAGCGTTGTATCTGCATCAGCAGCGGCAAGCACCCCAGTACCGATAGCAATATGTGAAGCAGCTGTACCTGCCCCGATCTGGATGTTTGCTAGAGCAGCTTTACCAATGATGGGTATAAGGTTCTTGATGAGACACTCGAACATGAAGTTACGAGACCCACGTCTTTTAATCCAGATTTCGAAAATGCCATAAGGGGTTACACGTTCACATATGGACTGTAAAACCTGCATTGTAATCCTCCTCTTCTTCCGAACCTTCTTCGGAGTGAGAGATAATGAAAGTCTTTAGGTCGTTCTTGAATGTGTCTGCACGAGGATCGCCTAGGGAGCGGAATCCACGGTAGGTCGCACCGAGAACGAGCGCTTCGTGCCATTGTGCTCCGATGACAGGCACGTCCGTCGGATTTACTAGAGCAACAGCATCAACTTTCTTCCGGTAGCGCATACGGATTGTATAGTTAGCGTCTGGAGTAGGATCGAGAAGGACATACCCACCGTAGATAACATAGATGCGAGGTTTACCTACGGTAGTAGCTTTATTCCGATCGTACCAACGGATGTCTCTTTGTCTCAACGGATAATTATTTGTGATATCTCGAAGAGATATCGGGAACATGAAATCCGTTGCGATTGTCGTGAGTAAGTAGTCTTCATCGTTCGCGGTAGTTGCGAAGCTGATAGTCATGTCCAACGTTGGGCACGGTATTGGAGCAAACCTCTCTAATTCAGGGAATTTTCCAGTGGTAACGAGGTCCAGATAGCAAGAATTTATCCAATCTTGAACGAGCGCGGGTATAGCTGGATCCGAGGCGCGACCACCTAGATTACGAGTAACATGTGACTGTATTAAGGCATAATTCATTTATCGTCTCCGTCAGAGGTCCAAGGTGATTCGCGAGGTTCTTCACCTGGAGGTGAACCCTCACGCATGTAGTCTGCGTGGCTTTTCCCGTCGATGTCTTCCGGACATACGAGTTTCCCACGTTGTTTCTTGAGCATGGACTCTGGCCAGGGAATTCCACATATAGAGCAGTCGAACCAACGCTCGAAGCGTGCTTTACGATTCGATGGATAAGTGCTCATGTACTTGTAACCGTTCGAATAGGTATTTTATCCTCCTCATTATTCGATGTAGACGCTTCCGCCGATCGCCATGTTGGCCGGATTCGTCGACCATGTGGGGCAGACCATCTTGATCTCGATGGAATCATTAACCGCCACGGCGATATTAAGGCTTGTATTGAAAATAGAAAGATCGGCCCCATCAATGGGCAAGGTTTCAATGAGGGTGTCGGTAGTATCGTTCTTCCGAACATAGAAGGACACGTTTTCGGTGGTTCCCACGGTGCCAAAATAGGCATGAAGGTAAACGGCCTTAATGGCCCCTGCCTTGGGAATATAAATCCTCGCCCGCCCTGCCGTCACGCTCGGCGCAACAGCCTTTGACCCGAAGTAGTAGGTATTTCCGTCTGCTAGCGTAGCCAGGTTCAGAGCCACTACCGCCAAGGCGTAATTCGCAACCGCGGCGGGTACGGCCCAAGAGGCGTCTCCCCGCAGGAACTTACTTGCATCATTCGGGGCCTTTGGGCAGAATCCGTGCGCCGAGATTGAGACATCCCTGGACACCACGTCCGTCAGAACCAGACTAAGCTCGACCATTTTCATGGCCATCCAGGCTGATCCGCTGTAATACTTGTAATAGCTGGCGCCGATATCCCAGAAAGCCCAGCCGGTCATTGGAACGGCGAATAGCCATCCCGAACCGGTATAGGTAGCGATCGTAAAGGCATGGCCCACCCAAGCCCCCGTAGGTGTATCGGACACGGCATACCGATTCCCCTTGGCGGGACTGCCCGGCGGGTTGTTCGTCTCGGAGATAACCGGATTTTGCCAAGAGAAAGCGTCAAGGTCCGGGACTCGATATTGTGCCATTAGAACTCCTTAAATGGTGAACAGTAAGCACTTATAGTCGGTGTCGTAAGCGGCCCGCCTCGTGTAGGCTTCCTTTACCTGCGCCGCGGTCGTGGCATTCCCGGCTCCATCATCTACCGCCTCGGCCTTGTCCACGATGTTGTCTGCGTCCGTATCGTAGACGGCCTTCGTCATGTCCCCGTCACCCGAAGGCGCGGACCAGGCGGGTGCCCCAGAGACCATCTTGAGAAAGTGTCCGTCAGTGCCTTTAGCGAAGCGTGCCCACCTTGGGGTGGCGTTTCCAACAATGAGGTCCCCT
>Ga0315289_10005151_pt1 | contig 19356 bp, 37 predicted proteins | sample YL17G11_40_MG_FD_203452 | JGI IMG/M metagenome (GOLD analysis project Ga0315289, IMG submission 203452) | Sediment microbial communities from Yellowstone Lake, YNP, Wyoming, USA - YL17G11_40 | ecosystem: Environmental > Aquatic > Freshwater > Lake > Sediment | place: USA: Wyoming | collected...
TGAGATGGCCTCCGCCCTGATCCGGGTAAATGAGGTGCTGGATGCGTTCTCACGCGACGCCAGAAAAACGGCTGATGCCAGGAGCGCCGCCCTCAAGAAAGAGACTGAAGTGCTTGAGAATACCCTACGGCGTCTCTTTAGCAATGTGATCTATTCGGATCTGCTCTACCTGGAAAATGATGAGCTGATTCTGATCGATCAGACCCAGGAAATCCCCATGGAAAACAGAGGCATCCAGGTGATAAACCAGCTCTTCATTTCTTTGGATAAAGTGACGCTAACACACCGCGTTAAGGTGGTGCAGTGGAACGAAAAAGCGAAAACAAACTATAAGTTCGTAGATGAGCAGGACATATCCTGCGAAGAGGCCATAAAGACTTTTGGTCTTGAAGCCATCTGCGAAGGTCTGACAGATCGGCTCAGAAATCGACTCGCGCCGGAGATTCAAATATCCAAGTATCAAGAAAGGATCGACCGAGCGGATAGACTTCTGGCGGCAGCATCTCGGGAAGGGATGGAGCAATTAGCATGAGGCGGCAGCTCATGCTCTTCCTGGGTGGGCAGTATCGCTTCGCGGCAACTGTGGAAAAGTTCGGGCTGCGTTATGAGCGGTCCAGAGGTGCGCAGCCCACAATACTGTTAAGGGATGTGGCTCTGCACACGGGAACCGTGATAGTGGTATCACAGCACATGTGGACTCCCGTTACGCCTGAAGTAGTAACGCTCAATCCAAGGCGTGGAGATCGGATCAGCTTCAACGCGGTCGTCTGCGAATACTATAAAATCCTCGATAGTGGTCGGGAGAAGCTTGATTACAGTATCGGCAAACTGGAGAACGTCGATCTTGTGGCGGGCGGCAGTGGCTTGAGCCTGAGCCTCGCGGAATACCTGAACAACTTAAAGCAATCGCAAACATTCGCTCACAACCAGATTGAGATTCCATGTATAGCTTGAAAGGAGGTGAGACAACGAAAAAAGCATCAAAACCACAGGTGAGACCCTTGGCAACATCGCTTGACCCGAAGACCTGCCCACATTGCTTCCAGCCGCTCCCAGATCCGAAGCCGCTCATAGCACATGATGGCCTGGAGGTACAAGGGCTGCTGAGGGCGATTGAGCTTGCAGATGACGGCTACCTCATCGCCACCATCGGGGCACTCCGGGTCGTCTACAGCGCCGACAAAGAAGTGCAGCTCAGGCCGCTCCTGGGACAACAGATAGCCTCGATCATGAACGGCAAGAAGCTGATCGTCAAAAGTTGGAAGGAGCGGGACAGGGCATGAGCGAGGGCCCGCAGCCCTGGTAACCCCTTTAGGCGGCGACAGGCCCGGCCCACAAATTGCCTCCAAAAGCATGCAATCCCTCATTTGCAAAACTATTTTGGACCCGGCCCGCTATCGCCTGAATGGAAGGCAAGGAGGATGAGTATGAAAGCAATTAGCTTGGTTCTGTGTATGGTGCTGCTAATGGTAATGCCTTGTATAGTGGATGCCAAGGATTACTCAGAGAAGATAGGACCATATGAGGTCAGCTTTAAGCTGCCTGATGAAATAGCCTCGACCATAGAGGTGAACAAAACCATCACACGCGGCGAAACGCTTGACGGCACTCCGTATAACATGTATTCCATTGGTTTGCCGTTAGTGGGATGGATTGAAGTCCGGGATTTTAATAGGACTTGGGAACTGGATCTTGACAAGATGACTGAAACCATGAAAGGATTAGGCAAGGGTAATGGATATACCTGCAGCTCTGCCCATCGAATCATAGATGATCGCGAAGGGGTTATTAGCTATTGCTTTGGGAGCGAACGCTACACAACGTATTATGAGTTTGCATATCAGCAAGATAACCATACGACTGTAGAGGGAAGGCTATATCTTGACTGGGAGGCGACATTACCATTCTTGAAGTCGCTGCATGTTCGGGAGTTGTGATTTGTGGAAAGTGGACTTGGGAGTAGAGCATGACAACGAAGCATAGCCGTGAGGTGTACCACCTGGCCAGACAGATGAACGACCTGGAGACCCTGGCCTCCGGAGATCCCAAGAAGATCCTGAGACGGGGAAAGAATAAGTTAATCGGGCGGTTGCTGTCGAAGCTGAGGATATGGCGGTGATGATCCTATATTTTCCCCGGATGAGGAGAGATAATGAGGCGAAACAAAATTTTTACCCCAGGAGAAGGTCCCGTAGTAGTACCAGCCGAAACCGCATATCATGAAGCAGGGCACGTTGCTATGGCCATTGAGCTCGGGATACCAATCGAATGGACAGGACTCGAATGCACCGACACAAATTATGGGTGCACACGGCCCGCCGTCGAAACCATAACCATTTTTGAAGGGCTTCTTTTCAATATGGCTGGACCTGCTGCTGGACATCTCTACCACGGTAAGAAAGGATTACCTATCTGGATTAGTAAGAGCGACGGTGAGGTGATCGAAAAGCACTTGAGCGCAGACAAGTTTGAGGTGGCCATCTTGCATGTACTTCGCTTTTTATCATCCGCCCCGGGCGTGTGGCATGGTGTAGAGGCCCTGGCCAGCGCAATGCTGGAGAAGCAACGCCTGACCGGGGCTGAGTGCGTAACCATCTACAGGAATGCTCTAGCTCAATATCATGATGAGTTTGACAACTACGAAATAGACCCAAAAGATATATATTACGAATTTTATAGATTGGTGCGCCCTGTTCGGTAAGGGGTTTGCGCAAATCGATATCAAGCGCCGTGTTTGGTTCTATGACATTTTGCATGGATTGATGAAAATGACATAGAACTAATTGCAGAAAAGGGAGAGCGGGCGGCCCGATGAACTGAAAAGATAGCAAATAGCGAAATATTAAATTCCGAGAATTGTCCGATCGGACAGATTCTTTCTGAGACTGCTTCGCGGCCATTGATTCATGAGAAGACCAGCAGAGACCCAACCAAGGTTAGAAGCAGATTGTTAAGAATTGGGCATCGAAAATTCCGCCATGGCGCGAAAAAGAAAAAGAGGGAGCGGGCGGGGCTATTTTGGCAGCCCTAAACATAGGTTGGTTTAGACATCTGAATCCCACCGGGTTCTAATTCCAGCATTACTGCATATTTTGCAATTCGAATCGGGGCATTTCATGGGGTCATTACAACTGAACGAGAGCAGAGGGCAACCGTAAGCCCTCTGCTCTTTCTCGTTGCCAGGTATGTGGCATATCTAAGGGAGAAGACTTTGGCTTCGTCCCCTTCTTCTCCTAAGACTTTATCTATGTTGGTCTCGACTACCCGCCTTATCCTGCGCACCCCCCGGCGTTGCTCTTCAGTGATGTAATCGTGGAACTTTTCATCCGCGTCCATCATATCCAACACATTAAACTCTTCGACAGGGTTTCCGCGGCCACACAAATCATACATTCTCTCGATGTGGTTCCACGTGTTCCATGATCTCCATATATCGAGATCCTCAGCAGTCCCATTATATCCGATCCATCTCTCATCTTCGATCCTGCCAACTATGGGCGAGAATTTCCCAATATTCATAGAAGCTTCAATCAGGATAAAGAGTTTATATATGTCATCATCCGAAAGCTCTTCGCGTATTTGGTCATTGGGGATTTTACCCAATATTAGAAGCACGTCAGGAATATTTTTCAACCAGGCAGATAACTTTTTTCTTACTCTAATATCATTAGCGGCTCGGGCCTTTTTGTCTTTCATAACAAGTCGGCTATTTAATCTATCTCTTTCCATTTTAGTTAATAGTTCTTCTCTCTTCTGGCCAGGCATTTGAAATCACTCACTCCTATTATAAGAAGACAAGCTATAAATAGGTTATTGTAGTTAGTTATTCATAGTAAAATCTAGGTTATTTATGGTATAATCTAGGCTCCTACTATGGAGGTAATATGTCAAGAAAACCCAAAGGTCAGGAAAGAATGAAAGACGCGATATCATACCGCGTTACCGATAGGCAGCGCGCTTGTTTGGAAAAATTCGCAGAAGAGCGAAAGATTGGAATCTGCGAGGCGGCCCGCGAGCTGTTGGACTTAGGAATTGAGGCCAGGGCGGGAGCGGAGGTATGAAAGAAATTGTGAATGGCCCAGGGCGGCGAACCCGGGGCGGCGCGGTTCTCCAGGCAGGCGAACCAGGAGTTTGTTATGTCACTATACAAAAGGGGCATTTTTGGATATAAATCTTCCTATTACTGCCACGGCCTTGAGCGGAATATGGACAGAGATACGATATGCTGCGAGGTCAAATGTAGGTTCGCGAATATCTGTGGAATTTTGGAAGCTACAATGAGAGGGACGGGGAGAGCGCATGCCTAACGCCCTGGAAGGCACCACGCCCGGGCGTGAACCCGAGATAAAATTAAAGACCGTATCGACGTGGACCGGCAAGGGCCAACACAAGACACCAGCACATAGCGATTACTCATCAAAAGAATGGCAAGCATTCGTCACCACGGAGGGCAATGGCAGTTTAAAGAATCTTAAATGTCCAATATGTGGCGCCATTGTGCGATACCAGCCACTAGGGTCCCTTTACTCGAATTTGGTCCCTGCGTGCGAAAATCCCGACTGTGGGTGGACGATAGACTTTCTCAGTAAACAAGCCCCAAAACCAAAGCCCGATGTAATCAAGATGCGGCAGTTGCGCCGGTTCGCGAAGGGGCGGTGCTGATGGCCACCGACTTCGGCCGGGCCGAAGTGCTGCGCGGGCTGTCTCTGCTCTATCCTCCTGACTTTGGGATTATCGAGTTGGACGTACTCAAGAAGTCTGGCGCATTGTTATCTGGTCGTTTCGATGATAGAGAAAAGCTGGTCGATGAAGTCCTGAAATATGATGCCCAGGACGATACTGTTGCCATTTATACCGCGCTGAATCGGATCAAATCCGAGGCCTTCAGCCGCCCAGAACATCCCCTTAAGGTTGCTAATAAGGTGTCTGGCGGGCTGCGGATAGATGGCGCCGATGTTAGCCGTGTAGTAGGCATATTATTTGATATCGATCCTTTTCGTGCTAACGGAGACAAAAAAGATAGCACTACCGAAACAGAGCACGCGGCCGCGATAGAGGCTGCAGATTGGTTGAAGCATCACCTCTCCTCAATGGGATGGCCTGAGCCCGGTATGGGCAGCTCTGGCAACGGCGCAGCACTCAGATATTTAACGGACTTACCAGCAGCAGAAGAGACGGAGCGTCTAATCGCCAGTATGCTTAAAGCTGCCAACAATTTGCTCCCAGATCAGCTCAAGGCCCAAGTCGAAGTAGATGGCGCAATGTTCGACCGGCCCAGGATATCTAAAGTGCTGGGCACTACGACCAGGAAAGGACCAGGAACCCCCGAGAGGCCACATAGACGGGCCAGGTTGATCTCAGCTCCCGAGACGCTGGAACCTGTTCAGATTGATAGCATCATGAAGCTGGTCAATGCGGGCAGAAGATCTGATTCTGCTGCCAGCGAGAGGGAGGACGACGTTCCTCGGGTAATACCAACCAATAACAGAATTAAACCACTATCCGAGATCGAAAATGATCTGGCCATCAAACCATGCCTAAAAGAGATCATTCTGAATAAGGATATCAAGCGACTTGAAGAGGTCGCAGCTCACGAACACAAGGGCCGGGTAGCCATAGCCACCGAGCTGATTCTGGCAGGATATTCTGATGATGCCCTGCATGAGTTCTTTTCAAGGCTTGGGGATTATGACAGGCAGAAAACGGCGGCCCAGATCAACCAGATCTTGAATAAATTCATAGACGGCAAAGGCGGCAAGACCTGGCTCTGCAAGACACTCAGAAGCACCGAAGTTATCCCGGCAGATCGATGCGAGGGATGTGATTGGCTTGGGCATGGGCAAGACCAGCCGATTATCATCGAGACCCAGATCATCTCCCGGCCTGACATGCTATATGATCCTGCCGTTCTGGCTGTATTGGCCGAGATGACCCCTGTCGCCTTCGACCTGCTCGTTGAGCGTGTCAGGAGGGCCAATAAGGGACTCAGGGCCGACACCATCCGCGATGCAGTCTCGGATTACATCGCTGCTCGGCGCGGTGCTGCAGCTGAAGCGATAAGGGTACCGTCCCCGGAAGAGATAGCGACTGCTAGGGATGTACTCGAACATAAGAACCCACTTGCCGAGTATGTAGCTTATACGGCGAGAAAGATTCATGGAGGCGAGCGGCCTGCAAGGGCGCTCGTGTTGTGTAGCTATTCCGCGTTCATGTCTCCGGAGGACCGGGTGCATTCCGATGCTGTCGGGTCGTCTCAGAGTGGAAAATCGGCGACAGTGACAACGGTATTAGAGACCTTCCCAGATGAAAACGTAATCGTCACTTCGGAAGCGTCCCCAAAATCGTTGTACTATCTGGCACACGAAAACCCAGAACGCCTGAAGGACGCTATCATTTACATTGATGATGCTCGGACGGAGCACATCCCGGTATTGAAGACCTTCAGGAACGAGGGAAATATTACACCAAGAAACCTGACCGTGGTAGACGGTGAGGTATTGGAGCTTGTGGTGCCATATAGGCCGGTAGTGCTTGCTTCTTCCGTCACACCCTTGAGGGACATGGAACAGCAAGCCACGAGTCGAACATTTCTGATCTCAATACCTGACGCTCCTGCCGATGTGGAACAGAAAGTGAGAAAAGAGATCCGGCGACAGGCCAGAGAGGGCGCAATTCTGTCGCAAACCCTCGATGATCAGCGCAGGCACCTGCAGGCAATGGCAGGAATCCTCCGTGATGAAGGCACGAGGAATATACTGGTGCCATTTGATGCCCTGGAGCCCAGGGGTGCAGACAGGCGTGGCACAGGTCAATTCGTAAGGCTGATGAAAATATCTGCGTTCATAAACCAATATCAACGCCCAATACTAGAACTTACAGATGGTCGAAAATTCGTTCTAGCGATTTACGAGGATCTTGCCATCGCTGTCGCGGTCTGGTTCGATTTTGCCGAAGGTCAGGAGTTCAAAATATCGAGTAAAGCAGTGGATATACTCAAGGCTGTTCCGACCCAGTGGCCAGGGTTGTCTGCACCCACGCTTGCTCGGACCATGGGCAAGGGGCAGCGAAGCGTTGAGCGGTACCTTGAGGACCTTTATGAATCGGGTGTTGTCAGCAGGGAGAAGATATCTGCGCCTGGTATGCCGTGGGGCTATTGGTGCGAACCAGAACTGCGACAAAGGATCTTGTCGGAAATATCGGGAGCTTCTGATTCTGCCGGGAATAGCGACAGAATCACGACAAAACTTCAGTGTCGCAAATATATGGCAGAAAAATCGTCCGATTCATTATTAGACTCTATTAAAGAGTTCTTTAGTAATAACGACATAGTAAAGAAAGAAATGTATAGGGGGATTAGCCTTCATGGGAGTCTGGGTTCGGGCGAACCTGAGAGTATCTATCTCTCTCTCTTTTCCCCAAAAACCTGTCGTGATTCAGAAAATGAGTCGCATGCTCCCGATAAATCACGAAAAAAGGATTTGTCGCTATTAGTGGAAATCCCTGCCGATAGCGTTCCTGAAAATGTCGCTAATACCCCTGAAATTGTCGCTATTCCAACAATGGGTCCTCATCCCCGCAAAGATGAGCCAACACCAGGAAAGAAGCCTAACCCCGACGATCTGGTAGAAGTCCGATTCTTGAAAGAATATCGAACACAAGTTCCACGGCCAGGCGAACCGAACGCATACGACGATAAGCTCTTCCTCATCGGTGAGATAGCCGAAATGCAACGCTGGAAAGCCGAAGATCTTCTCAAGCGTGGCATTGTGGAGCTGGTAGCATGAGCATACGCACAAATCCAGCAGATTTTGAGAAGCTTATAAAGGGCCTGTCCTCAGACGAGATCATTTCAGCAGCCATTGAGTGCGGACTTCTGGAGAACAAAGACATTAACGAAGGTGATGAAGTCACAATCCCTCGCTGGCTGGCTGAGGATAGAGGCGCACTCCTGGCGGCCCTGCTCACCATGGCCAGGGCGTGGGTGGGGGCTGGCAGGCCCAACGGCTGTAAGAAGATCGTTGGCGGCTTTGATGAGTGGGTTGAGATCGTTGGCGGCATATTGGCGCATGCTGGCATTTCAGGTTTTCTTGACAATCTGTCCAAGCTCTATGAAGAGGTCGATATCGGAAATGACGAATGGGCCGATTTCTTCAAGACATGGCATGACTCACACAACGATAAAGGACTGACATCCGCCGAGGTGCTGGATGACCTCAGGAATCCGTACACGTTTCTAGCGAAGTGTGCTCCTTCCGAGCTGGCGGAGAAGATCAAGTACCCAGGGCCGGGCGATGCGAAAAAGGTAGGTTTGGCCCTTCGCAAAAAATTGAATGTGCGATATAAAAATGGCCTGATGTTAGCACAGGGAGAAAACGCGGACGCGAAGATCAAACTTTGGAAAGTCGTAAAGGTGAAAGACCATGCGGTTGCTTGATTACGGGGAGTTGAACACGTCGCTAGCTATCTATCTCATCATGTTTACGGGTAGTTCACGGTAGTCAAATTTCAACTACCCGTAAAAATGCAATGGCACTTGATATCGATCTCGTCCATTTTACGGGTAGTACGGGTAGTTATCTTTACCCCTACGTGTATAAGAAATATATATAATATATTCTATATGGGGGGGAGGGTAGAACTACCCGTAACTACCCGTAAGATAACCACCTTTCAGTATCTGGCGGCCCAATTTTGCCCATTTTCAACTACCCGTAACTTCCCCCGCCAGGTGGGGCTCAGCACCTGACCGAACCCGAAGCTCTGCAGGAGCTCCGATCCTATCTTTTGGAGAGTATCGCCCTGGCAGCCGATGAGATCAAAGAAATCGATATGTTGTTACCCGATTTCAATTCAGAGGTTCAAGAAATGTCCATAAACTCAGGTGGTAGTGGCAGGCCTGGCAGGGTGAACCCACAGGCAGAAGCCTATCTTGCCTATCAGAAGGCGAGAAAGAAGCATCAGGAGAACTATGATAAGCACAAATACGATGGCACAGACCCGGATACGGAGGCGGCGCTGGTATGACTCCTTCTAGAGGCCCGGGCCGCAAAAATGCTATGAAACCAGAGGAAAATGCTACTGAGCAGGAGGCTGGCAAGCGAAGAACCCACATTGTTCTCAAGCCGTTTTCGGCTGGAAACAGACTGCTCTCTCCCGGAGATCAGGTAGACGCATCGGGCTGGCGGAATACTCATCAGCTTGTCAACTGTCGCTACCTGATCCCGATAGGTCAAGCTCTGGTCCAGGCGGCGGTTCGCGTTACGACGGCTTCCAGTTCCGAGGGGGGCGGGGGTCAAGACCAATTTCAATAAGCTGAGGTTCATAAATGTTAGAGAATAAAAACGTTAAGAGACGTGGAATCAAACTCAAAACGCCGTCAGATGCACGTCGATTGATCCGTCGTATCGTGGATAAGGCGTTCGAGACTAATCAGGAGTTGGAATATTCGGGCAGGCTGGCACAACTCCTCTCTTGCTGGGCGAAGTTGTGGGAGATCGATAAGTTGAGCGACATCGAGGCCAGGCTCACGGCCCTAGAAACGGCCAAAGCCCAGGAAACAAGAAAATGAGATCTGATAACCTGGATCGAAGATTGACGGTATTGGAGGCCAAGCGGCCCGATGCAGATAGACAAGAGACCAGGACATTTCTTGCCAAGCTTACCGACGAAGAGCTTAGACGGCTTGGAGATATCTGTCTGCGAACTGATGAATGGCAGAAGGAACCGACCGACGAGGAAGCATGTTTCCTGGCAGAGCTGCGGACCAAATATGCGACTTGACCGCTTGAAAATGCGTGTTGATGCGCTGGAGGCCAGCCAACGCCCTGCCTGCGACCCGCCGTGGTGTGATTGGCGGCGCAAGTTGGCTAACTGCAATGCTGCCCTCAGAGGGGAGCCATGGGAATGCACCGGGACTCCAGAAAGAAGGGCAAAAAGAGAGGCCGATCTGGCCAGATACAGCGAATATTTCGATAAGCTGTATGCAGAGCACGGGCTGGGAGAGGGCCATGAAGAGTATTGAACGACGGCTCAATGTCCTGGAGGCCGCACTTGGCCAGTTCTGCTCCTGCCCGCACTGCATGGCATTCGAAGCAATGAACGAGGAAGAACGTAATGCACGCATACAGGCCCTTCTATTTGGCCAGGACGTCCCGATCCCGGAGCTGCCGGAACCAAGCCCTACATGCCCCGATTGCCAGAAATTGGCTGCAATGAGCGAGGCTGAGCTCGATGCCAGGATTGCAAGGCTCCAGGACATTTTGCGGAAAGCGATATGAAAACAGATAGCATAGACAGAAGACTGAAGGATCTGGAGCGGGAGCAGGCCGGACCTGAGGAGATTGTGCTTGAGTGGGCTGATCCCGATGAAGATCCGAGCAAAGATGCTCCGGGCGTGATCAGGTTGAGATGGGGTGATGAGGTCAGACTATGAGCGCCGCTGCACTCAACCGTCGTATGGCTGCGCTGGAAAACAGCGCTCCGGTTATCGCCGATCTTGCAGATTATGTGCTCTGGCAAGCACATGGCCGCAACCCAAACGTCAAATGGGACCAGAGATTCAAAAAGCAGCTGGAAGAGGTATTTTCCAAATAGAGGTACTGTCCACGAGGCGCGCTGCCACCCCAAAAATCACTGAGGACCTGGTGAATGTCTCCGCTCTTGTGGTCGAGGTCCAGGGGCTCTGAGACCGCGCATTTGGAGGGCTAGAACCTCCACTCTTTTCTACCCAAAAGCTTTTCGTGAATGAGACAGTTAAACTTATCGAGGGATATCTCTGACTAAAAGAAGAGTTGTCATGGTATTAGTGTTGTTGACATTGCTATTTTTCGCTCCAGCCAATGCGCAATCGGATAAGAGCACATCGATAGGCGGACATACGTTTACAGCAGATTTGCCCGATGGGTGGCAAACATTTGAAAGAGATGGAGTTATTGTAGCCCAGGTTGATGAGAGTGACGAGAATAGCTATAGTGCGGGAATAAACGACGACTATCCCTGGAAGGGATTTTATGCAGAACCTTGGGGTTATCCATATTATCCCAATGCCCCAAAAGGAGATGATTATTATCAATCTCCATGTTCTGCATTTGTGAATTTGTATACCTGTTCAGCGAGGATGTGCCACCTACATCAACGATTCCGCAAGCAGTAGGCCGAATCTAACCTAGACAACCTAGCGCGCAGAGCACATCGATATTCGAGAAAGTACGTTCAAAATCGAGCTTCCTGTTACGCTTTTCTTAGCCACCCATCGATCCTATTTTGGAGGGCCATTCAATAGGATTTTGCGCTGCATATTCAGGCTGGAATGATATGGACACTGCTGAAATGCTCGACGACCAATGAGCCAGTAGAACTAGGCGATAGCGTTATTTATCACCTAGGTGCATTTACCCTCTGTCAGTTTGTCTCGACCGCAACGCTTGTGCATTTTGGCTATTTGTAGGTCACATAACACCTACAAGTATATAATTATAACCACCTATGTATAATTTTCTAATTGGAGTTAATGAGAAAAATAGCCAATACATTGGCTTGGATATGACCGGTTGGGAAAATTGTAGGTGGCACAAGCCACGCTGTTCAGGTGTATATTGTCACAATACCGACCGAGCTGAAGAAAGATCAATTAGATGAAAATATTCGCATCTATGGATCGGCTGACAAGATTCCAGATGATAAGAAAGAGAAAGATACTGTCAGTATGTTGACATCTGTTGCGGGCGGGTCGCGTGGTGATTATGATAGTGACAAAGATATTACCTTCAATGACCGTCCCGCCCATTTAGCTGAGTCAATAGTAGGAGATACTAGCTTTGGTAGAATAGCAATACTGCTGGATGAAAATACTATTGGAATAATTGATGTTCGGATAGACCGCAGCCCTCTGAGCGGTGGAGCAACATTCTTTGATGGCAAAGCCTGGGACATCATCGACAGCATAACGGTGAAGTGAGGACACTATCGAAGTGCATATAACCCGCACTTCTTCCAGCCCATTCCTCTTTTGGCCTGGATAGCCTTAGCTGAATATATAAATATACTAATTAAGTCATCATTTAATGCTATCGCATTATCGCAATTTGGGGTCATTTATTTTCTACTGTTTGTGAGGTGTAATGATGTCTTTAGAACAAATTGAAAAAACGTTTGAAGGCCATATTCAATATTGTAAGAGCGCCCTGCATGGCATCTCACATCTACGCCAAGTGTCGCTGCTGGCCGGTAAGATCGCCTCTGCGAGTGGTGCAGATGTGGAAAGTGCTATGGTTGCCGGATTCCTGCATGATGCCGGTCGGACTGATGACTTTGGCGGCAACCAACACGCCCTGGATTCTGCTATCCTGGCCCGGCCGCTACTCATCCGATTGTATCCACACATTGATGCTGATCTTGTTTGCTATGCAATTGCTCGGCATGCTGACGGCATGACAACCGATGACCCATTGATTGGCTCTCTGTGGGATGCTGACCGGCTGGAGCTCAAGAGGATTGGTCGGTATGTCAGGGAAGATCTGTTATCCACTGCAGAAGGGAAGCGGATCTTCCGGGTGGCCAATGACGATAACTTATGAGGTGCTAAAGGACTATGCGTGCCGCGGCATGTTTTTCCATGGCGGTCCTGAAGAAGTTGAAACTCTGCGCGGTCGGCCACTATATGCCTCACGTCACCCAGCGTACGCTATTCTGTATGCCATTTCCCCCAGACTCAAAAAAATAGCTATCGCAACTTTCGGGCCAACCGGGGAAGTACACGCAAATCAGATATTTATCGAAAACATGCGTCCTGGATACGTCTATGTACTATCACCCGGAGAAGAGTGGAAGGCAGTTAAGGGAATTCCTTCATCTTTTTCACATCGATTCAATAGGGAGAAGGACGGGGCGGAACTCGTCGCCTACAGCGCCATTGCCCCCCTGGCATGTTTTGAGGTCACACCCGAAGATTACCCCTACCCAATTATACAGCGTGACGTATCGGAGCTCTCTAAAAAAGAGAAAATAATGGTGAAAGCCCTGCGATCAGCAACTGTAAAGCGTGGTTTTCGGAATCCCAAGACACGATAAATCCCTATCGCGCCCCGGCCGATTACAACAAAAGGTACGTACAACCTGCAAAAATCTCCCACTATTCCCGGCCATCTCCTAACCGGTCCTAAATCGCTTCTGGCAAACAACCCATTCCACTACTCTATGGAATGATTTATCGACGATTGCCCGTTATCGATTAACCAGCATCGGCTAGAATCAAATTACGCTGTAGAATCCAGAGCGCAAAGGTGGGGACCTTACGAGTGCAAGAACATATTTATAAAAATATCACGGGCTCCGATTCTGGCCTGGAAGGTTGTATAAAATTGGTGTGTATAACTTTCATCCCGAGCAAGCGCATAAGATATATTGATCGATTCTGAGGTAAGGAGCTATTTGCATCGCTGGACCTGCCTATAATGCCTCGATATTTTCTAACATGGAATATACCCATTTTTCATTGAGATATATACGTTATTACTTTTTCCTGCTATCACGTTTACGCTACGCGATCCGCGGTACCAATTGTTAAGGTATTTTTGTTTACAAGCAGATATTTGTCGATTTCCTGGATTTACTGTTGAAATGTGCAATTCTCCCATGCTATTTGTTGTTCCTTTAGAAACACCGTCAATAGATACTTTAGCTCCACCTGCGGGGTTCCCATCAGGATAAGTTACATGTACGATTACTATCCCATATTTCGCTGCAGCCACGGCTGGGATCATTGCTGTGCAAACTATCATGATGAGCAGAAACAGAATTAGTTTCGATTTCACTTTATTTCCCTCCCAAATAACTGTCATAATTAATCATGAATATAAGGTTTATGAATGTTAAATATGATCGTCACCTAGGGAGCTGCGCCCAGATGGGGGCTGAGGAATGCCTGCCAGAAGGCCCGGGCGCTGAAGGCGGCAGCCCTGGCGATCAAGATTTAAATAGCAAGAACCCAGAGTAATGTCCATGTGTGAGATTTTGGAGCGCAAAGACCGAAGGCCGGATCTTCCCTATGATTTGGAAGAGCCCGAGGATATCACCAGCTCACTCATGAAGCTTTCTGAACTATCACTACACGAGTTCTTAGCGAGCGAACCAGATATCTACACGGACGATGATCTAAAAGTCCGATACAGATGAAGGGAGATATCGTACTCGTTCCTTTTCCCAATTCCGATCTTAGCTCATGGAAGCGGCGGCCAGCATTGGTGCTCTATGAGGACCCCATAGAGAACGAGACCACAATCGCCTACATATCAACCAAGACGCCCATAATCCCCTCCATCTGTGATGTCTTGGTCACAAGAGGGACCCCTTCTTTTGATGAGACTGGTTTGAAGCATAATTCAGTAATAAAATTAAATAAATTAGCAACAATTAAAACTCATTTTATCGTTGGGTTGCTCGGAACGGTGGATGAGATCTTGCAGGCGGAGGTTAATAAGGCCCTGGATGCCTGCTTGAAGTTTGCACCGCGAGAATGATAACCAGCCGCCTTAATGGTGCAAGATGCACCGCTCTATGCACCGGATTTTGCACCGTACATGCACCGATAAAATAATCTTCTAGAGCAACTATCGGTGCATCATGCACCGAGGGGATGCACCGTGCCAAGAATCTATGCACCTGTAGATGAGGCCACCTTAGAAAAGGTCGATAAAGACGCTGAGGAAAAAGGCATCAGTAGGGCGCAATGGGTGAGCACCGCAATAGGTGCATATTTGCACCGCGAGGAGGTCACGGGCGGTGCAGACCTTGAGGAGATGCACCGGGAGCTGGTGCAACTCCGCACCGAAAAGGAGCAATCGTGGCGGGAGATAACGCACCTCAAGCGCACCGAGGAGAAAACCAGGACTGAAGCCACCCAGGCGCAGGCCAGAGCCGAAAAGCTCCAGGCCGAACTTGAGCAGGCCGGTAAGGATTTGGCAGGCCTGTGGGAGGAGCTGGCCACGTCCAGGGCCGAGGCTGATAAGCTCCGCGAGGCCATGGGGCTCAAGAATGATGAGGTATCTTTCCTTCGCGGCCATGTGGCACAGCTCACCCAAAGCATCAGCCAGCTAGCCCTACCACCAAGCCAGGAAGAGGCCAGGGTGAAGAGCTGGTGGCAGTTCTGGAGATGAGTTGCGATGGTATTCGCGTTGCAGCTATCACGTACCGCTCAGAAAGCCTTAGATGAGCTTCAACCCAACGCCGTAAAAAGGATCTGGATACACCTAGAAGAGCTACAGAAAGATCCTTATCGACCGCGACCAATGGCAGATATAGTTCCGGTTGAAGGCAGTAAAATAACATACAGGCTACGAATCGGCAAACATAGAGTAGAATATGAAGTTCAAAAAAACGATAATACTATAAAAATATCTAAGATATTTCAGAAGAAAAGAAAATTGGATTACAGATAAATCGATATACCAACAAAGGAGATTCATAAAGGATGGTCCGAAGTAAAATCAGAGCAGCAAAAGAAGAGCCTCTTATTGAGCATGACTTTGATGCTTTGCCAAAGGATGAGGAGTCAACTGCAGAAGAAATCCATGCGCTTATCGAACGTGAAAAAGATGATTTTGTCACCTTTGAAGAGTATGCAAAGCGACGCGGCATTAGTCTCTAAACTATTTTCATAAGGCCAAGAAAATTATTTTCTGTAATGCCCTATAATCAATGATCTCCAATCATGATGAACCAGGATATGGGCGGAGCTCGATTGAACCCCGATGGACGGCAGGCAGAGGCGAGGCCGGATGCAGGGCCACCTCCGGCCGGTAGGGACTGGAGGAAGCTGGCGGAGAGTGCATTTTAGACTGTTTAGAGCATATGCAATCCGATTCATTAGCTTTTCGATATGCTTCGCGTCCGAACAGTCTAAAATACTGTTTGCAGCTTGACCTGCCAGCTCCCTCCGGCCGGATCATGCGGCCCGGAAAGAACCATCGGATTGTGAAGAGGGAAACGCTATGGACCTCCGGGCCGGTTGGATGTAGGGCAGTGCGAGGTTATGTAGGCTGTGGGAAGGCATGGCCCAGGCGGGCAAAGGACCCTGTTGCAATGGTACATGCTGGAGAACATGCTCTTTACCAACATCATTAGCACCAATTGTCGTGGGATCGGCCAGGTTGCAATGGTACATGCTGGAGAACATGCTCTTTGACCTTTTGCTGGGATTTTGGGCGCTGGGATTTTGGGCAGATGCAATCCCACCTGTCGGAGAACATGCTCTTTGACTTCGAGAATCATCTCCCTCACTCTGAGGGAGTTGATTTGTTGCAATCCATCCTGAGACCTGGAGGGCTCTGCAAGAACTGGGATCATGGAAAAACTGCGGCAATGCCGCCGAAATCTGCGGTAAGGTTGCAATGGTACTTCTCCGGGAGCATGCTCTTTGGCGCGCCGACTCCTTCGGCATGCCGACTCCTTCGGCGGGCATTGCAAGAGCCTTCCCGGGAAGGAGCCAATTTTTGCAGAAGATAACCCTAAATTTAGGATTTAGGCCCTCGTCCTTCTCTTTATATACTCGAGCAAAACCAAAGATTTGATTAAATTTATTATATTCTGTCTATATCTACTTATAAACGATAGGCTATGAAAACTCTTATGAAACTCTTATGAAATAGACCCAGAAGTAAAGCAATATAGGAAGTATTTAATAGTCATAAATCTTCCTTCTTTTATATTTCAGAGATAATTATATACCTACCTGCCGATCTTGTTTCATCCTCCGAGAGCCCTTAATCCTAAATTTAGGGTTTTACAGTCTAAAGTTATTGAGCAGCCCAACGCCTGAGTTTGATTATCTTGGTGTTCTTCTTCCGGGGATGCCAGGTGACATTGAATCTTTGATCTGTCGCCGCGATCCAGGAGAGCTGCCTTATCCTGTCCACGCTTAGGCCCATGACGTTCGCGAGCTGTGAGAACGACAATCCTTCTTTTCGCAGTTTATCCACATAGACTCGCGGCGCGTGTCCTTCTATCAATCGCTTTTCTTTGTTTCCGAGAATATGGGCAATCTCTGAAATATGATCCTGAGTCTTTTGGGTGGGCTTCACAGGCGTGGTTGTGGGCTTCTCCACGGCTTCAAAGAGCTGGTCAAGGTCGTTGGTGGTCTGAACCGCGAAGATCTTATGAGCGGTCCTAAAACGGTCAAATTCAGCACGGTCCTGGACTCTCTGCTCTCTGATCTCCTGGATCTCCTGCATAATCGGTGCTGTGGCCTTCTCGACAGCCTGGGTGATGAGGGTCGAGAGCTGCGATGAAGTCAAGATAAAAACGGATTCTTCTGAGGGCGATACGTGGCCTTGAAGGCCAAAGCTTGATATGCTTTCAGCTAACAAAGTATCTGTTGACATTTACGTCACCAACGAGAATGTCTTTTAAGCGATGCAGGGAGCCTCAAAGTTTCCCTGTTCGCTTAACTTTGCACTCTCTTCTTTCATCAAACGGTTTAATGCATACTCAATGCTGTGGCTACGAGTAGCGAATTGCTTTTCTGTTATCTTTACCTCAATCCAGTCTAAAATCTCTTCATCGAGATTTACGGTGACTTGCTTTTTTGCCATGCTCCATCTATTCTACTTGATTCTATTTAAGTCTTTAGAGTAGAAAGCATTAAATACCATTAAGATCTATTATAGCTTGGTGACGTAAGATGTCAGGAAAGACCTTAATCCAAATGGAAAGCCCAACAACCCAAAGAACCGATGCAGTGGAAGTATTAGCCGCATATCTGAATAAGACCATTGAGGGCGGCGTGCTGGATCTCGGAAGCCTGAAGTTGGTAAAATCGAATAAGGGAGACGCATTTTACGGCGTGACCGCGCGTAAATGTAGCTGCCCATCGGCCACATACCAGCCAGGGAGTCCGTGCAAGCACCGGAGGCAGCATTTCCCACAGATCGCGAAGCCTGCCGCTTCAGAGTCCGGTAGTATCAGGCCCGAAGGCAAGTGGCCAGGCGGCTTGAACGGCCCTGTGAACCTTCAGGCGGTGGTCTGAGATGGGCAGCCTATCTAAGCGGTTCGCTGCCCTGATCGCATGGGCAGAGTCACAGGGGACGCAGGACGGCCAGCTTGCCGCCCTTGTCCTGCGGGGCATTTGGGCCGATCTGGAGGGAACGCTTAGAAAGGAGATCCTGGAGTTTGAAGAGGCTCCTATCGCGGAGGCGGTCTGAGATGTTTTCACAGGAGGTTGACCAATTGCTTGAAGAGCAGCAGCAGGCCACGAATTTAGCTTGCTTGGAGCTTCTGAATAGTCAGCTCTATTGGGAACTCTGTGAGAAGGATGGGGTGACCTGAGATGGCCTCCGCCCTGATCCGGGTAAATGAGGTGCTGGATGCGTTCTCACGCGACGCCAGAAAAACGGCTGATGCCAGGAGCGCCGCCCTCAAGAAAGAGACTGAAGTGCTTGAGAATACCCTAATGCGTCTCTTTAGCAATGTGATCTATTCGGATCTGCTCTACCTGGAAAATGATGAGCTGATTCTGATCGATCAGACCCAGGAAATCCCCATGGAAAACAGAGGCATCAAGGTGATAAACCAGCTCTTCATTTCTTTGGATAAAGTGACGCTAACACATCGCGTTAAGGTGGTGCAGTGGAACGAAAAAGCGAAAACAAACTATAAGTTCGTAGATGAGCAGGACATATCCTGCGAAGAGGCCATAAAGACTTTTGGTCTTGAAGCCATCTGCGAAGGTCTGACAGATCGGCTCAGAAATCGACTCGCGCCGGAGATTCAAATATCCAAGTATCAAGAAAGGATCGACCGGGCCGATAGACTTCTGGCGGCAGCATCTCGGGAAGCGATTGGGCAGGATGTGCTGGTCGAAATAAAGGAGCAATTACAATGAGACGCCAGCTCATGCTCTTCCTGGGTGGACAGTATCGCTTCGCGGCAACTGTGGAAAAGTTCGGGCTGCGTTATGAGCTGTCCAGAGGTGCGCAGCCCACAATGTTGCTAAAAGATGTGGCTCTGCACACGGGAACCGTGATAGTGGTATCACAGCATATGTGGACTCCCATTACGCCTGAAGTAGTAACGCTCAATCCAAGGCGAGGAGATAGGATCAGCTTCAACGCGGTCGTCTGCGAATACTATAAAATCCTCGATAGCGGCCGGGAGAAGCTTGATTATAGTATCAACAAACTGGCGAACGTCGATCTTGTGGCGGGCGGCAATGGCTTGAGCCTGAGCCTCGCGGAATACCTTAACAACTTGCGGCAATCGCAAATTTTCGCTCACAACCAGATTGAGATTCCATGTATAGCTTGAAAGGAGGTGAGACAACGAAAAAAGCATCAAAACCACAGGTGAGACCCTTGGCAACATCGC
>Ga0315289_10005152_pt1 | contig 19350 bp, 15 predicted proteins | sample YL17G11_40_MG_FD_203452 | JGI IMG/M metagenome (GOLD analysis project Ga0315289, IMG submission 203452) | Sediment microbial communities from Yellowstone Lake, YNP, Wyoming, USA - YL17G11_40 | ecosystem: Environmental > Aquatic > Freshwater > Lake > Sediment | place: USA: Wyoming | collected...
GCGGCTTCCCTGTATCTCCTCTATGCCCAGAGGCTGTCCGAATCCGGCGAAAAAGATCGGGCCTTCAAGATCAGCCGCGATCTGATCAAGAATTTCACCGGGCCGGGCGACAGCCAGGTCCGAGCGGTGGCCTTAACGCTCCTGAGCGGAATTCTTGGAGAGTCGGTTTTCGAAGACCTCCTTGTGGCCGCCGACTCTCCTGATCCGAAATATCGGCAGCGCGCCTTCGAATTGACCGACTCGATCAAAGGGGAGGAGGCGACGGCTAAATGGATTGAGAAGTTGGCTCGAGTTGCGGCGGAAACCCAGGCCGAGATCATCGCCATGCTGGGCCGCCGCGGCGATAAATCGGCATATCCTGTCGTCAGGGGAAAGCTCAAGAGCGAAGAGAGAGCAGTCCGGTTGGCGGCGATCCCAGCCGCCGCCCGGCTTGGAGGGAGCGAGATCCTCGATGATTTAATCCAGATTTTAATGAAGGGCGACAAAGACGAAGCCGAGGCCGTGAAGCAGGCGCTCTTGGGATTCCCGGCGGAACAAGTGCTTCCGATGGCGGCTGGCTTGCTGGCCGAAGCGCCGCCGGCCGTGCGGCCCGCCCTGATCGAAATCCTGGCCGAGAGAAAAGCCGGAGAATATGCCGACGCCGTCCTGGCCCAGGCCAAGAATGAAAATGAAGACGTCCGGCGGGCGGCTCTGGCAGCGCTCGAACATGTCGTCCGGGCAAGGGACCTGCCCCAGGTCATCGATCTGCTGCTTTCAACGTCCAATGGCGCTGAGGTCCTGCCGATTCAAAATGCCGTCGTGTCCGCCGCGAACCAGATCGCTGATCCGGAGAGACGGGCGGACCTGGTTTTGATTGCTCTGGATAAAGCATCCGGCGCAAAGCGGGTAAATTTGCTGAGGCCCCTGGCCAGGATCGGGGGCGGGAATGCCCTCCAGACTGTGATCGTCTTGACAAAGAATGCAGATCCCCAGGTCCAATCCGTGGCCGTCTATACGCTGTCGAACTGGCCGGACGTCTCGGCCGCGGAGGATCTATTCCGCATCGCTCGGACGACGGGAGAGAGAAAATTCCGGAATTACGCGCTTCAGGGGATCGTCCGGCTCGCTGGCGGCGCCTACGTGTCTCCGGAGAAAAAATGGGCGCTTCTCAATGAGGCCATGGAGATGGCCAAGGAAAACGACGAGAAAAATGTCGTCCTGAACGGATTGGCCAACGTCAAAACTCAGGAATCCCTGGCCCTTGCCGCCGGATTTCTCGATGATCCGCAACTGCAGGCACGGGCCGCCCAGGCGGCAGTGAGAATCGCCCTTCCGGCTCCGGGCGCCGAGGGGCTTTCAGGCTTCGATGTCATTCATGTTCTAAAAAAGGCTGCCCTGCTGATTGAGAATGAGTACGACAGGGAACACGTCGAAGATTACATCCGCCTTCTTCTGGAACGGGAAGGGTTTGTCCCACTTTTTAACCGCAAGAATATCGCGGGGTGGAAGGGTCTGGTCGGCGACCCCGTCAGCCGGGCCAAGATGTCCGCCGAAAAATTGCGGGGGGAGCAAAGGAAGGCCGCCGATAACATGCGCCTGCATTGGAAAGTGATCGACGGCGTCCTCGTTTTTGACGGCAAAGGCCACAGCCTTAGCACGGCCAGGGATTACGCCGATTTTGAGATGTTCGTGGACTGGAAGATCGAAGAGAAAGGGGACAGCGGCATTTATCTCCGCGGATCGCCCCAGGTCCAGATCTGGGACCCGGCCCAATGGCCCGAAGGGTCGGGCGGGCTCTACAATAACAAGATCGGGCCGGCCAAGCCGCTCGTCCGGGCGGACCGCCCCATCGGCGAGTGGAATTCGTTCTACATCAAGATGATCGATGAGCGCGTCACCGTGCATCTCAACGGCGCGCTCGTCGTGGATAACGTCGTGCTGGAAAATTACTGGGAGCGCGATAAGCCCATCTACCGGACTGGACAGATCGAACTCCAGTCGCACAGCACGCCCCTCTCTTTCAAGAACATCTACATCCGGGAAATCGCTCGGGAGAAAAAATAATCAGCGGAAGGAGGATTCAATGAAAAAATGGCTGGTTGTCTTTACGATGTGCGCTGTTATCACGTCCCTTGCGGCCGGGCAAAAAATCGGGCCCAAGGTCTTCATTTCGGTCGATATGGAAGGAATTTGGGGCGTCGTCCACGGCGACCAAGTTTCGTCCGCCTCTCCTGAGTATGGGCCGGCAAGACGCTGGATGGTCGATGACGTCAACGCCGTCATCGCCGGGCTGTTCGAAGCCGGCGCCTCCGAAGTTGTTGTCAATGATTCTCACGGCAGCATGAGGAACATCATCGCGGACGGCCTCAACCCGAAGGCTTCTCTGGTCACGGGATCGCCCAAGCCGCTTCTCATGATGCAGGGCATCGACGGAACGTTTGATGCCTGCATTCTCGTCGGCTATCACGCCAAGGCGGGCACGGCATCGGCCATTCTGGACCATACGATCTCGGGAGGCGCCATGCGCTCGATCAAAATCAACGGCCAGGAGCTGCCCGAGCTGGGCATCAACGGCGCGATCGCCGGATACTTCAAGGTGCCTGTAATCATGCTCAGCGGTGATACGGAGACGTGTGTGCAGGCAAGATCCATTCTTGGGAACGAGATCGTCACGGTGGCCGTTAAGGAAGGGGCCGGACGCTATGCCGCGAAGCTTCTGCCCCAGGAAGAGGCAAGGAAGCGCCTGAAAGAGGGAGCCAAGGAAGCGCTCTCGAAAAAAGCCAAGATCATGCCCTTCAAACTGAACTCGCCCTACCAGTTTGAGCTCGATTTTAACAACAGCGGTCAGGCGGAATTACCTTCAATGATCCCAGGGGTTAAGCGAACGGGCGCCCGCAGCGTCACATTTTCCTCGAGTGATTATATGGACGGCGTCAAGCTGATGAGGGCGCTCATCGCTCTCGCCTCCGCCCAATAATTACAAATGGCCGGGGGCCCTCTCAGCCTGCACCTTCTGATCCTTGACTCCAGGCTCCGTTCGTATATATAGTATTTTAAGTCTTAAAATAATGAATGCTATCCATGGAGGGAAGAGGTTCATGAAATCCAACAAAGAAAATCCTGAAAAGCGGGGAAGCACCCTGACCCGGCGGGAATTTTTGGGCGGCACGGCCACGGCCGCCGCGGGCATGATGATCGTGCCCCGGCATGTGCTCGGCGGCCGCGGTTTCCAGGCGCCCAGCGACACGCTGAACATCGGCTGCGTCGGCGTCGGCGGCAAAGGATCGTCAGATATCTGGGCCGTCAGCACGGAAAACATCGTCGCCTTGTGCGATCCGGACGACACCCAGATGGCCGGCTTCTTAAAGAACGAACGCAACAAGCCGGAACACCAGCCGAAATACGACAAGGCCGCCAAGTACCGCGACTTCCGGCAGATGCTGGACAAGGAGAAAAACATCGACGCCATCACGGTCAGCACGCCCGACCATACCCATGCGGTCATCGCCATGATGGCCATCAAGATGAAGAAGCATGTCTTCGTCCAGAAGCCGCTGACCCATACCATCATGGAAGCCCGGCTCCTGGCCCAGGAAGCCAAGAAGCAGAACATCGTCTCCCAGATGGGGAACCAGGGCCATTCCAAGGAAGGCGCCCGGCTCATCTGCGAATGGATCTGGGACGGCGCCATCGGCAATGTGGCGGAAGTCCATGTCTGGACGAACCGGCCGATCTGGCCGCAGGGAATCGACGCCCCGAAGGAAATTCCCTCGGCGCCGCCGACTCTGGATTGGGACGCCTGGCTCGGCCCGGCGCCCTGGCGGCCCTATCATCCGGCCTACATGCCGTTCGTCTGGCGCGGCTGGTGGGATTACGGCACCGGCGCGGTCGGCGACATGGGCGCTCACCTCGTCGATCAGCCGTTCTGGGCCCTCAAGCTTGGCCAGCCGACGACCGTCCAGGCCAGTTCGACGAAATTTACCAAGGATTCGTATCCTCTGGCCGAAGTGATTACCTACCAATTCCCCGCCCGCGGAAAAATGCCGCCCGTGAAGATGATCTGGTACGACGGCGGCATCATGCCTCCGAGGCCGGCAGTAATCGAAGACGGCCGGTTAATGGGCGATGACGGCGGCGGCTGCCTGTTCGTCGGGGACAAGGGGATGTTGATGTGCAGCACGTACGGCGAGAATCCTCGTCTGCTTCCCGAGAAACTGATGCAGGATTACAAGCGCCCAGAAAAGACCATCGCCCGGTCGCCCGGAATCGCCGAGGAATGGATCGCCGCCATCAAGGCGGGCAAAAAATCCACGACTGATTTTTCCTATTCCGGCCCTCTCACGGAAGTGATGCTGCTCGGAAATGTCGCTCTGCGGATGAAGGACTCAAAAACCGTGCTGGAGTGGGACGGAGAGAAAATGCAGGTGACAAACCTCCCCGAAGCCAATAAGTATATCCACAAGGAGTACAGGCAGGGCTGGTCGCTTTAGCCTGCGGAGGAAGGGAGCATGAAAAAGATGTTGACGTATGTTTTATTCTCTATCGCCGGTTTGGGCCTGATGGCGCTTGCGGCCATCCCTGGCAAGCCCGGCGGCCAGGGACAGTCCCAGCCTTCGACGCAGTGGGCCGTCCACGATATGAACAGGCCGCTGCCGCCGGTGGTCAATCCGGGTCCGGCCGGTCCTCCTGTTCCTGCTCCTTCGGACGCAGTCGTTCTTTTTGACGGAAAAGACCTTTCCCAGTGGGCGGACGGCAAAGGCGAGCCGGCCAAATGGAAGGTCGAGAACGGTTACATGGAAGTTGTGGCAAAAACAGGCTCGATCCAGACGAGAAAAGGCTTCGGCGACTGCCAGCTTCATGTTGAATGGGCGGTGCCTCTGGCTGCGAAGGGAGAAAGCCAGGAGCGGGGGAACAGCGGTGTCTTCCTGATGAATATCTATGAAGTCCAAGTCCTCGATTGCTACGAGAACAAGACCTACGCCGACGGGATGACGGCCGCCGTTTACGGCCAGTATCCGCCGCTGGTCAACGCCTGCCGGAAGCCCGGAGAATGGCAGACCTATGACATCATTTTCTACAGGCCCCTTTTCGACAAGGACGGCAAAGTCACGCGCCCGGCGCGCATGACCGTATTCCACAACGGGATCCTGGTCCATGACAATGTCACGCTGTCGGGCCCGACTGCCCATAAGGCGCGGCCGCCCTACAAAGTCCATGAGGACAAGCTGCCGCTGTCTCTCCAGGACCACGGCAATCCGGTCCGCTACCGGAACATCTGGATCAGGGAGCTGTAAAAGAGAGCAGGTAGGAAGACTTTAAACGAATGATATTAATCCCCCCTTCCCCCCCTAGAGAATTAAGGGGGGATCTACCAAGTCGGCGGGACCTGTCAGACGCTCTTGGAAGGAAACCCCTTTGAAGTGTTTCCCTCCAACGTTCGCTTCGCTACCGGCCTCCTTTCCAAAGAGCATTTGGCGATGACTTTTCCGTGGGATTCCGATGATAGGGCAATCGAGTGCGATGGGCAGTATCCGTGCCACCCGCGCATCTGCTATCATTATGAGGGCCAGAAAGCTAATGCCGCGGCGAGCTTTTGGAAGCATTATGTTGTAGTGAGGAGTATCGGATGCAAAAAAAACCTGTTTTTATGGTGATTGTTTTTATTTTTTGGTTTGTTGCAGGTTCTTTTATAAGCATGGGCCAGGCGCCGGCGAAAAAGAAGAAGGCGCTCTTTGTCTGGGGAGGCTGGGAAGGCCATGAGCCTAAGCAGTGCGTGGACATCTTCGCGCCCTGGCTTGCGGAACAGGGCTTCGACGTGGAGATTTCCAACACCCTGGATTCCTATCTCGATGCGCAGAAGATGAAATCCCTCGACCTCATCGTCCAGGTTTTCACCATGGCCACGATCACCGGCCCGCAGGAAAAGGGATTGCTCGAGGCTGTCAAAAGCGGTGTGGGCATGGCCGGCTGGCACGGCGGGATGGCGGATTCCTTCCGCAGCAACGTCGAGTATGAATTCATGGTCGGCGGGCAGTGGGTCGCCCACCCCGGCGGCGTCATCGATTACGAAGTCAATATCACGAACCATAACGACCCGATCACTAAAGGGCTCACGGACTTTAAAATGCATTCCGAGCAGTATTACATGCAGGTGGACCCGATCATCGATGTCCTGGCGACGACGATTTTCTCGGACCAGTATGCGCCCTGGATCAAGGGCGTCGCGATGCCGGTGGTCTGGAAGAAGATGTACGGGAAAGGCAGGATCTTCTATACCTCGCTGGGCCATGTATCCGCCGATTTCAACGTGCCCCAGGCGCGGGAGATCGTGAAAAGAGGCTTGCTCTGGGCGGCCCGTGTCACCGGCGAGGACCCCAAGCCCATCAACCCTTATAAAAAATAAGGACTCTCCTCCATTTCGTTTTTGTGAATTCGGGAGTCCGTGACGCTCTTGCTCCCGCGAAGGTTTTTAACGCCGTTCTCTCCCCGTCTTCTCGGCGCTGCGGAACTCGCGCCTTAGCTTGGATCATCACCCCTGATCTGTGCCGAAAATTTGGAATCACGCCGGGTCGCGGCGAGGGTCGCACAGTCCTCGCGCTCCGAAGACGGAGTTCCCTCGAAGACGGCGAGATAAGGCTAAACCTTCGCTGATGGTCGCGGCGAGCGTCACGGACTCCCGAATTCGCCCACGCGAAGAGGAAGAAAGCCTTTAATTATTAATCGGCGAGGCCGTCTACGGATTCACGCTTCCCAGCCTTGACGCCGCCGGCCGGGACCGGCTGGTGGATCTTGGGGACGGTCACAAATTTCGCGACGAGCTTTTTTGTCTCGCTTACGGCCAGCTGTTCGAACAGGAAAGCGAACGTTTTTTCCAGGCTCGCCCCGATGGCTGTCCGGGCTTCCTCCGGCAGCGACCAGAAATGCTTCTTGAAGGGGCCGACGGCCTTTTTGCGCGCCTTGTAGATGAATTGGGCTTCGGTATCCTTGGGCTTCCGCTCATCGGCCGCGTTGGCCCGGACCCAGTCGTACATTTCCTGGCGGAGCGGTTCCGGCGTGGCTTCGTGCTCGATGATGAGCGTCTGAAAGGCCGTCGCCAGGTGGACTTCGCAGGTCCCCGCTTCGACGAATTTATGGAAGGCGGATTCGGGGAGAGTGCTGGCCCCATGCTGGACGGCGCCGCCCATCCCGTACTCTTGGCGCGCTTTTTCGCCGAGGATCCGCAGAACATCGAAATCGATGGCCACCTTGGCCAGGGTTCCGTCGGGGAGGACCACGCCGCCGTGGCTGGTTCCGGTCTGGATGCTGATCTTGCTGATGCCGTGGCTGCGTCCGCGCTTGGCGTTGTAGCCTTTCATGAATGCGTCCAGGTCTTCGGGGGTGCTGTTTTTTTGTCCCACTTCGCCGATTTCGCCGCCGATCGAAACCGTAACGCCCTTCGGCTCATGCTCCCGGATGAAACGCGTGAAATCCGCACAGATCTCATAGTTAAACTTCTGCTGCTCGTCCAAGCTGGGCTTGCTGATATCGACGAGGGTCGAGGTGTCGATGTCGATGTTGTAAAACCCGGCCGCGACGGCTTCCAGGATCAAATCGCGGATGGCCTTCACCTCGCCTTCGGGCGCTGCGGTGTATTTTTTGGCCGACGTCTGAAAATGGTCGCCCTGGAGGAACACGGGGCCTCGGAAACCTTCCTTGATGGCCGCCGCCAGGACGGAAGAGGCATATTCGGCCGGGCGCTGGTCGGTGTAGCCGATTTCGCTGCGGGCGATTTCGAAGATCAAGGCGCCGACATCGAGCTTGCCGGCCGCGCGGAACACGGCTCGGGCCGAGTCATAGGCGAGCATGCGCAGGTTCATCGCCGGCACCGTGAACTTGCCGGCAATGTCTCCACGGCCGATCGCCATGTAAAACTCATGGATTGAAGCCGGGCGGATGCCGAGGGCCTGGGCCGTCTCCCAGATCAGCCAGCGGGCGGCGGCTTTGGATTCGGCCTCGCCGAAAACGGCCTCTTGGATCAGGCCGTCCATTTTCCCGGCCAGCCCTTTTTCGTCCTTGACGACGATCCGGTCACCCTTTTTTCCGATAATCCCTGCCAGAGAAGATAATTGTTTTTCGAGAGCGCCTATGGCCATTGAATTTTCCTCCTTTTTTTGCAGTGATTTTTTCCTTAATTTATCAATTCGCGGTGGACGACATCCTAACCGTGGGCTTCAGCCAATCCTTCGCGGAATGGCTCAAAGCTGTCTGCGAAAAAACCGATTTTGATTTAAAGATATCAGCATTGTGGATTTGGATCAAGGCGATGCTCTCAAGGCTGGAAATTTTTTGAATTTTCTCCGCTCCCGCTCTTTTCGACCGTTAGCCGGCTGCGCCTAGCGTTTCTTCCGTTTCCGGCCCAGGATGCCGCCGCTCAGGAACAAGCCCGCGCCCAGGATGAACCCGAAGTTGTACCAATTCCCGTTGTTGTGGACTTCGTAGAAGCGCACGCTTTTGGTGAAAATGGAAATGATGAACGTAATCGGCGAGATCAGCCCGTGCCATAGCCCGTGCCAGAAGCCGGCGATCTTCCCCTCTTCATTCGGCTTCTTTTCAAGGGTGTTCGGCCCCGGCGCGCAGCCGGCGGCAAAAAGCATCAGCGCAAAACAAAAAAGAATTCCCCACGTCGATGTCTTTTTCATGATCCCTCCTTTTTAAGTATACGAGGTTTTGCTTTTTTCCGTCAAGGCAGGATTCTGAGTTTTAGATATTTCTGCCAAAGGTCCTCCCGGATGTGGAGGACCAGGAACACGCCGGGCCGCAGGCCGTAGTATTCCGATTGAAATTTGTCCTCCAGGAGCGGCCGGAGCTTGCCTGCCTGGTCCTGGTCGGAGATGATGACCGGCACATCCAAAAGCGTGCCCGCCTCGCCCGCGTCCTGCCAATAGCCGACGCGCTCGAAGCCCCTCAGGTACCAGGGCAGGGGCCATGTCTCATAGGGGCCGCAGACGACCTTGATCAACATTTTTCTGTCGTCGGGATGGATGGCGGCCACATCGGTCACCCGCTTTACCAGCTTTAAAAAATCTGTCCCGGTCTGAGCATAGACATAGGGATTGGCGGGGTCGGCATAGAAGACGAAATTTGCCCGGTAGCTTTCCAGCCCCAGGTGATAAATTCCCGCGGCCAGGACGAGGAGGACGAGCGCTTTGACCGGGATCTTGGCGAACAGGTCAAGAAGAAACGCAGCGCCGATTCCCGCGAGAATGATGAATCCTGCGTAAAACGGAAGGAGGTTCCAGGGTGTCTTATAGGGGATGATGGAAAAAACGGCCGCAGAGAAAAGGGTGTAAAGAAAAATGAACCTGGCCGGAGAAGGCACGGCCCGCTTTTGTCGGCGCAGGGCAAACGCGGACACAATTCCCACCAGGGCCAGCGCCAGGATGAGCGCTTCGCTCCACAGCGGTCCTCCGCCGGATTTTGAAAAGGCCAGCAGTTTGAAATAATACGGCCAGGGTTGGATGTGGAAGCCGTCCGCTCCGCTTTTCTCGAAGTAAATTTTGAAGGCCGCCAAGGAATCCCAGATCCCCTGCCGGTTCTTGAGAAAAGAGGTGAAAAAAGCGGCCGCCGCGAGAAAGGCGACGATGAGGCCAAGGAAGAAATTGGCGAAGCCCGGGGCGACGAAATGATAGGGAGTTTGAGGCTTGATTTTCTGAAAGATCATCGTCAGAATGAAGGCCAACACGGCTGCGGCAAAAACAATCACGGATGTTTCTTTGGTGGCATACATCATGCCGGCGCATAGGCCGGCCGACAGGGCCCATGCCGTCCAGGGATAGAACAGATATCGCCAGAGCGAGCCCAAAAATCCAAGGACAAAGAACACAAACAGCATCTCTTGGATATAAAACCGGCTGTAATAGACCATGGCCGGGGAGAGCGCCGCAAAAAGGCCGGCGAAGAGAACGGCTGTCCGGCCCATCCCTTTGACGAAGAGCAGCAGGAGAAGGAGAAACCCGGCGCCGAACAGCGCGGGCAATAGGCGGAGCGTGACCTCGTCCAGTGAAGCCAATGTCGTCTTGGACGAGGCCCAGGCCAGGGGAAGCGTCAGATAGTAGAGGCTCGGCCCGTGATGGTCGCTCTCATCGTAACGATATTCGCCCTTTTCGAGCAGCAGACCGAACTTCACGGCCTGGTTGGCCTCGTCATGGTGCATGGGCCGTTGGTCGAGCCCGAGCAAGCGCAAGAGAAGCGCCCCGACAACGATGATGAAGAAAAGCCCGCGGAAGGCGGCTTTGCTCATTTGGCCGGCGAGCCGTAGACCTCCACTTCCACATAGTGGTTCATGTCGTTGGACGTGTTGCCGTTGCTGTAGAGACGGACGTAGCGCACCTTGACGCCCTTGGGATCGATCAGGCGGCCTTCGTTGGTTTCGATGTATTCTTTGTCCTTGCCGATCCCGAGCCCGGAGGTGTTGTCATGATCGTTGTTAAAGACCGTCGTCACGCCCTTGATGAAGTCCTTGTCATCCGAGACCTGGACGACGACATCGCGGAAGACGCGGGCCTGGCTATGATAGTGCCAAACCAGGATGGCGTTCAAATTGAATTCCCCCTTGAGGTCGATCTGGACCCACTGCTTTCCCGGTCCGAGCTCGACGAAGTAGCCGTCCTCGCCGGACTTTTCGGCGTCCGTGACAAAGGAAAGCTCGCCGATCACGGGCTGCATGTCGCTCGAAGTCACCGCTTTCTTCAAGGAGACGAGGGCTGTGCCCTTAGGGACAAAAAACGGCCCGCGGGATTTTCCGGTAATGACCTCCAGGTTCGCCGTCTTGATGTTCCTGGGAGTTCCGATGAACATGGGCTTGGGAAGCTGGAGCTTCAGCTCTTCCTTGCCTTGGTCCTGAGGCTGGGATAGGGCAGCCGTGCCCAGGCAGATGAGAACTAGCGGACCGGCCAGGATGATCGCTAAATTTTCCTTCATGATAAGGACTCCTTCCGTTATTGAACTCTTTTAATATAATCTTCTTGCGCCGACAAGACAAGAGGGCCTGAGCTTCCAGCGGAAGCATCTCCTTTTGTGTAATCTTCTATCGGTGCCGGAATCGCCCCCCGCCCCCTGGGGAACCAGTCCCGTCGGATACTCTTGGAGGGAAACCCTTGTTCCGGGTTTCCCTCCAACGCTCGCTTCGCTCTCTGCCTCCTTTCCATGGAGCATTTGGCGATGAATTCATGGGAGAATGCTCCTTGGAGGGGTGGCAGGGCCGGCGGGTATTCCCGCCGCCCGTTGGAGGGGGACCCTGTGAAAGGGTCCTCCTTCAAGAGTGTCCGGGGCCCCCCTCCGCTATGGGGGCTCAGGGGCGATCCCGACACCTCCTTAAAATCACATAATTGGAGATGTTTCAGGGGAGTTAGAGGCTCAGGCGTCCGGCAAAGCCTCCTGGTTGAAAACCTTGCATTTCCCGTAATCGATAATGACCAGGGCCCAGACCTCCGGATGGAGGCAGCAATATTCTTCGACCTCGGCTGTAGTCATGACCAGAAACGCCGTCGAGAGCGCGTCGGACTCGGCCGCCGAGGGATGCGATGCCCAGGCCGCCAGGTGGGCTTGGGCGGGGAGGCCGGTTCTCGGGTCCATGATGTGGGTGCCTTTGATCTCGGTCCCCGAGCCGCTGAGCGCCCGGCCCGTGAGAAGGACTTGATTGGGCGCTTCGGGCCATCCGCCGCCGACCCCGACCGGCCAGCCTTTAACTACCGGGCTTAGGCTCGGAGGAGATCCCATGGCGGCGACAGTGCTGGTCCCGCCATGAATGAGGGCCCGATCAATTCCCCAGTCCAAGAGGAAAGCCAAGGCTTTGTCGAGCGCGTAGCCTTTGCCGATTCCCCCGAGGTCGAGCTCCAGGCTTCTGATGAGACTTCTTTTGCCGGAGTGGAGCCTGGCCTCAAAACCGGAAGAGGTTTGGACAATCTCGAGGGAGGGAAACTCATGGGCGGCAATTTCTGCCGATGGTTTCTCAAATCCCTCTGCATCCCCCTTTGTTAAGGCGGGGAGAGGCGGGATCTTCTTGCCAACCCGGAGCTCGCCAAATAAACCCGGGGATTGAATATGTGACCGGACGTTGATATCAAAAGCTCCGTCGGTCTCGAGCCAAACTTTCTCGGCGATGGTCAGGCATTCAAATGTCTCAAGGCCGATGATGAGGGACTCACCCGGCTTCATCTTGTTCATCTGGCTGATCTCACTGCAGGGATTGAAGCGGCTGAATAGGCTTTCGATCCTGTCGATCTCCTGGAAGACGATCCGGGCCGCCTGCCCGGCATACTCCTCGTCTACGCCGGCAACGACGGTCTCGAAGAATGTGCCCATGGCCTGGTGGGAAAACCGGTGAACGGGCTGGACGGAAGGCATGGTCACTTAGCTTGGGGTTGGGGCAGGAAGGCCGTGTCCAGAAAGGTGAGGGCTGTCAAGAGGGCGACGAGAGCGCAGTAGCGGTGGACGACGATCATCGCCTTTTGGGCATTGAAAGAAAAAAATGGGACCATCGATCCGAGAGCCGTGATCATGAGGCAAAGGCCGGCTGCGGCGAAGGCCCAAAAGAGGAATTTCCGGATCAGCGATTTGGAAAGATTCTTGAAAACGGGACAGGCCATGCTTTCAAAGGCCGCCGCCTCTTGCCGGTCGAGCCGGTAGTCTCGGGCGCGCCAGATCAGAGCGAAGGCAAGGCTTACGGCAAAAAGACCGCCCAAGCTGACATGGACGAGCAGGGGAACGCCGAACATTCCCCGCGGGCTGAAAATGGCAAAGAGAAGTCCGCTGGCCGCCTGATAGACAAAGCTTGCCGCAAGAGCCAGGAAAACCCATTTCGTCCAGCCGGGGTAATAATTTTTGATCCAGTCGGAAACGACACTTCGCCCTTTTTGGAATGTCTCTTTTTTGAGAATGGACTTCATCCAGGACCACAGCCAGGGGAAATAACCCGCCGCCTTTTTGCCCGCCGCCGGGGTTTTGGCTCTGAAGCGCAGCGAAGTCAGCCGATAGGAGAGCCCAAGGACGGCCAACACGGTGATGATGGTGAACAGCATGGTGGATCAACTCCTCTTGTCGATGAGCCCGGAGAGCCTCCCCAGGGCGAGCAGAAAGACCAAGAACAGGATCGAGCCGATGACGATGGCGGCTGCAAAAAGAATCCATTTCAGGACCGGCCGGACGGTGAAGGAGAGGCCGAAGAGAAAATAATAGGGCTTTGTCAGGCCCATGAAGGACGAGGCGGACCGGACCAAAACATTTTTTGTTTCGAGCGGCCCGGTGCCCGTGACTTTTCCAAAGAAGAACGATGAGCCTGCCTTATGACAGTCCGTGCAGCCGTTGACCCCCAGGGACTGGCGGGCCGGCCGGACCTGATGGGCCAGGGGCCAGGCTACGGGCTTGGCCGCGTCATCGTTTTTGGCTTCAAGCTTATCGTTCTGGTCGAGCCGGAAGAGCTTTCCGCTCGAGATATAAACATATTCGTTTCCGTCTTTGGCTTCATTCACGGGGCGTTTTTCCCGGAGGGATTTGAGGATTAGCTCTGCTTGTCCTTCGGTCAGGGTCTGCTCCGTCCCGGTCAACTGCCCGATTGTCCGTCTCGCAAAATTGGTGACGAAGGGCTGCGTTTGATCGTCTTTCAGCCAGAAGAACTGGGGCTGTGACTGGGATTCTCCCTTGAATTCCGATTTGTCGACGTAGGTCTCGACGATCCGGTAGAGAAGATTTTTATAGACACAGACCGGCTGCCCGGGAGCGGCTTCCGTATTCTTCAATGCTTCAAGGATCTTCTGGATCAGCGCTTCGGCTTCGGCGGCCGCTTCCGGAACGTCGGGATTGAAGCCTGGAACAAGCCGAGTGATCTTGCCGCTTTTTTTGACGGCCCAGAAGAGATCCGGCTTATTAGTAACTCCGAGATAGGGCGAGGCGTCCAACCCGCCGTCGACGTTCAATTCATAGGCTTTTCCATCCATGATCAGCAGCGGTGTTCCGTTAAGCTCGGGTATGTTGAACAGGGCGGTCAATATCCGGGTGACGGTTTTTTCGGGGCTCAAAATATCTCCGGCGGCGGCCAGGACCTCTTCGGGCTTGAGAGGCGACATTTTTTCCTCTTTCAATTCGGCCCAGTAAGCCGGCCACATCAACCGGTGAGGGGTGAGTTTTTTATTCTTATCCCTGATATAGACAGGTTCGAGGATCGCGGGAAGACCGGTGGCCCATTGAGCGACGCCGTAGATCCCGAGCCGGTTGGCCCGCGAGGTCCGGACGCGGACCGTCTCTTTGGCAGGCATCGGGCCGGAATGGCAGACCGTGCAGGCCAGTCTTTCAAAATGGACTTCGGGAAAGCCTTTGTGGAGCGGGTAAGGGGCCCCGAGGCGACCGGGCAAAATCGTCTGGCGGATGGAGGACTTTCCACCGAGATGACAGGCGGCGCAGGTGAAACCTTCCGCCGGAAGCGCCGGGTTGTCTTCCGCCTCGCCTTCATAGCCGCGGACCATGGCATGGCCGAGGTCATTCCGATGACAGGCAACGCACTTGAGCCCGGCCGCGGAATGGACATCCTCGTCGAAATTGAACTTTTTCATCTCGGCGGGCGCCGCCGAATGGCAGGCGAGGCAGCGGCTGTCCTCCGGCTTGTAGGCGATATCGAATAAAGCCCGGTGCTTGCTGTCGAACAAATTCTTGTTATAGCGGACCGAAGGCGCCGCGGCCCACTCCGAGTCATCGGGGTTGGGGCCGTCAAAGACATCCCATGTTCCTTTCAGGCGGGAGGACATCCCTCCGACCTCGCCCATCCCCGAAGCGGCCGTCGCCGCCCAGCGGAAATTCTCGCGAAGAACCTGCTTGGCCCATTCGCTGTGGCTCTGGACTTGTGAGGCGTTATGACAGCCCATGCAGTTGATCTCGAGCTTTCCCGAGACGTTCCAGCGGGATGCCGGGGTCATGTCCTTGTCTTCGGGCTCAGCGATCCCGCCTCCGGTCATGTGCCTCGCGAACAGCAGGGTGAAGTCCCAGGGGGTCAGGCCGAGGTCTTTGGGATTCCAGATGCCTTTCCAATTCCTGTAAGAAAGAGGCAGGAGCGTGCCGGTTTTCTCATCCACCCATATCCAGGGCTCGCCGGCCCGGCCGGGCTTCGTCGATGTCGCCTCGTTGAAATGCAGCCCCTGCTGAATGACCTTGTAATCATGGCACGGCTCGCAGGTAGCGCGCGATGAGAAGGGCAGGGGATAGGATTCGGTGGGGACGATGAGCTGGTTGAGCTCGTCCTTGAGCGGGATTTGATGGACGGGCGTGATGCGGCTTCCGTCCCAGGCCAATTTTTTTTGGGGGGAAGAAGCCCATGCCTCTATGACTGAAAGAATGAAGATCAACAGTAAAACGGATCGGTTTTTCATTCGGGGCGGCTGCATCTGATTCATGCCTTGAACTGCTCCGGCCGGAATTTGATCAGCGAGCGTGTTCTCACGGCTTCGTTCACTTTCAACACCGCCACCGCGCTCTCATAGGCCAAGTCGGCCGGGCAGCTCAGAGCAGTCCCGTGGCGGACGGCGCTGAAGAAGTTCTCCAGATGGGGCTGGTGGGCGGGTTTGGCCAGGTCGATCGGCAGCGGCCAGCGGCCGGCCTCGGCCGTGACCCGGACGTCCAGGAAGATATTGCGCGTGTCCAACTTTTGAATGATGGGAGCCTCCGAAAGCAGCAGACCGTCTTTCACCAAGGAATCCCATTCGGGAGCGTGGGCTTCACGCATCGCCCAGTTTCCCCGCTGGGGCACTTCGGAAATGACCAGCGATCCGTTATCCCCCATGAACGTCTCGTAAAAACCGCCGTGTTTTGTCGTGGTTTGGACTTGGTAGAGGGCGCGGGCCATCCCTGCCGGGGTCTCGAATTCATAGATGACCATGACGTTGTCGTACCATTCGCGTCCCTTGTAGTAATCCACGCCGCCGCTGGCGACGACCGTGGCGGGGTTGACGCCGAAGACCCAGCTAAAAAGGTCGATCTGGTGCGATCCCAGGTCCACAATCGGACCGCCGCCGAATTTTCTGTACCAGCGCCAGTTCCTGAGCTCGGCCATGGAATCGTAGCCATATTGCTGAAGTTTGGCCTGGTCCATGACGTAGGTTTTGGGCCAGCCCAGCATGTCGGCCTTGGACCTGTTCCACTGGGCATAGGCCAGGTTGACCCGGCCGAGGACCTGCTTTTCCTTGAGCAGGCGGTCGATGGCATGGATGTAGCGGGGATTGCTCCGCCGCTGATGGCCGATCTGGAGAAGCTTGCCCGTCCGGCGGGAGGTCTCAACCATCGTCCGCGCCTTCTCCAGGGTGTTGGACATTTCCTTTTCGCAGTAGACATGGAGGCCGATCTCCATACAGGCGTTGGCCTGCTCGGCGTGCATCCAGTCCGGCGAGGCGACGATGGCCGCGGCCAGGTTTTTCTCCTTGGCCAGCATTTCCCGGTAATCTTCGTAAACGTTCGGGTTTTGTCCGTATTTTCGAAGATAGCCGCCGGCGTACTGCCGGCTGTATGACCAGATATCGCAAACGGCGGCGATCCGGATTCCCGGGATGCGCAGGCAGGATTCGATGAGCACGCGGCCCTGTTCGCCGGCGCCGATGAGGATCACGCGCAGGTCATCCGGCGAAGCTTTAGCCGGAGGCTTGGCGGGAGCCTGCGGCGGCGGGGCCTGGCTTTGGGTCTGAGCGGCGCCCGAAAGGGCTCCTCCGGCAAGCGCCACTCCCAGCCCGGCCGTCGCCGAAGATTTCAAGAAATCCCGCCTCGTTAGATTCGAATTTTTTTTCTCTTCGTCTTTTTCAGCCATGTCATTTTCTCGCTCAATCATATCTTCAATAATTTATATTATTTGTTCTCTTTCATTTCGTGTGGGGAAAAGTCGTCTGGGAAACGATCCGGAAACGGCCTCGCTCCCCATCCGGGTTTTTAACGCCGTTCCCGAGCCCTCCTTCTCGGCGGCTCAGAACTCGCTTCCCGGCCTCGATTTTACGGACGTTCGCCGGGAAGCTCAGACAACTTCGCCGGCCGGCTTCTTCCGAGCCGGCTGCCCTCGAATGAGGGCTCGGGAAGGCTAAACCCTCCATGGTCGCTTCAGCCGTCTCCGGATCGTTTCCCTTTTCTCCCCACACGAAATGGCAGAGAACCATTCTATTTGGATAGTCTTCTTTGCCCTGTGCTGCAATCCTACGGGTGTCCGACAAGGCATTCATCATGGAATTTGGAGTTGACGTCATTTTCCTTTCATATCCTTATCAAAAGCGACGGCCGACGGCGAAAAATTGATCGACCGGACAAACTCGAGCGACTCCTGGGCGCCGAATTCGCGGTCCATACCGTTGTCTTCCCATTCCACCGAGAGCGGGCCCTGGTAGTTGATGCTGTTGAGCTCCCGGATGATCTCCTCGAAGTTGACGTCGCCGTGTCCCAGCGACCGGAAATTCCAGCCTCTCCGCAAATCGCCGAAGGGCAGGTGCGAGCCCAGGATTCCCGCCTTGCCGTCGAGGGTGACGGCCGCGTCTTTCATGTGGACATGATAGATGCGGTCCGCGAATTCGCGGATGAAGAGATGCGGTTCCAAACCCTGCCAGACCAGGTGGCTGGGGTCGAAATTGAACCCCAGGGCCGGCCGGTGATTAAACTTTTGGAGCAGCCGCTTCGCCGTGTAAAGGTCGAAGGCGATTTCCGTGGGATGGACTTCGAGGGCGAATTTGACTCCTGATGCGTCGAACGCGTCCAAGATCGGTGTCCAGAGCTTATAAATTTTTTGGAAGCCGGCTTCGATCATTTCTTCGGTCGTGGGCGGGAAGGAATACAAGAATTTCCAGATGGGCGAGCCCATGAAGCCGTTGACGACGGTGCAGCCCATATTTTTGGCGGCGCGGGCGGTCAATTTCATCTCCTCGATGGCCCATTCGCGGAGCTTGGCCGGCTTGCCCTTGACTTTGTCGGGGGCGAAGGCATCCAGCCGCTCGTCGTAGGTGTCGCCCACGCACTGTCCGGCGAGATGGGCGCCGAGCGCCCAGCACTGGAGGCTGTATTTTTTCAGGACCTGTTTCTTTTTCTGGACGTAGGACGGGTCTTTAGCCGCCTTGCCCACTTCCATGTGGTCGCCCCAACAGGCGATTTCCAGGCCGTCGTAGCCCCAGGCCTTGGCTTTCTTGCAGATCTCTTCAAAGCTCAGATCCGCCCATTGGCCGGTGAATAGCGTTACTGGCTTGCTCATCTGATTCTCCTCCCCATTTTTAATCAAAGTTGATCCAGACCGCTCCTTTTTTGGAGCTCTCCACGCATTTTTCTATAAATTTCACGCCCCGGATGCCTTCCTGGACATTCGGAAAATCGAGGTCGTCCTTGGTCAGAGGCTCTCCGGCCATCTTTTTGTTCAAGGCCGTGAGGAACGTCGAGTAAATGTTGGCAAAGCACTCGAAATAGCCTTCGGGGTGGCCCGAGGGAATGCGGGAGAGGGCCTGGGCCCGCGGATACATTTTGTCCCGGCCGCGGGAAAGACGCACGGTCGGCTTATCGATGAAGGCGACCTTGCAGTAATTCGGGTCTTCCTCAACCCACTCCAGCGAAGCCTTGGTGCCGTAGATGCGGACGCGGAAGCCGTTGTCGTGACCTACGGCGATCTGCGAGCTCCAGTACAGGCCCTTGGCGCCGCCCTTGTAATTGAGCATGATCGAGGCGTTGTCATCCAGCACCCGTCCTTCGCCGAACGTATCGAGTCTCGCGCAGAGCGATTCGATTTCGAGTCCGGTCAGATAAGCGACCATATGTTCGATGTGGCTGCCGATGTCACCGACGCAGTTGGATATGCCCGCCCATTTCGGATCGGTCCGCCAGGCCGCCTGCTTTTGGCCGGTTTTCTCAAGAAGCGTCGCCAGCCAGTCCTGAGGATACTCGCCGGCGACGAAGCGGATCGTCCCGAGCTCGCCGTGGGCGATCATCTCACGCATGTGCTTGATGATGGGAAAGCCGGAATAGGCATAGGTGACGCAGAACAGCACGTCTTTTTTCGACGCCAGCTTTGCCAGCTCCTGGGCGTCGCGGCAGCTCGTCGCCAAGGGCTTGTCGCAGACAACGTGGATGCCGTTTTCCAGGGCCAGCTTGGCGATAGGATAGTGGCTGATGTTCGGGGTGACGATGATAATAAAGTCGATTTTTTCGGGCCGCTTGGCCTCGGCCTTAATCATATCAATGTAATTCTTATAAAGCCTATCTTTGTTCAAGCTCCAGAATTCTCCCGTCTCCAGGGTGTTTTGATAAGACTGGGAAAAGCAGCCGGCAACGAGCTCGGCCTTGCCGTCCATGGCGATGGCCTTGCGATGGACGTCGCCGATGAAAGCGCCCTTGCCCCCG
>Ga0315289_10005154_pt1 | contig 19347 bp, 17 predicted proteins | sample YL17G11_40_MG_FD_203452 | JGI IMG/M metagenome (GOLD analysis project Ga0315289, IMG submission 203452) | Sediment microbial communities from Yellowstone Lake, YNP, Wyoming, USA - YL17G11_40 | ecosystem: Environmental > Aquatic > Freshwater > Lake > Sediment | place: USA: Wyoming | collected...
ACTCAGCCCTTTCCCCTCCAAAGGGGCTGAGTACAAAAGTGTCGCTTCTCGTCCCCGGCCTTGCAGTACTCAGGGCTTCCATGAGTGCCGCCTTTCAGGGCGGGGTAGCGTCGGCGAACGGGTCAAGGCCGATTCCAATCCTTTCCCGGTCGACAAGAATGAAATATAATGATCCGCCTGGGAAGGAATTCAGTCATGACGCCCTTCGACTTCCATCTCCCGACAAGGATCCTTTTCGGCCGGGGACGGGTTTCCCGACTTCGCGAGTCGATCCCCTCCGGCCCGGGGCGGATTTTAATCGTCACAGACCGGACCATCGCCGCCAAGACCTCCGCTCTCGACGCGGTCCAGAGAGGCCTCAAGGAGCTCGAGTCCGCCGTGTTCAAGGACGTCGAGGAGAATCCCTCCTTCGAAACGGTCGAGGCGGGAGGCCGGATCGCCCGCGACTTCGGGGCCCGGCTCGTGCTGGGGCTGGGAGGAGGGTCTCCGATGGATGCCGCCAAAGGCATCGCCGTTGCGGCCGCCAATCGCGGCCCGCTCCGGGGCTATGTCGAGGGCGCCCCCCTCGACAGGGATCCCCTTCCCCTGATTTGTCTTCCGACGACGTCCGGCACCGGAAGCGAGGTCACCCCCTACGCCGTCTTCACGGACCGCGAGGAGAAGAATAAAACCGGCTACGCTCACCCCCGGCTCTTTCCCTCCGTCGCCCTGATCGATCCCGAGCTCAGCTACAGCATGCCGCCCCGCGTCGCGATCGACACGGGCCTGGACGTGCTCGCTCACGCCGCCGAGGCCTTTCTCTCCACCCTGTCCTTTCCCCTCACCGACATCATCGCCCGCCAAGCCATCGAGACCGTGCTCGCGCACCTGGAGAACGCCGCGGCGAAAATTCCGGAAGCCATGGATGAGATGTCGTACGCGGCCCTGCTGGCCGGAGCGGCCATCGCCCACGCCGGCACGATCCTTCCTCACATCATGGGCTACCCTTTGACCGTCTTCCACGGCGTGCCCCACGGCCGGGCCAGCGCCGTCATGCTCGTCCATGTCCTGGCCGCCCTGAGATTCGACAACACCCGGCCCGAAAAATTCCGGGCCCTGGAGGACCTGTTCGCCCCGCGGGGAGGGCCGGAAACGTTTCTTCGCGGCCTGGGCGTGCCGATCCGGCTCACGGCCTACGGCGTCGAGGAGGGCGAAATTCCACTTTATGCCGGCAAGACAATCGTCAAGGGCGATATCAAGATCACGCCGGCCGCCCTGACCGAGGATAGGCTCGTCGCCATCTACCGCTCCGCGCTCTGAAGCTCCACGGACTTACGTCCGTGGGATCTGTCCATTGCAGGCGTTGGAGCGCCAGCCCCCGAAGGGGGGTTCGCTATCCCTCCACGGACTAACGTCCGTGGATTCCCGCGAGGGGATTGAGCCGAAGATCCGATTCGGGAAGATTCTCTCCCGTCGGCAGCCGGCCCCCTTCGCTCAGTCGGCTTTGGATGAGCGGAATGAATCGGTGTTGCCGACGAAGGCGATCTTCCGGCTGTCGGGCGACCAGGACGGGACATTGATGGTTCCCTGGCCGCCGTAGACATAGGCGATCACCTGCGGCTCGCCGCCCGCGGCCGGCATCATCCGGAGATAGACCTGCCGGTAGAACGGATGATCGCCGGGATCGACGTCCTCCCCGAACGACAGGAACACGATCCGGCGGCCGTCGGGAGAGACGTGCGGAAACCAATCCTGAAACGGTCCGAAGCTGACCTGTTCCTGACCGCTCCCGTCGGGCTTCATGCGCCAGATCTTCATCGAGCCGGTCCGGTTCGAATTGAAGTAGATGGTCCGCCCGTCCGGCGCGTATTCGGGGCCGTCGTCCAGCCCCTCGGCATCCGTCAGCCGGATCTCTGCGCCCCCCTCGGCCGCGATCTTGTAGACGTCGAAGGCGCCGTTCCGGCCGCCGGTGTAAACCAGGTTTCGGCCGTCGGGCGACCAGCCGTGCAGGTAGGAGGGTCCTTGGGAGGTCACGCGGAAGGGGACGCCGCCCCCGGCCGGAACCGTGTAGACGATCGATTCGTCTCCGTCTTCCGGGCTGTGGCTGCTGATCCCGAGCGTCAGGCCGTCGAAGGACAGCGCGTGGTCGTTGTTGTTGGCTTTGGCGAATCCCGTGTCCAGAACGGCCGGCGCCGCGGCGGCCAGGTCGAACCTGTAAAGAAGCCCGTCGCAATTGTAAATCAGGGCTTTCCCGTCCTCCGTCCAATTCGGGGCCTGGAGCGCGAAAGGCGACCGGTAGACGACCTTCCGGGCGCCGCTCTCGACGTCCAGTATCTCCAGCTCGCTTCCGATAGTGTCCTGGTAAGGGACGAAACCTTCGGGGGCGGGAATGACAACCCGGACGTTGGCGAACCTGGCCCTCTCCGAAACCTTCGCGTTATGGGAGCAGACGAAGAGGCCGACATAGACCCGGTCGCCCAGAGCGATATCCGAAACCCGCTCGCTGAGGTAGGTTTCGCCGAAGCGGGCAGCCGACATGACGAAAGCGTCCCCCTTGCGCTCGATCTGGATTTGGTCCGCGGCCTCAATCGCCATCCGGACCTCGCCGGTGTCCTCTCCCGGTCTCTTCCGGAACTGGAGAGAGGTCAGCCCGTCGCCGTGGACGACTGCGCTCACATGGGCCGCGGCGGAGTCGAGCGTCGACCGGACCATCCATCCGATTTTTCGGTGCGCCTCGACCCCTTTCCCGCTGAAGGCGACTCTGGCGCTGAGTATGAAATCGCCCTTCAGCCGCTTCCAGAGGAACTGGAACTCGTCGGCCCCAAACCACATGTTCGCGCCGGAGCCCTTGAGCAGGTATTCCCGGGTTTGGGCCAGGTAGGCCGCCGACCCGGCCCGTTCAACCGGGCCGACATCGCCGTGGCTTTCGAACATGCCCAGGGCGTTTTCTCCGTATTGGGACGGCGAAGCGGCCTTCCTGGCGCAGCTCGGAACCGCGGCCGTTACGACGAACGCCATCGAGAGGAAGGCCATCCCTGAGAATAATTTTTTGCTTGTCATGGGTCACCTGCCCGGCCGATTCAATCCGCCTGTCGGACAAATGATAAAATAATCCCCCTAAATATGCCAGAGCCTGAACGGATAGAATGAATCCCTCCATTTCCATGAGAGTTTTATAAGAAGTCAGGTTAGCTGAGGAGGAAGCCATCCGGAGGCGAGCGGGCATGGTCCGATTTGTCCCCAAATCGGGAGCGAGCCGAGGACTAAGCGGATTTTCCTCGCTGGGGAAAATCCGCGGGCTGACGATTCAGCTGACCTGACTGTCCTGCATCACAGATTTTGGATGCTTCCACGGATAGGCGGACATCACAGGTCGCCGCGCTTATGCTTATAGACGTCCTTCAAATATGTCGCCACCCGCCGCCCGAAGGCTTTTTCGGCCTGACGGCGCGCCCTGACATCCTGTTTCAAGGCCAGAAACCTCAGCTCCCGGCGCAGCTTGAAGTAGCTCTCCAATCGCCCGGCGTCGAGAGCGCCGTCCGCGACGGCCGCCCTCACCGCGCAGCCCGGCTCGTTTTCGTGGCTGCAGTCGGCGAACCGGCAGCGAGCCGCCAGCTCCTCGATGTCGTCGAAGGACCGGCCCAGGCTCTCGTCGTCCGCCCAGAGTTGAAGCTCGCGCATCCCGGGGGTATCGATGAGCAGCGCCCCGCCCGGAAGCGCGACGAGCTCGCGAGCCGTCGTCGTGTGCCGGCCCCGGCCGTCGGCGTCGATGATCGGCGCGGTCGGAAATCGTTCCTCTCCGAGGAGGCGGTTGATCAGCGTCGACTTGCCCACGCCCGAAGACCCCAGGAGGGCCACCGTCTTCCGCGGAACGAGGTAAGGTTGAAGGGCGTCAAGGCGGCCTCCGGCCAGCGCGCTCGTCGTCACGACCGGCGTCCCCGGCGCGATTTTTTCCACCTCGAGGATGACGTCCTCCAGGTCGTCCCGCAGGTCGGCTTTGTTGAGCACGACGACCGGAGAGGCTCCTCCGTCCCAAGCGGTCGTCAGATAGCGCTCGATGCGCCGCGGGCTGAAGTCGCCGTCGAGCCCGCTGACGAGAAACACGGTGTCGATATTGGCCGCCACGACCTGGGCTTCGACAACATCCCCCGCCACCTTGCGTCGGAAGGCGCTGCGTCGCGGGAGGACGCCCTGGATCAGCGCCGGACCGGCGCCGCCCGGTTCCACGACTACCCAATCGCCGACAACGGGGTAATCGGCACGCCCGGACGCGAGATGACGGAATCGGCCCGAGACTTCTCCCGCCCATTCTCCCCCTGGGCCGGCCAGGATAGACCGGTCCCGATGCTGCTTAACGACCCGGGCCGGGACAAGGCCCCGCTCGGCGTGGGGCCCAAAATGGGCCGCAAAATAGTCATCCCATCCGAAATCTATCAAGTCCATCGCTATTTTTCTCCCTCATGTGTCTCGATTCTCTTAGGCCAACGAGGATAGGCCGGCGCCGGATTCCGCGCGACCGGGATACAGACCGGAAGAGTGGGTTCGCTCCCAGGGGGGACGTCGCTGCCGATGGATTAAGGCTTAGCCGCCGTGGACTTCAGACTCGAGGGCCGATGCGCCGGGCATCGCCCGGTCTCGAGTATATTACGGGCCACCCGTTCTTGGCAAGTGCGCGGCTTTCAAAGAAAAAACGCCGAAATGGGGAGCGGGAATCGCAGCCTGGCGGCGAATACGAGTTGGAGTCCCGATTCAGCCGCCGACGAGGAAGGGCAGAATGGCGACGGAATCGCCTTCGGCGAGCGGCGTCCCGAGCCCTTGCAGCGACAGAATGTTCGTGCCGCCCTTCATAACGATGACCTGGGGATTGATCGATCCGTCCGCCTTGAAAACGTCGTTGCGCCGCTCGGGCGTATCGCAGAGGAGGTTAAGGAGATCCTCGATCCGGGCCGGCTCGGCGAGCTCGATGTCCCTCTCCTTCGCGCCGAAGACCGTCCTCAAGTGGGCCAAAAACCTGACGCGGACCGTCACTTCGGTCTCTCCGCGCCCTCCCCTCCCCTAGTCCCGCAAACCGGGCAGTCCGGATTCCGCTTGACCTCGATCTCGTCCCAAGAGGCCGACCGGCCGTCCCAGAAGAGGAGCCGACCCGCCGCCGGGGTCTCGATCCCGGCCAGGAGCTTGACGACCTCCCCGGCCTGGATCGAGCCGATGACGCCGCAAGTGACCCCGAGGATCGGAAAACCGGAACGGGCCGGGACCGGAGGGAATACGCATTTGAGGCAGGCCGTCTTTCCGGGAAGGACGGTCATGACCTGGCCGCTCATTTCAATAACGGCGCCGTGGACGAACGGAATCCACATCCCGACCGCCGCCTCATTGAGGACAAACCTTGTCTCGAAGTTATCCAGGGCGTCCACGGCGACGTCGCAGCCCTTGAGGAGGTCGCGGGCATTGGCGGACTCGATCCGTCCCTGGACGGCCTCGATCCGGACGTAAGGGTTCAGGTTCCGGACCCGCAGCCCGGCCCGGACGGCTTTGGGCTTCCCCTCATCGAGCTCCGTGTAGAGGATCTGGCGGTTGAGGTTGTCCAGCCTGACGACATCCTGGTCGTAGATCCGGATGGTACCGACGCCGGCGGCCGCCAAGTAGGTCAGGATCGAGGAGCCCAGCCCGCCGGCGCCCGCCACGAACACGGTCGCCGCCTTGAGACGCTCCTGGCCGCCGGGCCCGAGGACCTCGGCCTGGCGCCGGTAGCGCTCTCTTTCCTTCTCCTTGAACTCGACCTTGCCCTTCATCGGCTCCTCTCCTTGAGAACGCGCCCGACGAGGTCCGCCTCGTCGAAGCGGAGGACCTCGACCACGTTCATTCCTTTAACCCTCTCCAGGACGTCGCCGGCCAGGGATTCCCGCACGACGAGGAGAGCGAACCGGCAGGGATCGTCGAGGATCGGAGCAAGCTCCGGCCAGACGCCCCGTCCTTGGAGCTCGGCCGGCCCGACCTCGTCCACGACCAGGCAATCCTCGGCCGCGCTCCTCTTCACGATTTCGCGAGCCCTGGCCAATCCCTCCGGAATAAACCTGAAGGAACCGACCTTGGAGACCCCTCGATCCCCGTCATCGGCGGATTGTCTAGTCAAGAAAGGCATGACCTCGTCCGTTTCGATGACCTCGAGATCATAGCCGGCGATCCCGTCAGCCCCGTTGACGCTCGGGCTCAAATACCCGGACACGGGAATATTCATCGATACGAGGCTTTCGACGAGCGCCCTGACCCGGGTCGTCTTCCCGGCGTGCAGCGGCCCTTTTATTATAATAATCAATCTCCCGGCGCTTTTTATCCTTCGAATCCGGGCATTTTAAATGCGAGGTCGGCGAGGAACCAGGCCATGAAGAGGGTCGTCTGAGAGCCGGAGCGGGCATGGTCCGCTGAGCGAAGCGAAAGCGGGAGCGGAGGCTCGAAGCGAGCAAGATTTCCTCGCTGGGGAAATCGCAGCGTGCCCTCGAATGGCCGGTTCCGAGCCGCCGCGTCTTTCGAGCCTCATGCCCGAGTCCTTAACGAACGACGATCTGGGCGTCCTGGGTTTCGAAGATGATCGGCTTCCCGGAGGGCGAGTTGGCCGTGACCCCGGTCAGCGAGACGACCGCCTCGCCCGGCGCGACCGCCTCGAAGACCAGGACGGCCATGTTCCCGGCCCCCCGCACTCCCCGGGCCGGGTCGGGGCTCGAAAAGCCCATGGTGCAGGAGCCCGAACCGTTGTCGAAGTTCGAGAGGAAAGGCGTTTTCTGGCCGAGCTGGGTCACCAGGCCGCCCTGCTCGATGCTCTTGATGATCACGATGCTCGAGTCGTAGCCGATGTTGACGGCCAGGGTCCCGATCTCCTGCTCGGCCATGAGGTTGACGCTGATCCGGAACTCGCGTTTCTGGGGAACCTCGAAGTTGGGAGGATTGAGAAAGATCTGGTTCTGGCCCGCCTGGGCTTCCTCCTCCGCCGTGGGCGCGCCCGGCTCGCGGAGCCGATCGGGCACTTGGCCCTCCGCATATTCCTCGGGCACAAACTCGGCCTCGCCGCCGCCGCCCAGCCCTTCAAGCTCGACCCAGAGGGGTTTCATGTCCTCGTCTCCGATCGGGATGGATCGGATGATGTGGGGCGTGATGGTCAGGATGACGTCCGTCTGCTCGATCGCCGTTGTCGTACTGCCGAACAGGCGGCCCAAGATCGGAATCTTGGCCAGGTAGGGCAATCCCTTGATGGACGTCCTCTCCTCGTCCCGGAGCAGGCCGGCCAGGAGGTTGGTCTCGCCGTCCTTGAGGCGAAGCGTATTTTTGATCTCGCGGGTGTTGATGATCGGAATGTCGGCATAGCCCGTCCCGGCCAGCGAGGTGATCTTAAGGTCGAGCTCGATCGTGACCTCCTTCTCCATGTGGACGTGGGGCTTGATCTTGATATCGATCCCGACGTCCTGGTAGTCGAAGCTGGTCAAGGGCTGGGAGCTGACGCCGCCGGCCGCGATCGGCTGGAAGGTCGTCTTGACGATCGGGACCTTCTGGCCGACGACGTATTTCATCTCCTCCTCGCCGATGCCTCGCAAGCGGGGCTGGGCGATGATTTTGGTGTCGGCGTCCGTTTCCAAGAAATGGAGGACGGCCGAGGGAACGCTGATGTCGAGATTCGTCAGATTGGTCGGCTTGAAATTCTTGATCTTGGACCAGCCGGCGCTCTCGGCCGAAGCCTCGCCTTCGTTGTAGCGGACGCTGGCATAGCCCTGGGAGAGCTCGATCCCCAGCTTGTTGAGGTTGACCCGGGAGACTTCGAGGATTTCGAGGTCGATCAGGACCTCGGGCCTGGCCTTGTCCCAGGCCCGGATCAATTTTTCGGCCAGCTGGATGACGGCCGGCGTATCCCGGATGGTCAGGGAATTGAGGGTCTTGTCGGCGATGATGTTGGGAGACTTGTAGCTCGTGCGGAGCATGGCCAGCAGGGCGTTCTGGACGTCCTGGGCGACGACGTTGGAGAGGTAGAAGGTCCTGATGGCGTTGACTTCGTACTGGAGCCTCTTCATCGGGTTGTCGGGGACGATGATCAAGGTCCGGGCATCGATGACCCGGGAGAAATTCCGCGAGGCCGTGCACAGGTAGTTCACGGCCTCCTCGAAAGTCCGGCCGCTGAGGTCGACCGTCTGAGGCATGTCCTTGTACGTCTCGTCGTAGACGATGCTGATCCCGGCGGACTTGCCCAGGGCCTGGAAAATATCCTTGGTCTGGGCCTCCGTGAATTTGAGGTCGAGCTTGTCCGGTCCGACCGCGAGCCTGACCGGGGGAGCCCAGACATCGACTGCCGGCGTTCCGGCCGGGACCGGCTCGGCCGTGAGCGCCTTGAGCTCGGCGATGACCGTATTGTTGGCCGGGTCGTAAAAAAGGGCTTTTTTATATTCGTCGACCGCCTCGGCCTTCTTATCCTGGGCCGCCAGCGTCCGCGCCGTCCGGAGATGAACCAGGGAGGCCTGGATCTTGGCCCTGACCAGGGCGACCCGGTAGACGGGCTCCCTGGGATTCTCGAGGGACGCCCGCTCGTAATGGGCGATGGCCGCGTCCCAATCCCTGCTGAGCTCGGCCTGGACTCCCAGCCGGTAGCTCGTCGTCAGAGCCGTGCACCCCCAGAGTCCGAGGAGGACGACCGTCACAAACGCCGCTTTTCTCATTCCTCATCTCCTTCCAGGGGAAACGTCATCTTAACTCCGTCGGACCCGTTGACTTCGATATTCTTGGGGGTAATCGAGCCGACCTTGTACCAGTCGCTCACCATGTCCCCGGTTTGAACGGCCAGGGCTAGCCCCTGGACGAGGACAAGGCCGATGACGGCCTTCGGAGTCTTTACAAACCCGATGTACCTGAGGCTCAGGGAAGGGAGGGCCCCGTTGGCGGCGGCCGTCGGCGTCCGGGAACCCTCCTTGATGCGCGATCCGGTGACCGGAATCGTCCCGGGTGCGGCCGCGACGGACGCCGCTTCCGAGCCATCATCCTCGGCGCTGGGAGAGAAGATGCCGCGCTTGGGCGGCATGAGCTCCTTGGCCGGCTTTGATAGGAGGTCCATCCGGACCATGCTCTTGGGCCTGGTTTCGGCGGGTTCGCCGGCGGCGGGCTTTTCTTGGACGGCCGCGACGGCCAGGGCCGCGGCGGCCGACGCGATGACGATCAGACCGATCCTAGTTGCGCGCATTGTACCCCGTCATCGTAATGGTAAGCTCCAAGGTCTGCCCCTTATCGGGGGTCTTGTGAAAATCGAGCCGTTCCAAGAAAAGGAACTTGGGGAACCGCTCCAGGTCGTCGAGGAGCCGCTTGAGCATGAAATAGGAGCAAGAGCAGTTGAAGGTGACGCCGACCCGCTGGGAGTTGTCGCCGCGGACCTCGTCGTAGGTGTAGGTGCGCTGAGTGGGCTCAATGGCCGCCCCGCCCAGGATCTCATCGACGTCGGCGATGAAAGGGAGTATCCCGTCCGCCTCCTGGTAATACCAGGTCTGCCGGACCTCCCTGATGTCACGGAGGCCCTGCTCCCACATGAACCTCTCCTCTTTCTTCTTTCCGCGTTCGGCGTCGATCTTCCGGTAGGACTCCTGTCGCTTGGCGAGCGCCTGTTCCGCCCGGCCCAGGCCCGGGGTTTCGATGACGCCGAGATAAAACAGAAAGATGAGGGCGGCCGCGAATAAAACGCCCAGGACGGACAGAATCCTCTTCTCCCGCCCGCTCATAAAAACGTTATTTCCGCCGTTCATAGCCCACCACGATGTCGGAGACGAGCTCGCCGCCGTCGCCCCGCGCCTGACTCAGGACGCGGATCGGCCTGAAGCGCAGCTTCTCCAATTCTTGGATGAAGCGTTTGAGCTCGTCGACGTCCGTAGAAGCGACCTTAAACTTGATCTCCATGAAAGCCTTCTCGGTCGAAAGGGGGGACAGGGACAGGATGTAGCTCGGCCCGGGCAGTGCCTCCTCCATCAGCGTCAGGAAATCGACCCAGGAGAAGGCCTTCCGCTCGATCACCTCGTTGACGCGGTCGACATCGGCCTTGGAGGCCTTGACGAACTTTTCGTTTTCTTGATCGTACGTTCGGATCTCGGCCCGGGCATCGGTCTCGAGCCGCTCCAGCCGGACGAGTTCGGACCGGACGCTCCGGACCCGGCCGTGAACCCGGGCCAGAAGCCAGCCCCCGGCCGCCGCCGCGAACAAGATCCCGGCCGCGAGCGCCCCCGAGCCCGCAAAGAACAGGCGCCTGTTCCGGACGGGTTCGCTCGACAGGTTCATGCGGATGCGCGGCTTATTGCTCGTCATGGCAGTTGTCCAAGCAGAGGCAGCGCCATCGGGACGTCGGCCGCGTCAAGGCCGGCCGCCGCCGGATGCGCGATCTCGATGACCGGGATCGACAAAGCCGCCCTGAGGCTTTCCCGGACGGCCCCGGCCGGGTCGGGAACGCCCAGCCGCAGGCCCAGGACGCGGACCTGTTTTTTCTCCCGGTCCTCGATGAAGCGGATCGTGTTCTCGATTTCCTTGGCCGCCTCCGGGATGCGGCGCGGGGCGAACGGTTTGAGCCGGAAGAGGCTCAACTCCCCCTCGACCAGGCCCATCAGGCAGAGGGAATCCTCCTCGATATTCACGAGGAGACTGTTCCGGAACTCCTCCCGGCCGGCCAGGTTGAGAAGGCTCAGCGAGGGAATCCCGAGATATCCGACCCGGTAGTGGAGGCGCTCGAAGACGGTTTCATACTCGCGGATGACGGACTCCTTGACGACGACCGCGAACACCTTGGGCGGGGAAGTATTCAGAACTTCGTAGACGAGCCTGGCGTCCTCGGCCAGGAGCGGCATCTGCTTCTGGATGCGCCAGCGGACGACTTTCTCCCGCTCTTTCTCCGCGGCCGGAAGCGAATCGAACGGCAGGAGAACGGCCCGGACGCACGGGTCGGGGATAAGGCAGGACACGGTTTTCTCGGACAACCGAAGCCGGGCGGCGGCCTCCTTGATCTTAGCCTCGAGAAGCGCGGGGTCGGGAAGGTTGGGCTTGTCGAAGGAGGGGACGATCGTCCCGGGCAGGAGAGGGAGGACTGCGGCTCCGGCGATCTTGTTCTCTTTCCGCCGGTAATGAACTCCGGCCAAAGCCCGCGGCGACAGGAGGAAGTGCCCCTGGAGCCGGGGCGTTTCCCGGAAATAGCCCAGCCAGCGGTCGGGAATCCTCATCGTCTTCTACTCCACGAACGTGACCTTGTTGAGCTCCCGCAGGCTCGTCGTTCCGCGCAAGACCTTGTCGATCCCGACTTCGCGCAGGAAGTGCATGCCCTCGGACTTGGCCTGCTTCCGGATCTCGGACAGCGGCTTCCGGTTCAGGATCATCTCCCGGATCGTATCGGAGAGCTCGAGGAGTTCGGCGATCGCCGTCCGACCATGGTAGCCGGTGTCGTGGCAGTTCGAACAGCCTTTGGCCTCGAAGAAGACCTGATCCAGGTAAAGGCCCGGATCCAGCCCGGATTCGAGAAGCTGGGCTTTGCCGAGCTTGTGGGGCGTCTTGCACTTGGGACAGAGAATCCGGACCAGGCGTTGGGCCAGGGTGCAGTTGAGGGCCGAGACGAAGCTGTAGGGATCGACCTGCATGTGGAGGAAGCGGCCGATGACGTCGAAGACGTTGTTGGCATGGACGGTCGTGAAGACGAGGTGGCCGGTCAGGGCCGATTGGATGGCGATTTGGGCCGTCTCCGGGTCCCGGATCTCGCCGACCATGATTTTATCGGGATCGTGGCGGAGGATCGAACGGAGCCCCCGGGCGAAGGTCAGGCCCTTTTTCTCGTTGACCGGGATCTGGGTGATGCCCTCGACCTGATATTCGACCGGGTCCTCGATCGTGATGATTTTATCCTCGGGGGACCTGATTTCGGTCAGGGCCGCGTAGAGGGTGGTCGTTTTGCCGCTCCCGGTCGGGCCGGTCACCAGGACCATCCCGTAGGGCTGGGTGATGTAGCGGCGGAAGCGGCGCAGGACCTCATCCGAGAACCCGAGCAGGTCGAGCCGGAGCTCGGAGATAGCCTCCGTGATCATTTCCTTATCCAGGATGCGGATGACGGCGTCCTCGCCGTAGATGGAGGGCATGATCGAGACCCGGAAATCGATCGTCTTGTCCTTGATCCGGAGCCGGAAGCGGCCGTCCTGGGGGACCCGTCGTTCGGCGATGTCGAGGTCCGACATGACCTTGACCCGGGAGATGATCGGGGCCATGAACTTCTTGTCGATCGGCTCGAGGGCTTCGCTCAGGACCCCGTCGATCCGGTACTTGATGATCATCCGCTCGTCCCTGGACTCGATGTGGACGTCGCTGGCCCGCTTCTGGACGGCCGTGAAGATGATGGTGTTGACGAGCTTGATGATGGAGCCGTCCTGGTCGGCCAGCTTCTCGATTGAGAGGACCTCCTCCTCCTCGCCCGATTCCTTCTCGACGACCTGCATGATGAAGCCCTCGGTCGCGTCCTTGAGGACCTGGAGGGCCGTCTCGCTCCGGCGCAGGGCTTCCTGGATGGCCCGCTTGGAAGCGGCCAGGACCTGGACCTTGCGGCCCAGGAACGATTCAATGGCGTCGATGGTGGCCAGGTCCGAGGGGTCGGCGATGGCGATCTGGACGAGGTCGTCCCGCTCGCCGAGAGGGATAAAATTCAACCGGTAAAGGAAATCGACCGGGATGGACTGGACGAGGTCGCGGTCGACCGGATAGCCGGCCAGGTCGATGAAGGGAACGTTGTAGCGCTCGGCGAGCTTGCGGATCTCCCGCTCCTCGGCGAAGATCTCCTTGCGGGCGTCCTCTCGGCCGTCGGTTCGCTTGGTCATACAAAATCCTCGACACCCAGGCCTGAAGGCCGGCACCCAAGGAGCCGTTGTTTCGGCTCCTTGGGTACTGCAAGGCGGGGCTTGTTCAGGATTAGCCCTGAGCCTCGCAAATCATCCCCTCCTTTAAAAGCGGAGCTTGGCGTCGGCGAACGGGTCACTGGGCCACCTGGATGATGTTGAAGATGGGGAGATAGACGGACAGGAGCATGGCCGCGGCCAGCAACCCCATGAAGATGATGATGACGGGCTCGATCAGGGAAACGAGGGTGTCGATCCGGGTCCGGATCCGTCCTTCGTAAAAATCGGCCACCTCGGCCAGCATGCCCTCCAGGTTGGCGGAGGTCTCCCCGATCCGGAGCATATCCAGGGACAGGGGCGGGAAGAATCCCGTCTCGGAAAGGGTTTCGGACAAGCTTTGCCCGTTCTTGATCCGATCCTGACACCGGGCCGTCAAGCGGACCAGATACCTGTTGGGAACGGCGTGGCGCGCGATTCCGATGGCCTGGAGCAGGCTGATCCCGGCCTCGAGGAGCAAGCCCAGGGTCCGGCTGTACAGGGAGACTCCGGACTCGATAAAAATGATGCGGGCGAAGGGGATGCGAAGCTTGAGACGGTCGATCAGGATACGCCCCTCCTCTTTGCGCCGGACGATAATATAAGCGATGATCATGCCGAGGACGAGGACGAGAAAGACCGGGCTCTGCCTCCGAACGGCCAAGGCGAAGGACATCAGGCCCCGGGATATAGCGGGGAGTTTGGCCTCGAAGTCCAGGTAGAATTCGGCGAAACGGGGAAGGATGAAATTGACGAGAATGGTCAAGAGGATCAGGGCGAAAACGATGAGAAGCGTCGGGTAAACGAGGGCCGAACGAATCCGGGATTTGGTCTGGGCCACGGTTCGGGCGTAGGTCAGGTAACGGCTTATGGCGCCGGCCAGGTTACCGCTCCGCTCGCCCGCCATCAGGGAAGCCGTGTAGACCCTCCCGAACTGGGACTCGTGGGCCGCGAAGCTTTCCGAAAGGGCCTTCCCTCCCCGGATGCTTTTCTCGACATCCATCAGGAGCTCTTTGAAGGGAAGATTTTTTATCCGGCTGACGATGACCTCCATGCCGCGCAGAATGGGATAGCCGGCTTTGATGAGGGCCATCAACTCCTGGTTGAACATGATAAAATCGCGTTCCTTGATTTTCTTGGCGAAGGGAAGGAGCCGGACCTGAATTTGCTTCCAATCCCGCTGGACGGATAGGACACACAGACCCTCGTCCTCAAAACGGCGCCGGCATTCGTCGAGGGAAGAGGCCAGGATCGTCTGGGAAAAAGTCTTCCCTCCTTCCGTGGCCAGCCGACATGTAAAATAAGGCATCTCAGACTCTTAACGATAATAGACCCGCACTCTCACCCGACGGGTAATCTCAATATTAGGGAAACGGGGGGTGTTTGTCAAACCCTCCACTCCCAAGCCTTAAGGCGGGGGCTTAGTCAGGGTTGACCCTGAGCCGCGCTTCTCGTCCCCGCCCCGAAGCTCCACGGACTTACGTCCGTTGGAGCGCCTGTACTCATAAGCCGTTCACGGCTTATGGGTGTTGAAAGGCGGGGTAGCGTCGGCGAACGGGTCAAACAGCCCGCCCCCGCCGGACGGTCGGTTCCCCCCTGATCCGGGGCCGGAAGCCCGCCGCTCATTCCCCAGCCAGATCGTACTTCCGGATGAGGGGGTTGAGCCGGGTCAGGAGCTCGTAGAACGACTGGCCGGCCCGACCGGCGACCTCGTAGGTCGTGACCTCCTCCCCGCCGTCGCGCCCGATGATGGTGACCGTGTCCTCGACCCGGGCATCCGGGACATCGCTGAGGTCGACCACGATCATGTCCATGGTGACGTTCCCCAGGACGCGAACCCGGCGGCCCCGGACTAGGACTTCGGCCACCCTCGAAAGCGATCGCGGAAAGCCGTGCCAGTAGCCGATCGGGCAGACGCCGACGACCGAATCCCGCGCCAGCGTCTCGCTCAGGTCATACCCGATCCGGGCGCCGGCGGGAAGACGCTTGACCTCGGAGATGATCGTCCGCCAGGAAAGAACCGGCCTTAAATCGTACTTCCGCTCGAAGGCAGGCTTCATCTTCAGGGACGGCCAGAGCCCGACCAGCCCGATCCCGACCCTGACCATGTCGAAATGGGCTTCGGGATAGAGAAAAACACCGGCCGTGGCGCAGGCGTGGAGGAGCGGCCAGTAGCCGGCCGTCCGGAAAACGTCAACGGCGCGCCGAAAGGCCTCGATCTGCCCCCGGGTGTAGGCCGTGTCGTCCGGGTCCTTGGCGACGGCGAAGTGGGTGTAGAGGCCCTCGATCCCGAGTCCGGGGTGGTCCCGGCGCAGGGCGGCGACGAGCTCCGGAACCTGGGCCGGCAGGAAGCCCTGGCGGTGGAGGCCGGTGTCGATCTTGATATGGACTTGGACCTTGTCGCCCGCTCCCGAGCGGCCGAGGGCGGCCAGGCTCTCGAAGCTCGAGACGGTCAGGCTGATCCGGCGGCGCGCCGCCTCCTCGATGCGGGCCGGGAGCGTGTAGCCCAGGACGAGGATGGGCTTTTCGATCCCGGTCTCCCGGAGCGTCGCGGCCTCGACGATCGAATCCACGCCCAGCCAGTCCGCGCCCAGCCGGTCCAGGGCCGGGACGAAGTCGTACAGGCCGTGGCCGTAGGCGTTGGACTTGGCGACGGCCATCAGCCGGCAGCCGTCGGGAAGGATCCCCCGGAACAGGCCGATGTTATGGGCGAGGGCGCTCCGATCGAGCTCGATCCAGGTCCGGAGCCGATGCTTTTCGATGACGGCGTCTGGGTTAGATTTCGCTTTTATAGACATTCTTTCGATGTCCGATTCTAAGAATAAGAACATCCGGGCCTAATAAAGCATAAATAATTCTATATTCCCCAACTCGGAATTTGCGAAGCCCGGCAAATGGACCCTTTAAGACCGGATAAAGCTCAGGTTTCCTGGAAAGTTCTTTTTCTATTTGGTCGAGAATTCGACTGGTCTCTGATTTGGACAGCCTTTTAAGATCGCGCTGAACCGATTTCTTGTAGACGATGTTATCGGCCAAGAGACTTCCTCAGCTCCTTGCCGGAAAGGACAGGATCGCTTTTATCATGGAGACGGTCGAGCGCTACCTGGAGATCCGCAAAATCCTCGATATAAGACTCTAATGCCTTCTGGATGATGAAAGATCGCGGTCTCTCCGTCTCCCTGGCGATACTGTCGAGCTGTTCGGCAAGTTCTTTGGGAAGCCTCACCGATATTGCAGTACTCATGGGAAATCTCCTGTCATGATTGTATTACAATGTATACAATTAAATATTATCTGTCAAGGCCTAAACGCCACCCCTGGCGGCCTGGCCCGGACCGGGCCTCAGCTCCTACGTAACGGAAAAGCCCCGTTATTCCTTCTGGCTGGCCAGACCGCCGGCGATTTCGCCGCCGTCGATGATGAATGACTGGCCCGTGATGAAGGCGGCGTCGTCCGAGGCTAGAAATGCGAACAGGGCCGCCACGTCTTTCGGCCGGCCGAGCCGTCCCAGCGGAATCTTGGCCCGGAAGGCCCGGAGCATGTCAGGCGTGTACTCGGCCTCCTGCATGGGCGTCAGAATGTACCCCGGACAGACGCAGTTGACGCGGACTTGGGGCGCGAGCTCGAGGGCCATCGAGCGGGTCAGCTCGATGACCCCGGCCTTCGAGGCGTTGTAGTCGGCGTAGTGGTGATAGCCCATGATTCCATTGGTCGACCCCATGTTGAGGATGACCCCGCCGCCGGCTGCGGCCATGCGCCGGGCGGCCTCCCTGGCGGCGAAGAACACGCCGTCGAGGTTGGTCTCGATCACGCGCCGCCATTCCTCGGGCGTGATGTCGAGGAAACGGTGGCGGATGCTGATCCCCGCGTTGTTGATGAGAACGTCGATTCCACCCCAGAGGTCGTCCATTCGGGCGAACGCGTTCGCCACGGCCCCGGGGTCGGAAATATCGGCCCGGAGGACTCCGTCCAGGCCCGGCAATTGTTCACGTATTTTGTCGAGACCTTCGGCGCTCCGGTCGAGGACGATCACTCGGGCCCCCTCCTCGAGAAAGCGGGCCGCCGTCTCCGCCCCGATGCCCTGGGCTCCCCCCGTGACGAGCGTTCGTTTACCCTTTAATCCCCTTCGCGGGATTTCACGGACGTTAGTCAGTTTAGGAATAACGAATTCCCCGCTTCGGGGACAGGCAGCGGTTTCGCAGTACTCACGGAGCCGCATTAACGGCTCCATGGGTGCGCTCCAATGCCTGCCAAGGGTTGATCCCAGGGATGACAATCCGTGGAGCTTCAGTCCGAGCATTGTTTCCTCCTGCGCTGGATCGGCGGAATCGCCGGCTCATTGTAACTTAGGGGGGGCGGGTAAAGCCAGCTCGCCGGCGTCCCGCTTTGATCAAGGCCGCAGAAACTCCTCGGGGACGGCCTTGAGGCGCGCGATATCGAGCACCCGCGCCCTGACGTCGAACCCCGCCGCGCAGCGGACTCGGCAGGCGCCGCATCCCGCACAGAAGAGGCCTTCAGCCGCGCTTTCGCCCTCGGTCAGCCTGAGATCGGCCTTCTCCTCGGCCGTCAGGACGGGATCGGCCATGATGGACAGGTCGGCTTCGAGCTGTTCGAGCGACGTGATCCCCGGCACCGAGGTCGTCACGTTCTCGTCCTGGAGGACCCACTTGAGGGCGGCCTTGCCGTTGATCGTCCGGCCGACCATTTCCTCGTGGCGGCCGTTGTAATAGTACTGGGAGGTGTCGATGTGGACGACCCCGCGGTCGAGGGCAGCCGCGTAGAGGCTCGGCTCGTAGGACGCGGCCCCGATGCTGACGATGGGAAGCTTCAGCCCAGCCTATTGTTTTCCATATTTCGCCTTCATTGTGAACGGGGAATTCCTGTGATATATAGAGAATTCCCAAGGAGGTGACACTATGATTCAAGTTTCTCCGCGACCGATCCCGCGAAAATCCGTCCTTTTAATGACTTGTTTGATCCTGACCTCTCTCCTGGCCGCCCAGGGTCCGGCCGGCGCGCCCCGCAACGAATCCATCAGCAAGGAAGACATGATGGCCGACATGGTGTTCCTTACCTCCGACCTTCTCAAAGGGAGGGCGGCCGGAACGCCGGAGGTGTACCTCTCCGCCGAATTCATCCGGGCCCGCTTCGCCCGAATCGGGCTCAAGCCGGTCCGAGGAAACTCCTACTTCCAGGACTTCTGGATGGCGGCGGCGACCCTGGCCGCGGAGAACTCCCTCGAAATCCGGCTCAACCCGGGCCAGGTCCTCAGCCTCCGGCCCGGTCAGGACTATTACCCCCAGCGATTCAGCGCCAACGGCCGCTCCTCCGGCCCGGTGGTCTTCGCGGGCTTCGGCGTCCGAGCCGAAGACTACGGCCCGTCCTTAAAAGGCCGGATCGTCCTCGTCCTGGATCATGAGCCCGGCGAATTCGACCCGGCCAGCCCCTTCGACGGAATCGTCTCCTCGGAGGCGTCCAATGCCTTCCGGAAGACCCTCCTGGCCCAGGAGAAGGGCGCCGCCGGCATCCTGTTCGTCGAGGACAAACACAACCATCCCGGACCGGTCAACTTCGAATCCTCGTTTCGGGGCGCCTGGCCCGCCGATCCCGCCCAATCGGGCCGGCTCCTCCTCGCCGAATGGGTGGACAAGGTCCGGATCCCCGCCGCCCAAATCTCCCCGGCCCTGGCCGAGACCCTCATCCTCGGCGCCGGCAAAAACCTGGCCGAGCTCGGCCGGGCGGCGGAGGCGTATCAATCGTTCAAACCCCTCGATATTCCCGGCTCGATCGTTGAGATCGCCGCCTCGGTCGACCGTCATCTCATTCGCGGCCGAAACGTTCTCGGCATGATCGAAGGCACGGACCCGCCGCTCCGGGATGAGGCCGTCGTCATCTGCGGCCACCACGACCACAACGGGGTCGAAAACGGCGTCATCATGCCGGGCGCGGACGACAACGTCTCCGGCGTTGTCGCCACGATCGATATCGCCGAAGCCTGCGCCCTGGCCGCCCAAAGCGGCGAGCGGCCGCGCCGCTCCCTCATCTTCGCCTCCTGGGACGCCGAGGAACGCGGCCTGCTGGGCGCCTGGTATTTCACGGAGCGTCCCTTGCTCCCCCTGGACAAGATCGTCGCCGTCCTCAACATGGATCTGATCGGCCGCGACGAGGAGATCCTGGACACGCCGGATTGGCGCTTCCGGGGCCTCGAGGTCCAAACCTCCGAGAGCAATAAAAATACGATCAACATCCTCGGCCTGACGCGCTTTCCCGAGCTGCGGCCCCCGCTCGAGAAAGCGAACGGCCCGTTCGGCCTGACGCTCAAGACGAGCATCGACAACAACGCGTCCCAGCTCCTCCGCCGTTCCGACCACTGGCCGTTCATGCAGCGCGGCGTCCCGGCCCTCTGGTTCCTGACCGGGATCCATCCCGACTACCATACGACCTACGACCGGGCGGACCG
>Ga0315289_10005155_pt1 | contig 19344 bp, 15 predicted proteins | sample YL17G11_40_MG_FD_203452 | JGI IMG/M metagenome (GOLD analysis project Ga0315289, IMG submission 203452) | Sediment microbial communities from Yellowstone Lake, YNP, Wyoming, USA - YL17G11_40 | ecosystem: Environmental > Aquatic > Freshwater > Lake > Sediment | place: USA: Wyoming | collected...
CCCACTCGACCTTGTTCGGGTCGTCGCAGGGGTTCGTGCCCCAGACCTTGATCGACTCGAACCAGGTTTCGCCCGGCTTCGGCGTTTTCGCGACCAGCCCGATGTGGTGGAACGCTTTCATGCATCACCCCTTTTTCCGTGCCAGGTCCTTGCGCTGGCGGCCGAGAGCATCGGCCGCGATCATCGCGTCGATCACGCCCTCCGAGGTCACCTCGAACGGGTGGTTCTCGCAGAGCGACCCGTGCCCCGCGCAGATGTCGCCGATGGTCTTCAGGCGGTCGCGGCTCACGCCTTCCAGGCGCACGTCGGCAAACGTCACCGGCAGGCCCACGGCGATCTCGAAATCGACGATGAGGTTCCGCTCGCACGGGTCCACGTCGTCGTCGAGACACAGTTGGCTGATGACGCCGAACCCGACCTCCTCGCCGTGCATCAGGCCATGGCACTCCGGGAAGGACGGCAGGCAGTTGGCGATCATGTGGGCGGTGGCCACGCCGCCGCTCTCGAACCCCAGGCCCGAGAGGAGCACGTTCGCCTCGACGACCTTCTCGACCTGCGGCGTCACGAGGTGTTGCTCGACGGCGCGCTTCGCATCGACGCCGTGCTTCATCAGCGTGTCGTAGCAGAGGCGAGCGAGGGCCCTGGCGGCCATCGTCGAGACGCCGCCGGCCAGGTTCCCCGCCCTGCCCTTGAAGACGGCGTCGGCCTCGACCCACGTGCCCAGGGCGTCGCCCATGCCGGCCACAAAGGCCCGCACGGGGGCGTCGGCGATCACCTGCGTGTCCACCAGGACGAGGTCCGGGTTGACCCCCCAACTCTCGAAGCCCAGGCAGTTGCCGTTCTCATCGTACCACACCGTGTAGGAACTGGTGGGAGAGTCGTTGGAGGCGATCGTCGGGCACGTGACCATCTTGATGCCGGCGGCAGCCGCGGCAGCCTTGGCGGTGTCGAGGGTCTTGCCGCCGCCGACGCCGATGGCCACGTCGGCGCCCTTTTCTTTCGCGATGCCCGCCACGCGGGCGGCCTCGGCCTTGGTGGAATCGCCGCCGAAGTCCACGTCGACCGCATTCAGACCGGCCGCCTTCAGGCTCGCAAGGACCCGTTCGCCAACCAGGCCCTTAACGCGGGCATCCCACAGGACCAGCGGCGTCTTGCCGAGGGCCTTGATGTAAATGCCGGCTTCGGCGAGGACGTTTCGTCCCTGCACGTACCTTCGCGGGGCAATCAGAACGGCTTTCATAGGGCGGTTCTCCCATGGGCTGGCCCTGATGCTATAGCCAAGCGACGCCGCAGGCAACAGGAATTCGGGAACCCGGATGAGGCCTCGAGGGCTGGCATCGCCACGCGCCTCTACGTGGCCATTTTCCTGCGAGCGTCGGGCACATGGCCATGCAACATCGCGTGGCCATGCCACCCGACAACCCATCGCTCCACACCTGACAAAGCACCAGGGAGTCGCCCGCGGCCGTCACATGACGATCTGCTGCTTGTCGGCGTCGAACTTGGCCACCTTGCCCTGCTTGAGGGCCCAGGCGCCCATGATGAGGGCCGTCTGGACGGCGTACATGAGTTCGCCCGGCGAGAATGTGTCTTGCTTGCCCGCCCTGACGTTTTCGATGAGGTTCTTCCAGTGGTCGCCGAGGTTCTCGCCGTACTCGATGGGGAACTTCTCGGCCTTCTTGTCCTTGGCGCCTTCGGCGGGCGCGAACACGATCTCGTTGCCCCGGACCGTGAGCGACCCTTCCCACCCGCGGATGATCGGCACGCTGCCGCCGGAGCCGCGCTGCTGGGTCGTAGGATCGTTGTTCCCCTGAGTGCCGAGCGCAGCAACGGTGACCTTCTGCGGATAGTCGATGAGCATGTTGAACGTGTCGGGCACGTCGCGCTGCGTGTACCGGAACATGCCGCCGGTGGCCACGACCATGCTCGGCAGGCCCACGCCCAGGATACTCACGACGGGCGTCAGCGAATGCGGAAAGAGGTCGGTGACCGGCCCGCCGGCGTAATCCTCGTACATGCGCCAGCGGAAGAAGCGGCTGGCGTCGAACGGTCTCTTGGGCGCATCGCCGAGGAAGGCCTCCCAGTTGAGGTCCGCCCCCGCCTTGGCGTTTGGATCGTCGATGGGCATGCCGACCTCGCCCCAGTCGCCGACGCGGAAGAAGCCGCACTGGCCGTGGATAGGCTTGCCGATGAGGCCGTCCTTCACGAGTTTCCGCATCTTGTGCCAGGCCCCGTCTGACATGCCCTGCGTGCCCAACTGGAACGTCTTGCCCGACTTCTTGATCTCCTCGGCCAGTTGCTTCGTGAGGTTGAACTGCCGCCAGTGCGCGACCGGCTTCTCGCAGTAAACGTGCTTGCCGGCCTTGAGGGCGTCGACGGCCTGGTATCCGTGATGATGGTCGGGCGTGGCGATGCACACGATGTCGACCTTCGGGTCGGCCAGGAGTTCCTTGTGATCCATGTAGCCCTTGGCGCCCAGGGCCTTGGCGGCCCGTTCCATGCGCGGCCGGTAGACGTCGCAGACGGCCACGGGTTCGACGGGCATTTTCTGCTCGTCGCGCAGGTACTTGACGCACTGCATGTGGGCGCCCGCCCGGCCGCCCGCGCCGATGTATCCGACGCCCAGCCGTTCATTGGCGCCGAGTGCCCTGGCCTGCGTGAAGGTTCCCGCCGCCACCGCGGCCGCCGTGGCCGCCGAGGTCATCTGAATGAACTTGCGCCGCGTCATCTCCATGACCGTTTCCTTTCGTTACCTGGCCACGCAGGCCCCGGCAACGCCGCGCCCTGCATGTCACTTGGCGAAATCGCCTTTCTGAAGTTCGAGCCACTTCTTATAGAGTTTCTCGATCTCATCGGCCTTCATGGCGCCGTCCCATGCCGCAACGCCGTACGAGAGCGCCAGCGGCTTGGCGGCCTCCACCACGAGCGGCTCGCGGTAAAGGTTGATCGTGCCCGAGAGGTAGCCGAACGACTTCACCATCGTGAACCAGAGGGCGGGGCGCACGTTGGCGGGCGAATCGAACATCGCGACCGTGACCGGCCTTCCTTCGATCTCGCCGGTGCAGGCGATCCACGGGCCGCGAGTCATCGTCTCGTCGCCGCGGACCGCGTCGCCGTCCCTGGGGCCGCGCGCAGTGAAGAACTCAGCCTTGCCGTCCATCGATGCCGGCAGCCGCAGACCCAGACCGAAGTAGTGGCTGCCGAACAACTTGATGGAGGCCTTACCTTCGGCCGGCGCCAGCACCGTGCGCCACGTGAGGAGCGACGCCCCCAGCGCGGGGCCGTGGTAGACCTCGACAGTGCGGCGTTCGCGGGCCAGCGGCTTGTCGTCGGCGGGGCCGACCCAGTCGAGCGTTTCGGTCAGCACGGCGGGCCGGAGGCTGTCGGGCGCGATGGCCGTCATCTCGCCGAAGCCCTTGTGCACCTCGCGCCCGTTGGCCTTCGTCTCGGCCCAGAAATCCACGCCGTCGACGCCAACCGCGAACATCAGCGCGTGATGGTGCGGGTGGTCGGCCACCATGTCACGCAGAACGTTCGCCCCGGACGGAGTGAAGAATCGCTTCACGTAGGGCTTGAAGGGCACGTTGGCGAAGGCGTATTCCATGAGCAGGCGGTCGCCCTCGAAGACCGACACGACCGACGGACCCGAGTCGACCCGCACCGGGACCTGGGCGGCCGGGGCCATCGCAACGGCCAGTGCCGCGATCGCGCCAACGCACACGAAACCGGTTATCTCCAGGTTTGCCATAGCCATTGCCCCTATCAATACTACGGCGCCACTTGACGCTGTGCGCGGTGGGTCTCCCGACCCGCCGCGCAGAAGGCGCCCTGCGGCGGCCAGGAAACGCATGCGCGCGGCGGGTCAGGAGACCCGCCGCGCTATGTGGCGCTGTAGCGTTAACACGCGGTCGCCTTCGGCTCTCCGCCAAACTCACTTGGACGCCACCGGTTCAGCGTCGATGCCGAGGGCCTTGAGCATGCCGGTCGCCACGAACTTATTGCCAGCGTCGTTGAGGTGCACGCCGTCGCCCGTCAGAACGCCGGCGTGCTTGTTCTGCTTGTTGCTAATCCTCTCGTAGGCCAGGAACGCCTTGCGCAGGTCAAGAAGTTGGGTGCCCGTTTCGGCAGCGACCTTGCGGCTGATGTCGGAGTACTCATCGAGCATGGCGTCGCGCTCGTTGGAGCCGTCGCCCTTCTCGCCGATGACGCTGGGCGTACACAGGATGACGCGGGCGCCGGCCGCCTTGATCTTGCCGATGATCTCCTTCAGGCCCGCCTCGTACTTGTCCTTGGTCGTGCCGCCGACCATCTCGCCCTGCGGATTCTTGTTCCAGTGCCAGACGTCGTTGATGCCGATGTAGATGAAGACGATGGTGGGCTTCCTGTCAAGGACGTCCTTCTGGAGCCGTCTCTGGAGGTCGGGCACCTTGTTGCCGCTGATGCCGGCGTTGAAGACCTCGATGCCGAGGTCCCTGCACTTCTCGTCCAGGGTGTTCTTGACGAGGGTAATGTAACCCTTGGCCCCCCCGCCGCCTTGCGTAATGGAGTCGCCAAGGAAGACGATGCGGTCGCCCTTGGCGAGGGCCGGCGGGGCGCCATCTGCCGCACGGCAAGCCCCGGCCGACAGGACGCCGGCCGCGAAGGCAAGTGTCAGAGCCACAGCCGCAAGCATCGTACGACGCTGCATGGTCAACCTCCTCTGAGACGGTCCACGAATCCGGTTCGTCGCCGGGCGAAAGCGGGCGCTTTCCGCGGCCGGCCGTGACGATGGTATCAGCAGCCGGCGGCGTGTCAAGCAATCCGCGCCGGCCGGGCCGGGCGCGGCCAGGGCGGCATGCCCGGTTTCCGCCAGCGCCCGAGTTGACTTTGGCAGGCCTCCATGCTATGGATAGACGCAGGAACAGACGGTCCCCAGTCTCGGGGATGCGGTCGGGCCTCCGGCAGCGGGGTTCGCCTCCGTGGGACCACGGTTACGCGGTCACTGAAAACGGAGACGCCCTCCATGAACCCCGGCAGGCGCAAGACGGCCGTTGCCTTGCTGTCGGTCTTCTCAAATACGGCGCTCGTCTTCCTCAAGTTGGTCGTCGGATTCCTGATCGGCAGCGTGTCGGTGATGTCCGAGGCCATCCACTCGGGGGTAGACCTCGTGGCCGCCGTCATCGCCCTCGTGGCGGTCCGAACCAGCGCGAAGCCCGCCGACGAGAAACACCCCTTCGGCCACGGGAAGTTCGAGAACATCTCCGGCACGGTCGAGGCCATCCTGATCTTCGCAGCGGCGGCCTGGATCATCTACGAGGCCATCAAGAAGATCGTCTACCCGCAAGCCATCGAGGAGCCCGGCTGGGGCATCCTGGTCATGGCCGCCAGCGCCGGCGCAAACCTGGCGGTCTCGCATCTGCTGTTCAAGGTCGCCCGCCAGACGGACTCCGTGGCCCTGGAGGCCGACGGCTGGCACCTGCGGACCGACGTCTACACGTCGGCCGGCGTCATGGGCGGGCTGGGCCTCATCTGGATCGGCGAACGCCTGGCCCCCGGCCTCGGCGACTGGTGGCACCTGGTGGACCCGGTGGCGGCCCTCGTGGTGGCGGCCCTGATCCTGAAGGCGGCGTGGCACCTCACGGTCACCTCGGCCCGGGACCTCATGGACGTCAACCTGCCGGAGGAGGAGGCCCAGATCCAAGAGGTCCTGCGGAGTTTCGTCCCGGCGCTGCACGGGTACCACAGGCTGCGGACTCGCAAGGCCGGCGCGGTCCGTTTCGTCGACTTCCACATCTTCGTGCCGGGCCAGATGTCGGTCGAGGACTCGCACCGACTGGCCCACGACGTCTCGCAGAGGATCCAGGAGACCTTCGCCGGCACGAGCGTCACCGTCCACGTGGAACCCTGCACCGGCAACTGCGCCCACGGGTGCCTCGAAGGCTGCTTGCTCTCGGAGGCCCAGCGCGAAGAGATGTGGCGGACCCGGCAGTTCTGGAAAGACGGCTGAGCCGCTGGTGGTGCATCAGTTGAGAGGGAGGCATGCCCACGCCAGCAGCGGCGCAGGCATGCCACCCGCCGATCCCGAAATCCGGCTGCGGTGTGGAGTTGCATTGCCGGCCGCGTGCCGTTAGAATCAGAGGTAACAGTCGGGTGACGATTCGCCAAGCCCCGAGAAAGGCGCCGCCATGAATCGAAGACTCTTGCTGGTGATGGCCGTCCTGTGTTGCCTCTCGCTGCTGCTCGCCGCCGGGTGCCGCGAGAAGAGGACGGTGATCGTGGAGCGAACGCAGCCGGTGATCGTGCAACTGGCGCCGCCGCCGGGCGCGGTCGTGATCCTGGCCGAACCGCCGCCGCCGGTCATCGTGGAGCGGCGGCCGCCGCTGCCCGGGCCCGGTTACGTCTGGATTGGCGGCTACTGGGGACACGACCACGGCCGGTACGTGTGGGTGCCGGGCCGGTATGCCCGTCCGCCGCACGCGCGCGCCGTGTGGGCCCCGCCGCGATGGGAGAGAAGCGACCGCGGCTACCGCCACGTCCCCGGCGCCTGGCGTTAGAGTTGTTTAACCCTGGGTGGTTGCGCGGCGGCTCTTGCGCCGCTTGCGGAAGGTAATCGCCAAGAGGCCCGCGGCCAGTAGCGACAAGGCCGCCGGCTCCGGCACGGCGGCGGTCGTCTCGCCCAGCGGGCCGCCCATGCCGGACATCCAGCCGGCCCCGTAGTTCAGCACCAGCGCCGTGATGTCGTTGTCGTCGATCTTGCCGTCGTATCCCGAAACGTCCCCCTCCTGCCAGGTGTGCGTATCGGCTAGGCCGCGGTCGTAGTCCAGCACCGCGATCGTCACGTCGTTGTCGTCGACCTTGCCGTCGAGGTTCACGTCGCCCAGGTAGGTGTACTTCACGAAGACCGTCGTCAGGTCCACATCCTGCCCCGCGAAGGTCGAGAACTGGTCCTTGGGGAACAGGAGATCGTTCTGGGCGTACCCCAGGCCGTACGTTGTCGCCTGGCCTGCTGCCGATGTGCTGACGATGCCGTTGCCGTCCCACAGCCTGCCGTGGCACCCGGCGGCGATCCACCGCTTGACGTCCAGGAGCGGACTCGCCGCCGGGTCATCGTAGTCGACGATCATGGCATTGTCGGCAAGGTCCAGCCGCGAGGTGGGCGCCCCCGCGGCCTCCTCGATGCCGAGGGCCCGCACGAGGAGCATCTTGTCGTGCCCGTAGAGCAGGCTCGCGCGGCCGCCGCCAGTCAGGCTCAGGGCCGCCAGGTGCTCCGAGACATCGAGGCTGATCGTGGAGCCGGCGCCGACCACGCTGACCATCAGGGGTGCCGAGGTGGCACTGCCCGCATCGGTCTTCATGACAGCGGCGCCCTGGTCGACCGTCAGGGCGGACGGCGCCCCGTAGGCCTGCGGGCCCTCGATGCTGAGGGCGCCCACGCCCGCTTTCACGAGCGAGCCGGTGCCGGTCAGGCCGCCGGTCAGGGTCACGGTGAACCCGTTGGTGTCGATCGCCCCGGCGCCGGCCAGCGTCAAAGGCATGGTAATGCCGAGCGCTGCGGCGGCCTTCAGGGTGCCCCCGCCGAAGTTGAACGCCGCCGTGCCGGTGCCTTGCGTGAACGTGCCCGTCACGAGCGTGCCGCCGCCCAAGTTATAGGTGGCGTCGGCGGCGTGGGCCAGTTCCAGGTTCCCCAAGACGGTGACCGTGCCGCCGGTCTGCGTGACGGTGCCCGGCGACCCGTAGCCGGGCGCCAGGTCCTGGGTGGTAAACGTGCCGCTCTTCACCTCCAGAAGTCCGGTGCCGCCCTGGTCCCCCACGTGGGTGGCTTGGGCAACGGTGGTGACGGGCGGCGGGTCGCCGGGGTTCAGACCGGTCTGCTGAATGAAGTGGCCGCTCGATCCGGCGTAGACGCCGACGAAGAGGTTGGTGTTGCACGTCACCGTGCCGCCCTCGTTCGTGAACGTGCCCTGGCCGCCGGCGTCGCGGCCGACCGTCAGGAAGACGTCGGTCACGAGCGTCTTGCCGGGGCCGAGGGTAAACGTGCCCGGCCCCTCCCTGCCGACCCGCACGCCGCGCAGGTGCAGCGTGCTGGTGCCCGTCAGGATCAGGCTGCCCCCGTCGAAGTTCAGGGAGCCGTCTCCGCCTGAAATGTCGGTGACGGCGAGCGACCCGCCGGGGCCGAGCGTCAGGTCGCCGTCGTCGAGCAGCAGGTGACCGGCCACGTTGGCCGGCCCGGCCAGTACCACCATGCCCGGACCGATCTTGGTGACCGAGTACGCGCTGGCGAGGCCGCCGGCCAGGGTCAGCCGGCCCGAGCCGGAGACATCCCAGAGGGCGTCGGCGCCCAGGACCACCGGCCGGGCGATGGTCTGCGTGCCCGACGAGGCGGGCGTCCGCACGATGTTCGCATTGACAATGCTGAGCGTGCCGGAGTCGCCGCCGACGGTGAAACTGACGGTGGAATTCACCGTGAGGGTGTGGATCGCCTGGTCGCCGCCGAGGACCACGACGTTGCCACCCGCCAGGCCGGCCGAGGTGAAACTGACGTTCCAGTCCTGGTCGGGCGTGCCGGCGGGGCCCCAGTTGCCGCCATCGGTCCAGTTCAAGGTACCCGCGCCCTTGCTCCACGTCTTGGTGCCGATGACGGTCCAACCGAGGTCCTTCATGATCTCCCATTCCAGGGGCGTCGGCGCGCGGACCGCTTGGCCGCTGGCCAGTTGCGGGCTCATGAGGGCGTTCGGGAGGCGCGTCTCGTCGAGGTGCGACAGGCTGGAACCCGCATCCCAAGGCGACGGGGCGTACACGGGAACGTTCTGCCCGTAGTAGGCCACGGCCAAGGGTCCGACGAAGTAAGCGGGGTTCGCGGTCTGGCTGAAATTGTGTGGCCAGCCGCGGCTTCCCGGCGCCGGGCGGTTGCCGCTGGAGTCTCTCAGGTACACGTCCCAGGCGCTGATCCCCAGGGAGGAGAAGTGGTCGGTGCTGTAGTCATAAGAGGATAGAAAACCCAGGGGGTGGCCCAGTTCGTGGGTCATGACGCTGCGGAAATCATAGGTGCCCGACGCGGGCGCGTAGGTGCCGAAGTTCCACGGAATGCCGGTGCTGAACTCCGTCCGCATGTCGCAGGAGTGCGATCCGGAGTAGTTGACGCCGTCGCGCCAGACGCGTTCCGTGGAAGTCCAACTGGTCGTGCCGTTGCCGTCGAGGGTATCCCAGGTCTGGCCCAGGGTCGTACTGCCGAGGTTGGCCCAGAAAAGGTGCAGGTTGATCTGGCGGGCGGCCGTGTTGCCTATGCCGTTATACCACGTGGCCACGCAGGCGGTCACGTCGTCTATCTGCTCAGTGGTCCAGTCCGCCGACCCGGCGCCGTCCTCGTCGGACTGGCCGGTATTGTAGAAACTGATGGAGACCGGGCCGATGGTCCGGACGGTCTGGGCCTCCGCCGTCTGAAAGACGACCATCCCTGCCGCGATTAACGCGACCAGGGCAAGGCCGTCCCTCGTTGCACCGCGCATGATCCAGCCCTTGCCCGTACCCGCCCCGCCCCCTTCATGGCCGCCTGCCGCCGCGAATCGCCTCCGCCTAAGATCGCCCGAATGCGCCAGGAGGCCGGTTGCCATCACATCGCCCCAAGCGGCCTTGGCCCGGCGCACACCGCCCCCTGGGCTCAATCTCTGCTTCGGGAAATATACATCACGGGTGGCGGAAAGCAAACCGGTTGGGCGCAGCGATCGAGGAATCGCTGGGGCAGGAGCACTCCGAAATCCGGAACCCGCTCCGGTGCCTTTGCACCAAGGAAAACGTTGGCTGGCGCCGTGGGCGTCCCGTTTGCCTGCCGGCTGTTAAGGGCGAACTAGTGCGTATGGGGTGTCACGCGACCGGTCGTCTTATCGTAGGCGTATGCCGCGCCGTACGGACACGTCGGCGTGCCGTCCGGGAACACGGCGGTGTTCTTCAGGACCTTCGCCTCGAAGTCGGCCTGGTCCGCCGGGTAGATCGAGCCGTTGCTGATAGCGAAGTGCTCAATCTGGGTGTTGATGCGGGCTATGGTCTCCCTACAGGCGTTCTGCTTGGCGTCGCCCGCCGAGGACGCCATTCGGGGAATGGCCACGGCGGCCAGAATGCCCAGGATAACGACCACCAGGAGCAGTTCCATCAGCGTGAAACCCCTCTGCTTCCTCAACGACATGGCCATCGCTCCTTTCATGCCAATGGGGGCCTGTCCCTGTGCGGACCACCGGCGCCAGCGGCGCGCCGAGGGCCCGGAGAGCGCCGAATCGCATCCATCGCCGGCACGCGCTCATTCATATCGGCAGTAAGTCTGCTCGACTTAACGGGTTTCACGCCAATAGTAGGTGGTACGTGCATCGCGGTGGGTCGGGAGACCCATCACGCACGTACTCAACGCCAGACAGCCATCGCCGGCGATTCGGGGCCGCTCACAGCCGCCACGGCGACCGCATGGTGCGGGCAAGGAACCGGTTGGCCTCGGGATCGTTCGGGAACTCCTCTTTGTCAGGGTCCCAACGCAGTTTGCGGCCCAGGCGCATCGCGATGTCGCTGAGGAGGCACAGCGTCGTGGACCGGTGGGCCACCTCGGCCGGGGCAATGGTCTCGCGCCGGCTGCGGACGCATTCCAGGAAGTGCAGGGCGTGGTTGTCGCTGTGCGCGAGGTGGATCTCGCTCGGTCCGATAACCGTCTTGAAGAGCGCCTGGGGCTCGGCCCTCATGGAGCACGCGTTCCCCTGGGCCATGACCCAGCCCTCGGCGCCCTCGAACCGGGCCCCCACCTCCGGCGAATTCACGTCGTTGTGCGTGCTCTCGAAGATCAACTTCACGCCGTTGGCGTAGGTCATCTCCACGTGCCAGTCGCAGGCGGTGTCGTTGAAACCGTTGGTGGGGTACACGCCGCGGCCCGTGACCTCGACCGGGCCGGTGCGGTCGGTACCGTTGCCCCACTGGGCGATGTCGAGCGGGTGGACCCCGCAGCCCGAAATCCACCCGGCCGTGTAGTCCGACCGGCATTGCCACATGCCGCCGTGGACCGACTGGCCGACGTAAGGAATGTACGGCGCCTGGCCGAGCCAGAGGTCGTAGTCGAGTTCCGGCGGCACAGGTTGCGGCTGCCGCACGGCGTCGGCCCAACTGCCGCGCTCGACCACGCGAATCGTGTGGACTTTGCCGATCCGCCCGTTGAGGGCGATCTCGCACGCCAGGCGGAACGGCCCGAACGACCGCTGGTGCGTCCCGTGCAGGAAGACGCGGCCGTAGCGCTTGACCGTGTCGGCCAGCACCCGGCCTTCGTGGACCGTCGGCGCCAGCGGCTTCTCGCAGAAGACATCCTTTCCGGCCCGCACGGCCGCCAGCGAGAGGGGCACGTGCCAATGGTCGGGCGAGGCGATGACGACGGCGTCGACGTCGGTGCGGGCCAGCAGTTCGCGGAAATCCTGGAACGCCCCCACGCCCTCGCCGAGACGCTGGCGCCAGGCGTCGGCCTTGTTCTTCCACACGTCGCAAACGCCGATGGGCACCGACAGGCCCGACTGGAGGAAGTGCTGGAGGATCCCCCCGCCCCGGCCGCCCAGGCCGATGAAGCCCACGCCGATCCGCTCGCTGGCGGGAAGCGCCCCCTGGCCCCCCAGCGCGGTCGAGGTGATGACGTACGGTGCGGCCGCCGCCGCAAGGGCGGCCTTCAAGAGGTCTCGGCGCGTCAGCGCAGCGGATGCCATGGATGGTCTCCTCTTCGGCCCAGCGCCCCAGCGACGGGCCGCAGGCAGTGTTTCCTCTTGGACACCTGAGGTACTCGCCATGACTAGCCGCCCCAACTAAGCCAAGACTACGAGATCTTCACATGGCGCTTTGTTGACTCGGCCCTTCTCATTTTCCGGGAGTCTTGGCGGCGGCCGCATGCCACAGTGCCCGCGCCGGCGGCGCCATGTAGAGGAGATGAAACTTCTCCAGCGGCTTGGCCTGTCGGTTCTCCTGCCAGTTCTCGCCGTACCGCCCGTTGGGGTCCCGCCCTTGGTCATGGAGGAACTGGAGCATGCTGCCCACGACCGTGGACCAGCGGGGGTCCTGGTCCACTTGGTACAGATTGAGTAGGGCATCGCACAGGTCGCTGCCGCCCCACTGTCCTGTTTCCTTCAACGCTCCTGAGGGCTCGACCCAAAGGATCACGGCGGCGCTGGCGATGCGTTGGGCCTCTTTCTGGTACGCCGCGTCCTTCTTGACCTGGTACAGTAAGACGTTGGCCTGAAGCGGAAGCGCGGAATTGTAGGCTCTCTTGCCGCGATTAACCTTCCACTTCCCGCCGACGTAAGCGGCCGTGTCGTCAAACAACCCGTCCGCAGGGTCCTGGATTCCCACCTCTTTCGACGTCAGCCACGCGTACCAGCGTTCAGCCATTTCCAGAAGTTGCGGGTTCGTGGTGGCTTGGTAGAGCCGTAACGCCCCGACGGTGGCGGGCGACGTCGTGCAGACGGAGGTGGGCCCTTCCTTGTCCTCGTGCTGGCGGATGCCGCCGCCCGGCGTCTTCTTCTCGCCGCTGGCAACGAAGGCGAGCGCCAGGGCGGCCCGCTCCAGGTATTTCTTCTGGCGGGTGGCCTCATAGGCGTCGAGCATGCCGAGCACGATCCAGGCGTTGTCGTCGTAGAAACGCTCGGACTTGCCGGGCAGCACCCTGTACCCGCCCATCCCGTCGCGGACTGTCCAATAGCGGTCGAGCGCATCGGCGAAACGCACCAGCGGGGCTCGATACTGCGCCGGGGCGACTTTGGCAGCGGCCGCCAGGGCGCGCAACTGGAAACCGGCTGGCCAAACAAAAGAGGGCCCCCCGAAGTCGCTGCCGCGTTTGCCGTCGGGCGTGCCGTACTCGGCGTAAAGGTCGCTCCCCTGGAGGCGGAGGTCCTTTTCGATCTGCGCCAGCGCCTCGGCGCCCCACTTGGCAAACTGGACGGCCTGCGGCAACACCTTGCCCTCCGGGGTTCCGCGGGGGCCGGGCGCAGCGGCTTGCGCATGAGCGCTGCCTCCCAGAGCGGCGCATGTGATGACGTACGGCGCGGCGGCGCAGGCGGCTTTGAGCAACCCTCGGCGCGTCAGCGCGGCGGACGTCATGGGCCGTCCCTATCTTTGCGCTTCCGCCGCCTTCCCGGAGCATGCCCTGAGGTAATCCCGCGACTTCGCCAGGGCCTTGCTCATCTCATCAGGCGGCGGCTCGTTGTGCATGAATGGGTTGACATACCACTTATAATCGATCTTCGCCAGCGCCCTCAGCCAGGGCGCGAAATCGGTCGGACCGTGGCCCGGCAACTGCTCGAGGCCGTCGGCGTGCTGCCACGCGTAGAAAAACAGCAGTTGCCTGCCCGCCACGGCGACGGCCTCGTCCACCGAGGCCTTGGCCGCCTGTACATGATACGGGGCCAGGGCGATGCCCAGGCGCGGATTCGCATTGTTGTCCACGAACGCCTTGAACGAGTCGAGCGAGTTCAGGAGCGACCCGCCGTGGTTCTCTATGGCCAGGTACGAGTCGTGCTTCTCGGCCAGTTCCAGTTCGCCCTTGAGGCCCGCGATGAATGCCTTCGTCTTCTCGGTGAGTTCCTTCGGATCGCACGGCCCGGGGCCGCCGTGGATGGCCACGCCTCCGCCCGCCCCGCCCAGGAGTTCGGCGTACTTGGGGTAACCGCCCGCGTACACCGAGAACGCGTACAACTTGAGGTTGTGCCTGGCCAGGAGGTCCTTGAGGCCCTGCGGCCCCAGGCGTTTCTGCACGTCGTCTAGGTGCGGGCAGCCCGCGTGGGCCGACCAGATGTCGATGGCCTCGAACCCAAGCGCGGCAATCCGCTCGCAGGCCTGCTCGATGGAGACCTTCGAGTACTCGATGGACGAGGTCGAGAGCCGCATCTTCCACGCCCCTTCCGCGGCCGGGGCCGGATGCGCTTTGAGCAGGCTCGCGCCCACAATGCCGGCGCCGGCCGCACAGGCCACACGCGCCAGAAACGCGCGCCGGTCGATCCCTTTTTCGCGGCCGTCTCTCAAGGCTGCTCCCTTCCGGCTTCTGATCGCAGAGTGCCTTGGCTTGGCACGTGCAGAATATCACAAGCGCAACACGGTACAAGCCTATTCTCCGCCTCTGGCCCGCCTTGGCGATTTTGGTTGTCATTCCACACCCTCCCACGGCAAGATTGGGGCGGCCAGTACAAGTCAGGAGTTACCCATGCCGCAGCAAGCGCGAGTATCGCTCAGTGCTACCTGCCTGCTCATGCTCATCCTGTGCGCAGGCGCATCGGTGGCCCGGTCCGAGGAGCCTTTCGACTACTTCCGCAACTCGTGGAACGTCGTCGGGCTGAAGGACTACCGCGGCGGCGCGCGGATCACGCCCGGCAACAGTATCCAACTGGCGACCGGCGCGGTCACGCTCGGCTTCGGCCGCGACCTCACGCCGCTCAGCCGCAAGCAGACCAAACTCCTGATGGACGGCTACCTGCCCATCATCCTCCTCTCGGCCTCCGACGGGCCGGTGCGTTACGACTTCACCATCTGGGCCACGCCGCTGCCCACCGTCAAGGACTGGCAGAAGGCCTTCGACTGGCCGACCGAGGGCGAAAATTTCCTGGTCTGGGTCCTCGCCAAGGCAACCAACACGGGCGCTGCGGCCGCCGAGGCGAAGGTGCGGGTCCAGCAGGGCCGCGCCGGCGCCGAGGCGCAACTCATGAAGTGGTCGCTGGAACCCGGCCGCAGCGCCGAGGGCGTGGTCCGCCTGCCGTTCGCGCCCGACGCGGCCGCCGCGGCGTTCGACAAGGAGGACGCCAGGCTCTGGCTCGACCGCACCGCGACGTACTGGCGCGACCTCCTCGCGAAGGGCGCCCGCATCCAGGTGCCGTGCGAAAAGGCCACGCAGACGCTGCTGGCGGCCCACGTGTGCCAGTTGATCGCCAACGATCACGGCGAGGTCCACGGCGGCGAAGGGTTCTACGACGAGTTCTACATCCGCGACGGGGCCTACCAGGTCATGGAACTCGAGGAGGCCGGCCTGACGGACGCCTCGCGGAAGGCCGTCGAGTTCTACCTTCGCGCCCAGCGTCCCGACGGGCGCTTCGAGACGCAGGCGGGCCAGTTCGACGCCAACGGCCAGGCCGTCTGGGCCCTGTGGCAGTTCTACAAGATAACCGGCGACCGGGCGTGGCTCGAGCGGGCGTATCCGCAAATGCGCAAGGCCGCGGACTGGACGATGCAGGCCCGCCGCCGGGCCCCGGCTGATTCCCCCTTCGCCGGCCTGCTGCCTGCCGCGCCCGCCGACGGCGAGAACCTGTGGGACGGCAAGCACCACATAGTCGGCTACGACATCTGGAACCTGCGCGGCGTCCTGTGCACGGCCGACGCCGCGGCGAGGCTCGGCAAGAAAGACGATGCCGAGGCGCTCACCCGCGAAGCCGGCGAGTACCGCGCCGCCATAGATGCGGCGTGGAAGCGGACGCAACTTCCCCACTTCCCCCCGAGTTGGGAGAAGGACGGCACGCACTGGGGCGACACCGAAACGCTCTGGCCCACAGAACTGTTTGCGGCAGACGATCCGCGCATCGCGGCATCGATCGACGAGGTCCGGCACCGGTTCGCCGGCGGGTTCGTCGAGGGCACCATGCGGTGGGTCGGCCAGGAGGATGCGATCCACCCCTACATGTCTGCTTACACCACGATGGACTCGCTCGCGCGGGGCGAAGACGAGCAGGTCGTTGAGGACTTCTACTGGTACCTCCTGCACTCGACGGCCGCGCACGCCTTTCCCGAAGGCATCTTCTACAAGCGCCGCGTTGCCTGGGGCGACACCATTCCGCACGTGACCGGGGCGTGCAACTTCGCGATCATGCTGCGCCACATGCTCGTGCACGAGCGGGGCGACGAACTCCACCTGCTTGCCGCTGTGCCCGACGGATGGCTCGGCGAGGGCCGGCAAATCCGCGTGGAGCGCGCCCCCACGCATTTCGGCCAGATGGACCTCGTGGTCACCGGCAAGGCCGGCGGCGTGCAGGTGGACCTCCGGAAACCGACCCGCGAGAAGCCGCGCCGGATCGTCCTGCACCTTCCGAAGTCGCGGCCGCTCATCGGCACGCTCGATGGCGTCGAGGTCGCCCAGCGCCGGGACCAGAAGAAACGGTGGGACTTCCCGACGGTCGTCAAGACGTACCAGGAGCAGGCGGTGGACTTGATGAAGCCGATCCCCGGCCTCGTGCCGCTGCCGCTGGGGGCCAACCTTGCGGCCGGCCAGTGTCTCATGCTGGATCTCGCAGCCGCGGCCAACACCGACCCGTTCAAGGCGCCGTTCGGCGTGCCCAACCCTGGCAAGTATCTATTCACCGGCATGCCTGTCGGCGAGCAGACGGCCGGCGGCGTGCCGTTCCGGATCATCGACCCGGCCGGCAGCGGCGGGCGCGGCCTGGTTGTGCTTCACTCGCCGCAGGCGCCCCAGGAGATCAAGTGGCCCAAGCAGGTGGAGATTGCCGTCGGGGCCAAGGGCAAGCGGCTCTTTTTCCTGGGCAACGTGCACGGTTGGTCGCCGCAGGACGGCGGCACCGGCCCGTGGGGGGCGGTCGCACACTACGTAATCCACTACGCCGACGGCCAGCAGCAGATCGTGCCGCTCGTCACCGGCCGCACGGCCGACGACTGGGCCTCGCCGCCCGACGCCTCCGAGGCCTTCGTCGGCCTCAAGGGCGACCCCTGGCACCTGAACGTTCTGGGCGTCGAGTTGCGTCCGGTCGAAGTCCGAAAGATCGTCTTCGAAGACCTCGGCACCCCCGCCGCGCCGGTGCTGGCTGCCGTGACGATCGAGAAGTAGCGGGTGTGGCGGTAACTGACTCGGGCGGCCGGCATGACCGCCCCTCGGGCGAATTGCCGCCGTGCGCCAGCCGGCGAATCCCCTCAAGGCCGGGTCGGCGGACTGCCGATTCAACTACCGAGAGTTCTTCCGAGGGGCGTCTCCAGGCGCGCCGGTGCGCGGGCGGCCGCAGCAAAGGTCAGGTGCGATGTACGCCAAGTACTTCCGGTTCCGCGAAGAACCCTTCAACCTGACGCCGGACCCCCGCTTCCTCTACATGACCCGCCAGCACCGCGATGCGCTTGACCACCTCCTGTACGGCATCGGCCAGCGCAAGGGATTCATCCTGCTGACGGGTGAGGTGGGCACGGGCAAGACGACCTTGTGCCGCGCCCTGCTCAAGGAGTTGGGACCCAGCGTTCACACGGCACTCATCCTCAACCCCGTGATGACCGAGACGCAACTTGTGCGGGCGGTCGTCGAGGAGTTCGGCCTGGTCCCGCCCCGACGGGACCGCCTCAGTCACCTGACGGCCCTGAACCAGTTCCTTCTGAAGGTCAACGCCGCCGGGCAGACGGCCGTCCTCGTCATCGACGAGGCGCAGGACCTGTCGGTCGGCGGCCTGGAACAGGTGCGGCTCCTGAGCAACCTGGAGACCGAGCGGCAGAAACTCCTTCAGATCTGCCTCCTGGGCCAGCCCGAACTCCGCCGCAAACTCGCCAAGCCCGCCCTGCGCCAGTTGGCGCAGCGGATCACGGTGCGGTTCCACCTTCAGAGGATGCGGCAGGACGACGTCGGGGCGTATCTCTCGCACCGGCTGGGCCTGGCCAGCGAGGACCCCTCCGCCCCCGCCGTGAGGTTCCAGCCCGATGCCGTCGATGAAGTTTACTCTTACAGCCAGGGCACGCCGCGGCTCGTCAACGCCCTCTGCGACAGGGCCCTCCTGGCCGGGTACGTGTACCGGACGGGCGAGATCGACCGCCGGCTGGTCCGGCTTGCCGCGGACGAACTGAAGGAGGCCTGCCCATCAGCCTGATCAACGAAGCGCTGAAGCGCGTCGAAGCGGAGCAGCGCCAGCTTGCCGCCGGCGGCAGTCCCGTCCAGCCGCCCCCGCTGCCGCAGGCCGTCCCCGGCCGCCAGGCCCGCGCCTGGACCGCAGGCCAGATGGCCCTCTTGGCGACCGCACTCCTTGTCCTGGCAGGCGTCGGCATCTACCTGTGGAAACCTTTCGGCAGCATGCCGCCGGCGCAGGCAAGGGCAGCCATAACGGAGGCGGCCGAAGAACAGTCGCGCAATCCGGTCGTGCCGGCAACCCCCGTCGTTGCAGGGGCACGGCATGCCGTGCCCCTGTGGTCGCCGGCCGCCGAGGAATCGGCGGAGGTTCCGGCGTCCGCGCCCGCCTCGGTTGGCGAGCCGTCAACGACGGCCGCCGCCGACTTGTTTCTTAAGCCAACCATAGCCGAGAGCACCGCGCCGGCCGGGCGAACCCTCCTTGTGCCGCCGACACCGCCCGCGCTTGCGCCGAAAGCGGCCGCCGCCACGCCGCAGGCCGACCCTCCGGCCATCGCGAACGAGGAGCCGGCCTCCCCCGCCCCGCCGGATGACGCGGCAAAGTTCCACGTTACCTCGATCGCCGTGAGTCCGCAGTCCTCGACGGCCGTCATCAACGGCCACATCGTCACCGTGGGCGATACAGTTGATGGCGCGAGGGTCGTGGCCATCACGGCGCGAACAGTCGAGTTGATCGTAGCCGGCCGGCGAGCAACACTGAATCTGTAGGTCTGTACCTCTATATAACACTTGCGCGGTGGGTCTCCTGACCCGCCGCGCTTTCCATTGTGTCGCATCGGCGCGGCAGGTCAGGAGGCCCGCCGCGCAAAGACGCTGCGCAAAGACGCTTCAGGCCTCATCTGGGGGGATCGAGCCTCAGGTAGTCCAGCCCCAACATGTACCGCTTGACCGCCTCGGTGCTGGCGCCGACTATCTCGGCCGCCAGCACGTGGTCGCCGGCCTTCAGGTCGAGGGCGGGCCACGCGACCACTTCGATGATGTTCTGTTTGCTGAAGAGGTCGATGGGATCGCCGAGTTTCTCTCCGTCGAGGTAGAACTGGAAGGTGCCGTAGTCGAAGGCCCGCGTGTTCTGCATGACGATGGCATAGCGCCCGACCTTGGCCACCGGCAGGACCAGCTCCAGGCGGTCGCCGACCTTGCCGTCGCGCCACCAGAGTTGCCGGCCGCCGCTCCACCGGCCTTCAGCCTGGGTCTCGACCACGCCGCCGGTCTTGGCGCGGACCGTCATCGTCTCGCCCTCAATGACGCCGGCCTGGCCGGGTTGGCCGGGCGGAACCGGCCGGGCGGCCTGGGAAAACCATTACGCCGAAGCGGCAAACGAAAGAGCCCCGATACGAGGGGCTCTGCATGGATCAGCCGATGGTCAGACGATGGTGGGCAGGGCCGGAGTTGAACCGGCGACACCTGCATTTTCAGTGCAGTGCTCTACCACCTGAGCTACCTACCCACCCAGGCGTCACGAGAGACTATACCCGTCCCTGCGAGGGTTGTCA
>Ga0315289_10005156_pt1 | contig 19341 bp, 19 predicted proteins | sample YL17G11_40_MG_FD_203452 | JGI IMG/M metagenome (GOLD analysis project Ga0315289, IMG submission 203452) | Sediment microbial communities from Yellowstone Lake, YNP, Wyoming, USA - YL17G11_40 | ecosystem: Environmental > Aquatic > Freshwater > Lake > Sediment | place: USA: Wyoming | collected...
GTAGCGCAGGTAGTCTTCCTGGAGCGCTTCCTCCAGGCCCACGGCGATGGCCTCCAGGTCGCGCCCCGCCAGCCCGCCGTAAGTCGGGTAGCCCTCGGTAAGGATCAGCAGCTTCTCCTCCTGCGCCGCCAGGGCGTCGTTGTTGGTGCACAGGAATCCGCCGATATTGGCCAGGCCGTCCTTCTTCGCCGACATGGTGCAGCCGTCGCCCAGCGCGAACATTTCCTGGGCGATCTGCTTGGGCGTGTGGTTCTCATAGCCTTTCTCGCGCAGCTTGATGAAGTAGGCATTCTCCGCGAAGCGGCAGGCATCGAAGTAGAGCGGAATGGAATAGCGGCGGCACACCTCGCGCACTTCCCTGGCATTGGCCATGGACACCGGCTGGCCCCCCACCGAATTGTTGGTCACCGTGAGCATCACCAGCGGGATGCGGGAGGGGCCGACGCGGCCGATCAGTTGCTCCAGCGCGGCCACGTCCATGTCGCCCTTGAAGGGATGCGGGTGCGCCGGGTCTTTCGCTTCCGGGATGGGCAGGTCCACCGCTTCGGCCCCCACGAACTCGATGTTGGCGCGGGTGGTATCGAAGTGGGTGTTGTTGGGCACCACGTCGCCTTTCTTGCACATCACCGTGAACAGGATGCGCTCGGCGGCGCGCCCCTGGTGCGCGGGGATGACGTGGCTGTAGCCGAAAATGCCCTGGACGGCGCGGCGGAAGCGCTCGAAGCTGGCGCTGCCCGCGTAGCTTTCGTCGCCGCGCATCATGGCCGCCCACTGCTCGGTGCTCATGGCCGAGGTGCCGGAGTCGGTCAGCAGGTCGATCAGCACGGCCTCGGCGGGCAGCAGGAACAGGTTGTAGTGCGCGGCCTTCAGCAGTTCCTCGCGCTGCTGCCGGTTCGTCCAGCGGATCCGCTCCACCGTTTTGATCTTGAAGGGCTCGATGATGGTCTTAAACTCCATACCGCTATTGTCTCACCGCCCCTTCCGAAGAGGCAGGGGCCCATGCGAGATTCCCTGTTCTCGAACTGCGCGTGGAAGGATGCTCAACGGGCCGCCCGGTGCCGCCAGCCAATTGACGTGTCAGCAGTTGCGGCCGCCGCGGATCGCCAATGAAGGGGCGAAAAGGGCGCTGGAGGGGGTGATTCTGGTAGCTGGCGGGGTGTCGTGGACACTTGTCGAACTTTTTGCCTGGCCGACCGGCGGCAGGCTGTCTCACGCCACGGCTGTCTTTGCACCCCACCAGGCGCCGAACCAGCAGGCACTGGCCCTTTCTGTGTATAATACGGCCGTGGAGAGAACGGTTCGGATTTTTGCCAGCTTCAAGGATGCCGACGCGGAGGATGCGAGTGCCGACGCGGCCCTGACTCCCGAACAACGCCTGAAGATCGTGCTCGAACTCCGCGACCGTCGCCACCCTGATGCCCTTGAACAGAGACTGGCGCGAGTTTCTCGCATTGTTGAACTCGAACGGAGTTGAGTATCTGGTTGTGGGCGCGTTCGCGGTCGCCTTTCACGGATTTCCGAGATACACTGCCGATCTCGATCTGCTTGTCCGGCCGACTCTGGAAAACGCCAGTCGCGTGATCCGCTCGCTCTCACAATTCGGATTCGGCACCACGGAAATTCAAGCCAATGATCTGGTGTTGCCCGGCAAGGTAATCCAGTTGGGAGTGAATCCTAACCGGATTGACCTTTTGACCGGCATTTCTGGCGTCACTTTCGACGAGGCATGGACGACTCGCAGCCAAGCGGAACTGGAGGGGATTGCCATCCAGCTCATTGGCCGTGCGGCCTTACTCCGCAACAAGCAATGCACGGGCCGCGCGAAGGATCTTGGCGATGTCGAGGAGCTGCAAAAGCGCGGTACTGGACCGACCTCTGGGGAGGAGGGTTGAGTTGCCCGCATCCATAAGTTGCCCGCATTGATAGGGGAGTACTAGCCAACTTCCGGAAGGACCTCCCTGAACATATTTGTTCGCGTGCGTCTGGCGAAAAAGGCGGCCATCGTGCGGCGACCCGCGGTGGCAGGATCGAACTCCCAGGTCCATTAAAACAAAAGCGTCAAAATCACAGACTGCGGTCTGCCCAGCCAGGAACTGTGCCGAACTTGCTGCAAAGAACAAGGAGTGAGGAACTGGCGGAGAGGGAGGGATTCGAACCCTCGATAGAGGTTTAAGCCCCTATAACGGTTTAGCAAACCGCCGCCTTCGGCCTCTCGGCCACCTCTCCGGCGCGCGGATAGCCACGCGCCAGTATACCACAGCCGGTTCAGGCAAGCCGCGGAACCGCCCCCTCAGGCAATGATCTTCTTCCTCACGGCATAGAGGACGATCTCCGCCGTATTGTGGAGGTTGAGCTTCTGCATCAGGTGCGTTCGGTGCGTCTCGACCGTATACGGACTTACATTCAGAACCGTGGCTACCTCTTTGTTGGATTTGCCCTCGGCCAGCAGTTGCAGGATCTCCTTTTCCCGCTGGGTGAGAAGCTCGTAGGAGTCCTGAAGGCCCTTGTGCTGCAGTTGACGGACGTAATCCTCGGCCAGAGCCTGGGCGATCGCGGGGCTGAAGAAGCATCTGCCGGAGGCGGCCGCGCGCACGGCGCGGACCAGGTCGTTCTCGGCGGAATCCTTGAGCAGATATCCCCGAATGCCGGTGGTCAGCGCCCGTACCAGAAATTCCTCGTCGGCATACATGCTCAGGATGATGACCCTGGTGTCGGGGCTGCTGCGGAGAATCTGTGCGGCGGCGTCAATGCCGTTGAGCTGGGGCATGGCGATGTCCATCACGACAACGCCGGGGTGGAGCTGTCCGGCCAGATGCACCGCTTCCCGGCCGTCGGCGGCCTCGCCCACCACCTCCATGTCCTCCTGGCGCTCCAGCAGGAACCGCAAGCCCTTCCGCACGATGCCGTGGTCATCGGCAACCAGAATGCGAGTCTTCATCATACGGTCACCCCCGTGGCGATGGGAATCTCGCAGCGCACCAGGGCCCCTTTGTCCGGCTGGGAGAAGAAGTCAACCCTGCCACCCAGTTCACCGACGCGCTCCTCGATCCCCACCAGCCCCAGGCCTTGTCTGAGCACACCCTCTGCGGCAAACCCAACGCCGTCGTCCTCTACGGTCAGCGAGATCGAGTCCGCGCGGCCATGCAGCGTAACTCGGACGTTCTTCGCCTCCGCGTGGCGGGCACAATTGGTCAACGCCTCCTGCACCACCCGATAGACGCAGGTGCGCAAACTCTCCGGCAGGTCGTCCAGGCTGCCGTCCACCTGGAGATCGACGGGCACGCCGCTGCGCTGAGTGAATTGGCGGGCCTGCCATTTCAGCGCGGGCACCAGGCCCAGCTCGTCCAGCATGGCCGGGCGCAACCCCATGGACATGCCGCGCACCGTGCGCAGCGTCTCCTCGGCCAGTTCCTTCGCTTCGGCCAGGTGGCCGGCGAACTCGGGCCCCGGAGAATCGCGCAATTGCTCAACGTTTCCGAGTTCCATCCGGAGGGCCGTGAGCATCTGGCCGACCTGGTCGTGGAGTTCCCGAGAAATGTTGCGGCGCTCCTCTTCCTGGGCATTCACCAGCTTGTGCGAGAGCCCGCGCAGTTGTTCGGCGCTGCGCTCCAGTGCCAGGCGGTGCCGTTCCGCGGCGTTTTCCAGCCGGATGGTGGTCACAATGCTGGCCCCCGCAACCAACAGCCCCAGCGTAAACGCGGCGACGGTCACTGTGCGCAGATAGGCACGCAGGTCCAGTTGTGTCTGCAAAACGTCCTGCTGGCGCCGCTGGATTTGCGCCGCACTCAGCTCTTCAATCCGCTGGGTGACGTCAAACGCCGCCAGGCGGTAGGGGCGCACGTTGTGGCGGAGGAAACGCGCGCCCTGGGCCGACCGCTGGGCCGGTGTCCACTCGAAAACCGGCTCGATGGACTTCCAGTATTGGTCGACGGCCTGGCGAAGCTTGCCCACTGTGTCCGCCTCGGGAATTCGACTGAATGCCGCCAGGCGCGCCAGGTGTCCCTGCATGGTCTCATGCAGGCGGTAGACCTCTTCCCGTTGTTCGGCGGCATCTTCCGGAGAGGCAAGCAGATAATCCCTGAGGCGGATGCCGAGCGTGTACAGCTCCGAGCGCAGCTCGTTCAGCAGGAGATGCCTCTCCCGATCGGCCTGCTGGATGGCCGCGACCTCCGCGTACACCTGGCCCATGCTGCGGTACAGTGCGAGCCCGGAGAGGCCAATCACCAGCAGAAGCACGCCAAAACTGAGCGTGAGAGGGACCCAGCGTCGGGATCTCATGCAGTTATTCTACTCCCCGAAAAGCCCAGCCGAAGAAAGCCCAACGGCAGGGTGACGGCGGGAGGCGGGGCCATGCCATTTTCGAGAGCGTTGCCAACTAAAGGTGACTCCAAACTGATTTCTCCGCCTTTCTTTCGAGCCCCTTTTCCCGCTCCATCAACTGCTGCCGAACGGCGTCCCGGCCGCCCAGACCGAGGGCCAGGCTGGCGGCCAAGACGGCTCCGCCAACGAAGATGATGAATGCCGCCAGGAAAACGTCTCTGGCGAAGTTCAGCACGTCGGCGGCGACCACGACCGCGACGAAAGTGACCGCGATTCGCACCCCACCCGCCAGCTTCCGCGAATGCGGAATTCCTTCGTTGACGGACCAGACCAGCACGCTCCGGCCAAGATATTGCGCCAGCCAGAAGCCGGCCAGCAGCAGGAAGGCGGCGGTCAGCAGTTTGGGCAGAAGAAACACGGTGGCCTCAATGATTTGAGACGACAGCTTGGTGTCGAAGACATCCAGCGCGGCCAGGAACCCGGTGACCAGGATGGCCCAGTAGATGGCCGTGGCCGCCACCGCGGTCCCGCGGAGGTGACCCGCAGGGTCCAGGAGCGAGGAGACGCCGCTTTCTCGCAGGAACCGGTCCAGTGCGATTCCCTTGAACGCTTTGGCTATCAACCAGCGGACGCATCTGGCCAGCACGTACGCAAGAGACAGGATGGCGACGGCCACCAGCAGCGGCGGCAGGTAGGTCGTCAACTGCTCAGACAGGCGCGCAAGAGTTTTCGCAAAGATTTCCCGTGCAACGGCAATCATGATTAAACCTCCGATCTCGCTTCGACCGCCTCCCGGGCCGCCGCGGAGCGCGGCGCCGCCGTCGGCGAGGACGCGGCGACCGGCTTCTCGTCCCAGGAGGCGAGCAGGTAAGGCTTCAGGTTCTCGAAAGTCAGGCAAAGCCGCTCGATGCGGTCCTCGACTTGGGCGGCATACATCTCCCTGGTCTCAATCACGAAAGAGGCGACTCTGCCCAAGTACAGGGACGTCAGCGAGCGCAGCAGGTGACCGCGCTCGAACGGCATGCGCCTGTGCGCGCAGGCCAGGTCGTAGACAATCCGCACCCACAGTTCGTCGTCCAGGTGGAACTGGTCGGGCAAGGCCGTGGCCACGCCGGCGGCACTTTGGATGCCGGCCAGCGTCTCCGGGGCCAGCGCCAGCGACCAGATGTCCGCCAGTTCTCGACAGCCCCGCAGAAACGCGGCGAGCATCCGGTCCACGTTGACTTCGATGGAATCCAGGCCTACGTCGTAGCGGAATCCGAACAAATCCACCGGCTCGCTGCCCTGCCGGGCCCGCCACACCTTGTCGTACTCCTGCATCAGCGCGAACACGCTGCCGACCACCTGGTGGAGCATGGCGCTTAGATCAGCTCCGGGATCCTTGGCATCGTGCAGCTTCGCGCCCAGGAAGCTTTGGCAGATGCGGAAGCCTTCGGCCACGGCGATGGTGGTCATCCAGATGTCGATGCCGTAGCGGGCGACATCCGTCTCCCAGTCGTTTCTCGACAGGTATCTTTCCACCAGCCGATCGGACAAGCCGAAGTCCCCGCCGATGGGCTGCCGCAGGCGTTGACCGTACAGAGCGCGGGTGAGCGGATAAACGATGCTGTTGGTGATCGTCCCGTCGTACTTATGCCGGTGGTAGTAAGGGGCGACAAAGTCGAACCCGGCATGAAGCACGGGGCGCACCAGCAGGTCGATCCACTCCGGGGTGATCGAGCGAAGGTCGGAGTCCACTACGGCGCAGGCTTTGGCTTTCAGAGAGCGGGCCATCTCAAGAATCAGGCGAAAGGCGCTCCCCTTGCCGGGAATCCCGTGGTTGGGAAAGGAAAGCCGGTGCACGCCAGAGAGGGGAGTGGCCAGCAGCAGAAGCTGACGCTCTTCCAGCCGCGACGAGAGCACCGCTTCCTGCGTACCGTCGGTGGAGCCCCCGTCCGAGTTGATGATTACGCCGGTAAATTGGGGAAAATACTTGGCCAGTCCGGCGTGCGCCGCCCGGACAACATGCCCGATGGTGCGCGCGTTGTTGTAGCTGGGGATGCCAATGACAATGTCGGCTTGCCGGATGAACTCGATGGCCCGTTGCGCGTCCTGGGGCAGCTCTTTGTCTGCCATGCTGTGCCTCGCCTCCCCAGTAGTCTGAGATATCGCCCCGCCCTTGCAGAATCCCGCCAAGGCAGGAACTCGCTCCCAAAAACTCGTTAGCTCCGGGGGCCTCTGCCCGCCGGGGGCAGGCCGGCGACTTCGGAGCGGATGGCCCAGTGTCACTTATTGAGTCTTGCGTAATTTGGCTGCCGGCCATCTGAGGCGCTTCTTTTGACAAAACTCAGTGACATTCGGGGCAAAAGACGGTGACCTCAAGCCACGTGGCTCTCCCTTGAAGGTTCGACCGGACCTGGCTGGTCCGCCCCCTTCGCTCTTGCTCCCAGGACCGCCAGCAGCGCCAGGTTCCAGCCCGCGGCCCCCGGGTGCGGAGCCAACCGCGCGGTGGGAACTTTTTTCAGCAGGCGCGCGGCAGCGCCCGCCGCCGGGTTGGGCACCACAATCGGGACGTCCATCTCGCGCAGCATGGGAAGGTCGTTGAGGCCGTCACCGAGGCCAATAGCAAGCACGCGATGCCCGGCTTTTTGATAAAGCGCCTTCAGGGCCCGGACCGCGCGGCCCTTGTCGTTGCGCCCGGTCAAGTGGTGATACCGCCCGCCCCTGGTGCAACGCAACCCGGCGCGGTGAAACGCCGTCAGCAGGTGACTACGGGCGGAGGGATCGGCGTTCAGCATCTGGAACGGCTCGTCGTAGTCGCGCAGTTTTGCCAACCGCGCCTCCAGCAGTGAGAGCCCGCACTCGGCGGCGATCTCCTCAACGGACAGGTCGCTGAAGCCCACGACGCGAACGCGGTGCGCCTGGGCTGCGCGATGCAGGCTTTCTACCAACCGCGAGTAGGGCAGGCCGAACTCGATCACCACGTAGCCCGACAGGAGCCGGGCGCCGTCTATCGCGAACCGGAAATAGCCTCGCGGGACAAACATGCCGCCGCCGTTCTCGCTGATCAGGGGGTGCTGCCCCACGCGCAGATCCAACTGCAGCAGCTCCAGTTCGGCGCGCGTCTTGCTCGAACAGAGGATCAGTGGGATGTGGCGCCGGCGAAGCAGATCGAGGGCCTCGCGGGCTGCCGCAAAGGAGTAGGTGTAATGGTCCAGCAGCGTGCCATCGAGATCGGTGAAGACTACGGGAAGCGTCTTGGGTGTCATGCAACACCTCATACATAGGCGGCCACGGCGCTGTCGCGTTCCACGGCTTCGTGGAGCAGGCCGAGAAAGTCCGGGATCGCGGAGGCAACGCGGTTCCAATTGGGGATCAAGGGAATGCCCAGCGGGTCCTCCGTATACTGCCGGCAGGCCGTGCGCAGGCCCTGGGCGAAAACCGCAACCGCCTCTTCCTCGTCGTGGCGTTCAAACTCCAGACCATTGATCATGGCGTCGGCATGGTAGCGGTTGATGGTGTCCTGGGCGGTGCGGATGTACTGCACCAGCAGGGTTTGGAACAGACCCTCGCTGAATACGGCGCCCTCGGCGGCCAGCGTGCGGAACAGGATTTTGCCGATGTCCACGCACATCTTGTGCAAGCCGGCGTCGGCGTTGTCCGGCGACAAGGCCTGGTGCTTGTGGTCGTACTTGGCGCAGATCTCGGTCTGGCAGATCCGCTTCAGCGCGCAGTTGCGGTAAACCTCGGAGAGCACTCCGACCTCCAGGCCCCAGTCGGCCGGAATACGGTTGACGCGCGCCAAGTCCGTTTTCATGGCGAATTCGCCGGACAGCGGGTACCGAAAGCTGTCCAGGTAGACCAGCAGGGGCAGTTGGCCCAGAATGGACTGCAAGGAGCGGAGCAGGGGAGTGACAAACAGGCGGGTCACCCGGCCGTGCATCTTGCCGGTCACGCGCGCATAGAAGCCCTTGGAAAACTCGAAACCCAGGTTGGGATTGGCCACCGGGTAGCAGAGGCGCGCCAGCAGCTCCCGCGTATAGGTCGTGATGTCACAGTCGTGGAGGGCGATGACGTCGCAGGGCCCGTTCCCGAGCAGGTAGCCGTAAGCCATCCAGCAAGAGCGCCCCTTGCCGTCCTCGCCGACCGGCAACCCGTTGTCGCGCAGCAACTGGTACAGCGACTGCACGGCCGGGCCGTCGTTCCAAACGAACCTCACGGGTTGCGGCAGATCCGCGAACGCGCGCTTGGCCTCCGGGAATTGCTCGGCGGTTGTCCGTCCCAGCGTGACGACGATCTCATGCAGGTACCGCACCTGCTTCAGTTCCTCGATGATGTGATGAATCGCCGGCCCGGAAAACTCCGAGAACAGGCAGGGCAGGACCAGCGCAATCCGCTGGCGCCGCGCGAAGCGTTCCAGGTCGCGTTCCATTTTCTCCAGGTTGCCGTCGTCAAAGCGGTGCAGCGTGGTGACCACTCCGGTCTGGTAGAAATCGGCCATGGGCGTTTCCTCCCTTTCGAACGTAAGTGTGAAGCAAGCGGAGGGAGCCGCCTATCCACCAGAGGCCGTATTCCATTGGGAAAGAGTCAGTAGGAGCACCCCCGGGTTCCAGCAGGTGCCGGGCGCGGACCAAGGCCGGTCTGCCGGCTGCCGGGCCCGGTGGGGCTTTCACTACTTTCCGGCATTGGAATACAGCCCCGGCTGTATTCCGTCGCCCAGCGATTTGCGATTACGGTGGTGGGTATGCATACCGAGGAGACGTTGCAGCGCGTGGTGGCTCGCAAGTTGAGCGGGCGGCGTTTCATTGCGGTTTCCAACCGGGAGCCCTTCATCCACGTCCGGCAGGGGGAGCGCATCGCGTGCCTCAAGCCGGCCAGCGGCCTGACCACGGCGCTGGACCCCATTCTGCGCGCCACGGGCGGCGTCTGGATCGCGCACGGAAGCGGGGACGCCGACCGTGATGTGGCCGGCGAAAATGGCCGGGTGATGGTGCCACCGGAGAATCCAAGCTATGCCCTCAAACGCGTCTGGCTGACTGCAAGACAGGAGTATGGCTACTACTACGGCTTTGCCAACCAGGCCTTGTGGCCGCTGTGCCACGTCGCCTACCAGTTCCCCCTGTTCGACGAACTCCACTGGGAAACCTACCGGGAGGTGAACCGGCAATTCGCCGAGGCCGTCGCGGAAGAGCTGGCGGGGCAGCCGGCCTTTGTCTTCATCCAGGACTACCACTTGGCCCTGTTGGCCGGCATGATCAAGGAACTCTGCCCCAACCTCATCACGGCACAGTTCTGGCACATTCCCTGGCCCAATGCCGAGGTATTCCGGATTTGCCCCTGGAAGGAGGAAATCCTGGAAGGGCTGTTGAAGAACGACATGCTTGGTTTCCACCTGCGCTACGACTGCCTGAACTTCGTAGACGCCGTGAGCAGGTTTCTGGAGGCGCGCGTCGATAGCGAGCGCCTCACGGTTTCCTACCAAGGCGCCCGCGCCAAGGTGCGCGCCTTCCCGATCAGCGTGGATTTCGAGGCCATCCAGCAGCAGGCCCGGGCGCCGGAGGTCGAGGCGGAAATGGCCCATCTCCGCACCCGCTACAGCCTGACGACGGAGTTCCTGGCGGTCGGCGTTGACCGGCTGGACTATACCAAGGGCATTCCGGAGCGCTTTCGCGCCATCGACCGTTTTCTCGACAAGTACCCGAGCTATCGGGGCCGCGTCACCTTTTTCCAGGCAGGCGTCCCCACCCGCATGCAGTTGCCGCTCTACCAAAACGCCGAGCGGGAAATGCGGTCGCTGGCCGACCAGATCAACCGCAAGCACCGGAACGGCGAGTGGCGGCCGATTGTCTTTGTTGAAGAACACTTCAGCCCGGCGGCTCTGAACGCCCTGTACCGGCTGGCGAATGCCTGCATCGTCAGCTCGCTCCACGACGGCATGAACTTGGTGGCCAAGGAGTTCGTGAGCGCCCGCTCGGACGAGGACGGCGTCCTGATCCTCAGCCGCTTCACCGGTTCGGCCCGTGAACTGACACCGGCGTTGCTCATTAACCCTTACGCCATTGACGATTTCGCGGAAACCATCCAGGCAGCCCTGACCATGGCCGCTCCCGAACGCCGCACCCGGATGCGGCGCCTGCGCAGGATCGTCGCCGCGAACAACATTTACGGCTGGGCCACCAGCATCGTCGAGAAGATTTCCGATCTCTCGGAGGAGGTAACAGATCATGCGGCACCTGCTATGGCACTGGCGGGCCCTCCGACAAGAACTGGAGCGGGCGCGGCAAGTGCTCGTCCTCTTGGATTTTGACGGCACCCTGGCGCCGATTGTCGAGCACCCCGGTGACGCCCGCGTGCTGCCGGAGTGCGCCGCGGCGCTGCACAAGCTCTCATCGGTTCGCTCCTGCACCTTGGGGTTCCTCAGCGGACGGCCGCTCACCGAACTGCGCGGGCTCTTGCGGTTGCCCGGCTGTTTCTACGCCGGCAACTGCGGCATGGAGTGGGAAGGGCCGGGCTTCGGCCCGCTGCGCGTCAACCTCCCGCCGACTGTTGGCGATCAGTTGCGCACCGCCAGGGAGATGTTCGGACGCGAGATGTCGAGTTACCCGGGCGCGTTCGTAGAGGACAAGGCTTTCAGCTTTGCGGTGCATTACCGCGCCGCCCCTCCCCGCCTGGTCCCGCAGGTCGAACAATGCCTTGGCGCACTTCTCGCGAGAGTCCCGCCCGGGCTGTGTGTCCGGCCGGGCAAGATGGCCGTCGAGATCCGGCCGGCGGGAGCTCGGGACAAGGGGAACGCGGCGCGCGCCATCGTCCGCCAAGTGACGCGGACGCATGCTGTCACGCCCCTTATCATCCTCTTTGGCGACGACGATTGCGATGAGCCGGCCTTCGAGGTGGTGAGCCCTCTCGGCTGGCCGGTGCTGGTCGGAGGACCGAAGGTCAACTCGCACGCCACTTGCTACGTCGAGGGATCTCACGAGGTGGCGGCGTTTCTCAGTCGGATCGCCGATTGTCTGCACGACCGCGAGGTGATGCGGGCCGCGCCGGGCGTTTTCCAGCCGGTCGAGCGCGCGGCGTACAGTTGACCACTGCTCTTCGCCCGGCGGGTGGAGAGGTCCGCCGCGCTGCGAAGGGACGGCCTGGCTTCGTGCGGCGGAGACGCCCCGGCCACGCCTCTCTACTTCATTGACGGGCCGATGGTTGGTGTCAGATTTGCGGCCATCTCACTCCCCGACGGGATAGTGCGGCTGGGCCGTGGACCATAGAATCGAAGCGGCCTGGAAAGGAGTGGCAATCATGACTCCGCAACTGATGAGCCAATTGAAGGAGGTCCTCAAAGCCAAAGAAGCCAGCCTGATGGCCGAGTTTCGCAAAGCCAGGGAGCGCCTCGACGTGCGGCTGATCACGGACCGGTTCGTCGGCGACGGGATCGACGAGGCACGAATGTCCGCCGAACGTGATCTGGCGGCGCGCCACATCAATTTCAACTGGGCGCTGCTCCGCCAGGTGCGGTCCGCCCTGCAAGCCATGGACGAGGGCACCTATGGACAGTGTCTGGCCTGCGACCAGGAGATTCCACCGAAGCGGCTGTTGGCCAGCCCCTGGTCCCTGCACTGCGTCGCTTGCCAGGAGCGGATTGAGCAAGAGGCCGGCGTTGGCCCATCTCAGGCCGCAGAAATCCCTGCTGCTCGCCAGCACTACCGTTTGGCGAGCTAAGTCAGCCAAAGTGAGGAAGCGAACAGGGCTAAGGCAGCAAACCGGGATCGGCTTGGCTGCTACAAAAGCCTGGCCGCCGCCGCTTGCCGTCCCTAGACAAACAGCCAGTGATCGGGCGCGCGTCCCCGGCCTTTCCCGGTTGAGTTGCCACACGGACTGTGCCGGGGCTTCCGGCTGCCGGCCCGCAAAGTAAGTGGCATTGGGCGGGACGCCCGCGCTCCCAGGGTGCCTTTTAGGGCCGAGGCCAGAAGCCAGTCGGCGGCCGCGGCTGCCGGCGCGTCAAACGGCGGGCGGCAGCGAGCGTCATCGCGCTCTGCCGCCCAGTTCCTTCCACGCCGGCAGCGAGACGGCCGTGCGATAGTTCGAGTCGTTGTAGTCGGGGTTCCGCACCGGCGCATAGATCTTGCTTCCCTTGAAGGGCCGGTCCTGCGTGTAAATCCAAACCCGCTTCTGGTCCCACAGCACAATCTCGTCCCGGCTGTCTCCGGTGACATCCATTACGGTGAAGGCCAGGTCCGGGTGCCCATCGTCGGGGAACATGACCACCCGGCGCAACTGCCCGTCGATCATGCCGCCTTCCTTCACGTTGCCGGAAAGCATGACGAACTCCTGCCCGTCGCCGCGCCAGTTCACCGGCAGCATGGGACTGCCGCTGTGGATGGGCTCGTCCTGGGCCAGGATGTTGCCCGCCGCGTCGAGCAGGGTCACGATGCCCGGGTTTCTCCAGAAGTTCACGCTGATCAGTTGCAGACCCGGCAGGTCGGGGCGGAACTTGCCGACCGCGGGGCTTTGGGTGTGGCCGATTTGCTGGCGCTTCAGGACGTTGCCCTTCAGGTCAAAGAGGATGAAGCCTTCGTCGCTTGCGAAGGAATAGGCCAGGATCGGCGCCTTCGGATCGGCGGTGAAATTCCCGAGAATGACGGCGTCGGAATGCTCCTTGAAGTCTTTGTCATGGTCCCACAGCTTCTTTCCGTCCGCGCTCCACAGGGAATACCCAATCATGATCTCTTCGCGCCGGTCGCCGTCCACATCCAGCGCGTAAGGGTAATGCCCGAGGCTGCCCTGGCCGCTCCACACCAGTTTCAGGTCGTTGTCGAACACCCAGAAGGTGCGGTAGCGGTCCTTGACCAGGATGTGGCGGGGGCGCTTGCCGCCGTCGAGGTTCACGAAGTAAATCGAGTCGCCGAGTTCGAGTTCATACGGCCTTTCGTCGTTGTCCTCGGGAGCCTTGGGCATCCACACCCACTTGCGCACCTTGCCGGTCCGGCCGTCCAGGATTTGTAGCTTGAAGTCCTTCACCAGCACGACTTCGTCTTTGCCGTCCCCGTCGATGTCGAAAATCTGGAACGGCGTATCGTTGGCCAGCACGTCGTTGTAGGGATCGGGGCGCCCGGCCTGCCACAGCACCTTGCCGTCGAAGGTGACGGCGGTGAGGCAACTGATGTGATCGAACGAGTTCCTGGAGGCCTTGCGCACGTTCTGGGCGATGAGCATGTCGGGAACGCCGTCGCCGTCCAAATCGCCGAAGCGCGCGTTGCGCCCCGCCCCGTAGTTGGTGATATCGAATTTCTTCCACAGCTTGGGCTTGGGGTTGTCGCTGCGCAGGCGGGCCAGCTCGGCCTCGCGCCGGGCAATGCGTTCCTTGATGGCCTTCTCGGCGGCGTCCGAGGCCGCCACCCGGAAGTCGGTAAAGCGGGCCGGAATCGCGGCGCTGATGCCCGCCTTGCCTTTCAGGATCTCGCCGTCGCTGGCCTCGATCAACAGCTTGCCGTCCACATAGGCGCGTATCTTCGGCCCCTCGCTCTCCACCTTCAGGGTGTAGTAGCGCAGCGAATCGTAGGGGAAGGAAGCGCTGCCCAGTTCCTTCCATTCCCCGGCCCGCATCTTCTTCTCGAAGGGCAGGCGCAGAGCCAGGCGCGCCTTGTTCCCGCCGGTGAGGGCGAACAGGTAGTAGTGGCGGTTGGTGCGGTAGCGAAACACCACCCCGGCCGGCCCCTGCATCAACAACGGCCTGACCCTGGCTACCACGGTGTAGTCGAACCACTCCGGGTCGCCAACGATCAGCGTGGAATGGAAATGCCGGGCCAGGTTGTTCACCACGTGCTGCTCGACGTAGGTTTTGCCGTCTTCGTCGCCGCCCGCCCAGGCGTCGTCATGGATCATGGCATTGGCCCAGGGGTCGAGCGGGACGCCCCGGTGGGCCACGTAGTGGTATTCATGCAGCGCGTTGGTGAGTCCCTTGACTGGCTCCGCAAAGATCCGCGGCGGGAAGCGCGAGAAGTCATCTTTGAACAACTCCCCGGCGCGGGCCGGCGCGCATATGGCAATCGAAAGCAGAAATGAAACGAAGGTCAAGCGTGTGCCCAACAACATGGAATCCCGCTCCTTCTGCCGCCGCCGGGAGCGTCCTCGCGCCCGGATCGGCAGCGATGCCCTTCCGCGGGGATCGCAGGCATTATACTCGTCCTAGACCGGCTGCTGGAAGCCGCGAGGCAACAGCGGCAGAGTCGCCGCCAGCAAGCCGCGTGACGGACAAAAGGGCCAGTCTGCCGACCCTACTGCTGGCGACTGATCCGGTACAATCTCGCTCTGCCGAGGGGTGCAGAAATCTCAACTTCCGGTTTGCCGACCACCCTTCCCCGTATGGACAAGATTTGGTGGAACGAGCAGTGGATGGGCTGGCCCGTCGGGCCGGCGGAGCCTTCCGCCACGCGCGGGAACTAGTCTGCATTGCCCGAACACGCTGCGGCAAATGCGGCCGAAGCTTTGGGCCTCCCGCTTCTTAGTTACGAACATACAGGCGAAAGACAAGATGGCTTGGCAACTTGATTCCACCTCGCCGCCGCCAATCCCGCAAGGGGACTCGTTGGGCTCAAGAACCGCGAACGTAGATCAATATCACGCGGCAGTATCAGAATCCGTAAAGAGCCATGGCTCGCCGCACAACTTCCGACAAGTACACTGCACACACAACGGCGACGACTGCAAACTCGAACACGTGCCGCCACGAGCGGGCTTCAGCTGGGATCGGAGCCACTTCCGCCCTCTTCCGTTTGGCCAAGAGCACGACGTGGCAGCGGCCACGGATGCGGTCGCTGCATTGCCGTTCCGGCTCGTAGGCCGGCAAGCCGGCGAGCATCCGCGATTCTTGGCGATGTCTGAAATCCATTGGCATCATATGGCCACCTCCCGCACCAGCGGCCGCTTCTCCCGTCCTGCAGGAATCTCCAGTTGGCGCGCCAGCATCGCTCGCGCCCGTGAAAGACGCTGGCGCAAGGTCTCGGGCGTCACACCGCAGACCTGCGCCATTTCCGCCGGGGTCATTTCCTCAATGAGCGACAACTGCAGCACTTCGCGATAGCGCGGCGCCAGGGCCGCCAGCGCGCGTTCGAGTCGGGCCTCCAGCTCGCTGGCCGAAGCCTCCTCGAATGGCGAAGGCCCCCGCGCCACGCCGGACCACAGCCCCATGAGCCCGGCCACTCGTTCGTCTTCGATGACCCGCGAGCGGCAGTAGCTGAAGTACAGGTTGCGCGCGACGGTGTAGAGCCACGGGCCCAGTGGCATGCCGGGCTTAAACCGTCCGGCGTGCTCGACAAGCCGGAGCCAGGTCTCCTCCAGCAGATCCTCTGCCAAGTCGTGCCGTCGGCTTAACCGGGCCAAGAAGCTGTACAGCCGGGCGCGGTATTCGTCATAGATCGCGTCGAAAGCGGCGGTGTCTCCGCCAGCCATCCGCCGGACGAGCGCGAACTCGGTTTCCCGGTCCATACAGACATAACGCACACCACCACGCCCGCGTGACATCTGTCACGGCCCTGTGCCGTGCGCGTTGTACCTATTGTACGCTGTAGGAGGTCACGATGATTGGAATCTACCTAATGGCATTTGTGATCCTGGTTGCCGGCGTGGGAGGCCTCGGCACGGCCGTCGCCTACGCAATCCGTCCAACCGAGCGGAAGCTGGCGCTCATCCGGCCGCTGTCGCTGGCAGGCATATTCGCTGCGGTGTGCAGCTCTGCTGTCGGATTTGCCACGGCACTCAAGGGCCCCGCCGACGCGGGCGTGAACCCGGAGAGCATGCGTGTGATGTTGGCGGGTCTCGCCGAATCCTGGATCCCGCTGTTCGTCGCGTTCGCGTTTCTCGCCGTGGCCTGGCTGCTGGTGGCAGTAGGCCTGCGGCGGCAGGTCTAAGTGTGGGATGGCACCCGGCCCTCGGACCAGCGCTTGGGGCGGAGCCGGGAGCGGCCGAGGATCTGAAAACGCTGCCGGCGCGATCCGCACTACGCCAATGCTACGCGCGCATTTTCGCCGTAATGAATCACGGCTTCCCGGCCGCCGTTCAGAATCGATAACCGGCCCGCTTCGATGACCAGTTCGTTGCAGGCGCTGTTGGCGGGCGTGCCCATAATGCCGGCGGCGGCGATTTCTTTAACAAGCGCCGGCGCCCCGCCAGATCGCAGCCCTCCGCCTCTGCCTATTCGGCCCGGCCGCCAACCGCTCAAGATGATGCGGCCGCAGGGCATGGACGCCGGCTTCAGCTATTGTTCGAACTCCACCCGGCGGCGCTCCAGTTCAGCGAGAATCTCCGGCGCCTCCTTTAACTCCGCCAGCGGGCCCAACTGCTCGCGGATATAGGTCCAGTCGAGCCTGCCCGTCTGCCGTACGATGATCCGCTCAATGTCCACCCAATCCTGCCCGCGGCCGGCGAATGCCTTCAACACCACCAGATCCTCGGCGGAGCAGGTGCGGAGCGCGATCTTCGGCGGATAGTCGAAAAAGGAGGAACGCCGCACGACCAATTCTTCGAAGGGCAACCCTCCGAGCGCCACATCGAGGCCAACACCCTGGCGGGAGCGAAGCAGCAGCACCCGCCGCTGGATGGCGAATTGGGCGGCCTCCGGAATCCTCCCCTCAAAGTGCTGGAGCAGAATTCGAATGAACGGCTCCTCGCCGCCAAAGCCGGTTAGCAGGGTCAGATCGGCGTCCACGGTTTCCCGCGGCTCACCCCAACGCTGGAGCGCGAGTCCGCCGATGAAACAGAACTGCCAGCCCTGCGCCTGGCAGACCGCTTGAAGCTCAGAGGCGGCCTGGATGACCTCAGTCACGGCCGGCCCCCTTCATGAACCATCTCTGCTGTTCGACCAGGCCCGAAAACGGCCGGGGCGCGCGGGGTGAACGAGTGTAGTCGGCGGGACCGCAGAGCCGCGCGATGGCTCCATACGTGTCGAGTTCCCGAATCTCCTTCCGGCGCATGCGCTCCAGGTCCACTCCCGCGAGCCTCCACGTCTCGGCCCACCGCTTGCCCAGGGCGATTTGCTCCGGTGTCCAAGCGGCGAGGGCAGAGGGCTTCTTGTTCATGACCTCAGGTTAATCGAACACCCGGCGGGAGGAAAGCCCAGAAACGCCCGCCGTGTGAGCGGAAAGCGGAAGGCGGAAGGCAGAAGGCGGCAAACGCCCGTTCTTGCTGCCTGCTGCACACTGGAAGAATCTGGGTGTCGGTGAAAGCGGGCGGCTAGGCCAATGCTACTCGCGCATTTTCGCCGTAATGAATCACGACTTCCCGACCGCCGTTCAGAATTGATAACCGGCCCGCTTCGATGACCAGCTCGTTGTAGGCGCTGTTGGCGGGCGTGGCCATAATGGCGGTGGCGTCGATCTCCTTTAACAGGCGCCGGCGCCCCACCAGATCGCCGCCTTCGCCCTCCACCCGGATGCAGTTGGCGATGATGTGCTCCACGGAGCGGTAGCCGTAGCCTACGGGGACCAGTCCCGGCCCGCCCAGATCCAGGTACTGGAGGTAATCCGGGCTGGGCTCGGCGTACTGCGTGGCGCCGGGTCCGCCGGGATTCTGTGTGTAGGAGTACTTGAGGCCGCGGTACTGGTCCGAATGGAAGATCAGGGCGCCGTCGCTCGCGCCCTTGCAGTACATGGTGAGGCTTTGCGTGTTGGTGCCGGGCGCAACGTCGGGAAAGCCCAGCGCGTTTTGCACGTTCAGGCAGGCGCCGTTGTCCCAGATGACGCGCGCGTCGGTCCACAGGAAGCCTTCGTTCCCGTTGGGGAACTCCTCGCGCAGGCCATAGACGCTGACCGAGGCGGGCAGCAGGCCGGTGATGAAGTGGACCAGGTCCACGTAGTGGCAGCCGATGTAGGTGAAGGCGTCGGAATTTTCCGCCGTCATCCAGTTCTGAAAGTTCGAATGACGGTAGTACCACTTCTCGAGCAGGCAGGCGCTGCCCAGGCGGAACTCGCCGAACATGCCGGCGCGATACCTGCGGCGGGCCATGAGGCTGCGGTCGTCGAAGCGCTTGTGGTATTCGATGCCCACCACCAGGCCGCGGGCATGGGCTTCCCGCTCGATCTCGGCCGCCTGCTCGTGCTTCAAAACCAGGGGCTTCACCGTGCACACGTGCTGGTTGTGGCCGAGCGCGGTCATGATCACGTCGTAGTGGAGCTGATCGGGCACCGCCACCACCACGATATTGCGCTCCGGCATGCGGGCCACCACCTCCCGGAACAGGTCCGGCTCCGGGCTTCCGGTGTCGTGATCCGGGTAGGCGCGGAACGATTGGCCGGGAAACGCGCGCCGCAGCCCCTCGGCTTCCGCCAGCTCCCGCAACGGCGCGTAAACCAGGGCGCTGATGGAGATATCGCCGATGCGCCCTTGCCGCTGCATGTGATAGAGCGCGGGCAGCAACTGATCGTGGGTGATCATGCCGCCGCCGACGATGAGAACTTCCGGTTTCAGCATTTACGCCGCCGCGCGCTCCGCGGTCACTTCGCGGAACGCCTCCTCCAACACGCTTGCGCCCTCCAGAATGGCAGCCTCGGTGATGACCAGGGGAGGCGCAATCTTTACCGTGCCTCCGCCGAAGCCCACCGGGCTGAACATGAGCAGGCCCTTTTCCACCGAGCGGCTGACCACGTCGAAGGCCAGGTCGCCGTCGGGCTCGGTCGTGCCGGGGAGGACGCAGGAGACTCCGGCCACCAACCCCTTGCCCGCCACGCAGCCGATTTGCGGCGTGCGCCGAGCGAGTTCGTTCAGCTTCCGGTGCAGGACCTCGCCCAGCTTGCGGGAATTTTCCGCCAGGTTCTCCTTAAGCACCAGCTCGATGGAAGCCAGGGCCGCGGCACAGCACACAGGGTTGCCGGTGTGGGTCGAGGTCATGCTGCCCGCCGGATGCAGGTCCATCACCTCCGGACTGCCGGCCACCGCCGAGATGGGCAGCGAAGAAGAAATCCCTTTGCCGAAGGCGGCCAGGTCGGGCGTGATGCCGTAATGCTGGAAGCCCCACAACGTGCCGGTGCGCCCGAAGCCGGCCTGCACTTCGTCGCA
>Ga0315289_10005157_pt1 | contig 19335 bp, 23 predicted proteins | sample YL17G11_40_MG_FD_203452 | JGI IMG/M metagenome (GOLD analysis project Ga0315289, IMG submission 203452) | Sediment microbial communities from Yellowstone Lake, YNP, Wyoming, USA - YL17G11_40 | ecosystem: Environmental > Aquatic > Freshwater > Lake > Sediment | place: USA: Wyoming | collected...
TAATCCCATCGGTATCGCATTCGATGGCTGGGATTCCCAGGTTAAAACAGTTGCGATAGAAGATACGAGCAAAAGACTTTGCGATTACCGCAGAAATTCCGGCGTACTTGATCGCTTGCGGTGCCTGTTCGCGCGAGGAGCCGCAGCCAAAGTTTTTCCCGGCGACAATGAAGTCTCCCTTTTCGATCCGGCTATAAAAATTGGGGTCGAGATCTTCCAGGAGGTGCTTGGCCAGCTCGCTGGGATCCTGGATTTTAAATTTATACCGGCCGGAGATAATATAATCGGTATTGATGTCGTCGCTTTGAGGCAGCCGCCGCGCTTTGCCGCTGAGTTTCATGGCGCTTGAATTATACCATCTTACTCTGAAATTTTCTATGAATCGAGGTGATAAATACTGAAGAAGAGGAGAAAAGATAATGGCAGGAAGTGAGCCAGTTAAACTTGTTCGGTTATACCACCGCTACGGCCTGGGCGAGATCGATTTGAAAAAAAACGAGGAACGCGCCAACCAACTAATTGCCCGCGGAGAAAGGCTCTTGGGACGATTTTCTCCCGAACAGATAGTCAATCTGGGAACCAGAGGAATCAGGGCTGAAATCGAAGCCGCGCTGGCCCGCCTCCGACTGTTTAGAGATCAAATTGTTGATGGTCTTGACAACTGGTGGTGGTATATCCCTAAAAATTATGAAGACGTGAATGAAACGGCGAAGCCGGGATGGTTTTCAGAGGCTTCTATTTTAACGGATAAAAAGTTACGCTGGCCTAAAGGCGAGGACAGGGATGATTGGATTCCTCGTTGCATATCGTTCGAGGGATTCCAAGCGCCCGGCCAGGACGTGGCAGAATCAATCTATAAAAACGCCGATATGTTAACCAGGCTCAAAGTTGAGCCCGAGGAGATTCACCAGGCGCTGCAGCAAGCTATGGTCGGTTCGCAAGGAATTGTGGGTGACTTTCAGTATTCGCCTTTCGGGGACGGGGCTTTTTCTCACGCCGGCATATCTGCCAATGGACGTCAGCGCCGGATCAAGCCTTTTTGTGACTACGACTACGATTATTATGGTAGAGAAACGCTGTTATCGGGAATAGGAGAAAGAAGACACTACCTGACGTATTCAGCGTTAATTCCTTTTATGTTAAGGTTTTGGTATTACACCGAGGGAACCGGCTCTCAGTATCATTTGCCGGTAGAAAGAATGATTTGGTCTCTGCGCATCGGCAACCACGAGCAACAAGCCCGAGCTTATTTGGAAGACCTCAGACAGAGAGAAAAAGATCTGCTCGAAGCCAAAAGAGATTTAACCGAGGCGCTGGAAGGAACCGGCGCTAAAAACAAGTATGGAACAGACATAAGGATAACGGATCCCTTTTTCGGACATGCAACCGCTGTTATCCAAGACAGACTGATAAGAGAGCTGGCAGAGAAAATACCCAGAGAAAAAAAGTGGAAAGTGGAAAGTTTTAAAGGCCCCTGGTTTTTCACGGACGATTATAACACCGATTATTCGCCATCAGACTGCCGGTATTTCCTGGAATACTTTGACCTGGCTTTGGGGATCGTCAGGCAAAGGATTGGAGAAGAAGAAAAGCGGGAGCGCTTGCGAAGCTCGGGAGCTTTTAGCCCGCTTTTGATCGGAGGCAGAGAATATGCCCATATTTTTATTCCTGGCGACAAGGCCGTCAACGTAGGCGTACACGACTATGTTAACCCGAAAGACCTTCCAAAAATAAAAGCCGATTCGATCTGGGTGCTCTGGCTCGGGCCATACGGCGGGATCTTTTTTGATTTAAGAAAGGAAAGGTATCAGGCGGAACTCAATCCACCCGAAGCAATAGTGAAAAATAATGTAGCGCAGGCTTCCAGAAGATTATTAGAGAGCGGATTTAGCGGTGAAATAAGGGCAAAGTATTACTACGAGAGCAATGAGAGACCATACGTTCTGAAAAATGAACCTCAGCGGCTGGCGGATTTGGCTCAAGCCGGATAAATCGAACCTCTAAAACTTTTAGCTTTCTCCAGCTCTTCGCGAATCTTTTCGCCGTTGCCTTCTTTAATGAGCTTCTCAAGGTTTGCCAGCGATCTTTTGAAATCACTAATCATTTTCAGGACCGCTCTTTTATTGGTGGTAAACATATCTACACCCAGGATCGGATCTCCTGAAGCGATGCGGGTGGTATCGCGGAAGCCCGAGGCGGCGCATTTCGCCATTAAATCCTTCTCGGATTCATTGGCGATCGAATTCACCAGCGAAGCTGCCACTGCTAATGGCATATGGCTGATAGCGGCTACAATTAAATCGTGAGTTTTAGGGTCCATAATTATGGTTTTGGCTCCGATTCTTTTTGCCAGCTGTTCAATCTGTTCCAGCGCCCGGCTGCTGGTTTTTGAGGTTTTGGTTAAAACCCAGGTTTTGTCTTGAAAGAGGTCTGCTTCAGCTGCTTCCAACTTGGTAGTTTCTTTTCCTGCCATGGGATGCCCGCCGACGAAATAAGTCCCCTTGGGCATGATTTTTTCGGCCTGAGAAACGATTCCATGCTTTGAACTGCCTACATCGGTTACGATGGCTCCTTTCTTTAAGCCAGGAGCAATTTCGGAAACGATCGGAACAATTAAATTGATCGGCGTACAGATGAAAATGATATCAGCCTCGGCAGAACCTTTTACATGATCGGTCGTTCCCTCATCGACCGCTCCCATATCAAGTGCCTGCTTCAAAGTTTCCTCACGGCGGGGAATTCCGATTATTTTTAAATCAACCGCACCAGATTTCTTAAGAGCCAAGCCGAGCGATCCGCCGATTAGCCCCAGGCCGATGATTGCGATTCTCATAATCTACCCCCAATAAATTTCCCCAACAGCTCATGCCCTTTTCGGATTTTCAGCTTTGCCTTTCCTATTTCTTTTTCATTAAAGCCTTTTACGCCTTTATTTCCTTTAAGGCCCTTAAGGCCTTCTGCGGGATAAATAGCAAACGGAACAGGATCGGAAGTGTGCGTCATCATTCTAATTGGGGTGGGGTGATCGGGAAGAACGAGAATCCGGATATCCGGGTATCCGGTTAACCGGGTCGCCTTTAACACGGTTCCAACCACCAGCCGATCAAAATCCTCAATCGCTTTTATTTTGTGCTTGATATTTCCCTCATGCCCGGCTTCATCCGGCGCTTCGACGTGAACGAAAACCACATCATTTCTTTTTAAAGCTCTCAGCGCGTATTCCGCTTTCCCCTTATAATTGGTGTCGAGATAGCCGGTTGCGCCGGGAACATTTATCACTTCCATCCCTAAGATTTTTCCCAAGCCCTTAAGCAGATGAACCGCGGTGATCACCGCCGCTCTTTTCCCAAATCTTTTTCGAAACGGCGGCATCAGCGGAGCCGCTCCCTGACCCCAGGGCCAGATCATGGTAGCCCTGGTTTTCATTTCGTGCAGGAGGACTTCGCTTTCGTTCATCAGTTTGATTAATAGATCAGACTTTGGAAGATAATCGTGAATTTTCTTGCCGGTAATATCGTGGGGCGGCACGCATTTTACCGATGTGTCAACGAGCGAGCCGTCGATAACCAAAAGATGCCGATAGCTCAATCCAGGGTAGAATCTAATCCCTTTCTCGCCGATTTTTTGGTTGAGGGCATCCAAGATTTTTTTTGCTTCCGAAGTTGAGATGTGGTGAGCGGTAAAACTCTCCATTTTTCCGTTTTTTACCGTAACCAAATTACAGCGAAAAGCAATTTCTTTATTCTTAAGTTTTACGCCTAAGCTTGCAGCTTCTAGAGGGCCCCGCCCAGTATAGTATTTCTTGGGGTCGTAACCAAAGATGCTCATGGCGGCGACATCCGAGCCTGGATCCATTCCCATGGGGACATTCTTTACCCAGCCGCAAACGCCTTTTTGGGCCAGGAAATCCATATTTGGAGTTTTGGCGGCTTCGAGCGGAGTTTTGCCGCCAAGCTCTTTTAGGGGATAATCGGACATCCCGTCGCCGATTAGAACGAGATATTTCATATTAAAAGCGCCTTGACCCGGTTGTAAAATCTTTCGGTGTGTTTTGTTATATCTTCGGCTTCTGTTTGAAAGAACGGCCGGGCCTCGTATTCTATCAAATTCTTTTTCCCTATAATCCGCCTGAGACGTGAAACCAGATCATCGATTCCGTCGATCTCCTGGCAGCTGCGGAGAAGCTCAATTGCATCCAGATGCTTGTCTGAGATTGATCGGACACTTCGGAAATAAACCAGCAGAGCATCGTTTGAAGAAATCGCGCAATGCACCGCTGCCAGGCCGGCCGCGTTCCAATTATTTGAAAGATAGGCCTGATGCATCGCATCAAAAAAATCCTCGGCTTTCTTTAAGAAAACTGAATATTTACTTTTTTCAATTCTCTCCGTTTTTATCTTTTTAGCGGCCATGACGCAGGAGTTCCGAAATGAGTTCGCCTTTAATCACTATGCCGGTTTTGACAATTTCGACCACAACGGAAAGTCTTTTTTGGTATTTGTCCTGAAATTCTTTGATGGTCATGATGTAAGGTGAAATTGTCCTGCCATACCTTGCCAGGAAGATATTATTTATTTTATCAAAAGCTTCTTCGGTCTTTATTTTATTTTGAGGGGATACGACTGCTAATAAATCAATATCACTGCGAGGTGTTTCTCGTTTTTGGACCAAACTGCCGTAAAGGATCAGAGATATAATTTGAAGGCGGATCTCCTTCAGGAGCATTTCAAGGGCCGATTTTAAAAGAGCCGCCTCTTTCTCAAAAAGTGGTCTCAATATTTCTCTGGATAAATAATTTTCAAGGTTTAATTTAAAGAGGTGAGCCCTGCCCGCGCTTCGCTCTAACACAACGTGGGATTGAGCCAAATCTTTTAACGCTTCGTGACAGGCGGGGGGGCTAATTTCTGCCGCCCTGGCGATTTGTCTCCCCGTTAGCTCGACGCCTTTTAAGCTCAGGCATCTCAGGATCCTTACCTTGAGTTTCTGCCCCAGAACGTCATCCAGTGGTTCTAAAAATTTCATTTATTGCCTCATGTTAGCATTTTATAACATATGTTCGGTTTTGCTAACATTATATGAATTGCTGGCCGTGTCGTCAAGTTCAAAAATATCTTCCGGGGAAGTGAAATTTCCCACAGAATGTTTCGATAATATTATAGGTTGAGTTGAAAGGAATAGCAAGGATAACAAAAATATATGGGGGAAATGAAATGAAAATGGTTATGACACAAGATTATGCGCTTAAACTTCCGATAGGCGTTCAGCTTCGAAGAGCTGCGAGGCGATGTGGGGTGCCTCTTCGTGTTTCTGATTCCGAAATTCTGGCCACATCGCGAAATCCGGTTGAAATCGTAGGGGCGATTGATCGCCTCTCATCTTCCGGCAAACTCCAGCTCGTTGAACAATTCAAAAGGACCAGGCTTGTTCCAATCTTGGAAAAAGCAATCGCTGAGGCTGCAATTGTTTGGCAAAAATTTTCCGCTGGAACTTCTCCTTTTCCTGAAACTGAGAGAGAAATGGAAAAAAGAGCAGCCAACATCGGACTATCAGTTGATCAAGTTTATGCCCCATTGCGTGCCACGGAAAAATTGCTGGAATGGCATTTTGGGATACATGGCCGCTATGGCGAACGATTTTTTACCCCTCTACGAATATTACTTGTCATGGGATTGTCCCCGGTTGAAATTATAGAATTCTTCAAAACGATCGCCACATCCCAAAAGAAAGCGAGAATGGAAGTTGCCGTTCTTCTTGATCCTACTGCGGCACTTTTGATTATTGGGAATGCCCAAAAAGTTTTAGACATTATTAAAAGAGTTGCCGAAAAACCCGAAAGAATTATTCTTGGCCCTATGTATCATTTTAATGGTGAGCGCTTTTACATGAGGGCGCTTCTAACATTGGAAAGAAAAGGATTAAGCGGCGATCAGATTGCAGAGAATATGTTGGCGGCGCTAAGCACTTCCTATTTAGAGGGCATACTTCAAATTATTAAAGATCAAGACCCAATTGAAGTAGGAGGATATTATTTCATAGAGAAAAGGTTATTCCAACGCCCGATCAGCACCAGGTAGCTCATTCTAAATCCCAAACAATTTGTTTGTTTTTTGAAAATCCGGGTATATTTTGGGCGATTTTTTGTAAATTAACCAATATTTTAATCTTTTCATCGAAGGGCATCCTGGCGAGCTCTTGGTGAAACGATTTTTTGGCCCGAAAGAGCTTTTTTATTATTTTGCGCGGCCACTTATTTTTCATAATATCTCTTAATAAAATGATTAAATTTATCTTTCAGCGCGTGTTTCCGTAAAATTTGATTAAGGAGAGGCTTGTTGATCTTAGCTTCCCCCAATAATTTAATCATTCTTTCTTTATCCTTTGTATTTTTAAAAACCCGGCTAATCCGCCATCCCGTCGCCGATTAGAACGAGATATTTCATTTGGGGTTACCGGAAGGTGGGGTGGGGGATCCGGGTTCTTCTTGCAGCAGCTCTCTTAATCTTTTTTCCTGTTCTTCAGTTTGTTTTTTAAGGTTAGGCAGATTTTTTTCGATGAGGTTTTCTAATTTGCCTGAGTCCGCTTCTTGAGTTCCAATCCATTCGATGAAATCCATCTTCATGTCAATATCGGTAAATTTTTTGAAATAAGGGGTCCATTGTTTTGCCGCCGGATAAATCAGTTGAAAAGTGGCAATGGAAAACTTGGCAGAAAGAGAATCCAGGATTGATTTTTTAGATTGGTCTGAGATAGGAAAGGAGAAGATTAACTGAAGAATAATTCCGGCAAGCAGCAGCCCCCTGACGCCTCCGAGCAGCAGCCCGCCAACCCTGTCCAGCGGACCCAAAATGTTTACATTAATAACAACATTCAAAATTAGCTTTAATAAAAGATCAAGGGCGACGTAGACGGCAACCCAAACAATAATAAAGGCGATCAGGGCCAGCAGGGTTTTGGGATCGCTGAATTCGGGAGATACCTTTGAAAGATAGTTTAAGGCGGCAGAGGCCAGAAACAGAGCCAGGAAAATGAGAACGATGCTCCCCAGCGTTTTGACCAGCCCCTCCCGAAACCCCAACAAAAGAAAGCCGAGGAGAAATAAGATGATTATAAAGTCAACCATTTTACCCCTTTGAGAGCCGGGCTTTAAATTTCTTCAGCTTTGACTTGAGTGCAGGATACTTGAGGGATAAGATCTGAGCGGCCAGGACCGCCGCGTTTTTTGCCCCGTCGATGGCGACACTGGCTACCGGCACTCCCGGCGGCATCTGCACGATTGAAAAGAGAGCATCATGTCCGGAAAGGGATTTGGAATGAATAGGAATTCCAATGACCGGCAAGGTGGTATTGGCTGCCACCACCCCCGGCAGGGCTGCCGCCATTCCCGCTGCTGCAATAATCAGATCGTATTTCTTCTCCGCCGACTTGGCATAAGCTTCGACTTTCTTGGGGGTGCGATGCGCGGAGGCAACGGTAAGATCGTAGGAAATTCCAAATTCCCTCAGCTGTTTTTCCGCTTTCTCAATAACCGGAAGATCCGACTGACTTCCGATGATGATTCCAATTTTTGGTTTTGTCATGGAGCTACGGTCATGATCTTGCGCGCCTGTTCCGGGTAGCGCGCACAAAATAGCAATTCGGCCTTGGTCAGCGGCTTTTGAGTGTGGACGTTGGCATAGCGGACAAGCTCGAGGATCCTTTCTGCCTCTTTGTCATCTTTGAATTCAATTTCAAGCTTGCCGTACACATTGCGGAAACCCTTGATGCCGCTGTATTCGCCGACCGTGATCATCCGACCGGTCTCAACCAGCTCAGGCTCTCCTCTTCCCAGCTCTTCGTAGTCATAAAGTTCATAGTTGCGTCGGTCCTTTAAGGCACCGTCGGCATGGATCCCTGACTCATGCGCAAAGGCGTTGGCTCCAACCCCAACCTGATTTACCGGGATGGGAATTTTAAAGGCGTAAGACGCATAGTTAGCGATCTGCCAGGCTTTGTTGAGCTTGATCTCCGGAGGCAACAGCTCTTTATCCTTTAATCCGCTGGAATATTTCAGCGCCAGCAGCACCGAAAGCAGGTCGGCATTTCCGGCTCGCTCTCCAACGGCATTGACGGTGGTGTTGATGTAGGCATCCTGGCCGCCGTCAACTGCTCCTTTGGCGCCCATCACCGAACAGGCCACTCCCATTCCTAAATCATTGTGGCAGTGCAGTTCAATCGGTATTTTAACTTCCTGTGCCAGGGTTTTGATCCTTTCATAAATGGTCATCGGATCGTCGGCTCCCAGAGTGTCGCAGTAGCGAAAGCGCTTGGCGCCGGCCTTCTTGGCGGCTTTTCCAAATTTTATCAAATAGGGTAATTCTGTCCGAGAAGCATCTTCGGCATTAACCCCAATGGTTTCCGCCCCCAGCTTATAAGCCGTATCAACTGCTTCCGCCATCGAATTGATAACATCTTCTTCCGTCATCTTTCCCATGAATTTGCTATCAAGCATGATGCGCGAAGTCGAAATTGAAAGGTTGAGATGTTTGATTTTGGGGGTCATCTTAAAAGAGAGATCGACATCTTTTTTAATGGCTCGCGCCCAGCCTTCGAGACGCATGGGAGAAAGAACCCCCATCTCGGCCAGTTCCAGATTGGCGTTTAAATAATTGGTTTCATGCTTGGTAAAAGGAAAGCCGAATTCGGACTGGAAAATCCCCATCTCGTTTAAATACATGTTAATAATGGTTTTTTCCAGCTTGGCCAGACCAATCCTTGCGGTTTGCACTCCGTCTCGATTGGTAACATCGATAATAAAAATTCTGGGCATCTTCTTCCTCCTGAATTTTATTATAACTCAGTTTTTTTTCTTTTACAAGGGTGATATACTATTAAAAGCATGCGTAAAATCGTCGGTATTATTGGTTATCCCATCGGACACAGCGTCTCTCCCGCCATGCACAACGCGGCCTTTCAAAAGTTGGGAATTGATTATGAATATATTCCTTTTGAAGTCGAGCCGGAGGATCTTAAAGAAGCCATCGATGGATTGAGAGCCCTGCATATTGCCGGTTTTAACGTAACCATTCCTCACAAAGAAACCATCGTTCCTTTGCTGGATGAAGTTACCAAGCTGGCAAAAACAATTGGGGCGGTGAATACGGTTGAAAATCAAGAAGGTAAATTAGTCGGCTACAACACCGATGGTCCGGGATTTATCGATTCTCTCCGAGAAGATGTAAACTTTGAACCGAAAGGCAAAAAGGTGGTAATTCTGGGAGCGGGGGGCGCCAGCCGGGGGATTTCAACCCTGCTGGCAGAGGTCGGGGTCAAATCACTTACTCTATCCGATGTGATTGAGGATAAAGCCAGAGAATTGGCGGACTATTTAAATTCTTACGAAAAAGTTTCCTGCCGCGCCGTTAAAATAGGCGGCTCCGATTTCAAAGATAATATCGATCAGGCCGATCTTTTGGTCAACGCTTCACCGGTTGGAATGCATCCCAAAATAAACGAGAGCCCGCTGCCGGAAAAGATCAAATTAAATCCCAAGCTGTTGGTTTATGACCTGGTTTATAACCCTGCCGAAACCAAACTGCTTAAGATCGCCAAAGCTGCTGGCTGCAAAACTGCTTCCGGCTTGGGGATGCTGGTCCGCCAGGGAGCGCTGGCCTTTACTATTTTCACCGGCGAAGAGGCCCCGATCGATATTATGTGGCAGGCCGCCCGCGAAGCTTTGCGCATTACCTGACGAAATCTCGCCACATTTACCCCCTCTTGAGCGTGGCAATAAAATTGCTGCAGGTTTGACAGTTGCAAGGCGGTCTGTTAATATGGCGCGCGAGAAAGGAGGTCTCGGTGGCAAAAAATCTGGTAATTGTTGAATCGCCGGCCAAGGCCCGGACGCTGGAGAAGTTTCTGGGAAAGGGCTTTGAGGTGGAGGCCTGCGGAGGGCACGTGAGAGATCTCCCCAAGAAATCCTTGGGAGTAAACATCGAAAAAGGATTCGAGCCCTCCTATCAAATCATTAAAGGCAAAGAAAAAATCATCAAAGGACTGCAGGCAGCTGCTGCCAAGGCCGAAACGGTCTACCTGGCCCCGGATCCCGATCGGGAGGGCGAAGCCATCGCCTGGCACCTTAAAATATTACTGGGCAAAAACGGCAAAGTTAAAAGGATTGAATTTAATGAAATAACCAAGCAGGCGGTAACGGAAGCGGTAAAACATCCGCGCGAAATCGACCTGGGGCGCGTGAATGCCCAGCAGGCGCGCCGCATCCTGGATCGCCTGGTTGGCTACAAACTCAGCCCCCTGCTCTGGAAAAAAGTGAGGAAAGGTTTATCCGCAGGCAGAGTCCAATCAGTCGCCGTTAGATTAATTTGCGAAAGAGAAGCAGAGATCAAAAAATTTAAGTCCCAGGAGTACTGGGACATCCATGCAAAGTTATCGAACGGCAGTGAGTTTTTGGCCAGGTTGGCCGCCAAAGGAGGAGAACCCTTAGGAGTGCGCCCGCAGGAAAAAGGCAAGGTCATTTCCTCTGTGGCCGAAGCCGAGCAGATTGTAAAAGAACTGAAACCGGCCGATTTTATAGTAAAAGAAGTAAGGAAGAAAGAACAAAACCGCTATCCCGCTCCCCCGTTCATCACCAGCACCCTTCAGCAGGATGCTGCCCGCAAACTTGGTTTTTCTCCCAAAAAAACGATGATGCTGGCGCAGAAATTATATGAAGGGGAAGAGGTAAAAGGGGAAGGGCGGGTCGGTTTAATCACTTATATGCGAACCGATTCGGTCCGAATCGCGCAGGAAGCCGAGGGAGAAGTCAGAAAATTTATATTGGATAGTTACGGGAAACCTTATTTGCCTTCGGCTCCAATAAGATATAAAAGGAAAAAGCAGGCGCAGGATGCCCACGAAGCCATCCGGCCCACTTCGGTTATGCGCACTCCGGAAAAAGTGAAAGAAAGCTTACCGGGGGATGAGTTTGAGCTTTACGAATTGATCTGGAAAAGATTTGTCGCTTGCCAGATGCAGAAGGCGGTCTTTGATCAAACTTCCGTAGATATTTCGGCCGGTGAATATCTTTTCCGCGCCACCGGCTCCGTACTTAAATTTGACGGCTTTTTAAAACTTTATGAAATAAGCGAAGAGGAAGAATCCGAAAGCGGAGGTTCCCTGCCGGAGCTAAAAGAAAATGAAAAATTGACGCTAATGGAACTGGTTCCGCAGCAGCATTTTACCGAACCGCCGCCGCGCTACACCGAAGCCGCCCTGGTAAAAGAACTGGAGCAAAAGGGAATCGGACGCCCTTCCACCTATGCGCCAATCTTATCCACCATTCAGGAAAGAGGCTATGCAGAAAAAGAAGGAAAAGCGCTGAAGCCCACCGAGATCGGCATTACCACGAACGGATTATTGGTTAAACACTTCCCCAGGATTTTAGATGTGAAGTTTACCGCCGGTATGGAGGATGAGCTGGATGCGATCGTGGAGGGCAAAATGGATTGGGTGGCGGTTTTGAAGGAGTTTTATGATCCCTTTAAAGCTTCGCTGGCGGAAGCCGAGATTAAAATGGAGAAAGTGAAGAAAGAAATTATGACGGAGGAAATTTGTCCGGACTGCGGCAGCAAACTGGTAATCAGGGAAGGTCGCTACGGCGGTTTTATTGCCTGTTCAACTTACCCGAAGTGTAAATTCACCAAGAACTTACCGGAAGAAGAAATGAAGGCAAAGGCGATTCAGGAAATTTGCGAGAAGTGCGGAAAGCCAATGACGCTGAAGCGTGGGCGTTTCGGCGAATTTCTTGCCTGTTCGGGATATCCTAAATGCAAGAACATCAAACCGATTTTAAAAAAGCTGGGAGTAAAATGCCCAAAGTGCGCCGGGGAACTGGTTGAAAGAAGAACCAAAAAAGGCCGGGTCTTTTACGGCTGCAGCAACTACCCCAACTGTGATTTTGCTACCTGGCAGAGACCTTCATCAGAAGGGAAAGGAAAGAATGCTTAGGGATTTTTTTACAAAAAATATCGGTTTAAAAGCCCTAGCCTTGGCGCTGGCGGTGATCCTCTGGGTTATCGCCCGCTACTGGATGGTAAAGTAGATGCGCGAGATCCGGGAGCTTTCCGAAATGCGCTTTTTTTCGCAAAAGGCGAAAAGCCATGGGAAAAAGATTGGCTTGGTCCCGACCATGGGCGCTCTGCACGAAGGACACCTTTCCTTGGTAGTGGAAGCCAAAAAATGCGCGGAGGTGGCGGTGGTCAGTATTTTTGTCAATCCAATTCAATTTGGCCCCGGCGAGGACTTCACTCATTACCCCCGAGACTTGAAGAAAGACAAAAAGCTTTTGAAAAATTTCGATATTGATGTTCTGTTTTTACCGGAGGCTTCGGCCATGTTTCCAAAAGGATTTAAAACCTATGTGGAGGTGGAGGGCCTTTCGAAGAAAATGTGCGGCCGCTCCCGACCCGCTCATTTCCGCGGCGTGACTACGGCAGTAGCAAAACTTTTTAATGTTGTCTGCCCGGAGCTGGCCTTTTTTGGAGAGAAAGATTATCAGCAGCAATTGATTATCAAACAAATGGTTAGGGACTTGAGCCTTCCGATCGAGGTGATTTCCCTGCCAACGGTGCGAGAGTTTGATGGCTTGGCGATGAGCTCGAGAAATGCTTATCTCAGTCCAAAGGAGAGAAAATCCGCCGCCATCCTTTATAAAGCTCTTTCTCTGGCAAAAGATGAAATTCGTAAGGGGGAAAGAGATCTCAAGAAAATAATTTTTCGCATGCGTTCGTTGATCGGAACCGAGCCGAAAGTAAGGCTGGATTATCTGGTGACGGCAGACCCGGAAAATCTGAACGAAGTTAACCGGCTTAAAGGCAGGATATTATTTGCTCTGGCGGCTTATGTTGGAAAAGCTCGTTTGATTGATAACATGGTTATTTCCGCTGATTGAAAATTGAGGGGACGGTGGACAGGATGGGGAAGAGGGGCTTTACGTTGGTTGAACTGTTGATCGCGATCGGGATCTGCGGCCTGCTGCTGGCTTTGTCTTTTCCCGCACTGTTAAATTTTAAATCCAGCCTTTATCTTGAAGCATCAGCCAGAAGTATTGCCTCGGAGATGAGGAAAACCCAGAGCCTGGCGTGGAGCGGGAAAGCGAATTTGAACTGGGATGTTTCCCAATTTGGCCTGCCGGCGGGAGTTTCAGCCCGAAATGTCAAGCAATTTAGATTTTCAAAGACCGGTTTCCCTTTGCCGGGCGGGACCGGAACGCAGGTTATTGAAAATAAATTTGGCAATAGCCGGAAAATCGTTTTGTCTTCGGTGGGGAGGGTGAGGATTGAATAGAAAAGGGTTTACCCTGGTAGAAATTTTACTGGCGACCGCTTTGTTGGTTGTAATTATTTCCGCTTTCAGCTTTGGGCTGAAGCAAGCGATCAGCGCCGCCAATTCCAACCATGATTTTTCTCGGGCGCTCTATGCTGCACGCAGCCAGATGGAAGAGATGCGGCGAATTCCTTTTGAAGGTCTCCCGACTCTGAATGGGACTTCCTTTTCCGCGGGATCAGGGAAAATATACGTGGCTACTCTTTTGCCGGATCTTTTAAGCCTTCAAATTGATTTAAAGTGGAATCCAAAGCGGCCGTCGCTGCGAATTTACACTTTGCGGAGCAGGCACCGATGAAGCGGAAAAACGGCTTTACCTTGGTTGAGCTGATTATTTCACTGACGCTCTTTACGGTTTTGGTTGGCGGCGTATTTTACGCTTTTGGCAGCGAACTGCGCCTCTGGAGGAAAATTGCGGATAAGTGCCAGCGCGAGCAGGTTGCGAATTTAGTGGCGGAAAGGATTTGCCATGATATCCGGGCGGCGTCCGCGATCCTTACTTCTTCAGGATCGGAAGAGATTGATTTAAGAGTCGGATCAGAAAATATTAGCTACCGATTGGTTGATTATAAAATCCGAAGGAAAAAAGGTTCATCTATAGCTTATTTAACTAATGAGAGAGAAGTGGATAAACTTGCTTTTTCTTATCCTGTTAGTGATAGGGTTGAGATGATTATGGGGAAGTTTAGCTGCCATGTTGCACTCAGAAACTAAATTGAAAAATGGATCCGCACTTTTGCTGATCATAGTAGTAACCGCTGTCCTTCTGGTTTTGACTGCATTTCTTCTTAAAATAGCTTATAATAGTTATGTCACGGCTAATGCTCTGTGGGAGAGAGAGGAGGCTTTCTGGCTGGCCGAGGCGGGATTGGAAAAAGGGAAAGCTGAAATAAATTTTAATCCTGCCTGGTACACCGATTTGCCTTATTTTTTGGAGGATAATCTTGAATGGTTAAAAGTGGGCGCGGTGGGGGAGAGGGATAGTTTGGGCCGGGGCTATTTTAAAGTGGTGCGGGAAAAAGATAGAGATCGGCTCTATTCAATCGGATATAAAGGGAGAGCGGTGGTGGTTTTGAAAATAAATTATTTGTATCCGCCTTTTAAGACTTTAAGCTGGGAGGAATTATAATGGTAAATTATTTGATTTTAGGGTTGTCCATACTTTTAGCGGTTACCGGTCAGCTCTTAATGAAAAAAGGGATGGTGATCTTTGGGGCTTTTCCCGTCAGCCAGTTGCTTTACAAGATCATACCGATGTTTTTGAATCCGTGGGTATTTTTTGGCTTCGTCTTTTTTGGGCTCTCTTCCCTTTTTTGGTTGGTGGTGATTTCGCGGCTGGAATTAAGCCTGGTTTATCCGATGGTGAGCGTGGCATATGTTTTGGTGGCGCTGGCCTCCTATTTTTTCTTCAAGGAGAATGTTGCTTTGGTGCGCTGGATTGGGATCGCAGTAATTATTTTAGGGGTTTTTCTGGTTTCTCGCTCCTAACCGCTGGTTTTTCCTCCCAAAAGTAAGAAGAGAATCGCGGTTCTCACCGCTACGCCGTTGGTAACCTGCTCCAGGATTACATTATAAGGGCCATCCGCCACCTCCGAGGTTATTTCCACCCCCCGATTGATGGGACCGGGATGCATAACGATAACGTCTTTTTTGGCTTTCTTCATTCTTTCCGCGTTCAGGCCGAAAAGCTCGGCGTATTCTTCGATCGAAGGGAAAAGATTTTTTTCCATCCTTTCCTTTTGAATCCTCAACACATTAATAAAATCAGCATCCTTGATTTCATCATCTAACTTATAGGAGACCTTTACTCCCAATTTTTCAATGGCTTTAGGCATAAGAGTGGGAGGGCCAACCACCACTATTTCGGCACCCAGTTTTTTGAGCCCCCAGATATTGGAGCGCGCGACCCGCGAGTGCGCGATGTCTCCCACAATGATAACTTTTTTCCCTTTAACGGTTTTCTTTTTTTCAAGCATGGTAAAAATATCCAGCAGGCCCTGGGTCGGGTGCTCGTTAAAACCATCGCCGGCGTTGATGACCGAAGCGTTGCAGTTCCTGGCCGCTAGCTGCGGAGCGCCTCCCATACTGTGGCGAATAATAAGGCAGTCTACGCCCATAACCTCTAAATTTTTAACCGTATCAATAAGGGTCTCGCCTTTGGCGACGCTGGAAGAGGACAAAGCGACGTTGGTAACATTGGCCGAAAGCACTTTGGCGGCCATGTTAAAGGAGGTGCGGGTGCGGGTGGAGGGTTCATAGAATAAAGTAACGATATGCTTGCCGAGCAGGGTCGGGACTTTGGGAATAGGGCGAGCAATAACTTCTTTCATGGAGTGGGCAGTGTTTAAAATGAGTTTGATTTCCTCCAGGCTGAGGTCTTTGAGGCCGAGCAGGTCTTTTGATTTGAGGCCTTTGACCTTGTTCATCTCAAGTAATTATTATATCATATTTATGTGAAAGTGCGCCCTCTTTATCTATTGATCGTTTTTCTTTTGGTAGTAGCTTTTATTTCATTTAATAAGTTTGGCCGCTCCGCCGAAAGGACCGCGGAAGTCATGGGGACAACCCTCCGCGTCAAAGTTCTGGGCGAAGACGCCGAACCGCTTGTGAAAGAAGCGATTTCGGAGATTAAAAGATTGGATAAGCTCTTTTCCCGTTTTGACAAAAACAGTGAAATCGGTTTGATAAATTCGATGGCCGGCAAAACTTCCGTTCAAATTTCTTCGGATACTTTTAATATTATCGAAATGTCGGTGAAGGCAAACCGACTTTCGCGGGGCGCTTTTGATATCACCCTGGGGCATCCGGGGGATCTGATACTAGATAAAAGCATGAGGAAAGTTTGCCTTAGAAAAGACGGGGAAAAGCTTGATCTGGGCGGCATAGGCAAAGGCTACGCGGTGGAATCGGCCCGGCGGCTCTTGCTGAAGCAGGGGGTTAAAAGTGCTATAATTGACATGCATTCCTCGATCGCCGTGATCGGGAATAACTGGCGAATAGGAATTCAGGATCCGCAAAATAATGAAAAAATCCTCGGGGTTATTGCTCTAAATGAAGGCGATGCGCTGGCGACTTCGGGGAGTTACGAACAGCCGGGGCATATCATTGATCCTCGAACCGGGAAGCCGGCTGATAAATGTTTAAGCGTTACGGTCGTTGGCAAAGACGCCGGTTTTGCGGATGCGCTGTCCACCGCGGTTTTTGTGCTGGGACCGGTCGACGGGATGAGATTGGTTAGTTCACTGAAGGATGTAAAAGTATTAATTGTGGATAAAAAAGGGATAATTTATGATAATTTTGGCTTTAAATTGCGGTAGTTCTTCGGTCAAATACAAACTCTATTTCTGGGAGAAACGTCAAACCTTGACCAGAGGGGTGGTGGAGCGGGTTGGAATTTCTGGGTCTTTCATCAGTTTTGATCTTTCAGGCAAAGGAGAGCATAAAATTGAATACAATTGTCCGGATCACAAAACCGCGTTAAAACTGATCATGGATACCCTGGTTCACAGTGAATATGGCGTAGTGAAAGATCTTTCTGAAATTTCAGCGGTGGGGCATCGGGTGGTGCACGGAGGGGAAAAATTCAAAAGTTCGGTGATGATCAATGATGAGGTGCTGGAAACGATAAAAAGCGTTCAGGACCTTGCCCCCTTGCACAATCCCCCCAATATTGCTGGTATCGACGCCGCCAAAGAAATTCTCCCTGCCGTTCCGCATATAGCCGTCTTTGACACCGCTTTTCACCAAACTATGCCGGAGCATGCATTCCTTTACGCGGTTCCTTACGAATGGTACGGAATGTACGGCGTCCGGCGTTATGGTTTTCATGGCACCTCCCACCTTTATGTTTCTCGTCGCGCCGCGGTTTTGCTCGGAAAAAACCCCCTGGAAACCAGCTTAATTACAATGCACATAGGAAATGGCGTTAGTATCACAGCCATCAAGGAAGGAATTTCGGTGGATACCAGCATGGGTTTGACTCCGCTGGAGGGGGCGGTAATGGGGACGCGCTGCGGAGATATCGACCCCGCCATCATTCTTTTTATGATCGAAAAAGAAGGTTTTTATGCAGAGGAAATTGACGCCATCTTGAATAAGAAGAGCGGACTGCTTGGAATCACCGGTAAATTCATGGACCGCCGCGACATTGAGAAAGCGGCGGCGGAGGGGGATCGCCGGGCCCAGCTGGCGATTGAAATTGAGACTTATCGATTGAAAAAATACATTGGGGCTTATTCCGCTGCGCTGGGAAGTGTCGACGCAGTGGTATTTACGGCGGGGGCGGGGGAAAAGAACTGGCAGCTGCGAGAAAAAGTTCTTGAAGGGCTTGAAAGCCTGGGGATAATCCTGGATAAACGTAAAAATGAAAAGGCGCAAAGCAGCGAGAAAGAAGCATTGATCTCGACCGATGACTCTCCTGTCAAAATCTTGGTGATCCCGACCGATGAGGAGATCGTTTTTATCGAAGATGTGGTGGCGATACTGGAAGGCAGATACGAAACCCACACCCATTTCACCTACAGCTTCGAGGATCCGAAGTATAAAAGGAAAGCAGAGTGATGGAAGAAGAGAGCAAGAATTTTCTGCCGCTGACCTGGACGCGGCCGGTTGAAGAACTTCGCTGTGGCGCGACAACTGTAAAGGAGCACAAAAAAAAGCTTTCTTATCTCTGGGATCTGATCAAATCGCTTAAAGAAGATTTGGAACATGACCTTAAAGTTTTAGGCGCGGGGATAAAAGGGAAAATCCATCCCTCAGCAGTTATTCTTAACGAGGGCAGCATTCTGGTTGAAGCAGGAGCCGAAGTTGACCCCTGTGCCGTCCTCGATGCTCGTTATGGGCCTATCTACATCGGTAAAAATTCGATTGTCCGTCCCCACAGCTATTTGCGCGGCCCGCTTTCGATTGGGCCCGAATGCCGCATTGGCGGAGAAGTAACTCATTCGATCTTTCACGGCTATTCCAATAAGGCCCATTACGGCTTCATCGGCCACTCCTATATCGGTGAGTGGGTGAACCTGGGGGCGGGGACGACCAATTCCAATCTAAAGAATAATTACGGGACGGTAAAGGTCTGGGTCAACGGCAAGGAAATTGATAGCGGCGAACAGTTTTTGGGTTGTTTTGTCGGAGATTATGCCAAACTTGGGATCGGAACCCTGATCAATACGGGAGCGGTCATTGGCTTTGGGGCCAATGTGCTCGGAGGTAAAGTTACCCCCAAATACATTCCCAATTTTAGCTGGAATGAGAAAGAAAGATATCGGCTGGAAGATTTTTTGAAAACAACAAAAATTGTGATGCGGCGGAGGGGAGTGGAGCTCGATCCTTCTCTGGCCGAAAAGATAAAAACGATTTATCAGCTCACGGCTTAATGGCGGATGCCGCCGGGGAAATTAATTCAAGTCCCGCTATTGCTCTTAGCTCGCGTCTAACCGTTGAGATAAGTTTTCTATGATTATACCCGCTGGGCATTCGAAAAACTACGCTCAAGTTGTGGGTTTCAGATGGGGGAGTTGCAATGCTCGTTATTTTCAAACCGGAGGCAGCCAGTTTCTCCAAAGCGGTAAGGGTTGATTCGGCATCTGAAGAACGGATATTGATTCTTAGGCCTTTATCTTCGTATTCGCGGTCGAAAAAGCGGAGGTTTTCCTGTGTCTGCCTTAAATGTTTTTTAAACTGAGAAAAATTATCCTTATGGCTGTGGGGCATCATAATTTCGATTAAATAATTTCCGCTCTTCGATCGCCTCAAATTTATTGTGAGAAGATCAAGGGATGAGTCTCTCAGCAACTTAAGAATATTCAAGAATAATTCAGGATGGTCGGGCAAAATCATCCAGAAAGATATTTGTTCATTTCGGGCCGGGTTCTCTCCGCTGATAAAAAGCGTTTTTGAAATCTTGCCTCCAACTTCTTGGCGGAGAGAGGGCATGGAATCCTTAAACATGGCCATTGCCGCATAAAGAGCTTCTTCGCT
>Ga0315289_10005159_pt1 | contig 19333 bp, 17 predicted proteins | sample YL17G11_40_MG_FD_203452 | JGI IMG/M metagenome (GOLD analysis project Ga0315289, IMG submission 203452) | Sediment microbial communities from Yellowstone Lake, YNP, Wyoming, USA - YL17G11_40 | ecosystem: Environmental > Aquatic > Freshwater > Lake > Sediment | place: USA: Wyoming | collected...
AAAACTTCTATATATGTTAGGTGTCTAAGCTTGAACTAGCGGAGATCGAATATGAAACCTGAACATTATAAACCGATAAGGAAAGAAAAGCCCAAACGAAAAGGCAAGATTAGTAGACACAAAAGTCAAATGCTTACACTGGCTCGAGAATGGAAACCCATCACTTCTCCACAATTGCGTGAAGCTTACTCTACTAAAATAGAATGGGCAAGGAAGCTAATTCCCGAATTGAAAAAAGAAGCAGAAGCGCCGAAAGAAAAAGAAGAGCTTAGATAAGCACACGCGCTTTTTACGTTTCGCTTAATTATCCTAATGTTGTTCTTTTCCTAAGAACTATCGGAAGTACCAAATCGTGAATTACCATTCTGCTCATTTGAAATCACTCCATCTTAACTTTAAGAATCCATTTTCCTTTAGGATTACCGTCTAAATCGACTCCTCTGCCCTTTAACACTTTAAATTCGCCCTGTTTCAAACCTAAATTTTGCATGGCGAATTCTGTTGCTTGTTTAATCGTACAGAATCCAGCTGGTTTCTTTGCCTCGGTCTCTGTAAATCCCCATTCTGGCGGAACTAAACTGCTTATTTGCAAAACTTTTAATCTCATTCCTCTTTTACCTCCTCAAGGGAAATAGCAGAACAGTCTATGAATCGACAGTCTCGCCACTTCATGTCTTCGCTCCAGCTATTATAGAATGGAAATCGCTGTTAAAGCTTGCTTATCCCTTTAAGAAATCTCCTTCAAGCCAATTTTATGTATCAGAGAAAAATAGGGAATGTGCGGGAAGCTTCTATACACTGGCAACATAAGACCCTTATAAAGGGTATTTAAGCATCCGTTACGCCATAAGAAGTGGTGTCTCATGCCGAAGACTAAAGCCATAATAAACATTCAAAACGTTGTTGCCACTGCCACCTTGAACCAGAAAGTTGACTTAAACGCCGTCGTGAAGAGTTATCCTGGAGTTGAATACCACCCAGAGGAATTTCCAGGACTTGTGTTTAGGCTTAAGAGACCGAAGACGGCCACTTTGATTTTCAATTCTGGGAAGATGGTTTGCACAGGGGCCAAGTCCGAAAAGGAAGCAAGAAGAGCGGTCATGAAGGTCGTCAAGGAGCTGAAGAAGGGCGGAATAATCGTCATCAGTAGGCCGGACTTGAAGGTTGTGAACATGGTTGCTTCTGCAAGCTTGGGCGGAAGGGTAGACTTGGAACTGGCAGTGAGCGCGCTTCGAAAAACCATGTATGAGCCGGAGCAGTTTCCAGGGTTGATTTACAGAATGGACGAGCCGAAAGTGGTAATACTGATATTCGCAAGCGGGAACCTTGTTTGCACAGGGGCAAAGAAAGAACAGGACGTTTATGACGCAGTGCATAAGCTTCACGAAATACTGGAGGAACAAAACCTCATATTCTACGAATAAAACTTCATAGTTAATCGCCTTTCGCCTTCGTTTGTACATTCCTCATCGTAGTAAAGTAGAACGCGCTTGTATCCGAAAACAATGGAAAGTGTTTTATCTGTCACCATCAGAAACCATGGTTATCAAGATATATTGGAGGAAATTAAATGGGAAAATGTAAAAAATGTGGAACAGTTGTTTCATCGCCTAAGAAGAAGTGGACAATGGCTGGACGCCCATCCAAAGCTGGAAAAAGAACTCAGCTAGAAATCGGCCTTTTCGACTGTCCAAAGTGCAAGAAGCCCTTCCGAGAAGTACTAAGCAAGAAGACGATTTAGGCACACCGAATACGGCCCAAAAAGACAAAAGAAGTCGCAAGAAAAGCCGATGTGAGTGGAAAAGGCATAAGGCATCAAGTTTACACCCCCTCATTCCCCCATTTTTCAATCTCTTCTAATCTTTTCAAAAGCTCTTGTTCATCTATTTCCAAAACACTTTTTTCAATTTATAGAATAAAGCGCGCATGCGTGTTCCTAAATCAGTTTGCGAAATGTCTTATGCTTCTGGCTTTGCTTGGTTTGTGAGTGTTGATGGCGGCTTGGGCTGTGAATAGCATGATGAGCAGGCAGAGCTGAGCGTGGAAAGTGATTTTGGCCAGTCCTCTGAGGTTGTGCTGGGTTAAGCCTGCGAGGTTCTTAAGTCTGCTGAAGACTCGCTCGACCGCGACGCGCTTCCTGTAGGCTCGTCTGAGTTCTTGAGGGCCGTGGCTCTTGAATTTCCTGTCGATTCTGAGGATGCATTTGACGCCTTTCTGCTGGTTTCTCGGGTACGGAATGACAGGCACCGTTCCTTGCTTGAGGGCTACGTCTCGCAGGTTCTGGGAACTGTACTGTGGATCTGCCACTAGCCTCTTAGGCTTCAAGTGGACTGAAGCCTTCTCAAATAGGTCGAGAGAGTGTTTCTTCTCGTTCTGGTTTGCGGAAGCAAGAGTACAAGTTAACGGAAGCATGGTTTGAGAATCGATGGACAAATGAAGCTTGTAGCCCAACCCGAATGTTCTGCCCGTTCTTCCAACTCTGGCTTCCATGTCAGAATAGCCTTTCTGGTTGTCCAGTGGATCTCGTGTGCTCCAAGCCTTTATGAACGAAGCGTCAAACACAGTATCAACGTCTTTTGCGTCGTTCTGTTTCAAGAGTTTGACAACTTTCTCCTCGATTATTCTGGTTAGGTTGTCTTCTCCGACTTTTCGGATGAATCTGCTGAGAACGCTTCTAGGGTATCCTGCCTCGCCTGTCTTGATCAGGCACAGTTTCCTGAGTCGCAGGTCTGTGTCGAGAAGTCTTGCCATTTCTCTAAGACTGCGAACACCCTTCATCCTCATAACGATGAAAGTTCTGAAAAGTCCTAATGGGCTTCTGGGAGGCCTACCGGCTCCATCCGTGTGAAAGCACCCTCGCAATCTAGTCTCAGCAAAACTTAAGTCTACATTTCTGAAGAGGGTTTCTAGGGTCTCGTGTTCATCTTGTCTCGCTAGGATTCACCTCCTAAGCTTGGACGTGACTCAAGAATACGAGACCCCAATCCAAAAATAAACATTAGCTAATTTAGGGACAAGCCAGCGCGCTCTAGCAAGGACAATGAAATAAAAAAAGGGGTGATTGCTTTCTTGTTTTCTATAGGCATTGTCCGAAGTGTGAGGCGATTATGAAGATGTCGTCTATTCCAATGTATTCGTCCTGGTTCATGTCAGCGTCTACGTTCCACCTTGGGTGTCCTGGTTCTGCCCCGAAGGATTGGCCTGCTTCAAAAATGTCGTCTATGCCGACGTAGCCGTCGCCGTTCAAGTCGCCCATGATCCTGACCTTTACGTACACATTGTCCAGAGTGTTGTCCGCTGGGGTGTAGTCTGCGGGCATTATTGTTGCAACCGCGGTTATGGTGTAGTTGTGGCAGTATTCCACGTTTGTCGTGTCCCACGTGAAAACGAGTGTTTTACTTTGGCTAGGGAGCAGGTTTATGTTTTGTGTGCCTATTATCTCGTTGGCTGTTATGTTGTAGTAGAGGGTGACCGCCACATTTTCGGGGAAGTCTCCCTTGTTTAGGACTGTGACGTTGACGCCGAAGCCACAAGACTTTCCTTGGTAGACCCATGTGCGGTTGGCGAAAACGTTTGTCACTGCAACGTCGTGTACCTGAGTCATGTAGTTGCCAGTTACGCTTCCTGAACTGGTGACGGTGATTGTGTCCGACTGCAGCGTGGATAGGCCGCTTGTGGAACTCCAAACGTACTGCTTCGCACCTGGGGGCACAACTAATGGCGACTGGAATGCAAAACTATAGTGTGAGCCGCTGTCGTACCAGAATGAGACAGGAAGGGCGCTAACGCCATAGTTCGCTGAATCTATGACAACCACTGTGCCTGTGAAGTCGGAGTCAACACCGGTCTGATTAAAGGTAACGAGATACTGTAGCACGTAGTGGGCGGTTGCTATGTGCGGTGCGTTCATGTGTATGTCAATCGGGTTGACGCCCATACCCTGAGACACCGTGTCAACATCCCAGTAGCTAAAGTTGTAGCGAACACCCAGTGAAACCGGAACGTATTGGAACGCTGTCAAGCTTACCCAAGTGCAGTTGTCGTACCAATCTGCGCCAGGTATAGGCGGAAGGGTTGACGGGTCAGTTATCACGTCCAGATAGTATTGAATCATCCAGTCAGCCACCGCAGTTTTCGGCCCGTCCATGTAGATTGGATCGCTCGTCAGACCGGTTCCAGACGCGTCACCACTCCAACCCGCGAAAACAGCCCTCACCCAGCCTGGAACAATATCAACGACGCCAGTGGCTAGTGTTGCGAAAGCAGTCGAGTTTTCATCGAACCAACCTGCGCCACTAGGAGTATCGTATGGTGAAATCACGTCTAGATAGTATTGTTTGACGTAGTGGGCGGTCGCCGTGTGAGGCGCATCCATGTGCACATCTATCGGGTTGCCTGGAACCCCCACCGTGTCAACATCCCAGTGGTCAAACCTGTACTGAACGCCCAGTGAAAATGGAACTGGATCTGGAGCCGTCAAACTAACCATGGTACACCCGTCGAACCACCCGCTCTGAGCAGAAACGCCGCTGAGACCACCAATGTCATCCGCCACCGTCAAGTAGTACTGCACTGTCGGTGGGACAACCTGTATAGTTACGTTTGCACTCGAATCACCAGATTCTGCGCCCGGGGGCCGTTGATGATACAGCTTGACCGCGATTGTGTAGCTCCCTGCCGCATAGTTATGGTCTGGACTAGAGCTCCAAGTCCCTGAAAAACTGGTTCCAGACTGAACAAAGTTAACAGTCGAATCCGGATCAACCGTACCATCTCCCCAGTCCACTTGAACCTGATATGCCGAAAGCTGACCTGGAAAATTCGGGCCGGCAGATGCGCTCCCAGCTAGATGAATGGGGTTTGTAAGAGTCGGGAATGGGGGGGAATACCCGTTTACCGTGTCTATGGTTATTGTGAAAGTGCATTTAGCCTCAGTGAATGTTGTTGTCGCTGTGTTGGTTCCGTCTGTCGCAGTTAGCGTATACGTCCCCTCGATGCCGTTTAGCTGATACGTGCAGGTGAAGCTGCCAGCATTATCAGTCACTGCATAAACGTTGTCGCTCGACCCATCAGGCTTATCTACCGTGATGGTAACAGTCGCCAAGTCCTCGAATCCGCTACCGAATATAGTCACAGTGTCGTGTGTGCCATAGTCTCCCTTGTCTGTCCAGATAGTCGCCCCTGTCGCATGTGTCAACCGTGCAAAAGAAACTGTGGAAAGCAGAAGCAAAGATATAACTAGCATACTTAATATTTTTTTCATGTTTTCCTTCTCCTTTAGACAAATACATTTTATTCCGTTGTACTTCTTAAGGTTTGTGAAAGAATCTTCTATTGCATTAGAATATGAGCTAACGAGACAAATGTGCGCGCTACTTGTATCTAACGCAACATTTTCGACTCTGAATGGCTGCCTCAGCGCGTTATCATCCGTCAAGAATCACGGAAAGCCTCTGCGATTCTGTATCATCTGATTACCCTATTCACGTCAGAACGATAGAAAAAGGGGGGGTGCGGGTGATGTCACTACTGGGGTGGGGAGCAAATCCCAGCGACTCGCGCGCGGGTGACGTCTCCACTGTGGTTGGGTTCAACTCCCATCCCCGGCTTTTTGGCACAGAAGAAGCCCATACCAATAGATAAAGGCAGCCATTTCAACAAGCTTGCTTGCTTACTTCGGGAGACATCTCCATTTGTCGTTGGTTCAAACCCGACCCTCGACGTGACGCATGCGGACTAGTGAGTACAAGATTGTCCATTGCCCGGGCGCCTTGACAGTTTTAAACGACAGTATAAACCTAACCCCCCGCACTTTCTAACGAACGTGCGCATGTCGAACTTTGGCAGACTTGGGTTATGCCTACACACACTTTTTCTGATTCTGATAGCCTTTGGGAAAAGAATGCAACATTCCTGAAATGATGATAAGCTGTCAAATTGTTTTGCGCATGCCACGACGGCGCATAGAACTTTTCACTCATCATTAGCTGTATGATTTCTTCTTCAGGAATGCCTATTTCATGTAGCTGACCAACGCGTAGAAGCGCCTTCTCATATTCGTTCAGACTTCTCCGTGATCGGCATAACACTTCATAACCATCAGAATTATGGTTCAGCACATGTTCAACACAATCGCCCACGAAGAGAAAACCACGAACGCCACGAAGAGGTTCCACGATCATCCACGAACGAAAAGTCTATCGTAAGGGAATCGTGTTTCTTCGTGGAAGGCCACGATCAAACCCTTCGTGAAGGCTGTTTCGGCGAAAAAGTCTAGATTAGCAAGAAAAAAAGGAAGCAGCCGCGCTAGTTTCTAGCCTGGTCAGTCAGAGGTAGGAGCCTAAAACACGCTGAGAACCGTTCACGATAGCCCCGTGGTTCCAAGCGTCCTTAGCCTTGTTGGGCATGAAGAAGAGCAACGACTCGTTCTTGTAGTATGGACAGCTTAGTTCCGGCCATTTCTTGGCTTCTGCAATCACGTAATCCCCACGGAGTCTAATAGAATACAATGAATGCTCTAGCCCTTCGCAAATTTTGTAAGACGGAGAAACAGCCCTCTTTTGTGGAAATAAGCCTTAGAAACAGAGAATAGCCATCTATTGTTTTCTATGCCGAACATCACGCATAACCGTTACATGCAGAAAGAACATTCCGTTTATCCGAGAGCGTGTTAAAGTCCATTAGCGCGCGCAGATTCTACATCATTCACTACGACAACGAAGACGTGGGCATGGATATTCGAGGCTTCCCGGAAAAAGACAGGTCAATAGACCTCAAAACAGGAATAGAAATCGCACCAAACCTAAAAATCAGATTCGCAAGCAAAGAAGACGCTGACCTACTCGCGCCATTCAACCCTCCAAAGGACAGCATAGTCCACTGCACCCTCAACCAATACGTGCTAGAATGCACAATCGAAGTCGAAGACAGCTCCGAAACTTCAGCAAAAACCCAGCACCACATCACACGCACCATAGACAGCGCAGTTCAAGCCCTAAGGCTATTCAAAGCAGGATATATTGACGCAAACACGATTCTCTGGGCAAACGAAAGAAACGCAGACGTACAGACCTCTCTTTCCGCTAAGACGCACAGTTCCGACTCCATGAGCGAGTACTGCCTGGCCACACGTGAGATAACGGAATTCCGCGAGCTTGTAGCTAGAACTCTAGAAATAGACCTTGAAAAGAGAAAATCACTGCGCATCGCACTAGACAGATTCAACAGAGCCCGTCCAATGCGCTGAGCGCGAGTTCACATTGACAGGAAAAGACTCAAAGGTACATTGTGTTTATCTCGGGCTGTGTAACATTGTGTCACAAATCTTATATGCAGTGCACCCAGAGCAATATTCGGAAGGGGTATCTTGCAGATGTCAGCAATGATGTGCGGCAAACGGTTACACGGATATTCATCTGTCGCTCCTCTTCCAAACGAGATTAAGTGAAGAAGAGAGGAAGGAAAAATGCAGAATAAAATAGTCAGGGAAAACGCGCTCGTTCTGATTCTTGTTCTCAGCATTCTCGTTTCTAGCGTTAGTCCTGCTTTGGCTGTGGTTCAGAGAGTTGGTCAACCGCGGATTGACGATGCCTTCATGAAGGTCATCCAGAATCCTGATGCGGCTACCCTCGCTTTCCAGACTTGTGAGGTTGAGTTTCTGCCTGACATGATCAGGTGGGCGAACGTCAGGAAACTGACGAACGAAGGCAACCTCATGCTCGCGTCCCTAGGATACCACTACTGCTACATTGCCTTCAACTGCCGTGATTATGTGCCAGACGATGCGGGACAGCCTGATGCTGGTCGCCCGCTTGCACCATTGAACTGGACTGACTTCAGACAGGCATTGGTGTGGTCTGGTTTGAGCCATGACGAGAAGACTTCTGCAATCGTGCAGATCTACGGTGGCCCAATTGTTACGGCTACTGACTCGCCTGTGCCGCCATCGTTGGGTATTTGGCACTGGGAGCCACCTTATTATCCGGGCTGCAACTACACATATGCTTGGGAACTGCTTGAAGCTTCAGGCTTCTACATCTTTGAAGGTCTGCTGTATCAGCCGAACGGCGTCGTTGTAAGAGACGAAATTGAAGTGTTGTCTCCTGCCGGTACTCCGACTTCGAACGCTTTCACACAGAAGTGGGTTGACAAGTGGAATGACTTCTTCGGCAACTATTTGGCTGTGACGAACTGTGTGTTCGTGCACAACATGGTTGACTTTGGTGGTGAACTGGTTCCGAGGGCCTTCACCTACAGAAACTTTGATGCCTACTTCTTGTGCTGGAGTTTGGGACGATTCCCAGACTACCTGTACGACTTCTTCCACAGCAGCCAAGACTTCCCAGACAGCAACAACGCCCCAGGACTGCGAGACCCAGTGCTTGACCACCTTCTTGAGGTAATCAAGTGGGGTACAGTCTATGAGGAGAAGATTGAAGCAGCCTACGAGGCTCAGAGATTGCTGGTCTTCGAGGACTGCCCGACAGTCGAGCTGTACTCTAGGACGTACTTCAACGCCTTCAAGAACTACTACAACTACACAGGTGGTGCAAGTACTAAGGCATTGGTGAACGCGGTCAACCAGTACGGCGCAGGTGCCAACAACGATTTGACATGGGGTCTTATGCACTGGAGCAATGCTCCGACCGGCGGCACTGTAAAGTACGTGTTGGGCTCGGCCTTGGTGCACCTGCATCCAGGATGGGCCAATGCAGGAGGAACTCGCCTTTGTTGTGGTCCAGGGTGGATAGCATTAGCATTCTTATTGCTAAAACTTCTGTTAACACCTACTCCCGCGTATAAAGCGCTTGCTATTTCCGAAATGCCAATGGCAGCATGTGACTGGAGTGTTGAGCCGTTCGTTTGGGAACCCCTCAACGTTTACGAGGGACAGAAGGTCAGGTTCCAGCTGCGCGAAGGCTTGCTGTGGCATGACTTGGAGCCAGTGACGGTTGAAGACATTCAGTTCTGTCTGTCGTTCCTGCCGAACTTCCCACAGTATCAGCCAATTTGGGACTATTTGCTGTGGAGCCAGATCGTTGATCCATGCACCATCGACATATACTTGAACACCACGTCTCAGTGGATACTGTATGACTTGGCGGAAGTAGCATTGCTGTTCCCTGAGCACATGTACGGCCCAGACGATGGAACCCTACACAATGGCATCGGTGGATGGCTAGCAGATAACGGCTACAACCCGGTGAATGCGGCCGTCGACACGATCACCTATGAAGTCGGCGAGGCCAAGAAGGCTTTGATCGGCTGCGGTCCGTTCGTGTTCGACTACTATGACCCAGGAACAACCATCGCCCACGTCATAAAGTTCCAGCACTACTGGATTGACAGCCCAGTCAAGGTAAGCATAGTTCAGCCACAAAGAGTAGATCCTTGCGAATCTTTCGAATACTACGTCGAGGTCGCCAACTATGGTACTAAGGACACGTTGACTGGTGAACTGGTGCCGTTCGTCGTTGACCACATCGACCTCACGGAGGACGGCATCGTGGTCGACACCCTACCAGGATTCACGTTGGATCCATTCGCATGGGTGAAGCTTGGCCCGTTCACGGCTCACTTCGACAAGGGACCACACTACCTTGACGCGCACGTCTACGAATCCGGTGTGCCTGAACCCATCGACAGCTACAACTGTCCAATTTGGGCGACGCTGAAAATGGACGTTACGCTGGACTTCTACGTTGGCATTGACGACATCTTCGCTGCGGCAAGCGCATTCGGCTCACAGCCACCACCGTTCCCAGGCTACGAACGCTGGGACGAACGCTGCGACATTAACGGCGACTTCTACGTAGGAATCGACGACATCTTCAGCATCGCAGTCCACTTTGGCTGGGACTCATAAAAGAGCAAAACAATCCCCCATTTTTCTATCTTCAGGTCTCACCTGAAAGAGAGATGCTTCAGAGCGTACGCACGTCAACATACACGTTGGTGATGAATCTCTGCAGTCTATGCCTTCCGATGCCCAAGGCCGACTTGAGCAGCCCAAGAGCTCCCTCCCACTCACCAAATGATGTAGGTCCCTTCATTTCAATATCGTTCAGAAAGTAAACGTATATCAGATACGCAGGCAGGTTATTCTTCCTCAACAAATAAAGATGAGCCAACCGATTCGTGTACTGATAAAAACATTGGGACCAATCGATCTTTGCGCTGGCGCCAAGGTAGTCTCTGGTTTCTTCAAGACTCTTCTTTATCTCTTCTATCGCTCCCTCGTCCTTAGCTTGCAATGAAGAAAGCAATTCCGGAATGTGCGATTTCGCCTCAACCAAAAGCAATTTTCCAGAAGAGCTTTTTCCCAACGCATCCCATTGAGGCCCTCCCTTTGGCCAAAACTGAGCCAAGGGCACCTTGCATAACTTGACATCAAGCAGGGTTAGGAACGCTTGGTCACGGTACTCCGCGTAATCATCATTTTTCAAGGGTGAAAGCCACATAATATGCTCTTCCTCCGAGAAGTTTAGCGAGCTCCAGATCCGAGAGTTCAGAATCTCAGGCTTATCATTCACCAGTTTCTGAAGCCATTTCTGGCTTCCTTTCTTTGCTTCGTGCTGAGAAAATCTCGCCATCTCTATTCCTCGTTCCTAATGAAATCGGAACTTCTATATTAGACGTTGGCACTCGCTATTTTTTCACGCAGTTTCGATCTTGAACCGGAAGACTTGTCCTAAGAAACGCAGCGAACTCGAGGCTCATGTTTGCCGTACCCGTGCGACCATGAACCCGAAAGTGTTATCTTCAAAAGGAATCGAAATGCTATAAGGGGTATGGTCACTATGGATGTCTTAGACTTCTGGCAAATACTAACAAACCCTCAGATATGGCCGCTTTTCCTGACATTCTTGGGCGGATATGTGATGATGAATGTCTTCTTAGGCCACAGTAAATTGAAGAAGGATTTTTCGGAACTTGAGAGAATATTGATAGCTTTCGGGATAGGTTTCCTATTTGTATATTTTTTGTTTCTTCCCCCAGTCGCCATGTTGAATTTCTGGTTCCCGTTCCTAGGAGAAAATGCGTACGTAATCTCGGCAATTCTTTTTTGTGCCGTCGCGAGTAGTGCTTTGTTCTATGCAATATACGAGGAGCGCAGAGAGAAGTTCATTGAAGCAGCAAAGAAGATTCTACTGGGCTCGATAGTGCCTTTCTCGTTTCTAATAGTACTTATCCTGACAGTAGGATTCGCAGCGCTGTCTTGGTATCCAAGCTACATTGTCACCTTGATATCTTACAGTTGGAACTCCTTTATGCTGTTGTCATTAGCCTCTTTCCTCATGTTCACATGCGGGACTTTTTTCCTTTGGATTTACGTTTTGAAACTGCGACTTAGAGAGTCCTTCAAGGATCAGACACGTCGAATCCTCAAAAGGCGTGCTACCATTGGCGCCAGTATCGTGTTGATAGCAGTCTTGGTCATGGGCTCTTTGATAGTTCCCTTGGACAAGACCTTTGTGCTGTTCACACCTCACATGCAGAAAGGGCCAGAATCGCTTTCCGATGAAATGGCAATGGGAAAGGGGTATGAAAAGGTCGTTTTCATAAGCGTGAGAAGAGGGCCAAGAGATAACATTTCATCCACCTACGAATACTACGCTCTAATGAGCACGTCCTACGAGATAACAGTTCCCAGGTTTAGGCTTCTCTCATCATTGCACATTAGTAACCCGAGCAACGCAAGCTTCTTGATGGGAGAGTATTACCCGTCTCTTCCAAACGCATGGGAGGGCTGGAGGAAAATCTGGGTAGCCATTCCTAACAACGTTACGTACAAGCCGAATTTCAGGGAACCGCCATTTGCCAGTGAAGTTTCAGGATTAACAATCTCTTTTGGAAATATCAGTGGCGGATCTCGGTTCTTTGCTAATCTAACCTATTGGCAAGAGATCAGCTTCATCAAAAATGTGGAAATAGAGTACCATAATCTGACTTTTGCAGATCTTGGAAATGGCACGTGGATGGAGACGCATACAATCGAAATTAGAAACAACTCCAATGATACTCTCGACATTCCAGCATTGGAATATGACTACTTCAACTTTGATTGTGTGATTAGGAACAGCACCAGCGTCTACTTTAACGGAAACGTGCGGCCTTATGCCGAACTTGTCGGGCCAACCAGGCTTGCGCTTCCTGTTTGGGCTCCCGCTCAAATGGCGTCTAATCTGACGATCACTTTTCTGACCACTGAAAACCCAGAATAGACTCAAGTCTTTGCTTGTTTTCGCCCTTTCTTCATTGGTCTTCATCCAAAGCAAAACGAAGTCCTGCAGAAATGGGAGCGTTCCCGTGGTGATCAGACAGTGTCCGATGTAGTGGGTTCACTGTACCCTTGCCCAACCTCTTATCGGGATGGGTATCTTGAAGGGTTGTCCGGTTTCCGGTTCAGGGTGGGAAGGCTCGCGTAAACCGATCACCCTACCGATCATCTCATAATTATCTGTGAAGTGTTATGTTTGAGGTGCCTATCCATAAACTGATGAAATGGAATTAAACAAATACTGAGCAAGAACAATAGACAAAACAAAAAAAGGCAAAATGATGGCGATTGCTATTATTCCACGTTTTATCGAACTGTACTTCTTGCCCTCTGGGGCTACTCTTCGAACAAAAGCATATGTTTTCAGTTTTCGGCTTAGTAAAGCGAATGCCCCAGAGAAAATGGCAAGAATGATTGTTCCCACAACTTGTGGAAGTACAAATGTTCGGATTATCATTGGATATGAAACAAGAAGATAGCCGCCAAGCGCAAAAACAAAAATCAATCCGAACCATTCAAAAATCGCCATTGTTAGGGATGCTTCTTCACTCTTGGGAAATGAACGCCAAAGTTCCCACGCAAGCAAAATCATCATTCCGAAAGCTAAGAAAGATAATAAGGAAACGATGAAATTGAACGTTGAATCAGCCTCTGGATTTCCGAGTCTCGTAAAAAGTGCCGCTAATCCACCCATAACGCCAATAACAGTAATCAAACGATGATTTTCTTCGGCAAATTCTTTCAGGGAAACCGTTTTCTTTTTGTTAGTTTCTGGACTAATCGTCGTTTCTTCTGCCACATTGCTCATGGTTTCAAGTATTCACGTCACGCGTTTATAACATTTGGGAAACCAACAGAGAAGACTACCCTTAACCCCAATCCTTACATTTTGGGGAGGCTGGTCACAACAGTCATGTATCGTTTTTTCGAAGTCCAAAAGTTTTAATTTCTAAAAGTGGTGAACTTCTCTCTTTGTCTGCCTCAGCGCGCGCCTGACACTGACTATTTGCTATCCAAATTCTTAAGTCAATTGACAACTTATTAGCTCGTGGATTTGTTATGAGCGGTGGCAATGCTCTTTGTCCGGTATGCAAGAAAACGAGAAATGAAGAAGTGACCATGATAGAGAAACATGACATGTTGTCATGCCCTAAGTGTAAGGCTTCCTTTTGGATCCCATTGGAAAGATACATTGAGGAGTGGACAAAGAACGCTAATGACTTGTTTCCATTGTTGAGGCCAGAACTTCACATGGAGGACCTTCCGATTCCACAGCTATTCTTCCTCTATGAAGATTGCTATTATACGTTGCTGATTGGGAGATTTAACGCGTCGATAGTTATGATGGGAACTCTGCTTGAGGCTATTATGAAAGAAAGGATTAGTCTGAAACTTGGCAAGGATTTCTCGAAAGCTTACGGAGCCTGTCTAAGGCTAATAGAACAAAAAAGTCTTATGGACAGTAAGGACATTGTCTTCCTTAGGCATTTCAAGAATGAAGTAAGGAATCCCTATACTCATGTTGATGAGTCGCAACTACTGCAAGGAGCTTTTGTGCGAGTTTGGGAAATTCCAGTCGGAAAGGTCTTGTCACCGACTGAGTTTCTAAAGAATCTGAAGGAAGTGACAAGTGGAAAGAGAAGCCCACAACTCATGTCTGCTACTAATCCAATAGTGCGGTCAATAGTGAAGAGAGAATATGACCGTAAGGTCGCCATTGATCTTTTCAATCAAGTCTATGATTTTCTGATCGCTGCCCGAGCAAAGTACCTCAAACAAGAGGACTATGATGAGTATAACAGAAAACTCCGAGAAAACTCGGCAGAAGATGTATAGTCACCACGGGAATGGCGCTCTTGCTTGCTGAGCCCTAATTCTTCAACGGTTTTCTCTATTTCCTTTGATGTTGCCCCAGCAGGTAGTACCTGCCATCGTCTGTCTTTTTTACTTTTGGTATCTGTAACCACTTCTCAGGTACGCCAAGTTCTTCCGGTTTTTTAGCAGTCTCTTCGGAAAAAGCGCTTGCTTCTTTGAGTTTCCGTCTAGCAATTGTCGCTATTGCTCCAGGTATGAGTTGTGCCATTCATCTCACTCTCACGTGAACCAAGGAACGTAAATAGTTATCTCTAATTCGCCCAATGGCACATTACGTGCAACTTGTTCTGGAGAACCAGAATAGTACGTATCAATTCGAAGAGCCGCTATTTGACCCTTTAAGACTATTTTTGCTGTTCCGGTTCGTTTCGCTGAAATTGGGTTGAGTCGGAAGAAAACTATGTCATTAACGGAAGACATTGGGCTCAACCTGCTATGACTTGCGCTATATCCGTGAGAATCTCAGATTTTTCATCCGTAACATGGGATTTGAACCTGTGCTCAGCGAGTTCGGCTCTTTTCTGAGCAGAATCTTAAATATGCGTTCAGGGCTCTATGGTTGCTGAACGGAATTGAAGAAAAATGGCCGTTCTACTTATTAGAACGTGTGTTCGAAAAACAGAAGATAAGAAGACTCGAACCGCACGCGGTTGTCAAGCTGGACTGCCAGTCTCGCGTTTCTAAGCAAAAAGGGGTTCATGGGTTTTCTTCTTGGCCGAAGTGTGAGGCAGCTATGAAGATATCGTCTATGCCGACGTAGTCGTCACCGTTGATGTCGAGGTTGGGATTCCATTCTGGGCTTAACGGGTCGTCGCTGAAGTGAGAGGCTATGGAGAATATGTCGTCTATTCCCACGTATCCATCACATGGGTCAACATCCCCAGGAATGGCTACTCTGATCACTGCCGCAGTGTAGTTGTTGTTGGCAGTCAGTGTTTCGCCTAGAACGGGAGCAACATAGGCGCTTACCGTGTAGTTGCCCATAGCAAAACCAGTTGTGTTCCAAGTGAAGGTCAGAATTGTCCAGGTTCCGTTTGGCACGCTGGCAACTGTTACTGTGTCGATGACAGTAGCGTTGGCATAAAGCGTAACGATGAAATCCTCGGGAAAATCGCCTAGGTTCTCAACTGCTACGTCAATTGGTATTCCGTAGGCTTGACCTGCGACCGTTTTCGCATTAATGACGGCCAAGGCAGTTAAGTCATGACCTGTGACTCCTATGGTTCTGACAGCTGCATTGTTAGTATAGTTCATTTCCGAGAATGCGTTGTAAGGGCTTACGAGAACGCTAATTTCATGTTCCCCAAGCGTAGTATTCCATTGTATACTAGCGGTCTCAGCTTCGCCTAGGATAACGGTGATATTGCATTCTCCTATGAGGGTTCCGTTTGCTTGACTGCCATCGTAGAATTGGATTGATGCATTGTATGCAGCTGCTTCGCCGATGTTATGAATGACGGCGCTTATGGTTATTATTTGGCCTTCTATAGGTGCTTCATCTGAAAAGCTGATGTCAGAGTTGGCTAGTGACAGGTCAGGATACTGCTCTACTCGTGCTATGGCGAATTCTTGTCTGGCAAACTGCTCACCATTGAGTGATCCGTTGGCAGTTGCCGTTATCCGATATGTTCCCCACGTACTTGTGTTAGTGAACAAGTTACCATACAAGCCATCATTGGCTTGGTAGTCCTCGTGCAGTCCATCATCATAAAGCGCGATGCTTTCGGTCAGATTGTCTGGTCTTTGTATCGCTACATTTAATGATGCTCCTGTTACCGGTTGATTGCAGAAGGTGAGGTTTGCTTTTATGCTGAACGCCTCATTTGGCTCGAAAAGGTTCTTTGATAGTTCTAGAGACAGGATGGTGCTCGTATCTAGGTAGGTTGAGATAGCGTATTTCTCTCCTTGCGCAGAAACGTTAGCTCCGAATACGCTTACATTCCAGATGCCCGCCACTGGATCCTTGATCGCGTAACCTTGGATAGTGAGTTGGGAATCATCATAGTAAGTAACGCTTGGATTCACGTATGAGGGGTCTATTAATGTCCCGTTGGGAGAAATCAGGGTCAAGTTCAACGTACCTTCTGACCATATTAGTACGAAATCCGCCAAGCTAGCATTGTCTATGGGAATCCTGTAGGTAACCATCTCTCCTTGGGAAATTGTGTTTGAGATCGAGGTTGAGGATTGAATTTTGAGCTCGCCGTTTCCTTCCTCCTCCGATATTGGGCCAGGATCATCATCCAGGATGAACTTGACCTTGTCAATAACCTCTTGTCTATTCGGTAATGATGCGTGCCAATTGGCCCAGTTCGGCAAATCTATGGTCTCCACGCCGTCTAGGGTCAATATCCCACGTATTTTTTGTATCCTTCCGAGCCAACCAATTATGTTTGCGTAATGCACATTCTGAAGAATTCTTGAGCTGACCGAGGGCATGCCAGCCAATATGTCCACATATGATTGGTATTCACTGATTGCTATGATCCTTGCAAGGTTTGAGCTGACATATCCCGCGAACTTCAGCAGTTTCAATGTGGCCTTCGTTTCGTCACTGATGAAAGGTATTCTGTCAACTGCTGAAGAAACGCGGTTCATCCAAACTTCGACTTGGGGATCAGTACCTACCAGGATAGACGTTGCAAATGCTTGAGCAATCAGTCCAGATACGCCTGGGAATATGCATCCTCTATTGGGTGTTTCGAGCATTATGAGCTTTCTCACGTGTCCTTCTCCTCCACCTGATTCTATGTACCTTCTTGCAACTAATCCACCCATGCTATGGGCAACAATGTCAACTTGATCAACGCCCTCGTCGCGCCTCATCTGATCAATCTCCTGCTTCAGAGATTCTGCGTACCTCTGAATAGGTTCAGACGTTACTGAGCCCCAAGCATAATGACTGACAAATACTGCAAACCCACTGCCCGTAAGGCTATTCTTCATTATATTCCAGATTTCTTCTTCATCATAGTTGTCAAGGGATTGGAATCCGTGCACGAGTATTACAGGTGGCTTTTTGACGTTGACTGTTCTATATGTGGTGTCTGTTTGTCCATTGGAATTTGTGACTGTGAGGTTCACAACATATGTTCCCGCTGCACGGAAGACATGGGGTATCTTTGGGAAGATCGTCGATTCGGGTCCCCATGGGCCCTCAAAGTCCCACGTGTAAAGGGAGGCTCCTTTGGATTGTGAAGCATCGAACCACACCTCTTCCCCGATCACCGGGTTGAGAGTCCCAAGGCAACAGACGAAGGAAGCAATAGGACGCTGTGAAGAAGTGACGAAAAAGGCTCGTAACGTGTGGGCAGAGTTCATTGTGACTGAATAAGGATTAGCTGATCCAGCATTGACGCTGTCTAGCTCCCAGTGATCAAATCCACATTCGCCTTGCTGCAAAGCCGTGACACCGACTACTTCGCCCTCCGCATGTTTATATGATCCCGGAGGCGGACGTGTTGTTCCGCCAACTGCAGCCTCGATCGTCAAGCCATAGGTTGAGGCCGCCAGCGTCTGGAAGTAATAAGGCGAACAGAACTCTCCCCAGCCCGCTTCGTTGTGAGAGTTCATGTTCCAACGATAATGTCCCTCCCAATGTAATACCCCAGGAAGAAGCGTGTAAGAAGTCCCGGTAATGGTTCTCCCTCTCACTTGACTATCAAAGATCAGAACGTTCGAATCCATGTCCCTAATGTAAAGCCCGTATTCATCTGCACCTGGGACGCTGTTCCAACTGAAAGTGGGCGTAAGGGTGTAGATTTCTTCTCCTGGAGAAGAACCTGAACCAGGAGTGACAAGATTCGGAGGCGGAGGAACTATCACTACGCGCAGGTCCGTTCGGCTGCTCCACCGGTCAAAACCACTGTTACCCGGGAACGTTGCGTTCACGACATAGGATCCCGGAGCGAGATTGGCTGAACTTGACCAATAATATGAAAAGCTTCCGTCAGAAGCTGTGGAAACCGACGTGAAGTAGATCCATGAAGTCTCAGTGGAAGACCGGTAATAGAGATCCAGTGTTTGGTAAGGTATCTCAACATTGCTCGTTGCGTTGTGAAGCTGCCCACTGATGAAGGTCGTTTCTCCGTACACGATCATTGAAGGACTGCAACGAAGCGAAATATCTGCAGACCTAGGCGTCAACTCACCGATTCTGATTGATACAGGAGCATTCCACGTCGTACGCAGTATTCCATAAGCATCTCCGATGATCAAGATTGCGAGCAGGATTGAAGCGGTTATTTTGAGATGTGTTTTCACGCTTCAGAGTCACCTCAGCCTTTTGATGGTGAACGCCAATTCAGAGATTGAATACTAGTCATCGGACCGCGACTATTGCTCTGCGCCCAGATAGAGAGTCCACGAATAGCTTCCAGGATCGACAGTTGGATTTACGTATACTCTATATCTAGTCTGAAGCACAACATCGGCACCAATGGTATGCGAATCCATCGGAATATACCCGATTCCAGAGTTATACTCCCAATAGTCACTGATCTGATCTGTTTCCGATGCTAGAGTCGAATTCCAATGGAGCGTGACGGGCCCAAGTCCTTCGTTTCTAACCCACATATACTTGTAGTAGTTGGTACCATCGGTTTCAATGTTTCCAAAGTCTATAGTAGTTGCCGGAGTCGTGCAGTTTTGTTCCAAGTACACTTTTAGGTCTATGCTTTCGACTACCAAAGACACAGGTGCATTCCATGTGACATTCCATGCAAGGACAACCGCTGAAAGTGCGAGCAGAGACGTTGCGAATGTCAGCCCTTTCCACTTCTTTGAACTCCCACTAAATGGATTCTGCAAAACATCTTCCTCCAGAGTCCACCTCTTTGGACCTCATATATATAATTTTGCAGAACTTGAACATAGAATAGTCTTCTATATGTAATGCAGAAGAGCTTGTGTGAGCAGTTGGCCTGCAGGACGAGACTGCACATCCCTGGGATCCGGCAGAATCTTAAATACGTCTCCAACCATCTATGGTTGCTGAACGGAATTGGAGCTACTAACGCGTGTTCTAGTTATTAGAACGTGTGTTCGAAAAAGTAGACTTAAAAGACACAGCTTGTACCAGTCTTCACGGAGGCTCATCTGTTGAGAAGGGTCATAGTTTACTCTGCGTTTGCCATGATGCTGGGGCTAGCTCTGGTGCTTATTCCAATGATAGCAGTT
>Ga0315289_10005162_pt1 | contig 19329 bp, 16 predicted proteins | sample YL17G11_40_MG_FD_203452 | JGI IMG/M metagenome (GOLD analysis project Ga0315289, IMG submission 203452) | Sediment microbial communities from Yellowstone Lake, YNP, Wyoming, USA - YL17G11_40 | ecosystem: Environmental > Aquatic > Freshwater > Lake > Sediment | place: USA: Wyoming | collected...
CCGTTTCTGCAACAGACGTCCAAGTTACGTTCGCCGACAACTTTAACACGGACAAGGGTTGGACTGTGCTAAACAGCTCTGGCCTCACCACTGGAGCTTGGCAACGCGGCATTCCGGCTGGAGGTGGCGATCGTTGTGATCCACCCACGGATTTCGATGGCTCACGTTATTGTTATGTCACAGATAATAGGGATGGTGATTATGATATAGATGGCGGAACCACCTGGTTGATCTCACCGATTATAGATTTGAGCCAAGTTAATGATGCTTTAGTCCATTATGCCGTGTGGTATGAAAATAACTGTGGAGCCGATCCCGATAACGATCTGTTTAAGGTGTATGTCTCCAATAACGGTGGCACTAACTGGACATTAGCTCAGACTATCGGGCCGGCGAGCTTAAGCGGATGGGAAGAGTATACATTTATGGTGAAAGACTTTGTCACCCCGACAAATCAAGTCAAAGTCCGCTTCGAAGCCTCGGATTTGAACTCTGGCTCGGTGGTGGAAGCAGGCGTGGATGCTTTCGATGTTAAAGTCTATGAGTGTGGCCCTCCTCTTGGAGATGTCAATGCTGACGGAGTAATAAGTATTGAGGACATTGTCTATCTTATCAATTACTTGTTTATAAATGGACCAGAGCCAGCATGCATGCCCATCACCTACTGCGGGGACGTTACTGCAGATGGTCTGGTGGATGTATCTGATGTGATTTATTTGTTAAATTATCTGTTTGTAAATGGACCACCGCCAAGCTACTAATTTTTGATTACAGGTTTTTCTACAGCCCACTAAAAGCTCCAGCTTTCCCAAAGCGGGAGCTTTTTATGGTGCATACTGCCAGAAGATGAATGTGACCGCTTTTTTGTAAATATTTATGTCCCAGTCACATAAATCGGGATACATCTGACAGCAGAGAAATTGTTTGATTTGAATGTCTTTTACGGAGGTAAAAATGCCAATCCAAGTAGGAGAAAAAGCCCCTGATTTCACCTTAAAGGGGCATGATGATAAGGACTACAAATTGAGCGACTACCGGGGGAAAACTGTATTGCTGGCTTTCTATCCGGCAGATTTCAGCCCGGTCTGCTCAAAGGAGCACCAATGCTTTATCAATGATTTAAAATTGTTCGAGGGTTTAGGGGTTCAGGTTTTCGGAATAAGCGTGGACAATATCTGGTCGCATAAAGCTTTTGCCGAGAAGCTCGGCTTGAAATACCCTTTGTTATCCGACTTTCATCCCAAAGGGAAAGTAGCAACCAGATATGGACTTTACATCAAAAACTTGGGCATCACTAACCGGGCTACGGTAATTGTGGGACAGGACGGAATAGTCAAATACATCAATATTTACGAAATCCTTCAACAGCGGGATAACCAGGAATTAATTCAGGTTCTGAAAAGCCTCAAATAGAAAATGCGCCTCATTGCCCTTCCCCCTCTCCACAACAAGTGGAGAGGGGGCCAGGGGGTGAGGTTGGTAATAGTTTTAAGAATCGCACATTGCCGGTGCGGGACCACGTATAAACAGATAGTTTATTAGATAAACTACATCCGAAATATCGATCCTTCTATCGCAATTAACATCTCCGCTGGGCAAAGCTACAGGAGGCGGACCACTTATAAAAAGATAGTTTATCAAATACACCACGTCCGCAACATCGACCGCTTCATCGTTGTTCGATCTCCCGCTACAAAACAAGTAAATGCCGACCAAAATCCCCCCATCAGAATATGTTTTCCTCCCTCCATATTGCCGACCACTGACTGCCCCACAGAAGACCATACAGAATATACATCCGAGCCAATTTCCTGAATGCCTCCATTACGAATGCCCTTGTCTATCTTATAAGCCTGTGCCCAGCAAGGTCGTGAAAGCGAAACCAGAAATAAAAGAAGTCCACTCTCAAGACACAGAATTTGTGCCAATCGCAAAAGCATTTTGTTTTTTGAAAGATTCATGATTATCATCTCCTCTCTCGTACCTGAAGAACTTGAAGGAGTTAATCCGTTCACGGTGAATCCTTCGGGGCAAGCCCTCAGGACAAGTCCGTTCAGGATGAATCCGTAAGGATTTTATTTTCATAAAAGGCTAACGCCTTAACTCCTCCCTTCGCCGACGAAAAGCGACCAGGAGTGTCTGCCTTATGGTTATCAGCTTTTTAACTTGACATCCCTCGCAACTACATATTGTTCTAACTGACTTTAGTCGGGTTTAGGTAACGCCACTAAAGTGGCTGAGAACTGGACCTTGATCTTATGTGGAATCAGAGTATGTTGACTTATTTGGTTGAAGACCATTAGGCAGACCATGCTTGGAACGACCCCCTCTCCCTTGCCCTCTCCCACGAGAGACTGTGTCATAATTGTGTTTTGAGGTTGTAGCCGTCCATATGGACGTAAGTCATTGGGATTCAACATCTCGATTTCGCCCCGCTAAGCGGGACGGCTACAAAAACCGAAATTCTGACACACCCTCCGAGAGGAGAGGGAACTCATTTTCCCTCCCTCGATAGTTCGACAAGCTCACTACAAGTGGGAGGGAATAAAAGGGAGGGTGATCAATTTTCATCAGCAACAAGATACTGCCTTCCTGTCTTTTTTGGTCAAGCTGAAGCTTGATACTCCAGAGATGGATTCTTAGAGTTGTAACCATAACATTAACATTTCCCCACTCTTTTATTTTTCATTTTTCATCCCATAATCAAACTTGACAACCTCGATATATCGTTTATATTTTGCACAAAAGCTTTCAAGTGATCTAAATGAAGGAGAAAGATAATGGAGAAAACGGATCGCCTTCTGGAAGTGGTGAAAAATGCCATAAGAGTGGAAAATGATGGTTATCAATTCTATCGCCTGGCGGAGGAGAAAACTAAAGATACTAAAGGGAAAGAGGTCTTCTCTTCTTTAGCTAAGGATGAAACCAATCATATGCAGATACTTAAGAGCCTGTATCAGAGCATCAAGGAGAAAGGGGAGTATAAATTTGACGAACACAAAGATATGAAACATATACTCGAAACCACCTCAGAAAGCCCCATCTTTTCTAAAGAATTTAAAAAGAGAATAGAACAAGCACAATTCGAGATGACCGCTTTGTCCATTGGAATCCTTTTGGAGAAAGACTCGATTGAGTTCTATAAAAAATCAGCGCAAGAAAGTGAAGGTAAAGATATAAAGATGCTTTTTAATTATTTAGCCGATTGGGAAGGGGAGCATCTTAGGGCTTTGGTCCAACAACAGAAATTTCTCCAGGAGGATTATTGGACCGAAGCCAGATTTTATCCATTTTAGCACTAACCATTCGTTCAAGCAAAATCCGTGAAGAGAAGTTTTGCCATAAGCCAGAACCATTTAAGCCGAAAAGGATAAGAATATGTTGGAGAAAACAGGTCAATTGTTGAAAGTGCTTAAAGAAGCAATCCGGGTGGAAAGTGATGGATATAATTTTTACATGGTGGCTGCGGAAAAGACTGAAGATCCTAAAGGGAAAAAGGTCTTGTCCTCTTTGGCTCAGGATGAGTTAGATCACGGGAGCATGCTAAAGGGATTGTATCAGGCAATAAAGGACAAAAGTAGTTATAAATTAGAGCCAAAGAGACTACGGAAGAACAAACCAAAGTCGCGGTCCAAAAGTCCGATCTTCTCCGTTAAGTTCAAAAGAAAGGTAAAAGAAGGTCATTTCGCCCTATGTGCCTTAAGGATCGCACAACTTTTGGAAAAAAATTCGATCGACTTTTACAGCAAGAATGCAAGGAAAAGTGAGCACCCAGAATTGAAATCACTTTTCAATTTCCTGGTGGAATGGGAAAAAGATCATCTGAAGGCTCTAGTGGAACAGGAGAATTTTCTGTTAGGCCGGATTTAGGTTTTTAAGTGTCGGCAGGACAATCCAAGTCGCTACAGTTATCCGACAGCGATATGGATTGATTTAATCAAAATCAGGCGGGAAAGGGTATTTGGTTTATCTATTCAAAATCAAACATCCCTGTTGGTTATATGACGAAGAAAAATAGTTTGGAGGAGTGATTTACATGCCAGCCAACCTTCCTCCACAATATTACGAAGCTGAGAAAAGATACAGAGAGGCGAAAGAGCCTCAAGATAAGCTCAAGATTTTGCACGAGATGTTTGCCCTCATGCCTAAACATAAGGGCACGGACAAACTTCAGGCGGATCTGAAATTCCGAATCTCCAAGCTGAAGAAAGAAATTCAACAGAAGAAGAAAGCTTCAAGAAGAGATCAATACTTCGTGGAGAAGGAAGGAGCCGCTTGCGTGGTCTTAATTGGCGCCCCTAACGTGGGAAAGTCTCAAATTCTCTCTTCGCTTACCAATGCCACACCGGAGGTTGCTCCTTACCCCTACACCACCTTAAAACCCCTTTGCGGCATGATGCCTTTTGAGAATATACAAATTCAACTGGTGGATACCCCCCCCATAAGCCCGGATTTCATGGAGCCTTGGTTGGCTGGGATCATCCGTCAGGCGGACTTGGTCCTTCTGGTTGTGGATTTGCTTTCCGAAAACATGCTGGAAGAGACTGAAGCTGTGTTTAAGAGATTGGAACAATCAAAGATTCAATTGGAACTAGAGGAGAGAGAGGTAAATCCATTGGATGGCATCGCCCATAAAAAGACCATGATCTTGGGCAACAAAAATGAGTCCAGGGATTCAGAGGAAAACCTCACCGTTTTAAAAGATTTATATGGGCAAAGATTTCCGATTTTTTCCATCTCCGTTAAGGAAAAGAAGAGTTTGGAGGAGCTGAAAAAAAAGATTTTCGAGAGTTTAGGCATTTTAAGGGTGTATACCAAGGTGCCGGGAAAAAAGGCAGATTTTGAGGATCCGGTGATTCTAAAAATTGGAAGCACCCCCTTGGATGCCGCCCGAGCTATTCATAAGGACTTCGCCTTCAACTTGAAATATGCTCGCATCTGGGGGACCGGAGTCTATGACGGACAGATGGTGCAAAAGGATTTTGTCCTGAAAGATGGGCATGTGGTGGAGTTTCACATTTGATTAAGGAATACTCTCTTTGGCAGGTTCGAAAGTTGGCAGATAGGAGGTTTTAACTTTTGATTCTTCTTCCCCGCATTTGGTGCGGCTGGAATCTGGGATAAGAATTTTAATCTTAGGCACTTGAGACGCTTGACAATCTTGAAAGACCTTACCCCCTTCGATTCCCCCTCTCCACAATTGGAGAGGGGGTCACCCTGAAGGGGACTAAGGGGGAGAGGTAAAAAAACAATGGCTTTACTTTTGTCTCAAACACAAGCTTATAAACAGAATTAGCAACTCTTTTGGAAGAGATCCCAACTTTTTAACTTTCTAACTCTTGAATCTTTTAACCAAATGGAAGAAAGCTCCGGATCAAAAGCAAACAAAAAGAAGAATAAAAACGTTTAAGCAAAAAGATTTTGTAGACCTTTTTTGTCTATTTTGTCGAAAAGCTGAATGATTACGAATCAAACCAGGTTATGGAAAATCACTCTTCTTTTATGCACCATCATTTTTGTATATTTATTTTGTCTAACTTCGAAAGTGAAAGCCCAAAGTTTGGAGGTTTTGACTCAAGAAGCCTTACAGAATAACCCTCAATTGAAAGCCGCTGAAAAAAGATGGGAAGCATCCAAAGCTATGATTCCTCAAGCGGGAGCATGGATGGACCCTATGCTTTCATTGGAGGGGATGAGCGCCACCAAGGATATTGGCTTTACCAAATATTCCTTTATGGAGAAAAAGATCGGTCTTTCTCAACAGTTTTCCTTTCCGGGCAAGCTTGGTCTTAAGAAAAAGATGGCTCAATATGACGCCCACATGATGGAAGCTGATTACCAGCATTTGAAGAATATGATCATAAGCGAAGTTAAAATGGCTTATTACGAGCTTTTCTTTGTCAATAAAGCTAAAGAGATTACCGACAAAAATAAAGATTTGTTATCCGATATTGCCAAGTTAGCTGAAACTAAATATATGGTAGGACAAGGATTACAACAAGACGTCCTATCCGCTCATTTAGAGCTTTCCAAGCTGGATCAGAAGTTGATTGATCTAAAAAAGGAAGAAACCGGACTTCAGCTCAAATTGAGAACTCTACTCTTCCGACCGGAAGAAAGCCCACCGATTGTTCCCGAAGAAGTAAAGAAGACTGAATTTGTGGTAGAATTAGAAAAATTGAAAAAAGAGGCTTTGGAAAAAAATCCGATGCTTCTTGAACAAAAATATTTGGTGGAACAGAGCCAAGCTTCCTATAAGTTAGCTAAGAAGGAATATTTTCCGGACTTTGAGCTGACCCTGAAATATGGGCAAGATCAGTTGTCCGGAGAAGTCATGGGAAAGAAGAATTTTATTGAAGCTATGGTCGGATTCAATCTCCCGCTCTATTTCTTCCGTAAGCAAAATAAAATGGTGGAGGAGAAAACTGATTTACTTTCTTCGGCTCAGCAGAGCTTCTCCTCCAAGCAAAATGAGCTCTTGAATGATCTGGAAGATAAAGTCTCCGAGCTAAAAAGAAACTCCGACCTGTTGGAGCTTTTTGAGGGTGGGATTTTGCCCCAAGCCCAGCAGTCCTTTCAGTCCGCCCAGACTGCATATCAAGTGAACAAAGTTGACTTTCAAACTCTTCTCATGAGCCTATTGAATATTTATGAGTATGAGATGAACTATTATATGACTTTAGCTGAATATCAGAAAAGTCTGGCTGAATTGGAGGTAATTATTGGGGAACAGATAGGCGAAATCAAATGAGGTGAGTGGGTAGCCGTCCCGCCTCAGACTGGACGGGGTGGAGCTGAAAAAATTGAGAAAGTCCGATGGGGAAACAGATTGAAGAAGTCAAATGAGGTGAATTATCATGTTAATAAGAAAAATCTCTTTGATATTTATTTATTTTGTTTTGGTCAGTATCAGCTTTATCACGCTTTACGAATACAAAACAGTGCAAGCCGCAAAGGAAATTTATACCTGTCCCATGCATCCCAGTGTGATAAGGGACCGTCCCGGAGCTTGCCCAGTGTGTGGGATGAATCTGGTGAAGAAAAAGTCAGTTGAGGAATCTTCATCCATGGAAAAAATGGAACAGGTGGAACAGGTGGAACAGGTCACCCTTTCCCCTACCCAAAGGCTTTTAGCCAACGTAGCCACAGAGCCGGTGACTCGAAGAAATCTATCCCAGGAGATTTATACTGTGGGAAAGATAGACTACGACGAAACCAAATTAGCCCATGTGTCCGCACGAATTGGAGGGAGGGTGGATAAATTGTATGTTGACTTTACCGGAAAGGAGGTAAAAAAAGGAGAGCCGCTTTTAGAAATCTACAGTCCCGACTTAGTTTCCGCCCAGCAGGAGTATCTTTTGGCACAAAACACCTACGAGAAACTAAAGTCAACCTCTCTGGATGAAGCCACCCAAAACTCCCAATCGCTTTTAGGAGCCTCCAAAGAGAAACTCCTTTTATGGGGAATCACCGAAGATCAGATAACGGAGCTGGAGACAACCAAGCAGGTGAAGACCCATATGGTGATCTATTCACCTCTATCCGGAACGGTGATCGAAAAGTTTGTGCGGGAGGGGATGTATGTGATGGAGGGAGAAAATCTTTATGACATCGCCGATTTAGAAAACGTGTGGATGCTCGGGGATATTTACGAGTCGGAGATTTCGGATGTAAAGATAGGACAAGAAGTGGAGGTGAAAACCCAAGCCTACCCAGATGAAGTCTTCACCGGACGGATAAGTTTCATCGAACCGGTTTTAAATCCTACCACTCGCACCGCCAAAATAAGAGCTGATTTTCCCAATCCCCATAATATGCTCAAGCCGGAGATGTATGTGGAGGTGAAGATCAAATCCGGACAATACCAAAATTGTTTGACCATCCCTGCCTCCGCCGTGATTAATACTGGACATATGGTAATGGCATGGGTGGAAAAGGAACCGAATGTTTTCGTCCCCAGAGATGTCAAACTTGGAGAAAAGCTGGAGGATTATTATGTGGTTTTGGATGGACTCTCCGAAGGGGAGATGGTGGCCTCTCAGGGCGGCTTTTTAATTGACTCCGAAGCTCAATTAAGAGCGGGAATGACAGGAATGGCAGGGATGGAACACGCCGGAGGCGGGGAGACAAAGATGACTCCTGAAGAGACAAAAGAGTCCAAAATCCCGCCCTTCGGGTCTGAGCCTCAGGGTCGAAGACCAGAGAAGGGGATGGAAAAACCAAAGCGAGGCGAAAAGATGGAAGGCATGGAAGGAATGGAGGGCATGGAGAAGACTGAAAAACAAAAGCCTCCTTCCGTCAAAACCACACCGGCTGAAAAAAAGGCTCAAGAGGGACAAAAATCAGATGAGCTGAAAGACTCCTCGAAGTCGGTAAGTCCGTCTGGAATGGTAACCATCTACACCTGCCCCATGCACCCAGAAGTGATCTCCGACAAGTCCGGAAACTGCCCTATCTGTGGGATGAAACTGGTCAAAAAAGAGATCAAAAAAGAGGACCTTGATAAATTAGTCTATACTTGTCCCATGCATCCAGAGATAAGATCAAACAAACCAGGGAAATGTCCTATCTGCGGAATGAATTTAGAAAAAATCGAAGGAAAAGAATAACTTCTAATATTTCCCCCGCTAAAATGGGGGAAACATAGAAAGGAGTTAAGATGTTCTACTCAAACTCAAAAAAGAGTGGGTTCAACTGGGCAATCCTTTGCCTAATCTTCAGCCTTCTCTTTTTCTTTGTCGCAGGCGTTTCTCCGTCCTTCGCCTGTAATAAAAAATGCAAGTTTAAAAGCGACTCACATAAGTGTGGTTCGCAGGCTGAAACCACTTCGGAAAATCCCGGGGACCCGCAGGAGCACCAACAGAAAGCTTCAGATCCTCAATCCACCGAAAAACAAGCTGAAGTGAGTGGACCGGAGAGCCAACCTACCGTTGCCCCAGCCCCAGTGAAGTTTACTATAAAAGAGAAGTATACTTGTCCCATGCATCCGGAAGTGATGAAAGGAAAGCCGGGAAAGTGCCCCAAGTGTGGGATGGATTTGGAAAAGAAAGAATTCTATGAGGTCTATGCCTGCCCTATGGCGGACTGCCCCTACCTCTCGGAAAAGAGCGGAAAATGCTCCACCTGTGGAATGAAGCTTAAAAAGAAACTTGTAAGCAAAGAGGAGTACGAAAAGCTCTCCCAACCCCAGTAACTTAGGCTTTTCTTATTCAGCACAGAGTCTCTTGCTGGAGCAGGGGTTGAAGGGACCGTTGAAAAAGTGGTTTTTGGAGTGCGAAAGCTTGCTTTTGCGTTTTTATGAAATTAAAACCTTCTTGTGTTTCAATTACTTAATTTTTTAGTAAAACCGCACCAGCAAGCTGGTGCACTCCTTTTAAGGTTTTTCAACACGCCCTTGAACCCCCGCCCCAGCTGTGGTCTGTGCAAGGATCAACACGAAATTCTAAAATGATCGAAAAAATAATCGAATACTCAGTCCGAAACCGATTCATCTTACTCTTTTTCTTTATCCTTTTAATTGGATGGGGAATTTGGGCGCTTTACCGCACACCGGTGGATGCCATCCCTGATCTATCAGAAAATCAGGTGATAGTTATGACCGAATGGATGGGTCGTAGCCCTAAAACAATTGAGGACCAGATCACCTATCCCTTGTCCTCCAATCTTCAAGGTTTGCCGAAAGTCAAGGCAGTTCGGGGCCTTTCTATGTTCGGTCTCTCCATGATCTATGTGATATTTGAGGATGGTGTTGATGTTTACTGGGCGCGCAGTCGGGTCTTGGAGAAGCTGAATTATGCCCAATCTTTCATGCCTCAAGGTGTTACGTCCACCATTGGCCCAGACGGAACCGGAGTGGGGCATGTCTTCTGGTATACGGTGGAAGGGGATGGGTATGATTTAGGCGAACTGCGGGCGGTTCAGGACTGGTATATTCGTTATCAGCTTAATTCAGTTTCGGGAGTGGCAGAGGTTGCCTCCATCGGGGGATTTGTCAAACAATATCAAATCGATTTAGATCCAAATAAGCTTTTATCCTATCACCTCACCATTCCAGATGTAATGATGGCAACCCAAAAGGCTAACAATGAAGTGGGGGGAAGCCTCATTGAAGCTTCGGACATGGAATACTTCATTCGGGGACAAGGTTATGTCAAGTCCAAAGCCGACCTGGAGGACATAGTGGTGGGAAAAAACATGAATGGCGTCCCCATCTATGTCAAAAACATAGGGGTGGTGCAATTGGGTGGAGAGCCTCGTCGAGGACTTCTGGATAAAAATGGGGAAGGAGAGGTGGTGGGCGGCATCGTCGTCATGCGCTATGGCGAAAATGCTAAAGACGTCATTCAAAGGGTCAAATCTAAAATCAAGGAGATAGAAACAGGACTTCCCCCGGGAGTGAAGATAAAGACCGCCTATGATCGCTCCGATTTGATCCTCCGCGCCATCGGAACTTTAAAGAGAGCCTTATTTGAGGAGATGATCATCGTCTCTTTGATCGTGATGATTTTTCTGTTCCATTACCGGAGTGCATTGACCGTAATTATTTCTCTCCCCGTAGCCGTTTTGATCGCCTTCATTTTTATGAAGCATCTCGGAATTACCTCAAACATCATGTCTCTGGGAGGAATTGCCATCGCCATTGGAGTTTTGGTGGATGCATCCATTGTGATGGTAGAAAATGCCTACAGGCATGTGGTCCAGGCTCAAGCTAAAACTCGACAGGAAATGATAGGGGTTATCATCCGCTCCTGTAAACAGGTGGGAAGAGCCATCTTTTTCTCTATGATCATCATCACCTTGGCTTTTGTGCCTGTGTTTTTGTTGCAGGAACAAGAGGGAAAACTATTTCGCCCTTTAGCTTTCACCAAGACTTTCGGCATGATCGGAGCCTCATTTTTATCCATCACCCTGGTTCCCATTTTAATGACCTTCTTTATGGGTGGCAAGATGAGAACTGAAGAACAAAATCCGGTGACCCGCTTTTTAAATCGTTTGTATTCTCCAATTATTCATTGGGTGATGAAGCATAAAAAGACTACCTTAGCCCTGAATTTGACCGCACTTTTGGTTACCCTTCCCATTTTGTTTTTCGTGGGACGGGAATTCATGCCTCCTTTGGACGAAGGGAGCTTACTTTTCATGCCGGTCACCTTACCCTCAGTCTCCATCACCGAAGCCAAAAGGATCATGCAGGTGCAGGATAGGATCATCAAAAGCCTCCCCGAAGTCGACTATGTGTTGGGTAAGGTGGGAAGGGCGGAGACCGCCACCGATCCTGCCCCAGTGGATATGATCGAGACTATTATCCTTCTGAAACCGAAAAGCCAGTGGCGAAAGGGAATGACCAAGAACGACATAATTTCCGAATTGGATGCCAAACTCCAAATTCCAGGGGTTTCCAACGGTTGGACTCAGCCTATCATCAATCGAATAAATATGCTCACTACCGGAATCAGAACCGATCTGGGAATTAAGCTCTTTGGTCCGGATTTAGACACTTTAGCTCAGTTAGCCGTGGAAGTGGAAAAGATTTTAAGACCTATTCCAGGGGCGGTCGACCTTTATGCCGAGCGCGTCACCGGAGGTAAATATTTGGACATCGACATAGATAGGGAAAAAATCGCCAGATATGGAATCAACGTGGGAGACGTCCAACAGATAATCGAGACGGGCATTGGAGGAGAAAATCTCTCCACCACTGTGGAAGGAAGAAGGCGTTTCCCTATCCGAGTCCGTCTTTTGCGCGATTATCGAGACGACTGGGAAGCTTTGAAAAGGGTCTTGGTTCCTACTATGGATGGTAGTCAGATTCCTTTGGGACAGCTGGCAAATCTCCAGATAAATACTGGACCCAGCATGATCAACAGTGAAAACTCCATGTTGCGCTCAGTGGTCCTTTTGAACGTGCGGGGGCGGGATATGGGGAGATTTGTCAGCGAAGCTAAAGCGGCTTTAGATAAAAATCTAAAAATGCCCACCGGATATTACGTCTCCTGGAGCGGCCAATATGAGAACCAGATTCGGATGCAAAGAAGGCTCTCTATTCTCTTCCCAATAGTTTTATTGATCATCTTCATCCTGCTTTATTTCACCTTTCACTCCTTCGCAGAAGCCCTTTTGGTCATGGCTTCTACCCTCCTTTTTTCTTTGATCGGAGGCGTTTGGCTTTTTTATCTTTTAGGCTATAATTTCTCTGCCGCAGTGGGGGTTGGATTCATCGCCCTTTTCGGAACCGCCATGGAGACTGGAGTAATAATGGTGGTCTATCTGCATGAGGCTCTGGACAAAAGATTAAAGAAAGGAGAAATAGCCAAAGGGGAGATCACCGAAGCCACCATTGAGGGATCGGTTTTAAGATTAAGACCAAAGCTGATGACAGTTGGCACCACCTTGTTGGGTTTGGTGCCGATCATGTGGGCAACCGGCACTGGTTCCGACGTAATGCGTCCTATTGCCGCTCCCATCATCGGCGGGATGGTCACCTCCACCATTCACGTCCTCATCGCCACCCCGGTCATCTTCGCCCTGGTCAAAGAGTATCTCTGGAAAAGGGGAAAACTCAAACCCAGCCGAATGGCACAAATTTAATCCGAATCTCTAAAAAACCACAAATTGGAGTGTTCAGCTTTAGCTGAACCGTAGTTCCTATCCACTTTAGTGGCGTAAGTTCTAAAACCTGACTAAAGTCAGTTAGAACAAAGCGGAATGGCAAACATCTAACCTATTTCCTCCAAATAAGAGTGGGCAAGAATTATGGAACTCACCCTCAATCCCTCTCTTAGAAAGAGAGGGACTTATACCCCTTCTCTTTTTAAGAGAAGGGGTCAGGGGATGAGTTCAATATAACCCATCTGGTTACTTGTTGGTCGGGGGTGCCCTTCTCCCGCCAATGGTTCGACTTCGCTCACCATAAAAGGCGGGATCAGGATGAACCCTCACCCCCGATCTAAAGACACAGAATCCGTGCCGAAGTTCGGGGTAGGGTACCCCGAACTAACGAGAAAAGATTGTAGCGGTCGGATTTATCCGACCCGTCTTAAGTCCACAAACAATTTCCCTCAAAAGAATTTTATTTATCCCGAAAAAAGAGGGATTCATCTCTTCCCATACGGGTCTGCGTCTTCCACCTTCGGCACGAGTCATAAGGTTTATACCTTATGAAAGAATAAGGAAGAGTTTTGCATTTTTTCCTTGCCATGAGGGTTACGATAATTTATTTTTCGGACAAAGGCACTTCACGATTTAAACGAATCAACTCCCTTCTGGAGGAGGCAATTATGCGAAAAGAATTCTTCTCTCATCCACCCTGAGGCAAGACCGATTTATCCTCTCCCCACAGGGGAGAGGGTGAGGGGGCAGTTATCACTTTCATCTGTTTAATCTGTCCTTCGACCCCTCGATTTTACTCGGGGTGGTGAGCCTGTGCTTCGACTTCGCTCAGCACCATGAGCCTGTCGAATGGTCGAACCACAGGCTCAGGACGGTGACAGTTCGACTTCGCTCACTGTCCCTGAGCAAGGTCGAAGGGAGCGAAGTCGAACCGTTGGGAAGAAATCTTTTTCCTAACACCTTAAACCTTATACCTGAAAAAACCTCACCCCCTTTTGTTCCCCCTCTCCTTGATCAAGGAGAGGGGTTCACCCTGCACTTCGTCCTGAGACTCAGTGTCGAAGGAAAGGGATTCACCCTGAAGGGGACAGGGGGAGAGGTAAACGTAGCGCCCGGCCTTTGTTTACCCTGAGCATAGTCGAAGGGTGTCGGGCGTAACAAAGTAACAAAGCTTTAACCTTACACCTTAGAAACACCTCACCCCCTTTTGTTCCCCCTCTCCTTGATTAAGGAGAGGGGGACAGGGGGACAGGGGGAGAGGTAAGAAAGGAGCTTCAAAATGAAACGCTCAATTCAAATTTTGGTTATCGGGGCTTTGGTAACACTTTTAACAATCTTGTCTTCCGCCCAGGTTCCACAAATGATAAATTATCAGGGGAAGCTAACCAATGCTTCTGGTGCACCTGTGAATGATACAGTCCAGATGGTTTTCTCCATCTATTCAGATACAGGAGGCACCAATCTTCTCTGGACAGAGACCCAACCTGCAGTTGTAGTAGAGAAAGGAGTATTTAATGTTCTTTTAGGGACTGTGAATCCGATTCCCGATTCAGTTTTTAATGGGAATGTTAGGTATTTAGGGGTGAAAGTAGGAGGTGACCCGGAGATAACACCCAGAAAGCCGATGGTGAGTGTGGCTTATGCTATGCGGGCAGGTGTTGGTGGAGGAGGTGCTGACAACGATTGGACTTTTCGCATAACTGACGGTAACGACACCACCCTTATGACTGGTGGGGCGTGGGGCATTGCCCGATATGGCAACACCCTTTATGGCAATGCAGACTCCACCCATGTGAATCTTGGAGTAGCCTGCACCACAGGAGCTAATGGGCAGAACATTAAATACTGTACGGTGGGAGGTGGAAGGTTCAACACCGCCAAGAGTCTTGCGATAGTTGGTGGTGGAGAATTTAACACCGCCAGCGGAATTGCTTCAACAGTAGCAGGCGGTGGAACCAACACTGCCAGTGGTGACCTTTCAACCGTAGCAGGTGGCGGAAGCAACATTGCCAGTGGTGAGCGTGCAACCGTTGGGGGAGGGGTGTACAACACCGCAAGCGGGTATACCGCAACCGTAGGAGGTGGATATGGCAACACCGCCAGCCAGTGGTGTGCAACCGTTGGGGGAGGGGTGTACAACACCGCAAGCGGGTATACCGCAACCGTAGGAGGTGGATATGGCAACACCGCCAGCAGCGAAAATGGCACCGTAGGAGGTGGAAAAAACAACACCGCTAGCGGCATTTCAGCAACAGCAGGAGGTGGATACAATAACACCGCCAGCGGACACGATGCAACCGTAGGGGGTGGGGCTCTCAACACCGCCAGTGGGGGGTATGCAATTGTGCCTGGAGGAGTCTTTAACACTGCTGTCGGCGACTATTCGTTCGCCGCAGGAAGGAGGGCAAAAGCAAACCATTCAGGCACATTTATCTGGGCTGATGGTACAGATGCGGATTTTGCTTCCACCGGCGAGAACCAATTCTTGATCCGGGCTTCGGGCGGGATTGGCATCGGGACCGCGAGTCCAACAGCAAAATTGGACGTAAACGGTTCAACAGGATACAACCAAATAAGAATGAGAACTTCTTATACACCTACTGGAACAAATGATGCCAATGGAAATGTGGGAGACATAGCCTGGGACGACAATTACATTTACGTAAAAACAAGCGCCGGATGGAAAAGAGCCGCATTGAGCACCTGGTAATAGATTTCCTGTTCTGTCGGGAGCTACTCCTGACAGGGGTGTCACATGTAGGGGCGACCCTCGTCTCGACCCTGAGCGAAGTCGAAGGGTGGTCGCCCGAAACCTCACCCCCTTTGTCCCCCTCTCCTTAAGCAAGGAGAGGGGGAGCTAGGGGGAGAGATAAAAACAGGAGGTTAAGATGAAAAAGACAAAGATTTTATCAGCTGGTTTTTTTGTGTTTTTGGTCATGCTTTATGCCCTCTCTTATGGCGCCAATTACAAAATGATCTGTGATGACTTGGACCAGACCGGAGGAAAAGGCAGTTCCACTAATTTCAAATTGATGGTCTCAGCCGGGGGACAGTCATCACCAATTGGGGAGTGGAAGCTCCACCAATTATAAACTGATGGCGGGCTATGTGGGTGCCACCTTTGTCCAGCGTGGCGATGTCACTGCAGACGGGGTTATAGATGCATCCGACTTGGTCTATTTGCTCAACTATTTATTCATACATGGACCAGAACCCATTCCATTGGAGGCGGGAGATGTAACCTGTGACGGAGTAGTTGATGCGTCGGACCTGATCTATTTGCTCAACTATTTATTTGCACACGGACCACAACCTTGCGACCCATAAGAAACCTGACCCCTGTTCCCCTCTCCACATCCAGTCCGCCGTCCGCAGTCCTTCTCTACGCTCAGGACAAATCGGCTGTCCGCCGCTTCAAGATTTTTTGCTGCGGACTGTGGTTGGCGGACTCGTGCTGAGCCCATTCGCTACGCTCAGGGTAAACTCTGTCGAAGGACGGCGGAGGTTTTCATGGAGACGGGTTCACCCTGAAGGGATTCACCTTGAAGGGGACAGAGGGAGAGGTTTTGTAGCCGCACTCTTCAGAGTGCGAAAGGCACGCAGACTAAAGTCTGCGGCTACAACTTCACCCTAGCTGTGAAAGATTAATTGTTGGAGCGGGGTACCCTTACCCCGCTCCTAAAAAGGTCGAAAGTGAAGGCACCCTCGGCCAACAGGAAATTTCTCTCGTTGGTAACGGACACTTCGTCCTAGGCTCAGTGTCGAAAGACACCTTGTCCGTTAGCATATAATTTGTGTGAGGGACGAAGGCGTCCTTGACGAAGACGGGACAAAATGGGAGTTTAGGCGTAAGCCTTTTAATAAAATCCTAACGGATTCATCCTGATCCCGCCTTTGGCGGGAGAACGGATTAACTCCGTTAAAACGAGGGCCTCAGAAGCCGTCGACTACCATGCCATCCCTAAGCTTTACGATGCGTTGGGTTCGGCGAGAGATCCCGGTGTCGTGGGTGATGACCACTATGGTATGACCCTGTTTCCATAAATTTTCAAACAAATCGACTATCTCTCCTCCGGAGACGGAGTCCAAATTGCCGGTGGGTTCGTCTGCCAGAATCAGGTTAGGCTCACAAGCTAAGGCACGGGCGATGGATACCCTCTGCATCTCCCCACCGGAAAGCTCAGTCGGTTTATGATCCATTCGGTCTTTCAAACCAACTTTGTCCAGAAGCTCTTCGGCTATTATTCTTCTTTTTTTTGAAGAGACCCCCTTGAAGATCAATGGAACCTCGACATTTTCAAAGGCGGTGGCATAAGGGAGAAGGTTGAAATTCTGGAATACGAACCCGATCTTCTGATTTCTGATTTCCGCCAGCTGGTTAGGACTTTTGGTCTGGACTTTTTCTTTATCCAGATAATATTCGCCAGAGGTGGGAGTGTCCAGACACCCCATGATGTTCATCAGAGTCGATTTTCCTGATCCGGATGGACCCATGATGGAGATAAATTCATTCTTCCCTACCTGGAGATCAATTCCTCTCAAAGCCTCCACATCGACTTTGCCGGTGGAATAAATCTTCTTGATGGCTTTCATCTGTATCATTTAATTTACCCCACAATTTTTTACGGAGTAGCAGACCTTGGTCTGCGTCAAGCATGAGCGCGACACAAGTGTCGCTACTCCAAAAACTTTTCCCCTCACCCTATCCCTCTTTCACAAGGGGAGAGGGAATTCTTCAATTACTCATATCTCACTCGTTGGTCAAGGGTGCCCTTCAGGGTGAATCTCTTCCTTCTCCCGCCAATGGTTCGACTTCGCTCACCATAAAAGGCGGGATCGGGACGAGGTCAGGATGAACCCTTACCCTTGACCATTCATAGAGCGGGGTGAGGGCACCCCGCTCTAACTAAGTTAATCTGGGTCACCTTATACACGCGACACAAGTGTCGCTACTCCAATTCCTAAAATTCAATTCCCCCCGCACTTGCCACGGACTCATTCGAACTCCCTCTCCCCTTGGGGAGAGGGTTGGGTGAGGGGGAGGCAATAATTTATTCATATCTCAAAGATTCCACGGGATTCACGCTGGCGGCTTTTCTGGAGGGAAAGATTCCAGAAAGGATGCCGATTGTTCCCAGTATCACCGCCGTGATCACCGCGACCTGCAGGGAGAAGATGGGTTTGCCCAGCCACTGCATCCAATCCGCCTTCACCGGAATGGCACCCCAGATTTTTATAATTATCACCGATAAAATAACCCCCAATGCTCCTCCCAGAACAGCGATGAGCAAAGATTCCAACAAAAATTGGCTCATGATATGAAATCTCTTTGCCCCCAAAGCCATCTTTATGCCTATCTCTCTGGTTCGCTCCTTGACTGCCACATACATGATGTTTGCCACACCAACCCCAGCTATTAAAAGAGTCATTCCCCCGATCAGGCCTAAGAAAATCTGAAATCCCAAAAAGACCTTGCCAAAGATCTTCTGTCCCTCGATCACATCCCAAATGGACAGAGCTTTATCATCTTTGGGATCGAATTTGTATCTTGCGCCCAAAACCTTCTGAATCTCCTTCTCCACTTCTTTAGCTTTAGAGACGTCCTTTGGCTTGTAGACGACATTGTCCAGATATCTGTCTCCGAATATGGCTTTGAAGGTGGTAGCGGGAATGGTGGCTTTATCCCAATCGGGCCCACCATACATGCTCATCTGCATCTTTTTGACCATAACGCCTATAACCGTGAAGGGAACATTATTCAAGATAATGGTTTTGCCGATGGCATCCTCGCTCTTGCCGAAAAGCCGCTCTTTCAGCTCATTTCCCAAAAAGATCACCCTTTTTTTGTCTTTCATGTCTAAATCGTCTATGAATCGTCCTCCCATTTCCGCATAGTGAGCCCTCATCTCCTTGAAGGAAGGATAGACTCCGGTGACAAGCTTCGATACGGTATTCTTTTTGTAAGTTAAGGAGACTCCCCATCTGGTGTATTCACCACTTATGAATTCTATTTCCGGGATCCTTCTCTTCAGAAGCTCCACGTCCTCATCCATGAACCAAATCCTCCTTCCTTTTCCCAAACCCTGGTAAGGTATGGAGGTCTGTCCTCCCCACATGATCACAAGATCCTCACCTAAGCCGTGTTGAGCTTTGGTCAAAGCTCTTTTCACTCCTTCCCCGAAAGATAAAAGGAGGACAATGGATATGGTCCCCCAGGCGATGGCCATGATGGTCAAGGTTATCCTTTTTCTTTGTTTTTTCAGATCTTTAAAAAATAACCTGAAAATTAAAAGTCCTTTCACCGTTTACTCCATTGGTTTGCGTCCACTGATGCGGTATGACTAAGCTATCCTCTGTTACAAGCAAGCTCTTTTTCCTAAAGTTCCGCGTAGGCAAGCCTTTATGGCTTGTCCGCAGGATCTTGAGACCAGCCCCGCCAAAGGCGGGGCTACGCTACTTTAAGGTGGACAGCCACACGGTTCGACAAGCTCACCGTCCTGAGGGTTCGACCTTGCTCACCCTCCCTGAGCGAAGTCGAAGGGAGCAAAGTCGAAGGAAGGGCTGTCTCTACGAAACCTCTTCTTTCCCCGATCTAAGTTGGTTCGGGAATTGGAGGGGCTGTTTCTCAAATAGCAATTGGTTTAGTGAAAATGTGATCTGGTGCACCTGAACTTTGATATTTCCAGATAGAACCAATTGGGTTGACCCAAATCTGCATCC
>Ga0315289_10005163_pt1 | contig 19326 bp, 18 predicted proteins | sample YL17G11_40_MG_FD_203452 | JGI IMG/M metagenome (GOLD analysis project Ga0315289, IMG submission 203452) | Sediment microbial communities from Yellowstone Lake, YNP, Wyoming, USA - YL17G11_40 | ecosystem: Environmental > Aquatic > Freshwater > Lake > Sediment | place: USA: Wyoming | collected...
CCATGAACATCGTGGCGTTCCCGCCATCGATCGGCCTCGAGGTGTTAGAGAGGATACTGCTCGGAGGGCATCAAAAGATCCATGAGGCGGGGGCGGTGATCATAGGAGGTCATACGATAGAGGACGAGGAACCGAAGTACGGCCTTTCGGTCACAGGTATCGTGAAGCCCTCGGAGATGACAAAGACAAGTGGGGCGCGTCCCGGGGATTACCTGTTACTCACGAAGCCGGTGGGAACTGGTGTCCTCGCGACTGCCCTAAAGGGTGGGTTCATAACAGAAAGCGAGATGTCGGAGGCGGTCCAGTCGATGTGCGAACTCAACCGCGATGCCGCGGAGGTCTTCCGGAAGCACGGGATCAACGCGTGCACGGATATCACGGGTTTTGCCCTGGTCGGCCACCTGTACGAGATGATCCGGGCAAGCCGGGTGTCGGCCGAGATATGGGCCGCCGAGGTCCCGCTCCTCGATAAGGCTCTGGATATGGCGAACATGGGGTCGATACCGAAGGGGCAGAAGCGAATCCGCGATTATGTCCAGACCGCAAATATACAAGAAGACAGGATCGACGCCGCCGTTTTGGATTGCCTGTACGATCCCCAGACATCGGGGGGACTGCTCGCCTCTGTCCCGGCGGACCGTGTCGGCGATATCCTCGGCGACCTCAGAAGTGGGACCTGTCCCGGGGCAGCGGTCATCGGCGTTGTCACCGAAGATACCCCAGGGGAGATTGCAATATTACTGGAGCGGAGGGATTGAGATTGGAGATAGACATCGACGCGCGCGGGCTTGAATGCCCCAGGCCGGTGGTCAAGGCAAAAGAGGCACTCGAGCGGGGCGGCGGGTCATTCACGATACTGGTCGACAACGAAACCGCCAGGGACAACGTTTCCAGGTTCGCGCTCTCCTCGGGCTGTGCCGTTGAGTTCAACGAGCACAAGGAGGGGTTCGCGATAACCGTCACGCCGGTTCCCGGGGCGGAAAGCGGCGCGGCGAAGTCCTCCGGGAGCACCCCCGCGGCCGGCACCGTACTCTTCATAAGCAACGACGAGATCGGAGGCGGCGAGCGCGAACTGGGCGCCAACCTTATGAAGATGTTTCTTTACACCTACGCCGAGAGAGAAGAACCGCCCTCCATGGTTGTGCTCATGAACGCCGGCGTCAGGCTCGCCACGGAAAACGAGGAGGCGGCCTCCCACATAAAGAGACTCGAAGAAAAGGGCTCGGAGGTGCTGGTCTGCGGGACCTGCCTCGATTACTACGGGCTGAAGGAAATAATCAAGGTCGGGCGCGTGAGCAACATGTACGAGATACAGTCCGCGCTCGTTGGCGCGGGCCGCCTGGTTTCCCTATAATAAACAAACCATGACACCCGCAGATGAGAACAGCCGCGAACTCCTCAGGCGCATACCGCAGGTAAACGAGCTCATCGAGCGCTTGGGTGCCGATGTCGAGCCGGGATTTCCCCGCCCGGTGCTCCTCGCGTCGGCCCGCTGCGTCCTCGAGAGTATGCGCGAAGAAATACTGAGCCCTTCACCCTCGTGCATCTCCGGGGCGGACCTTGAGATAGAATCCATCAAGAAAAGGGTTATGGAGGAAGCCGGGAACATCATGAAGCCGAGCCTTCGAAGCGTCATCAACGCGACCGGCGTGGTTCTTCACACGAACCTGGGGCGCTCCCCCCTCGCCACTTCAGCGATCGAGGCGGTAAGCGAGGTATCGCGGCGCTATTCGAACCTGGAGCACCGGATAACCACGGGCGAAAGGGGCTCCCGCCAGGAGCACCTCGAGCCGCTTCTCCGCGAACTCACCGGAGCCGAGGCAGCGCTCGTCGTCAACAACAACGCGGCCGCAGTGCTGCTCGTCCTTTCAGCACTTGCAAAAGGGTGCGAGGTCATAGTATCGAGGGGCCAGCTGGTCGAGATAGGTGATTCCTTCAGGCTTCCCGACATCATGCAAGAGAGCGGCGCAGCCCTGGTAGAGGTCGGGACGACCAACCGTACCTGCCTTTCGGATTACGGGAACGCGATCGGCCCGGAGACCGCGCTCCTGATGAGGATCCACCAGAGCAACTTCCGCATCGTGGGCTACACGGAGGACGTATCGCTGGGAGACCTTGTCGGGCTGGGGGGTCAGCACGGAGTACCGGTGGTCGAGGACCTCGGTTCCGGCTCGCTCGTCGACCTTGATGCAAAAGGGCTCCCCGGGGAGCACGCGGTCACCGAAAGCGTAAAGGAGGGCGCCGACCTCGTAACCTTCAGCGGGGACAAGCTCCTGGGCGGGCCCCAGGCCGGCATTATAGTCGGGACGAAGAAATACGTCGAACCCCTCCGAAGGCATCCTCTCGCAAGGGCTCTCAGGATCGACAAGATGACGGTCGCTGCGCTCGAGGCGACGCTGAGGGAATACCTCGACCCCGAAGAAGTGTGGAAGAGGGTGCCGGCACTGACGATGTTGAGCGAGCCGGCCGAATCCGCGAAGAGGCGCGCGGCGCGGCTAAAGCGCATCCTTGACCGCCAGGGTCCGGTCGGCCTTTCATGCACCGTGACCGCCGACACTTCCCGTGCGGGCGGCGGCTCGCTTCCCACCGCGGAGATACCTACTTTCTGTCTTTCCGTTTCGCACAACAGCCTTTCCGCGACGGCACTCGAGGAGGCGCTGCGAAAAGCAGATCCCTGCGTCCTAGGACGCATCAAGGAAGATAAACTGATCCTCGACATGCGCACGGTATCGGATGCCGAGGTACCCCTCCTGGCTGCTATCCTCTCGGCCTTTCGATAAGGCAACCCGGGGAGTCAAGGAAGAATGTCCCGACGCAACCTCATCATCGGCACCGCAGGGCACATCGACCACGGGAAGACGGTACTCGTAAAGGCGCTGACCGGAAAGGATACGGACCGCCTCGCCGAGGAAAAGGAGCGCGGCATCTCGATCGACCTGGGATTCGCGCCACTCGAGCTCTCCGACGGCTCCGTTGTTGGGATCGTCGATGTCCCGGGCCACGAGAACTTCGTTCGTAACATGATGGCCGGAGCCACCGGGGTCGACCTCGCGCTCCTCGTGGTGGCGGCCGATGACGGGGTCATGCCCCAGACGAGAGAGCACTTAGCCATAATGGACTTCTTGGGGGTATCAAAGGGAGTCATCGCGATAACCAAGGCGGACCTCGTCGAGGTAGACCTTATAAAGCTCGTCACCGACGAGGTCGGGGAACTGATCGATGGGAGCCCTCTTGAGGAATCGGTCATAATACCCGTTTCAGCCGTTACCGGACTCGGCCTACCCGAACTGACGCTCGAGCTCGAGCGGGCCGCCGGCGAAGTCCGCCTCAAGGACGAGGCGCTTCCCGCCCGCCTTCCCATCGACCGCGTGTTCACGCTCAAGGGGATCGGCACTGTTGTCACCGGAACACTCTGGAGCGGCACCATCAGGAACGGTGAACACCTCGAGCTTTCGCCCGAAGGCCGTCAGGTGAGGGTCCGCAGCCTGGGAGTTCATAGCACCGAACGCGATACTGTCTACGCCGGCGAGCGGGTAGCGGCAAACCTGGCGGGCGTTTCGAAAAGGGATGTCAATCGCGGGGACGTCCTCGCGGCGCCCGGCTACCTAAAACCGACCTTCATGGTGGACACGAGGTTGACCCTTCTGGCCGAATGTGCGAAGCCGCTCAAGCGTGGGACCAGGGTGAGGTTCCACCACGGCACCCGTGAACTCCTGGGCCGTATTTATCCTTTAGAGGGAGAGGCGGTCGCCCCCGGCGAGGAGCGTCCCTGCCAGCTCCGCCTCGAGTCGAAGGCGGTGTGCGCCAACGGCGACAGGTTCGTCCTACGCAGTTACTCCCCCGTTACGACAATCGGCGGCGGCACGGTCGTCGATACACACCCGCCGAAGCACAGGCTGCATGCCGGTGCCGCCCTGCGGCAGTTCGGTGAGCTTGAGACGGGGAAACCCGATGACTCCGTGGCGGTTTACCTTTCAAGAGCCACCGAGCCCCTGTCAGGCGGCGACCTGGTGCTGGAGTCCGGCCTTGCACCTGTCACCGTTGAAGAAGGCCTCATGGAACTCACCCGTTCCGGCCAGGCGGTGACCCTTGGTGACAGGGCACCCCTCCTATATATCTCCTCTGCGCGTTACGAGGAAATAAGGGCATCGATCGAGCGCTCGCTGCGCGAGTTCCACGCCGAGAAACCGCTTGCCGACGGGATGGCAAAGGAGACCCTCAAGAAGAAGGCGCTGCCGTCCTGGGACGCAAGGGCCGCCGATATCTTCCTGGACAGCCTGCTGAGGGAAGGCGCACTGGAATCGCACGGCAAGATAATAAGCCTCCCGGGAGAATCGGCGACGGTCACCGACGAGCAGGGACGGCTGATCGACGAGGTCATAAAGAGGATCGAAGGGCGACCTACATCACCTCCCACTCTCTCGGAGCTTGCTTCGGAGATGCGCCTGGACCGGCAGATGCTTTCGGACCTCTTAGCCATAGCTGAAAAGCAGGAAAAGGCAGTGCGTGTATCGCCCGAGCTGTACTTCTCTCCCAGGGCTATAGAGGTCACAGAGAAGAAGTTGAGGGATTCGATCAAGCCTGAAGGCATCACGGTGAGCGAATTCAAGACCCTGATCGGCACCAGCAGGAAATATGCCCTGCCCCTGCTCGAGTACTTCGACAGGGCAAAGGTGACGTTCCGCGCCGGGGACGTCCGCCGGTTGCGATAATCCTGTATCATATCTCTGCAATTTAATAGGAGGTGGATCCGTCCTGGTGGGCGGCGCGGTCTTCAAAACCGTTGTGGTGTCTTAACCGGCGCTTGGTAAGTCCGATTCTTACGCACCTCCGCCAGAACATCGGGTCCCGGCAGGGCCTTGAAATAGATTAATGGTAAAAGCGCGTCTCAAGATAATCTGCGTGAGCTCCTCCTCCAAGAAGGCGGGGAAGAGCTCGCTCGCATCGTACCTCGTCCGCGAACTGGGGGCGGACTTCGGCCTGAAGGTGAGCTCCGGCGGGACGCACCCCACACCCGAGACAATCATTACCGACCCGGCGATCATCGAGAGAAAAGGCACCGACACCGGCTCGCTTGTCGAAGCCGGCGCTCGGACGGTGGTCTGGGTCAACGCGGAGAAAAGCAGGCTCGGGGAAGAGTTGGAGAGGGCGCTTCTCTTATTCGGAGGGGGAGGGTTGCTGGTGGTGGAAGGCAACAGCGCCCTCGCGCACCTGGATCCCGATTTCTCCGTATTCCTCATGGCGGTGCCATTCGACGAGTTCAAATCCTCGGCAGAAAGCGCCCTGGCCCGCTCCGACCTCGTGCTCGTGGACCTGACCGGCCCCCTTTCAAAATACGGAAGGGCCGGACTCGCATCGGAGCTCGAGGCGCTTTCACCGGGGGCGGAAGTCCTGTTCTACGAGGACGAGCGGGACCGTGAGCTGGCCCTGCGCGAGGCCGCCAGCATGGCCCGCACCCGTCTGGGCAATAGTCGATTTATGCTACCGCTTTAACCTCGCCGAACTTCTTGCGCACGAACAACCGGTTCAGCAGTGGCGTCAGCGCGTTCCCGATGAGTATCGAGTACGCCACAGCGCCGGTGGGTGCCGCATAGAGGCGTATCACAACAATCAGCACCCCGATTATGACACCGTATATAACCTGGGCAAGCCTCGAATCGGGGCTAGTAACCCAGTCGGTCGCCATGAAGAACGAACCGATCATAACCCCGCCGGCAAGTATCATGTAGAGAGGATTCTCCCCCAGGATCGCCGACAACACGAAGACCGTACCGATGATCGACGTCGGTATGTGCCAAGTTATATGGCCCTTGTACATGAGATACGCGGCGCCGACCAGGACGGCCAGCACCGATGCTTCGCCGAGCGCTCCCCCGGCGTGACCTAAGAACAAGCTCCAGTAACCGGGTCGGAGTCCGTTCAGCGCGCCGCCTTTGATGAAGGTCAGCGGTGTCGCCGAAGTCACCCCGTTTATGCTGCCCAAAGAGATAGTCTCTTTAATGGGCCCGAACAACTGGGAAAGGATGATGAGCGACACGAAACCGAAGAGAGCCGGGTTGAACAGGTTTACGCCGAGCCCGCCCATCAACTCCTTCACGATCGCTACCGCTATTATCGTCCCTATCATCGCCCACCAGAACGGGACCGTCGGCGGCAGGATGAGGGCCAGGAGAAGTCCGGTCACCACCGCGCTGAAATCGCCTATCGTCGGTTCCTTGCGCATCAGCTTCCGCATCACGTATTCGCACGTGATAGCCGTCGCAACGCATGCAACGAGGTTGACAAGCGCGTAAAGCCTGAAAAACCCCAGCGACACGGCGACAAGAGGGACCAGGGCAACGGCGACGTCCCGCATGCCCGTCGATACCATATCCTTACCCTTTATATGCGGCGGGGCTGTAACTATGAAGTCTTGGTTTGCCACCTACTCTCTCCCCCCTTCACTTCTTTTCCGCGGCGGCGATCTCCGCCTTTGCTTTTCTCACGTATGCGACATGGGATATCCGCGAGGGGCAGACGTAGGCGCAGCAACCGCACTCGAAACAATCCTGCGCCCCGTAGACGTTCGCCTTGTCGTACTGTCCCCTCTTGGTATGCTTCACGATGAAGTTCGGCATCAGGAACACGGGGCAGACGTTTATGCACTTGTCGCATCCTACGCACTGCCGCTCGGCCCCGTATTCGACCTCATCCTCGGTCAGCACGAGGATCCCGCTTGTTCCTTTCACCACCGCGGCGGAGAGGTCTTTTTGCGCCCAGCCGGTCATGGGGCCTCCCATGATGACCTTGCCGGGTGTCCCCGCAAAGCCACTGCACTGGTCGATCACGTGCCCGATCGGGGTCCCTACCTTGACGAGCACGTTCTTCGGCTCCTTGATGCCGAGACCGGTCACGGTGATGACCCTCTCGATGACGGGCTTCCCGGTTGAAGCGGCATCATACAGTGCGACCGCGGTCTGGACGTTCTGCACCAGGACTCCCACTTCGCTCGGCAGTTTGCCGGGGGGCACCCTCCGGCCGGTGACCGCGTCGATGAGCATCTTTTCAGCGCCCTCCGGGTATTTGACCTCGAGCGGAACCACTCCGATCGACGAATCGCCCCCGAGCTTTGCAGTGAGCACGTCGGCCGCATCCATCTTGTTGGTCTCCACGCCGATGATACCCCTGCCGGCCCCTACCGCGAGCATCATCAGCTTGAGGCCGCTTATGAGGTCCTCGGCCCTCTCGAGCATCAACCGGTGGTCACAGGTCAGAAACGGCTCGCACTCGCAGCCGTTTATTATCACTGTGTCTATGGGCTTATCGGCAGGCGGCGAGAGCTTTACGAAGGTGGGGAAGGCCGCCCCTCCGAGCCCTACCAGGCCCGATTCCTTGGCGATCTCCCGTAACTGCTCAGCGCCAAGGTTGCCGACGTCCTTTTTGTCACCCCACTTGGCGGGCTGGCTTGGGTCGACTTCTATGACCACCGACTGTACCATGGCGCCAGTGAAATTCGGGCGTCCCTCAACCGCCCTCACGGTACCGGACACGCTGGCGTGCACGGGAGCGGAGATGAAAGCCTCGCTCGATCCGATCTTCTGGCCGGCCTCCACCCTGTCCCCGACATTGACCACTGGGTTGTTGGGAGCGCCCACGTGCTGCTGCATGGGTATTACCACCTCGGACGGGAGGGAGATGTCTTCAGTCGCCCTGTGGGCGGTGGCCTCCTTCTGGTAAGGGGGATGTATGCCTCCCCGAAATGTCTTGAGCTCCACCAATATCCCTCCTCTCCTATTCCTCGAGCTTGTGCTTCTCTTCCAGGCCACGGTTTCTAGCGTTTATCACGCCGTTGATGATGAGGGCCAACAGGAGCCCTCCCGCGGCAAAGGCACCGTAAGGATTCGTCAGCGCTTTCCAGGCCTTGACGCCTATCGGTATCGACGGATCACCCGGCAGGCTGTAGTCGGCAGCGTCAGACGTCAGCACGTAGATGTACCTGAGGCCATCCAGCTCCGACTGACCGTAAACCCGTGCGTTCTCGTACCCAACCTTCTTCAGCTCTGCCACACGGCTCTCGGCCTTCAAGAGCAGCTCGCCCCGGTCACCGAACGAGAGGGTCCCCGGCGCGCAGGCCTTCACGCATGCCGGGATGTCGAACCCCGCCATGTCTCCGGTCAGGCGGTCAACGCACATGGTGCAGCGGAAGATCCCTTTCTCCTTCTGGTTGTAACCTGGGACGTCGAACGGGCAGGCGACCCTGCAGTAATTGCACCCGATGCACTTGTCCGCGTCGGTCGCCACCCTTTTGACCACCGAGCCATCAGCAAGCTTGAACTCCTGATGGGTCGTAGCGCCGGGGGGGCAGACCTCCACGCAGGCAGCGTCCTCGCAGTGCATGCACTGGTGCTTGGTGAAGAGCCAGCGCATCTCGCCGTTATCGTAGTACTCGTTAAACAGGATCCGCATCCAGGTATATGAGCTGAGCGACGGCGGGTTCTCGTATGAACCTCTGTTCGTCGTCTTCTCGGCCTTTCTCTGGTTCCACTGCTTGCAGGCGACCTGGCACGCACGGCAGGCGGTGCACTTTGTTGTGTCAACCAGTATTGCCTTTTCCTTAGCCATGCCACATCACCTCCTAAGCTTTCTCGATGTTGACCAGGAACGCCTTGTACTCCGGCGTGGTGGTGTTACAGTCCCCGACGTGAGGGCTGGTCTGGTTGGCGGCATAGTTCTTGCCGTTCGGCCCGCCGGTGATGTAGCCTTTGTAGCCGAAGTGGTACGGCATCATGACCACGTCGGTGTCCCTGCCGTTCACCTTGAGCACCTGCACGCGGTCGGTGACCAGGGCCACGCACTCGACCTCTCCGCGGATGCTCTTGACCTTGACCCATTCGCCGTTCTTCACGCCCTTGCGCTTGGCGAGGTCCTTGGACATCTCCACGAACATGTTGGGCTGCATCTCGGCGAGCCACGGCATGTTGCGGGTCATGGTGCCCGACTGGAAGTGCTCGGTCACGCGGGCGATGCCGCAGATGACCGGGTACTTGGGGTCGCCGACCTCCGCGAGCTTGTCCATGTCGGAGTCCCAGATCTTCACCACGGGGCTGTTCTGGCTTCCGTTCATCACGTTCTTGAACGGACTCTCGACCGGCTCGTAGTGCTCGGGGAACGGCCCGTCGACAACCCCGCCACCGGGCGCAAAAAGCCATCCCATGCCGAAGTTGTTCATCAGGAACGGGTTGGCCGCCGAGACGTCGGGCGGTACCGGGGGGTTACCTGGTAGCGCGGCGTCCGTGGCCTTGAAGTCGGGCACATCCGTATTCACCCACTTCGCGCCGTCCCACTTGACGAGCGCTTTCTCCGGCACCCAGGGCTGTCCCGCCGGGTCCGCCGAGCAGCGGTTGTAGACGATACGGCGGTTGACCGGCCAGCACCACGCCCAACCGGGGTATATGGCCACGTTGCCCTTGTCCTCGTTGTTGGTCCGCTTGGCCAGGTTGCCCCCGGTCTTCGCGAAACCCACCTTGGCGGCGGCAAGCGTCTCCGGCTTGTCCATTCCCGGGTAGTCGGCTTCCTCCGGGAAGACTCCCGAGTAAACCCAGTTGCCGCATGCGGTCGAACCATCGTCTTTCAGCGCGGTAAAGTTCTTCACGCGCTTCTTCGTCGCCCAGGCGTAACCGTTCAGCTCCGCAAGGACATCCTCCGTTGTCACCTTGTCGCCGTAAGGCCAGTAGAGGTTGACGACGGACTCGCGGTTGGGGGCTTCCTTCTCGGACTCGTACAGCTCCTTGAGCTTCTTAACGAGAAGGCTCAGGATGTCCAGGTCCTTCTTGCCCTCGCCCTTCGGTTCGGAGGTCTTGTAGAACCACTGTACCACGCGGCCGGTGTTGGTGAACGTCCCTTCGTACTCGGTGTTGGCGGCCGCCGGAAGCAGGAATACCTCGGTGTCGATTGATACCGGGTTCGCGCCCGGGCGCTTCCAGAAAATGGCGGTCTCGGTCTCGAATATCTCGGAGACGGCCAGCCAGTCCAGCTTCTCCATGGCCTTGCACTCCATGTTGGAGTTCGGACCACCCACCGCGGGGTTCTGCCCGAAGCAGAGCAGGCCCTTCAATGTGCCGGCGTACATCCCCTCGAACAGCGCTATGTGTGTGTAGTTGGCGCCGTCCTTGGCCCTCGGGAACCATTTGTACCCTAACTCGTTGTCGGTCGTCGCGTTGTCCCCGTACATGGCCTTGAGGTAGCTCTTCACGAACTTGGGCGTGTTTGACAGGAAGCTTGTGCCGGCGGCCTTGACCCTTTCGGCGCAGTAAGCGTCCAGCGTCGGGTGCTTGGTACTGTTGGGCATTGCCAGGTAACCAGGTATGAGGTGCGAGAGCAGTGCCTGGTCGGTCGAGCCCTGGACGTTCACGCATCCCCTGAGTGCGGCTATGCCGCCGCCGGGTACACCCACGTTGCCCAGCAACAACTGCAGGACCGCGAAGGCGCGGATGTTCTGCGACCCGTACGTGTGCTGGGTCAGGCCCATCGCGTAGAGCAGCACCCCGCTCTTGCCGCGCTCGTAAGTGGAGCAGTAGGTCTTGGCAATCTGTTCGAACTTCGCCTTCGAGATACCGCAGACCTGCTCGACCTTGTCCGCCGTGTACCTGCTGTAGTGCTTCTTCATCTGCTGCCAGACGCACTGCGGGTTCTCGAGTGTCGGGTCCTTCACTGGTTTTGCGTCCGGACCCATCTGGTAGGCCCACGTCGTATAGTCGTACTTTTTCTTCTTCTTCCCCGTCTTCGGGTCCACCGTCTCCTTGAAGCCGGAGAACTGCCCGGTCTCGGGGTTGAAACTGTAGTTCGGATCAACCAGGAACGACGCGTTGGAGTAGTTATTCACGAAGTCCCAGTTGATCATTTCCTTCTCGATGGCGTAGTTGATGAGGCCACCGAAGAACACGATGTCCGTACCAGGCCTGGTCTGGGCGAATATGTCGGCCCTGGCCGCGGTGCGGTTAAAGCGCGGGTCGACCACGATAAGCGTCGCGGGATTCTTCTCCCGGTTCATCGCCTGGTCGATCCACTTCATGGCGACGGGGTGATTCTCAGCGACGTTGGAGCCGCACACCATGAAGCAGTCGCTCATCTTCATGTCCTGGACCTGGTTGGTCATGACGCCGCGCCCGTACGTGTTCGCCAAACTGGCGACAGATGGGCCGTGTCACAACCGGGCGTGGTGCTCTATGTACACCGCGCCGAGAGAACGCATGAGCTTCTGGTAAAGGTAGGCGCTCTCGTTGCAGAGTTCCGCGCTGCCGAGCGAGCCCAGAGCCTCGGTGCGGTTCGCGGGAACCTTCTGCCCCGTGGGCTTTCCGTCCTTGTCCAGGACCTCGTCTTCCTTGATCCAGTTGGCGTCCCTCGTCTCCTTGATCTTCCGGGCAATCTTGTCGATAGCCTCTTCCCAGGAGATCTCCGTCCAGTTAGACGCACCCTTGGCGCGGTAAAGGGGCTTCGTGACTCTCTCCTTGTTGGCCTTCCCGTCAATCCAGGATTTCTGGATAGTCGCGGCCCCCTTGCTGCAGAGGGTCCCGAAGTTGATCGCGCAATCGGGATTTCCCTCGACGTTAACTATTGTCTGGTGCTTGTCGGACAGGCTTGAGACAAGGGTTCCGCACCCCACTGCGCAGAAAGAGCATACCGAGGCGGTCTCTTTTGCCTTGGTGATGCGGAGCGGTTCAGTCCCGGCCAGCGCCGGCGAACTGAACCCGAGGCTCGACAAAGCTGCCGCTCCCAGCCCGGCGCCGGACAGCTTCATAAAGTCCCTACGCGTAAGTTCCATATCCCCCCTCACTTTCTCCGTCTGCCTGCATTAACCTTGACAGCCATTGGACTTGATTAGTTTAAAGCGTTGAGACCGAAAGAAAAGAGTTCACCTCCCTGAGCTACCCCGTTTGGTCCAACTCAAACGCTCCTGTCATACTTCCCTGGTTATTCCCGTCACTCCGGCCGGCTTGAGGCCCTCCTCTTCGGCCGCCCTGTCCAGCCTCGCGGTCACGATGTTCTCGAACGGGAGCAGCACCTCGCCGTCGTCCTCCCGCATATCGACCGTCTTGACGTACCTCCCGCACTCGGAACAGTACTGCACCCTTCGCTTGCTGTCGTCCCCTACGTAAAGGTACTCGAGCCCGGAAGAGCCCCTGCTGCAGAACGGGCAACCGGCCCTCTGTACACTCCAGAGGGTATGGCACAGGATGCATTCGAGCAGCCAGAGCCCGTCCCCCCTGCGGAACTCCCCCATCAACGGTGGCTGCCCGCATACGGGGCAGACTCCCCTCTGCCACAAAGACTGCTCTATTACATTCTGGAGAATACTACCACATGTTCTGTAAAAGGGAACCAGTGATTCCCATAAAATTTTTTGCGCAAGTAAAGCGTCGTCACCCCAGTCGACCGGGAACCCCAGCCGCTCTCCTTCAAGGAGGGCCACCCTGGTGAGCGGCAGGTTTTCAGCGGACAGGCCTTCCCAGCTTTCGAGCCCATCCCTGTGGGAGAACCCATGCGGCGTCATCCGCTCGATAACACGGCAGATACCGTGGACCACCTTCCCGTACTGCTCCGCGTCGACCTCGGGCTGCCCCGGGTCGAGCAGCGGCCTCAACCGGAGAAACCTCGCCTCGACCTCCCCTGCACTCATGCTAACCGAGCAGCTCGCCTCTTCCAGGGCCTCCTGCTGGACCTCCATTATGGCGCCGTACATGGCCAGGGCGTCCGCGAACTCCGGATACCGCTTCTTATACAGTTCCGCCGCCGCCCTGACCCCCCGCACGCCGGGGTTCACCGTCTCTACTATCTGTGACAACTCATGCACCTCCGATATCTCAGGTGGACGTGGCCGCCTGTTCCGCGGACGCGCGCTTTCTCGTGGTGAACTTTGCGAGCAATATAGATATCTCGTAGAGGATGATCATCGGGATAGCCACAAGTAACATGGTGACCGGGCTCCAGTCCGGCGTGATTATCGCGGCAAAGACAAGGATTACGAGGTAGGCCCACCTCCACTGCTTCCGCAGCTGCTCCGGCGTAAGTACCCTGAGCACAACAAGCATCCAGATGAACATAGGCGTCTCGAATGAGATACCTACAGCCAGCATGAACCAACCTGTGAACGTCACATACTCGCTCGCCGAGATTACGGGCCTCATCTGCCCGCCAGCGAAGTTGAGCAACCACTTGATACCCACCGGCAAGATTATGTAGTAGCCGATGACAACCCCCAAGCCGAAGAAGAGCACAAACATGACCATGACGATCACGGTGTATTTCCGTTCGTTCTTCTTGAGCGCGGGAGAGAGAAAAGCCATGACTTCGAACAGTATCACCGGCAGCGCGAGCAGCACGCCACCGTAAAGGGCGAGTTTGAACCTGACAAGGAACGGCTCCATCGGCTTCATGTAGTTCAAAACTATGTGGCCGGCAGGCCGCTCGAGTACGTGCAGGATGTCCCAGGCGAAAAACCAGCAGACCGCCACTGCAGCCACAAGGGCGACGAAACAAACGATTACCCTGCGCCTGAGTTCCTCCAGGTGCTGGAGATAGGTCATACGGGTGATTGCCAAGGCTCAAGCCCCCGCTTCGGGGCTATTTCTTTTCCTCTTCACCGGTGACCGACTCTTCAAGGCCCTTCTTCACTTCTTCCTGCACTTTGTCGGTCGAATCACGGAAAGCCCTGAGCGCCTGGCCGATCGACTGCCCTATCTTGGGAAGGCGGGAAGGCCCGAAGATTATGAGCGCTATCACCAGGATAATGATAAGTTCAGTCGGCCCAAGTCCGAAAGGCATCGCAAAACCCCTTCTTATCTCTACGCGCCGTCCTCGAAATCCAGTTGAATCTAACAGTCGCCAACTGCGGTGTCAAATTCGTTACCGACCACCACGCCGGAGCGGGGACCCCTCTGTTCATCGCGGATCTACGCCCCGCGGTAGACGAACTCAGAGAGCTGCTTCAGGTTCCGGCACTCGTGGACACTGTGACAGTGGTCGGTATACTCGTTGATTATGCTGTCACCTGTGTCCCACCGCTCCTTATGTTCCGGGTTCAACCAGTAAACGCGTTTTACCTTCTCGCGCAGGCTCTCGAGCGCCCAGGCGCGGGGGTCCCGGTTGTTGTTCCTCGCGTCGCTCAAGATGAGAACGCTTGACTTGGGGGAAAGCTCTTCATGGAACTCCTGATAAAAAAGTTCCAGCGCCCTGCCCACGTCGCTGTGCCCGTCCCCGTCGACGACAAGGGCCTCGCGGTAAACCTGCTCGATGGCCTCGTCCACCTCGTAGCTGTTGAAGTAGTCCGTGACTTCGTCCACCCGGTCGATGAACGCGAAGCTCCTCACCGAACGGAACTGCTGGTGGAGGCTGTAAACAAGCTGAAGCGTAAAGGTACTGAACGTCCGTACCGACCCGGAGATATCGCAGAGGATGAAAAGCTCCGGCTTCGACGGGACTTTCTTCTTATACTTGACGTCCAGCGGTACGCCGCCGTACGAGAGGCTGTGCCTCATAGTGCTGCGGAAATCGACCCGCCCCCTCCTTCCCAGGCTGTGCTTCCTGGCAAGGCGCGCGGCGAGCCTGCGCGCGAGCGCGGGAAGGACACGCCTCATATCCTCCACCTGCGCCAGGGATGCCCCGGTGAAATCGACCTCCTCGGGCCTTGGAGGGATTCTCTTCTTCCTTTCGGACTCCCTCTCGCCTCGGGCGGCCGCGATCCTCCGCCTTATCTCCTTCTCGAGCGCCACCCGGAACTCCTGAATGCGCTCGTTCACCCGGTCCAGTGCGAGCACGGGCGGCATGTCCGGTATCAGTTCTCCCCGGCGGGCGAGTTCCTCCAGCCGGTTGGCCGTGTCCCGGAAATCAAGCCATTCCATCGCCCGGAAAACGTAATAGCCCGAGCCTGCCATGGCGGCGACGGCCCTTGAGCTCTGCCCGAACCCGCCCTCCATCATCCCTATCCCTTCCGCCGCCACTAGGGCAAGCGCGACCATGTCGTCATGCGTGCCGGAGGCCACCGCTTCTCTCAGCATCGCCGCAAAGTCCGCCGGGCCCAGCAAGGCATAATCCCCTTCTTCGAGAGCTGCCCCCCCGACCCCCTCGCTTCCCCCGCCGGGCACCGAAAGGGCGCCGGTGAAGTACTCGTCGAAGACCGCATCGAAAAGCGGGTAGTCGGATTCCTTCTTGACGAGGGTAGCCCTCAGGGTCGAGCGCAGCATGCCGGGGCTCTCGAGCGCGATGACCCGGAGCGCCTCCAGGGCGTCTTTGCTCTCGGCCAGCGATATCTGAATGCCGCTGGTGCGGAGCTCGGATATGAAAGCAAGCAGTCTCTCGTCAACGGACATGGGACGGTACCGTTCTCCGAAACATGGAAAACTATGCCACTTTCGGTTCGCGCTTCACCGGGGTCTGCCCACTCTCTCGACCGGGTCTTACATCCTCTCCACGCGCGTTTATCCTCTCCGGGGAACTCCCGGCGAGCCTAGACGCCAAACCCGGCTTGGTTCTCGCCGGATTCAGCCTGCTCTGTTATTCTACCAGTAGCCTGTGACACGAATTATCTCTATTGTCTTTCCCGTAATTCCAGAGACAAAGGTCATTGATTCATGCGTTCTTCTATGAATCGAGCAACTGCCTTCGACCTCTACCCGAGTGCCTGGCGCGCGAGCGACTTGATGTTAGCCTGCACCTTCTCGAGGTCCTTCTGCTCCTTGATAAGGAGGCTCAGGGTCCCCGCGATCATATCCTCGTCGATCACGTCACGACCGAGCACCAGGATCGAGCGCGCCCAGTCGAGGGTCTCCGAGATGCTGGGGACCTTCTTGAGGTCCATCTGCCTTATGTAGCGGACCACCGCCACGACCCTGCGGGCTAGTTCCTCGGCCACCCCCGGCACCCGCAGCCTGACGATCTCGAGCTCGCGATCCGGGTCCGGAAAATCGATGAAGAGGTAGAGGCACCTGCGCCTGAGGGCCTCGGAGAGATCCCTGGTGCGGTTCGAGGTAAGGACGACGAAGGGCATCTGGCGGGCGGCGACCGTGCCGAGCTCGGGTATCGACACCTGGAAGTCGCTGAGGACCTCCAGCAGGAACGCCTCGAACTCGACGTCCGCCTTGTCGACCTCGTCCACCAGGAGCACGACACGCCCATCGCTGGTGATGGCCCTCAAAAGCGGCCGGGGGAGGAGGAAATCCTCACTGAAAAGGTCGTCCTCGAGCTGCTCCCAGGCGGCATCACGGTTGCGGTCGGCCTGGATGCGAAGAAGCTGCTTCTTGTAGTTCCACTCGTAAAGGGCCTTGGCCTCGTCCAGGCCCTCGTAGCACTGAAGCCTGATGAGCGGCAGCCCGCTGTACCGGCTGTACGCCTTCGCGAGATCCGTCTTGCCGACACCGGCGGGTCCCTCCGCCAGGATCGGTTTGTTGAGCTCCCCGGCGAGGAACAGCGCGGTCGCGATGTTGTCATCGCACAGGTAATCCGCGGCTTTCATCCCTTCCTTTATCCGGGGGATCGGGTCCCTCTTCGGTCCTGCGTCTTCCATCAAACCTCCAGATCAACACGCAGTGAAACCCGCGCAAGATCATTCACCTGTTCAAATGATACAGCATCGGGTGGAGGCTTTCCTACCCGGCCTCGAGCGAAGCCGGGTGACCTCGATATCGGCCCTTTCCTCGTACTCGGTGAGCGCGTGATCCAACAGAGCATCGACGTTACCGCCGGAAACCAGGCTGCCGTTAACCGCTACGATCTTCACCCGTTAAGTCACTCGCCTTCCTTGTAGTTAATAACCGAGTTCTCCCAGCCTCGAGTCCGGGATACCGAAATGGTGCGCCACCTCGTGAAGGACGACCCGCCTTATCATCTCGTCGACCGGGGTCTTGGCCTGCTCGCAGACCCTTTCGATAGGCTCCTTATATATAGATATCCTGTCGGGGAGGACAAGCATGTAGTGCCAGCCACGTTCTGAAAGAGGCACACCGTGGTAGAGCCCCAGAAGCGTCTGACCCTTGCCAACGCCCGCCGCCTCAAGGTCGGCCTTCGCAGGCCAGTCCTCCACTACGACCTCTATGTTCTCCAGTTTCTCCGCGAAATCGGCCGGAAGGTCATCCAGAACCTCTGCAACCACGTTTTCAAACTCCTTCGGCTTCATCCCGTCCCTACCCAGCAATACCGCTGATCAGCGGTGTATTTTCGCCGCGAGCTTTGCCCCCAGGGGCAGGAGCAGCGACCTGGCGACCATTGGGAGCCCCAGGAAACGCTGCTCGATAAGCTCTATGATCACGCCGCCGGTTGCCGTGGTGTCAAGGTAGGCATACTTGATGGTGAGGCCCATCTGCTTTAACAGGCCCTGGTGGAGGACCTCGATCCCCGCGTCCCTGACCGCGGCCATTCGCTCCTCGAAGTTGTTCACGAAAAAACCGATGTGGTGGATCCCCTCTCCCCGCTCTTCGAGGAAATCGGAATGAAAGCTCCTCCCCTCGAGGATCTGTATGAGCTCCAACTCCACCTGACCTACCTGGGCCATGGCCATTTTCCCCTTGAAGGTTATGCGCTTGCCTCTCTCTATGCATTCGGCGGGCTCGCCCATGAACACAGCCCACGGGCCGATGCCGAATGCATCCTTGTAGTAACCGATCGTCTCATCGATGTCCCGCACAACGATGCCGACCTGGCTGAGCTTGGGTAACTTCAGCTTCTCTTTGCCTTTCATTATTACGCATCCCCCTTGTTTGTCTGATGTCCTTGCGTCCTGCCGCTGGTTTCCTATTGCCCGAGCAGGAACGGGTTGGTCCGCTTCTCCCAACCCACGGTAGTCATCCCCATGTGCCCCGGGTATAACTTCGTCTCGGGAGGCAGCACGAAGACCTTTTCCTTGACCGAGCGGATCAGCGCCTCGAAATCCCCTCCGGGAAAATCGGTCCTGCCTATCGACCCCCGGAACACGAGGTCGCCATCGAAAAGGGCTTCGTCAATGAGGAAACTGACGCTGCCCGGCGAGTGCCCGGGCGTATGGAGCACCCTTATGGTAAGGCCGGCAAACTCCAGCACCTGCCCGTCCTCGAGAGGCTTGAACTCATCGGGCGTCTTGAGCTCGTCTATGCCGAGCATGGCGAGGATCATCTCCGGCATCATCTCGACGACTTTTGCTTCTATTTGATGCAGGTACACGTCTGCACCCGTGGCCCCGGCCACGTCGGCGGCTCCGACCAGGTGGTCCGGATGACCGTGCGTGAGCAGTATCGCCTCCAGTTTGAGCCCCTCCCTTTCGATGAAATCGATTATCGAGTTGGTGTTTAGCCCGGCATCGATGAGCACCGCCCTGTCGGAGCCCTCTTCCCACACGAGATAGCTGTTCGTCCCGAAAGAATAATCGGTGAAAGTCTCTACGTTCAAAATACCTCCCTGGTCGGGCTCCCGGCACATCGCGCTCCGTCACAGGATGAGCCCCGAGGGCCTTTGTCTCAAGAGTTTAGCCAGTTTATCGAACCCGCCGCAACAGCGGCCGGAAAGGTCACCGCGGCGGGCCGAGCCCGATGACGTTGACCCCCGGTCCGACCAGCTCGTCATAGCGGTTCGTGCACGTGAGCATGATGACCTGCTGCCCGCCCGCGGTATCAAGAAGGAACTGCCATAACAGGCGCAGGCGCTCGTCGTCGAAGTACGAGAACGAATCGTCGAAGACCAGCGGTGGCCTGCGGCCCGCGGATAAAAGCTCAACCAGCCTCAGCCGGCAGGCAAGATAGAGCTGGCTCACGGTCCCCTTGCTCAACGTCGAAAGCACCTCGTCGGCACCGATCATTTCGCCCTTCTCTTTCGAGTAAACTGAAATACCGAGGTCGCTCTCACTTACCTCCACCGTGTCGTAGCGGCCGCCGGTAAGCTCCGCGAAGGTGCTGCCCACGCTTTCCGCAAGCAGTGGTACCGCCGGGGAGAGGAGCGATTCCTTCGTCTTGGTCATGGCCTCGAGGGCGAGCGCGTTCACCCGCAGGCGCCTCCGCGCCCTCTGTTCTTCCTCGGAAAGGCACGCAATGTTTTCCTCGAGTTCTATAGCTTCCTCCGGGTCCGCATGCGACTGGTCAAGGTGGAACGCAAGGCCCTGCATCTCTTTATCAAGGTCCGCAATCTCCTTCTCCAGAGAGCCCACCAACCTGGTGAGCCTGTCAAGGTCCCCCGCCCCGACCCGGAACGGCTCCAGCTCCCGCACCTCCGTTTCGTAAGCCGCAGCCTCCAGGGAGGCCTCGCGCCGCTCCTCCTCCACCTGTTCCACGGTCCGGCCCCCCAGCAGTGCGTCAAGCCCCGCGACCACTCTTTCCCTCTCTGCAAGCTTTT
>Ga0315289_10005164_pt1 | contig 19324 bp, 17 predicted proteins | sample YL17G11_40_MG_FD_203452 | JGI IMG/M metagenome (GOLD analysis project Ga0315289, IMG submission 203452) | Sediment microbial communities from Yellowstone Lake, YNP, Wyoming, USA - YL17G11_40 | ecosystem: Environmental > Aquatic > Freshwater > Lake > Sediment | place: USA: Wyoming | collected...
CGGCGTGAGCGACGCGCTGGCCGAGGCGCACGCCCAGTACAGGAACATCTGCGACAGGAGCATCCGCGTCGAGAGCAAGGACGAGCTGAACCTTGCATTCCAGAACGAGCACCTCTGCCTGACGCACATCACCTTCCTGGAAACCATCAGGGCATACATCGAGCGCGGAGGGGGGAGCCGCGGAGGCTACGTGATCGCCGACCCCGAAGGCGAACTAGTGACCGGCCGAGGCGCTCCGCTGAAGCTGGATGGGACGAGCATGGACACGCGGGCGGGCTCGACCTGGATCTCCGCAGGCAGCAGGCCGCCCGAATCCCCGTCCACCTGCCACGGCACGTCCTCGCGCACAGACGTAAGGCGCACCCGCACCCCCCGGCCGTAGCGGACCTCTCTGCACAGATGCAGCGCCCGCAGCAACGACGCCACCCCCGGACCTATCATGTCGCCTATGCCCCGCACCGGGACGGCCATCACGTCAAGCAATCCGTCCGTGGGCGACGCCGCGGGCGTCAGCTCCAATGGCCCTCCGTAGCTGTGCGTGTTGCCCACGCAGACCGCGTTCGCGTCGCCGAGAAAAACCTCGCCGTCCACTTCCACGCTGATAGCCCATTGGGGAGGGCAGACAGACTCGCGGATCAGCGCCGGCACGTAGTGGAACTGAGTCAGCTTTCCGCGACGGCAGTCATGGACGGCCTTCACGATATCGGCGTCCATGCCCGCGCCGACCATGCTTATGAAACGTCGGCCGTTGCAGAGCCCCAGGTCGAACCGAGCGATCCTGCCCTCCGCCAGACACCGGACCGTAGAAACCGGGCCGCGCAGCAGGCCCAGTTCTTTCGCCAGCACGTTCCCCGTGCCGGCAGGGATCACGCCCAGCACGCAATGCTCCAGGTCCGCCCCGTTAAGCACCTCGTTGAACGTGCCATCCCCGCCGAACGCCAGTATGGCGCCCCCGCTGAAGTCGCGTGCCGCCCGCATCGCATCCCCGGCCGTCCCCGTGCGCACCACGTGCGGAACCGCGCCCAGCTCACGCAGCGCCTGTGCAACATCGTCCACGCGCCGCCCTGCCCTGCCCCCCCCGCTTATCGGGTTGGCGACGAGCAGCACGTCTCGCAGACCGGCGATAAAACCTCCCATTGTCTCCCTCTCACATGCGCGGGACGCGCGAGTAGCAGGTGTCCTCACGGAAGAAATCCGCCCCTCTGATCGGCCCCCACGTCCCGGCGGGATAATTGGGGAAGGCTGGCGCCGGCTGCCGCTCCCAGTGACACAGAATCGGATCAACGAACTGCCACGCCAGCTCGATCTCGTCGCGCCGGGCGAAAAGAGTCGCGTTGCCCGACATGACGTCCAGCAGAAGCCGCTCATACGCCTCGGGCGAGGCGGATCCGAAGACACTCCCGTAGGGGAAGTCCATCTCCGCCGGCCGCACTTCCATATCAAGCCCCGGCGCTTTCGTGGATATCCTCAGCGACACCCCCTCGTCGGGCTGCACCCTGATCTTCAGCAGGTTGGTCTCCAGATCCACGTTCTCCAGCGTCTGGAACAGGACGTTCGGCACCTCCTTGAACTCCACCGCAATCTCTGTCAGGTGCGCGGCCAAACGCTTGCCGGTCGCCAGATACAGCGGCACGCCCGCCCAGCGCCAGTTGTCTATGTAGGTGCGCATCGCCACGAACGTCTCCATGCTCGACCGCGGGTCCACGCCCTCCTCCTCGCGGTAGCCCGGCACGGCCTGCCCGTCAATCTCGCCCCGCCCGTATTGCCCGCGCACGACCGAACACTCCAGGTCCCCCCCGCTGAGCGGCCTGAGGCTCCGCAGCACCTTGGCCTTCTCCTCCCGGATCGAGTCGGGGCTGAGCGAACTCGGCGGCTCCATCATCACGAGCGACAGGAGCTGAAGGACGTGGTTCTGCATCACGTCCCTGAGCGCGCCCGTGCGCTCGAAGAAACCTGCGCGCCCCTCGATCCCCGTCGTCTCAGCAACCGTCACGTGCACGTGCTTGACGTGGCGGCTGTTCCAGACCGGCTCGAAGATGGAATTGGCGAAGCGCAGCACGATGATGTTCTGCACCGTCTCCTTGCCGAGGTAGTGGTCTATGCGGAACACCTGCGATTCGTCGAGCTTCTCCTCCAGCGACGTGTTCAGCGCGCGAGCGGATTCGACGTCGCGCCCAAACGGCTTCTCAAGGACCACGCGGATGTAGCCCTTCTCCGTCTCCTGTGCGGGGTGCCTCTGCTCAATCAGCCCGCACGCGGCAAGGTTGCCGAGGATGACGGGCGTCAGGTCGGGCACGACGGCGAAGTGGAAGGTCCTGCTGCCGCCGACGCCGAACTGCCTGTCGAGTTCCTCGACCCTGCCCCGCAGCGCCTCGAAGTCGGCGCGCTGCGAGTAGTCGCCGCGCTGGTAGAAGGTCCGCCCGGCCAGCCGCTCCCACGCGTCCCCGCACGGCGCGTGGCGCGAGAACTGCTCCACTCCTTCCTTAATGCGAGCGCGGAACTGCTCGTCGCTCATCTCAGTGCGCGCGAACCCCAGGACGACCGTCCTCTCGGGCAGCAGCTTCTCGCAGGCGAGCCCGCAGAGCGCGGGCATCACCTTCCGCCTGGTCAGGTCGCCGCTCGCCCCGAAGACGACGAGCACGCACGGCTTTGGTTCGCTGCGCTGTGTGCCTGGCATGGTCCCACTCCTGTTTCGGCTCCATGGTACGACGGCGCGCGCGAAAAGTCCAGCGGGCCGCTGGCGCCATTCACACCCATGATCATCCGGCGCACCACGCTCCGCGCAGCCGCTTCGCAAACTGATCAGACAGTTGAAAAACTCCAGGGAAAGCGGTTAAATTGACTCAGCGCGCTGCTTGCTGCCTCGCTCTCCGCTCCATTCGCCGACCCGCGGCCGGCAGGTGGCGATGAGCGCTCCGAGCAGCCCACAGCGCTGGATTCGATGTGGACTCTCCAAATCCTGCCAGCAAGGAAGAAACATGGCCAGCGACACATTCAGATTGATTGACCTGTTGGATGAACTTGAGGTCGATGAGGACATCTTCTTCCGGCACGTGCGCACCGCCAAGGACGTCATGACCACCCGTGTCGGAACCTTGAGCCTGCGCAACACGGTGCAGGACGCCCTCAAGTTCATGAAGGACAACAACTGCCGGCACATCCCCATCATGGACGCGCAGGCAGGCGAGGGGGGGACGCCAATGTTCGCGAGCGTGGTCTCGGAAAGGGACCTGCTGCGATATGTCCCTGCCGACGCTGGGACGGCCGCTCAAAGTGACGAGGTCGTCAAGGCGCGCCAGACGCGTCTGGCGGAGATCGTCCCCAGAAGGCCCAGGCTCGTTTCGCCCAACACCTCGATGACGAGCGTGATTCAGACGATGATTGACAATCGCGTCGACATGTTGCCGGTTCTGCTCCGCCAAGTGCTCGTGGGCATCATCACCAGCAGCGACATCGTCAGGGTCTTCGTGATGCTGGGCAAGATAAGCCGGTTCTGCAAGGCGCAGGAGGGCGAGACGAAGGTCGCGGAGTCGCCGTCCGGGAAAGCGAAGCCCGCGCCGTCGGTGCTCTCACAACTCGGGCAGACCGTCCAGGACATCATGACCAAGGAGGTGGCGTGCCTGAACCTGGACGACACGCTGGCGAGGGCGATGGACGCCATGCGGACGGGGATGTTCAGGCACATGCCGGTTGTGAACGAGCGGAGGCAACTGGCGGGCGTGGTGTCGGATCGCGACGTGCTGATGATCCTTCCCCCGCCGGGCGAGAAGTTCAGGAAGCAGAGCGCCGAATTCCGGCAGGACCTGTTTGCGCTCGACCCCACCAGGCCGCCCAAGTTTGGCATCCGGGTCGAGGAAATCATGAATCGGCAGGTGGTGCACGTCTCCCCCGGCACCGGGGTATTCGAGGCCGCCAGGAAGTTCCACGATCAGAAGGTCGGCTGCCTCCCGGTGGTCAACGAGGGAAAGAAGCTGCTGGGCATCGTGACGGTGACGGACCTGATGCGCACGCTCCTCGCCGCCTATAAGCACTTCAACAAGCCGCAGGGGTGACGTAGGCTCGCTCTCGTTCTCGTCGCCTGCCCTCCGTACCCCTGCGATGCCGAAGGCTATGCAGGGCGAAGGAGGGTCGTCCTCGTCCTCGAGTCCGTTCTGTCCGCGCGCCCCCGCAAAACAAAACGGCAAAAGGACTATAAGGAGGCCAGGAAACCAGGAAGACTGGTGGAACAGGGCCCAGATTCAAGGGCTCACGCGCTGACGAATCGCTTCTTTCACCTGGTTGAAGAGACGTGCCATTTGTACTTGGGCTGCGGCGTTTTTTTGGAAGAGCGCGTCCTCCTCATCTTCGAGCTTCCTACCTTCCTCTGCGTCACCCCCCCTTGCGCGGCCTGCTGCGATGCGGTTCTGTTTGCCTCTCTTACGCACGATATCCTGCGCCAGCATCATGATCTGCCATGCAGGCTCGTACACCTCGGTCCGCATGAAGGGCTCCCCTCTGCGGATAGCTGCTTGGTAAGCGCTAAGCGCTTCCAACGCGTGTTCATCGTCGGGCCGACACGCCTCAGCGCCGCAGGGCCAAACAAGCTTGTCCACGGATTCCCGTAGATCGAAAAGCTTCTCCCACAAGTCGCTATAGAGCCCGTACTCCTTCTCCAAGCGCAGGCGATGGTCGAACAACCTCTTCTCCGACATCCGTGCAGCACGGAGTGTCAGGAGCGAAGCCAGGAGCGAAACTATGACCGCCACCACAAGGGGCGCCAATACGTAGACAAAGACAGGACTTGGAGCGGCACCTTCGGCAGCCAACAATAGTTGCATCTCAAGTTCCCCCGCTTAGATCAGGGCAAGGCGGAACGCCTAATGGTCCAGATAATTATTCCGATCACGCCTTCTTGTGTCAACATCTATGGTCCGTATCCGCACGGACAGCCTAAAGCGAAGAGAACCAGACGGCGTGGTACGTCGGGCAGTGGGGCGAGAAGCTGAAACCCCGGGCCCGGAACCGGCGCAAGAACGAGAGTGCCGTGGACGCCGTTGCAGGGTCGCTCAGGGAGTTCGGTTTCCGGCAGCCCCACGCTGCATCCGCCGACGCCCCAGGCGCGCAGATCGCAAATCAGAAATCGGCAATCGAAAATGCCGCTGGGCGCTAGACCCATCCCCTGAGACGGACGGCCTCGGCGACCCGCTCCACCGCGATCATGTACGCCGCAAGGCGCATGTGTACCCCCTCCCCCGTCGCGCGCTCGTGGACGTCCTCGAACGCCGTCACCATCTTGTGCTCAAGCTCGTCGTTCGCGCGCTCCGCAGTCCAGTAGTAGCTCGTCCGGTTCTGAACCATCTCGAAGTACGACGCCGTCACACCCCCGGCGTTCGCAAGGAAGTCGGGTATGAACAGGACGCAGTTCTCGTAAAGTATCTTATCCGCCTCGGGCGTCTGGGGACCGTTGGCGAGTTCGCACGAGATCTTCGCCTTGATCCGCGCCGCGTTCTTCTCCGTTATCACGTTCTCCAGCGCGGCGGGATACAGGATGTCAACGGGCAGCTCGAGCAGCGCTTCGTTGCTGATGGGTTTGCTGCCGGGGAACTCGACGACCGAGCCGGTCCGCTCCTTGTGCCTGACGAGCGCCTTCGCATCCATGCCGTCCAGGTTGATGATGCCGCCGCGGGTGTCACTTGCCGCCACGACTCTCGCCCCCAGCAGTTCCTCGCTGAGCACGGCCGCGTACTGCCCGGCATTGCCGAACCCCTGAATAGCTACTGTTGCGCCTTTAGTTTCGATGCCGAGGGTCTGCGCGGCTTCGCGCACAACGTGGCAGCCGCCGCGCGCCGTCGCGTCGCCCCGTCCGCGTGAACCGCCGACCGCCAGCGGCTTGCCGGTTATCATGGCGGGATGGTGATCCCCTCCGCGCGTCGCCTCGTACTCGTCGAGCATCCAGGCCATGATCTCAGGCGTGGTATAGACGTCGGGCGCGGGCACGTCCATATCCTCGCCGAGGATGCGGCCGACCTGTCGGACGTATGCGCGGCTGAGCAGCTCGAGCTCGCGCTCGCTCATGAGCTTGGGGTTGCAGATGACGCCCCCCTTGCCACCGCCGAGCGGGATGTCCACGACCGCCGTCTTCCACGTCATCCAGGCGGCCAGTGCGCGGACGGTGTTGATGGTCTCGTCGGGGTGGAAGCGGAGTCCGCCCTTGCACGGGCCGCGGGCGTCGTTGTACTGCACCCTGAATCCGCGGAAGATCTCGGTGCGGCCGTCGTCCATCCTCACCGGAAGGCTGACGCGAAGCTCGCGCTGCGGCCAGCGGAGGAATTCGTGCATCGCTTTATCGAGTCCGAGGCGGACGGCCGCCTCGTCGAGCTGACGCTGCGCGATCTCGAACGGGTCCTGCTGTGCGCTCATCCCAATCCTCTCAGGAATACTATGGAATCCAGGAAATTATAGCACCAGATATGACGAGCGCAACTGAGCGCGGGAAGACAGCGTTCTGCGCTCCGGAGAATGCGCCGACTCCCAACCCGGAAAACGACCTGTAGGACGCCCAGGCGGGACGCCATGAGCCTACTTCAAGGCGATCGCTACGCAGGGGAGCGCTGGCGGATGTAATCATCGATGAGCGAGCGCGCCCTGTCCGTGAGACCATGGAAATAGAGCGCGATACTGTACTCCGTCCGCCCGGGCTCCTCCTTCTCCGGCTCGGTGCGCACCACGATGCCCGTGAACTCCACAAGCTCGTTGCGGACCTTCCTGCCCTCGCGCACCGGGACGATCATGGCTATGCCCATCTGCGTGGAAGGCGGGATGTATTTCGGCACCCGGCAGTACAGGCCCGCGGTACTGATATTGCGGGTCTGGATCGTAATTGCATCCTTCCCCGGCGGGCAGATGAGATGCGCTGCCATGTCGCTGTCTACTCGCGCCGCAGAGCGACGCTCCTTCAACCTTGCCACCATTGCCTTCTCCCCCCGAAAAAGAGCATGTGCAGTCAAGTGAGGCGCCGGAGCACCTCACTGCGGTTCTCGCGCAGGTCCGTCTCGACCCGACTCCGTGCCGGGCACGATATTACGATTCTCACGCCGCTTTTTCAACCGCCGGGAGCGGCGGCTTCTCAACGATGCTCAGTCCTCCGCCGGCGCAAGCTCACACAGCCCCTGATCTACGTCCTTCTGCCACTCAGGTTTCATCTCGACGCCTTCGCCCAACACCAGGTATGGCGTGAAGCTGGTGATCGGGCGAAGGTTCTTGAAATCCCGAATAGAGCGGTAAAGGGTGCGCCGGTTCGGCCCGGTGATCACCGAGGCGTGCTGCGTCAGCGTCCAGTTGGCGTTTGGCTCGCGATCGGGGAAGGTCTTCTCGCCGGCAAGGCAAACGCGATCGGGAAACGGAACGGCGGTATCCGCCACGACGTTGAGCGCACCCCAGAGCGTGGCGCCTTTCTTCGCCTCGGCGTTGGTCAGCTTGATCAGCCGCCGATGACGCCGGTCGGCGCCTTTGAAGTAATTCCAGTCCACCGAGTTCTCTTCGGTCTCCCCCTTGATTGCCATCGCCTTGCGGGTGCCCTCTTTCTTGAACGCGTTCAGCTTGGGGTCGAGGTAGCTGCAGGCGGTGACGCAGACGGCGCCGTTCGCGGTGGGCCAGCGGAACGCCACGCGACAGTTGCTCTTCTCCACCGCAACAGCGTTGAGCTTGCGATCGCACCATATCTGGTTCCCAGGCCCGTAGAACTCGCGATACCGCGTCATGAACTCCACCATCTTGCCGATGTCGTCGAAGCACTCATCAGGCATCAGCTCGCCGGGGTTACAGGGGAAGCAGCACTCCGGCTCCTCGTCAAGGAGCATCGCGCTGGAGACGCCGCCCTGCACCCAGTGGACTTGGTCTGTTGCCGGCGGGCCGGACCTGCGCAGCTTCGGGAGTCCTTCTGCGTACTGGGGTCGCGGGACGTCATCCCGGTTGTTCCCAATCGTAACGCCCTCTTTCCCATGCGGGAAGAACACGTTGGTGCAGCCGCTTAACGGCGTCAGCAGATCGTAGCGGGCGAGGTGATGAGCGGTAACCCGGCGGCTCAGGAAGAATGCCCAGGAGAGGTGATAGGCTGTCGCGGTCTCATCCAGGCCCGAAGCCTCGCGAAAGCCCTCTCGCTCCCCGATGTGCTGGTCCAACAGGCCCCTCATCTCAGGGAACTCCTCGTAGTCCGGCTCGCAGGCAAGCCTCTCCTTATCGTACTCACGGATCGCCGCGGCGAGGTCCGTGTCCCCGAGCGTGGGATAGAGCTCGTGCGCGTAAGCAAAATCCTCTTTCATCCGCTTGGTCAGCTCCTTCGCCTCAGAGCCGGCACGGCGGCCTCGTCGGCGCCCTTCCTCCAACATGCTCATCTCGTACCCTCCATGCCATCTACCAGAAGGCCACGTCTTCGCCGGGCACATTCAGATGCCCAGCCGCACCCCTACGCACCCGGCTTAGACTCCCAACAGACAACAGTCAGATTCCCGCGCCTCAAGCCGCGCCCCGCTTACCCAGCCGTGCGCGCTTGCTCTCGCTCGTCAGCCGGCTTTCAACAGCTTCTCCCTGGCGGCCTTGTGGATTTCCTTCAGTTCGGGGTATATCAGGAAATAGAGCATCCCTGGTCCGAAGGCGGACGGCAAGACCGCCATCTTGAAGGTCCACGCGATTGCCATGGCGGACAGGGGCGTGATGGCGATCGTCAGGAAGGAAACGATCTGCTCCCTTCGCCACACTCCCCGGCCGGCCCGTTCACGCCTAGGCGTTGCATAGAAGTCCGCCCAGTAATCGACATGTTTCTTAAGATTCCGTTTGTGGGCCAGCATCGCAGGTATGCCCAGCAGGACTCCCACCAGCACCGAGAGCCAGGGCACGCCGAAGATCCTGGCGAAAGTGGCTGCTTCCGCCTCGCGAAGCGGCACCTGGGCAGTGAGCGAACGAAGTTCGCTCCCCATAGTCCAGAAGACAACTGCAAAGCTGACTCCGAATAGGACGTACCAGGCGCTGATGGCAACCGACAGCATGGGATGCGCAACAAAAGGCGATAGGGGACCGATCTTGCGAGCCGAGGTCGTCATTGCCTTCCTCCCTTCTTCCTCTCGGCGACAAACTGCCCTGCCCCGTCGGGGCAGTCGGACACCAGAGACTCGAAACCGCAGGCAAAGCCTGGAGCCTCTAACAAAATGACCCGTGGCCGCGACGGGGTGTATTTCGCTGCAGGCCAAGGAGCGTGGGCGACGGCGCATAAGGAGTCCGATGCGCCTAGCCTCCGCGACACAGGCATGCAACCAAAGACGCCCCGTCCCTTCGGGTTGCGCCTCGGGCCGGCGTCTGCGGCGTCAGGGCTCCTCATCGTGCCTGACCCTGGCACGGCGTCGTCGCCCTTCCTTGCATCCATCCGGCCAGCGGCGCAACGCGGCTCACGCGGCATTTTGTTAGAGGCTCTTACTCCAGGCCGAGCTGGTAGAACCGGTTGGCATTCTCACGCATCAGGCGCAGGGCCACCGTCGAAGCCTCGCCGCGCGTGTAGGCGCCCTCGCGAATCTTCTCGGCCAGCACCATCGCGACGTTCTGGCGCGCCAGTTTGAGGTGCCCGTAGACCTTCTCCACCATGGTGTAATCACCGCCGAAGCCGAAGATCTTTGTGTTGGGCACCATGTCCAGCCACTCGGAGAGCGCGGAGCGCGCCTGCGCGGGGTTGATGACGTGGGCCCACGCCATGTTCAGGTGCACGCCCGGGAAGTACTTGCCTAGCACCGCTATCTCGCGCACGAAAGGCATGCCGGCGTGGAACAGGTCGAACTTCATGCGCGGGAACTCATCGAACAGGCTCTGAAGCAGCAGCGGGTTGGCATTGGCGATGCGGTTGTAGTTGCCGGCCTGAAGGCCCGTGTGGAACACCATGGGCAGCCCGACCGCCTCGGCGCGCGCCACAAGCTGGTACATGTAGAAATCCTGAAGCGGCAGCGCCTCGTGAGAGCCGAGGCACTGCCCCTCGTGGGTCGATATGCGGTTGAAAAGCCGTTCGGCGACGCTCCGGCTGACCTTCTGGAACGCGATGCTGCGCCAGTAGGCGTGGTGCGACTTGATGCCGACGACCTTCGGGTTGGCGCGCCACTGCTCGACGATGAGCGTCATGCACTCGAGCACGTCATCGAGGGTATGGATTGCCCGGTTGCAGCGCTTGCCCAGTTTGTCGAGCGCATCCCGGCTCGTCAGGTCTATCAGTTCGGGACCGGGCGCGAGGTGGTAGAAGTAGTCGGGCCCCGGGTTGTCAAGCTGCCAGCACTGGAGGCAGGCAGCGATGTTGCAGCGCTCCTTGAGAATGTAGTCGTAGAGGCCGGGCTTGTTCATCTCGCTCAGCTTCTCGCCTACGGCCTCGTACGTGTCGTCGTTAAGGTCTTCGAACCCGAGCAGATCACGCACGACTATGAGCGCAGAACGCGCGTATCCGCCTGTGCGGATGGCGCTGAAGAACGGCTTGAACCGCTCCCAACGCTCTTTCAGCGGCCTTGTCCGGTCTTGGAACAGGGCCATGTCCGCCTCGGCTCCCGCCGCAACGAGATCCCCGCGGCAGTAGTGCTGGATCAGGGAGAAGAAGTCCTTGTCCTCCTTGATCGCAGATTCCTCCGGCGGCAGGTGCTCGTGGGCGTCAACCGTGCCGATCTGCTCCAACTCCTCGAATAGCTCGCCTACCAACGCGTCGTCTTGTAGAATCGACATATTCCATCCCTTATGCAATGCGTGGGCTGCCGGCTCAGGTCCGACGGCCCTTCCGCGGCTTCTCAATCACCCACATGACGTCACGCGCTTGCTCAAGCGTGACCGGGAACGGCTGGACCCTCTCGGCAGATCAGGCTTCGCCACGAGGCCCGAACACAGACACGTTATTGCCAACTGAGGGGGTATGTCAACTGGAAGGCCGTGGCATCCGCCCCCGCCCTGTGATACACTACCGTCCCCATGCAAGGGTCATTTGCCGCCCCCACGTGGGTCGCTGTGTGCCAGAGAAAGCCATGATGACGTTCATGCAGCAAAGCAAAGACTGTGCTGACTTCGACGCGGCACCCGCGAGGAGTTGCTGGAGCTTTTGAGGGAGCTTGGATAGGTGACACGGAATGGATAAGGAATCCGAGGCAAAGGACATCGAGCAGAACGACGCGCCCGAAAGCAAAGAGGCTGAGGCCGCGCCTGCCGCCCCTTCAGAACCCGAGGCGCCTCAGGAACGGGTGGAGGTGTGGAGACGCCTGTTGTTCGCAGGGCTATCGGGGGCGATCGTGTGTTTCATCATCCTCCTGGCAAGGCATCTGCTCATCGTAGATCCGTACTTCGGGATGAACGTCGTCTTCCTGGTGCCCCCCGGCGCCTTGTTCGGACTGCTCATAGCGTGTGCTGCAATATGGCTGCCAAAGAAGAAGCCCCTTCGCGTCACAGTGCTGGTAGCTGTGCCCCTCTGCCTGGGAATAGGGGCTGCGCTCGTGTCCGTCCATCGTGAGCTGCCTTTGGAGCCGGAGTTCATGAGCAAGTTCCAGCTTGACAAGATAACCGGCTCCGTGTTGGCGGATGTGCTGCGGGAGATGGGCCACCCCGGCCACGCGGCACGCGCACAACGGACGCCATACATCCGCCCCGTCACACGCGGTTTCACGGTGGCACTGGCAGTCGCGACGTGTATCATCTGCATAGGTATGGTGAAGTGCTCCTCCTTCAGGAAAAGGGCGCTCGTGTATCCGATCGGCTTGTGCGCGATACTGCTCGCCAGGCTGCTCATTCCCCCGGCGGTCTTGCTGACCTGGCCTTCCGCCGCCACGTGCAAATCGGCACTTGGGAGCGGTTCGTGGCTCGTCGTCTTCGTGTGGGCCCTGGCAGTAGACGGCGGACAGATGTTCGGCGGCTCCCGGCTCGTTGCTCGGCATACGCCCGCGATCCTCGGCGGCTTCATCCTGGCGTTCGGGGCTGCGACCATTGTGTTCTGCAAGCCCATAGCCGCCGAGTACTACTTCTTCAAGGCGCAGCACACCTACCGCAGCGGCGATTCATCCAAAGGACCCATGATGTACGCCGATTTGAAGAAGGCCTACAGCCTGAACCCAGACAACGAGAGAAACGCCTACCACTACGCATCCTTTATCGCCACGGACATGGCGCTGCCACTCGCGCGACGGCACGAAGACGATGCCGCTCTCCGGGGAGTTGCCATTGCCATTCTGATCTTCCCGAAGGATCCCGCCAACCACAGAACCCTCGCCGAGGTCTACGAGCAGATGGGCCAGGCCGACAAGGCACTGACTTACTACAGGACGGCCCTGGAGGTGGCGAGACACAGGACACCCGAAGACTACAGGAGATGGCTGAGCCTCGGCCGTGGCGCTTCCAGCTACGCGGAAAGCCTCATAGACGCCCTGAGCAGAGAAGGCGGCAGCAAGTCCGTCGAAGAGATTCTTGCCTTCCTGGCAGACGAAGACAAAGAGGTTGTGGCGCACGCGGCGACGGCCCTCGGGGATGTGGGCGCCAAAGAGGCTGTGACGCCACTCAAGAACCTCTTGGACACACACAGTAGCGAGGCGGTCACGCGGGCCGCACGCCGCGCGCTGGAAAAGCTGGAGGGGAAAACCGGGCCGTGAGTCGCTGTCCTTGCAGGCGCGACATCCACGGCCAGGCCGAGTCCCAGCGTGGTGCCTGACCTGCATACTGAGCCCTCGGTGCAGAGTTGAAAGGGCCTGTGAATGCGCGTCATTCTGAGCTCGCCGCGGGGCGAGCGAAGAATCTCGCCGTAACTCCGCGTGGCACTCATACTCGCATGCAGATCCTTCGTCCACCGGATGGCGGACTCAGGATGACGCAGCGACATGCCCCGTTTCACTCCAGGGGGCAGGACTCAGCAGGTCCTCCGAGCGCAGCGATTCCGGCGCACAGCGAGGCAACGTCGCCAATCCGTTCCCCGAGCGCCGCCGGCACCACGCGGCAGGCATCCACCGCGCCCGCCAGCGCCTCCCGCTGCATCTCCTCGCGCGCGGGCCGCAAAACCAGCTCGCCCAACCGCACCGCAAGCGAACCTATCACGACCACCTCCGGGTTCAGTACGTCCAGCAACATGGCCAGCCCACGCCCAAGATACCTCCCGGACTCCTCAAACAGCCCCAGCGCGTCGGCATCACCGGCTGCTGCCAGTTCGGCCAGTTCGCGAACGCTCACTTCCGTTTGCGACCATCGCTGTGGGAAGCGGAGCGCGGCCAGCCGGCGGATGCCTGTCCCTGAGCAGAACGCCTCCCACGAACCGCTCTTGCCGTAGGCGGCAGGCCCTGTCTCGGCCATGCGCACGTGCCCTACTTCGGCGGCGAGGTCGGAAGTGCCGCGATAGAGCCGGCCATTGAGAATCAATCCGCCGCCGAACCCCGTGCCCATGGTCAGAAAGATCACGTTGCGCGCGCCCCGTGCAGCGCCGAAATACCACTCGGCCAGGGCGCCCGCGTTGCCGTCGTGTTCGACGTGGACGGGCAGGCCGAAACGTTTTTCGAGCAACTCCTTCAGCGGCACCGCGTCCCACCCGGGCAGGTTGGGCGGCGAGTAAATGATGCCGCGCTCGATATCCAAAGGCCCGCCGATGGACACCGATATGACAGCCGGCGCGCGTCCCTGCTCTTGAGCACGAGCAAGAACGCTGCCCGCCCTGTCGCAGAGATCGGCGAGGGCAGCCTCGCAGCCGCGTTCCGGTCGTGTGCCGAACTGCTCGCGCTCATACACCCGCCCTGCACGGTCGCCCAGAACAACCGCTGTCTTCGTCCCGCCGATGTCAAGGCCGAGGATGTACGTTCGCTCTGTCACGGGTGCCCTACCCTTCGGACTTAGGGATGACCGAGGCGCCGTCGCTCAGCTCGTTTGAGGGGCTCAGGATGACGAGGTCTCCTTCCTGAAGCCCTTCAAGGATCTCAGCGGTCTCGTCCGTGTGGAGGCCGACCTCCACCGGCGTCAGGTGCGCGCGGCCTTCGCGTACGACGAACACGTGCCAACGCCCCCCCACTTTGAACAGCGCGCGCTCAGGCACAGTGAGCGCGTCCTCCTTGCGCTCCGTAATGACCCGTATGTCCACGCGCACGGCCGGCCGGAGTTGCAGGCGGGAGTTATCGAACTCGATGATGATCTTCACCCGCTGCTGCTCGATGCCCAGCGACGAGATCTTCTTGAATCCGGAGGGAAAGATGCGCTCCACCTTGCCCGTGATCGGCGCCGGCCCGACCGCCGGCCCGTATATCTCCACCTCCTGGCCGACCTTTACCGGCGCGAGCTCTTCGGAAAGGATGTCCGACTCGATGCGGATAGAGCTCATGTCACCGATCGTCAGCAGGGGCGTGCCCTCGGCCAGGATCTGCTCATCCTTCTGGTATTCCTCAAGGATCGGACCGGTGACGGGCGCGGTGATCTCCGACTTCGCCAGCTCGTCGTTCAGCACGGCCATCTCGGCTTCGATCTGCTCTATCTGCGCCTCGTGAACCGAGCGCATGTACTCGTTGTCGTCCACTGACTTGAGTATGCGCTTCAGCCCCTGCTCTGCGTCCGCGAGGGTGTCGGCGGCCACCTCGACGTTCAGCAGGGCCAGGTCGGATTCCGCCTTCGCGATGCCGTATTGACGCTGGGCCTCGTCGCACTCGGCGTCGCTGATCGCCCCGTCGGCGAGCAGTTGCTTCTTGCGCTCGTACTGCTTCTTCGCCTGCTCAAAGTTAACGCCGGCGCGCTCCCGCTTCTCCCCGGCGGCAGCCGGGGCGTCTCCGCTCAGGTCCGTCAATGTGAGGCCGAATGTCCGGTATATGATGCACCATCGTGAACGCGTCCGGCAAGTCAGAGAGCGGGGATCGTGTCAGTGCGGGACAAGCGGAAGCGCAAGAATTCTGTTGTAAAGGGCGGCCGTTCTGACAAGAATAACTGCGGCAAGGCGGCATCTTGAACAGAAGGGGGAGCGAGTGATGGAAAAGATTAGGTGGACGTGTCCCGAGTGCGGGAAGAAGGTCAGCGTTTCTGAGGACAAAGCCGGCAAGAGGGGAAGGTGTCCAGGATGTGGGGCGGGCGGAAGCGCAGAAGCGGGCGACAGAGCTGTCGGCAAAGCTATCGGCGCTCCCCGAGGACGTGCGGGAGTCCCTGGCTGCGCTGTTGAAAGAATCCTGAGTTTGCACGATGCTTGCAGGCAAGTGGGGCACGATTCGGGTCTTTTTGTTGAAAGGAGGCGGGGCATGACGACCAAAACAAAGTCGAGGCTTTGGCCAATTCTTTTGCTCGCCCTGCAACTTTCGGGCTGCATGACCAGCTCAAAGATGAACGGAATAATGTCGTCTTGGGAAGGGCACAACATTAGCGACCTGATTGCGAGCTGGGGGCCACCATCTCAGGTTGTTGAAGATGTGGGCAGCGGGAGAATCTACTGTTACCAATATTCAGGGCACATACAAACGCCGGGCACGTATCATTCAACGACAACTTCCACCGAACTCGTCCCCCTGACCGAGGCAGCGCGACGTATGACCGTACCATCGCCGCAAAGGTACCAAACGACGGGGACCTATACTCCGGGAGTCTCCATTCCGATTATCAGGTTCAGAATGTTTTGGGTTGATGAAAAAGGAATAATCTACAGATGGAGTTGGAGGGGCCTTTAACCAAATGCCGCCCCCCTGGACGTTCGGGCTGCCCTGGCTACGCTGTTGAAAGAATCCTGAGTTTGCACGATGATTGCAGGCAAGTAGGGCACGATTGGATTCTTTTTGGTGAAACGAGATGCCGGGGCGGCCCCCGACGCCTGTTCTGAGCGGCCTTTCGAGGAGGATAGGGCAATGGGCAAGCGTTATGTCGTTGTCGCGTGTCTGGCCATCGCGCTGCTGTGCTCGGGCTGCATCAGTCTGTCCCGCAGTGACAAGGAAAACCTGCGGGTGATCAAGGATGCGGGGTTGGGTGTCACGGATGAACAGGTCAAGTCCGTTGCTACGGCGGGGGCTTTGAACATTCTGCCTGGGTTTGGGAACTTCTATCTCGCCATCGGCACAGACGAAAGTGAGCAGTGGATCGTTGGCTTCATGAATCTTCTGTTCTGGCCGGTTTCGGTGGTCTGGGGGATTCCCGAAGCTGCGATTGATGCGAACACCTTGAACAAGCGCGAGACAGCGTATTACTACACGAAAACCGAGAAAGGGCGGTCAGAGCTTGAGGCGGCGATAGCGAAGCAGAAGGCGATGCCACCGATTCGACCTTAGCTCTGGGGGGGACGCCCTGGCCCAACTCTTGATGGAAATGAGAGGTGCTATGACCTATCGCCCTTGAAGAATCGCTCTGAGCGCAGGTACGGCGCTCTGAGAAATGGAGGCCTGGCCGACATGGGGCTTTTCGGGGGTCTACGCAGACGGGCGGGCACCGCCTCCACCTCGCGCACCGCCCTGAGCGGCGCCCTCTCCAGGGGCGCCCAGAAATCGCCGAAACGATAGCTGCGGTAGTAGGCGTCGCGCGTGGCACCCAGGTCCCAGTACGCCGAGAGCACACAAACGAGGCTGGCCACGCCGCACACGATGACCATCGTCACGGCGATGGCCTGACCCTTCGCGGCCCGGAGGTCGCGCAGGAGCTTGCGATCAAGGGCTTTCATCACCACTCCAAATCGGCCGGGCTCAGCGGGTGGGCATTCTCCCTCACATCGCGCACCTGGCCGTCCATAAGCCGGACCACGCGGTGAGCCATCCCGCCGATGGCTGCGTTGTGCGTGATCGTGATCACGCTCGTGCCGGTCTTCTCGTTCACCCCGCGCAGCACGTCGAGCACGATCTTCCCGGTGGCGTAGTCCAGCGCGCCGGTCGGCTCATCGCACAGCAGCACGTCGGGGCGCTTGGCCACCGCCCGGGCGATGGCCACGCGCTGCTGCTCGCCGCCCGAGAGCTGGGAGGGGAAGTGCGCCCGCCTCTCCTCCAGGCCCACCAGGGCCAGGCACTCCGCGGCGTCCATCGGGTTCGGGCTGATCTCGGTGGCCATCTCCACGTTCTCCTGGGCCGTGAGGTTGGGGATGAGGTTGTAGAACTGAAAGACAAACCCCACGTGGCGCCTGCGGTACAACGTGAGTCTGCGCTCGCTATACTCGGAGATGGACTCACCACGGAACAGGACGCTCCCGTCTGTCGGCGTGTCAATGCCGCCGAGGATGTTCAGGAGCGTGCTCTTGCCCGAGCCGGACGGCCCCAGGATGACCACGAACTCCCCCTCGACCAGGCCAAGATCGATCTGGCGCAGCGCAGGCACGCTCACCTCCCCCACCATGTAGACCTTCTTCAGGCCCGTGATCTCGAAAAGCAGCGTATTGTCCCTCACTGCCACGACACGCACTCCTGTATGCCGCAGGCGGATCCTCCGTGCGGTTTCGAGCAGATTATAGCGACACGGCGGGCCAAGATAAACCGGACCGGCGGCCCCTCCCATCCCCCTGTCGTGCGCTCCGTGGCTGCCCGATTTGGTCGCACCACGGGGTCGCGTCCGTTGGCGCTGGTGGGGAGCCGGCGCCCTGGAACCGGTTACAGTGCTGGCGGACACTACATGGGGACAGCGTTCCAGACACCAAGATTCGGGCAGAACCAGCCGGGAACGGGGCATTTTGATGCACGGGGGCACCTTGCGGACCCGAAAGATGTCCCCAGCAAGGAAGGCACCCTCACCCTCCCCTCTCCCACCGGGAGAGGGAAAGGGAGAGGGGCTGCCGCGTTCCCTTTCTTATCGGAGGAGCAACGAAGGCTGTGGCCACAGTTCCTGGCCTCTCAGCAGCCGCTGAGCAGCAGTCCGCCCCCGTCGCGCCAGAGCCTCAGCAGCCCATTGGCCCCGCCCAACCGCAGGAACAGCCCACGGGCCTACCCCAGCCGTTCCGGCACGAGAGGCACTGGAAAACAACAAATCGGTTCGAACTTTCCGGCCCCTAAAGGGACTAATATTGCTGTAGAAGTAGGGCAGGTTCGGCGAGAACCCCCCTGAATGAAGCAGTTGGCACGTTAGTTGCGGGAGAGGAACCAAGAAAAGGGGTGTAAAATGATGAGAAACACCGCCAAGAAGAACGGAAACAATAAGGAACTTCAGAAACGCCTGGTTTCCCTCGAATCCCGGGTCCTGGGCGAATTGAGGGAACACGTGGCGAGGGCTCGCTCCGCGTCCGCCCATGACGCAACCGAGTTCCTGGATATGGTTTCCGACAGTGAGATGGACGACCTCGCCGCGCGGATGGCCGAGCTGGATTCCATGACCGTGGACGAGATTGAGGACGCCCTCGCCATGATACGAGAGGGGCACTACGGCGTCTGCGGCAACTGCGGGAAGAAGATCAGCAAGCGTCGCCTCCGGGCGCGTCCGTTCGCTACCCTTTGCATCGAGTGCAAGCAGATGCAGGAGCGGCAGTCGGCGCCTGTGGGACGCCCGGTTCAGCGTCCTTACGACGCCCAGATAAGCGCCGACGTCGACGGCAGCGAAGACGAGGAACGGACAACCGAGGTCGACGGGATTTTCAGGGACGTGAACTTCAGCGACGTCGTCTGATCCCGCTACGGCGCCTTCCTTGCCGGGGACACCTTGCGGTTCCGCAAGGTGTCCCCCTGCATTTAAGCGGCCGCCTCCAATCTTGACTGAGGCGGCCAAAGCGTGTACAGTCATAACTGACATGGTGTTCGGCAACTCAGTTGGGTCGGCAGACGGGGCATCTCACCCGAAAGGGGGACGTCCGCTTGGCTTTCGCCCGGGAGGCATGTGTCCATGCAACGCTCAGCGTTGATCGCGGGACTGCTCGCAGTGTTTGTCCTTTGGGGGGCATCAGTTTCGGCCGGCGAGTGGGTCTCGATAGAGCTCACGGACGGCTCCAAAGTCGAGGGTGAGCTTCTGAAGAAGGATGCGAAGGTCGTACACATCTCAGTCGCCGACACGGTTCTGTCACTGGAGCGGGAGAAGATCAAGGAGATCAGAACCACCTCGGGCGAGCAAGAGCAACCGAAGGATGTGAGAAAGCTGAAGCTCTACCAGACGGCGACGGGGGCGGTGAAGTCCGTCTCGGCGCACAGCGAAGCTCTGGGCCAGGCGATCGTGGTTGTCAGGACCCCCTCGGGAATGGGAACAGGCTGGTTCTGCGACCCGGGCGGCTACATCGTCACCAATCAACACGTCGTTGCGAACGAGCAGTCCATCACCGTGACGGCGTTCAAACGCGAAGACGGCCGTTTCGAAAAGAAGGTGTTCAAGAAGGTGAAGCTTGTTGCACTCGACGCGAACATAGACCTGGCCCTGCTGCACGTCGAGGAAGAGCTCGGGATGGACATCCCTCAGCTCT
>Ga0315289_10005166_pt1 | contig 19322 bp, 18 predicted proteins | sample YL17G11_40_MG_FD_203452 | JGI IMG/M metagenome (GOLD analysis project Ga0315289, IMG submission 203452) | Sediment microbial communities from Yellowstone Lake, YNP, Wyoming, USA - YL17G11_40 | ecosystem: Environmental > Aquatic > Freshwater > Lake > Sediment | place: USA: Wyoming | collected...
ACAGGTTCCCCGCCAGGGCGTGCGGAAAATGCACAGGCGAGCGGCGCACGACGAAGTACACGCCCACGATCGACAATGCGATGCCCACGGCCTGAATCCAGCGCAGGTGAGTGCGGAAGAACACCCACTCGGCGAGCACCGTAATGACCGGGATCGTGGCGATGATCAGGGTGGCGTTGGAGGCCGAGGTGAGCTTGATGCCCCGGGCTTCGCAAAAGAAGTACGCGGTCACCCCGATGAAGCCGCTTAAAAACAGCAGCCACCGCTGCCGGCGGGTGAGTTTGGCCAGGCGGATGTGGGGCTCCAGGCGGCGGCGCAGGGGCAGCAGGATGGCCGAGGCGATGAGGAAGCGCAGGCACACCATGGTCATGGGCGGGAAGCCGGTGTTGAGCACCGCCTTGGAGCTGACGAAGGACAGTCCCCACAGCAGCATGCTGGCCAGGACGGCCAGGGTGGGCAGCAGGCGGGAACCCGCGCGAACGGTCACGGCAGGGATTGTTCCACGGATGGGGGCGCCTTGCCAAGTCCGCCCCGGCGGCATACCATGCCGTGATGGAAGCGGTGCTCAAGAAGGAGGTGGAGGCGGACAACGCTTACTACACGCTTTGCTGGTCGCCCATCCTCAAGGCCGACCGCCACCAGATCATCGGCAGCGTGCCCTCAGTGGCGGGCCTATTCGAGCTGTACTACATGGACAAGACCGAGGGGCTGAACCTCTTCCACCTGGGCAACGCCTGGTACGGGGGGCTGCGCAGCTGGATCCGGGGCGCCACCGACCCCACCGTGGAGACCGACCAGAAACGCCGGAAGATACTCAACGACTTCCCCTGCTACTACCGCTACTGCATGAGCAACTCGTACCGCGACATCCTGGACGTGTTGTTCTTCCTCGGCGATACGTACAATCTCAAGAACAACCCGCACCGCCCCTCGGACCGCTACCAGAACATCTTCGTGAACGAGATCACCCCGCAGAAGCTGCTGTGGCGCTGAGCGCCGCGCGGACCTCCGCCAGCGCGGGGATGGAAGCGCGCGCGCCGGGCCGCGTCACGGACAGCGCCGCGGCCATGGCCGCGAAGCGCACCGTTTCGGCCAGAGCCCACCCCTGCAGGACCGCGTAGGCGAAGGCGCCGTGGAACACGTCGCCCGCGCCGGTGGTGTCCACCGCCCTGACCGGGAAGGCCGGGAGATGGCGCACCTCGCCCTTCTCTAGGAACAGCACCCCGCGCTCCCCGAGAGTGACCACTACCTCCCGGCGGTTCAGCGCGGCCAGGGCGTGCAGGCAGCGCCGGCGCCCGGCCTCCGAGTCCAGGTCCTGCTCGCCGGTCAAGGCGCGAGCGAAGGCCTCCGAGGGCGCCAGGAACTCCACCCGCGTGGCCAGCAGCTCGGTGCCCCGACGGCGGGAGCCGGCGTCCAGGATGGTGCGCGCTTCCGGAAACAGGGACATGGCCTGCAAAGCCGCCTCGGGCTGGTGGCCGTCGAAAAGCAGGACCTCAGGGCGCAGGGCGGCGAGTGACTCCAGAGCCTCGGGCCCGAAGCGCAGCGGCTCGGCCGGGGCCAGGCGGTTCACCAGGGTCCGGCTGCCGTTGGCCGTGTTGACCAGGATCACCGAAAGCGGGGTGGCGGCGCCGGCGCGGGTCTCCGTCAGGCGCAAGTCCGTCCCGGCCTCGCGGAACTCCTCCCGGATGCGCCGGCCGTACAGGTCGTCCCCGAGCACGCAGGCCAGGGCCGCGCCCACCCCCCAGCGGCTGAGCAGGTAGGCGGCGTTCGCCGCCGGACCGCCGCCGGACTCCCGGGAAGAGGCGATCTCGTACTTGCGGTTCTCCTCCAGCCAGCCGGCGAGCGAGAAAAACAGGTCGTAGGCCGCGGTGCCGACGCAAAGCACCATGCGCCTTCAGACGATGCCGGGGCCGTGGCGGCGGACCGCCGCGTTCAGGGCGGCCAGCTCCTCCACGGTAAGCTGCAGGCCGCTGGCGCCGGCGTTCTCCCGCGCCTGCTCGGGGTTGCGGGCCCCGCACAGTGCGCAGGTGACGCCCGGCTGGGCGATGGTCCAGGCGACCACCGTCTGGGCTAGGGTGGCCCGGTGCGCCGCGGCCACGGGCGCGACCTCCTCCAGCAGGGCGTTCACCCTGCGGATGTTCTCGTCGGTGAAGCGCGGGTTTTTGTGGCGCAGGTCGTCCCCGGGGAAGCGCCGCTCGGGCCTCACTTTGCCGGTGAGCAGCCCCAGGGCCATGGGGGAGTAGGCCAGCGCGGCGATCCCCTTCTCGCGGGCCAGGGGCAGCAGCTGCTTTTCGGCGCCGCGGTCCAGCATGCTGTATTTCTCCTGGATCGAACTGACGCCGCCGGCCTCCAGGTAGGCCTCCAGGTCGGCCAGGCTGACGTTGCTCACTCCGATCGCGCGGATCTTGCCCTCCCGGCGGAGTTTCTCCAGCTCGCCCATGGTTTCCGCGATCGGGGTGGTGGCGTCCTGCCAATGCGTCTGGTACAGGTCGATGCGGTCGGTCGCAAGGCGCCGCAGGCTCTCCTCCAGCTCGTGGCGCACGCTCTGCGGGCCCAGGTAGCGGTGCACGGGCCGGCCCAGCTGGTCGAAGAAGTGCTGGCCCTGGCGCACGTGCCAGACCAGGCCGCACTTGGTGGCCAGCACCACCTTTTCCCTCCGGCCCGCGAGCGCCTCGCCCACGATCTCCTCGGCCAAGCCCAGGCCGTAGCCCGGGGCGGTGTCGATCAGGGTGATCCCGGCCTCGACCGCCGCCTGGACGGCGGCCACGGCGGCCTGGCGGTCGCTGCCGCCCCACAGCCAGCCGCCGATGGCCCAGGTGCCCAGGCCCACGGCCGAAACCTTGAGCCCCGAGGCTCCGAGTTCGCGGTATTGCATGCCGTGGAATGTAGCGGAATCCGGGAGTTTGTTCTATACTGCTCACCGAAATGAACGAGCTGCTGGCCGAGATCGAGGCGCGACGGGCGCGTCGGGCCCTGGACGGGCGACCGGTGGCGGAGGAGCTGCTGCTCCGGATCCTCACCGCCGCCACTCTGGCGCCCTCCTGCAACAACAACCAGCCCTGGCGTTTCCTGGCCGTGCGTCGGACCGAGGAACTGCAAAAGGTACGGGAGCACCTGAGCGGGGGGAACTACTGGGCGAAGAAAGCCCCGCTCATCATCGCCGTGCTGACCCAGCTGGAACTGGACTGCCGGTTTGACGACCGGCGGGACTACGCCCTGTTCGGCGCCGGCTTGGCGGTGGGCAACCTCCTGGCCCAGGCCACCCGCGAAGGTCTCATCGCCCACCCCATCGCCGGGTTCAAGCCGGTGCCCATCAAGGAAGCCCTGGGGGTGCCGCCGGAGCTCATCCTGATCACGCTGGTGATCGTCGGCTATCCGGGCGAGGAATCCGTCTTGAGCGAGAAGCACCGGGTGCAGGAACATGCCCCGCGTGAGCGCAAACCGCTCGCGGAAGTGCTGAGGTACGAGCGGTGGTGAGCCCGGAGGCCGAGGACCTGGAGCGGATCCGAGCCAAGCGGGCCTTCATCTGCGACATGGACGGAGTGCTCTACCACGGCAACCGCCTGCTGCCGGGAGTTCGGGAGTTCGTGGCCTGGCTGGCCGCCGCCTCCAAGAAGTTCCTGTTCCTGACCAACTCCAGCGAACGCTCCCCGCGGGAGCTGCAGCAGAAGCTGGCCCGCCTGGACATCCAGGTCGGCGAGGAGCACTTCTACACCAGCGCTTTGGCCACGGCCAGCTTTCTGGCCAGCCAGCACCCGCACGGCAGCGCCTATGTCATCGGCGAGACCGGGCTGACCAATGCCCTCTACGAGGCGGGCTTTTCGATGAATGACGTGAACCCGGACTACGTGGTGATGGGGGACACCCGCTCCTACAACATCGAGCTCATCGAGCGCGCCGTGGAGCTGGTGCGCCAGGGGGCGCGCCTGATCGGCACCAACTCGGACCTGACCGGGCCGGTGGAGCGGGGCCTGGTGCCGTCCACCGGGGCCCTCATCGCCCCCATCGAGCGGGCCACGGGCAGGACGGCCTACTTCGTGGGCAAGCCCAACCCCCTGATGATGCGCCACGCCCTGAAGCGTCTGGACTGCCGGCGGGAGGAGACCGTCATCATCGGCGACCGAATGGATACGGACATCCTCTCGGGGATCGAGGCCGAGATCGACTCCGTGCTGGTATTGAGCGGCGTGAGCCGGCGGGAGGACCTGGTGGCCTTCCCCTACTCCCCCGCCTACATCCTGGCGGGCGTCGGGGAGATCGCGGGGGCGGTTTGATTTAGGCCGTTTACAGGCTTGCCCCGTTGCCTCCCGGCCCCTATAATGGAACTCTTATGTCAGTCCGAGACGAACAGCTGTTCAAAATCGTTGAGAAGCTGCAGAGCCACTATCAGAACAACCTCAACAACCGCTACATCCGCAAAGCCCTGCTGGTGATGAAAGTGCCCACCGGCACCTGGAACGCCCTCGGGCGGCTCACCGAGAAGAGCGACTACTACAAGATCCAGGGCTACCCGTATAAGGAGCTGTACGAGCAGATCTACGCCGCCGCCACCTTCGTGTACCACGCCCGCACCGAGGTGCTGCCGCGCCTGAAGGGCCTGCTCTCCGGCGGCACGGAGACGGTGTTCTCGCGCCCCAAGGCCGAGGAACCCAAGGATAGAATATTGCTGGAGATGGCCATCAACAACTTCCCCGCCAACCTCGGGGTGTTCTCCGACCTGATCAACGAGCTGTACGTGCGGGCCGTTGCGCTGGACCGCGAGGAGCACCCGAAGCAGAAGCCGGTTTTCGAGCACATGCCCGAGTTGAAGGAGCTGGGCAAGCTGCTCACCTGAGGCCCGCCTCCGCCGCCCCCTACCCCTTCAGCTGCTTCACGATTTCCGGGACGACCTCGAAGAGGTTGCCCACGATGCCGAAGTGCGCGACGCTGAAGATCGGGGCGCTGGCGTCGGAGTTGATGGCCACGATGAGGTCCGAGCCCTTCATGCCCGCCAGGTGCTGGATGGCCCCCGAGATGCCGCAGGCGAAGTAGATCGTCGGGTTGACGGTCTTGCCGGTCTGCCCCACCTGGTGGGAGTACGGGATCCAGCCGGCGTCCACCGCGGCACGGGAAGCTCCGACGGCGCCGCCGACCGCCTTGGCCAGCTCCTCGATCAGGGCGAAGTTCTTGGGGTCTTTCAAGCCGCGGCCGCCGGACACGATGAAGTCCGCGTCGGCTAGGTTGACGGTCTCGGTCTTCTCAGGGACGAACTCCAGCACTTCGATCTTGGGCTTGGGCACCGGGTAGGAGAGCTCCACGATCTTGCCGGCATAGCCGTCCACCTTCTCGGCCTCCTTCATGACCTTGTGGCGCACCGTGGCCATCTGCGGCCGGTGGTGACGGCAGAGGATCGTGGCCATGATGTTGCCGCCGAAGGCCGGGCGGGTCTGCTGCAGCAGCTTGCTGTCCCCGTCGATCGTGAGCTCGGTGCAGTCGGCGGTGAGGCCGGTGAGGATCTTGGCCGCCACGCGCGGCAGCAGGCTGCGGCCGATGATCGTGCCGCCGCCCAGGAAGATTTCCGGCTTGCGGTCCTGCAGGATGCGGGCCACCAGGGAAGCCTGCACGTCCTCGTGGAACTCCCCGATCCCCGGGTGCTCCTCCAGCCACACCTCGTCCACGCCGTAGGCGATCAGCTCGTCGGCCAGGTGGCGCACCTTGTCGCCCAGCAGGATGGCACTGATCGGCCGGTCGTGGGCCTTCTTGAGCTCGCGCGCGGCGCCGATGATTTCCGGCACTACTGAGGCGAGCTTCCCGTGCCGGTGCTCGGCGAACAGGCAGATGCCGGAGTACTCCTCCACTTCCTGGCCCTTGAAAGTGGCCTTGCGGATCTCGATGGCGTCGTACTTGCAGGCGGTCACGCAGGCGCCGCACAGGGTGCACTTCTCATCGATGATCGCCTTCTTCTCGACCACCGTGACGGCATCATACATGCAGACCTTGACGCACAGCTTGCAGCCGGTGCACTTGTCCAGGATGACCTGGATCGGCTCAGCCATGCCTGGCCTCCGCCTTGCCCAGGGGGATCCCGGCCTTCTGCAGCTCTTCCAGGAGCTGGGCCACGGCATGATGAGGTTCGCCGTGGAACACCTTGCCGCCGGCAGGCTTGGGGGGCGTGAAGATCTTCATGACCTGGGTGGGCGAGCCGTTCAGGCCGATGCGCACGCCGTCCAGCTCCAGGTCCTTGGCGGCCCACACCGTGATGGCCGCCTTCTTGGCCGCCAGCTTGCCTTTCAGGGAGGGCAGGCGCGGCTCGTTGATCTCCTTGACCACGGTCATGACCATCGGCAGCTTGGTCTTCAGGCGCAGGTAGCCTTCTTCCATCAGGCGCTCGACGACGATCGTGCCTTCGGCGTCGATCCCCTCGATCTTGCGCACGTCCGTGACGTGGGGCAGGCCCAGGTTCTCGGCCACGCCGGGGCCGACCTGCCCCGTGTCCCCGTCGATGGCCTGGCGGCCCATCAGGATCACGTCGGGCACGCCCAGCTTGCGGATGCCCGCCGCCAGGGTGAAGGCCGTGGCCAGGGTGTCCGCGCCGGCGAAAGCCCGGTCGCTCAGCAGGACCGCCTCGTCCACGCCCAGGCTGATGGCCTCGCGCAGCGCGGACTCCACCTGGGGCGGGCCCATGGAGAGCACGGTCACCTTGCCGCCGTGCTTCTCCTTCAGGCGCACTCCCTCCTCCAGGGCGTACGCGTCGAAGGGGTTGATGATCGAGGCCACCCCCTCGCGCATCAGGGTGTTGGTCTCGGGGTTGATGCGCACGTTGGTGGTGTCCGGGACCTGCTTGATGCAGACGACGATGTTCAAGGACTCTACTCCTTCTTCTGCAGGCTTTCCTTGATGAGCTGCAGGGCGATGACCTCGCGCTGGATCTGGTTGGTGCCCTCGTAGATCTGGGTGATCTTGGCGTCGCGCATCATCTTCTCCACCGGGTACTCCTTCATGTAGCCGTAGCCGCCGAACACCTGCACGGCGTCGGTGGTCACGCGCATGGCCGTGTCCGAGGCGAACACCTTGGCCATGGAAGAGACCTTGGCCACGTTCTTGGCGCCGGAGTCCACGAACCGCGCCGCCGCGTAGGTCAGCGCCCGGGCGGCCTCCACCTGGGTGGCCATGTCGGCCAGCATGAACTGCAGCCCCTGGAAGGAGCTGATGGGTTTCCCGAACTGCTTACGCTCCTGGGAGTAGGCCACGGCCTTCTCCAGGGCCCCGGCGGCGATGCCCACCGCCTGGGCGGCCACGCCCGGGCGGGACTGGTCGAAGGTCTTCATGGCCACCAGGAAGCCGGCCCCCTCGCGGCCCAGCAGGTTCCCCTTGGGCACCTTGCAGTCCTGGAAGACCAGCTCGCGGGTGGCCGAGGCCCGGATGCCCATCTTGTTTTCCTTCTTGCCGAACTCGAAGCCGGGGGTGTCCTTCTCCACCAGGATGGCCGAGGCGCCGCGCACCCCGCGGTTGGGGTCGGTCAGGGCGATGACCGTATAGATCGTCGCCTCCCCGCCGTTGGTGATCCACTGCTTGGTCCCATTCAGGATGTAGCTGTCGCCCTGGGGGGTGGCCCGGGTTTTGACCGCCGCGGCGTCGGAGCCGGCGTCCGGCTCGGTCAGGGCGAAGGCGGCAATGATCTCGCCGGCTGCCAGGCGAGGCAGGTACTTCTTCTTCTGCTCCTCGGAGCCGAAGAGGATGATCGGGATGGTGCCCAGACCGGAGGCGGCGTAGGCCAGGGAGATGCCACCGCAGGCCTTGGACAGCTCCTCCACGACCAGGGTCATCTCCATGATGCCGCCGCCCAGGCCGTCGTACTCCTTGGGGATGAACACCCGGAACAGGTCCGCCTTGGCCAGGACTTCCACGATGTCCCAGGGGAACTTCCCGGTCTCGTCGTACTCCAGCGCGATGGGCGCGATCTTCTCCCTGGCGATCTGGGCCGCCAGATCCTTGATCATCTGCTGCTCTTCCGTCAGGAAATAGTTCACGGTACCCTCCAGAGCTTTCAGGTTTGTGCCAGCGGGCTGGCAATCTCGACCGGCCTCGTAGGAAAAAGTGGGGATAATATAGAAGAAGAGGTGGTTTATTTCAAGGGGTCGGACGCGATGCTACTAAGGTGGAATCGTCCCTTTCACGTTGTCGACCAGCCAGTCCATCGTCTCCGGCCTGCTCCAATCCGTGTTTAGGGTGTCCAGCCGTCCACCTTTCTGAATCACAACTTTTCCGCGTTGGTTCTTGATCGGGCCGGTGAAGGGTTCAAACGCTCCGGATTTCATCTGGTCGGAGCGCCTGAGCACCAGGTCGGGCAACGGCAACACTCCCAGATCCGGGGTCGTAACGCGCACCTTGGCGAGCAGAGGGAGGATGTCGGGGTTGAACGGTTCGCCCATTCCGCCGAGCTTCAATGTGCCATCGTTTATGCTACCGACGAAGATGTCCTGCCGCCAGGTTCCGTTGCGAACGTCGAGCAGGAGCCTCTCGAAAAAACCGCTCCAATCCTCCCAGGGGCCTGTCACCGCGATGTCGCGCCAAGGCTGCCACGGCATTCGGAACCCGAAAATATAGATCTTTTTCCCTGATATGGAAGCATTGCGTATAGCCGTGTACAGCCAGGGAGAATCCGCGGGGGCGAACACGTCGCAGCCCTCCTGGATCAGGGCCTGCTCCGCTGGGAGAGACGCCGGGTTCCAGTAGTCTTCCCCCAAGGAACGAACAAGGACTACCGCTTTGGGGTTGGTCGCTTTGACACCCAGGGCGAACTGGTTGATGGCCCCTTGAAGAAAGGACCCTCCTTGGTTCCAAACGGGAAAGGCGATCTTCCCGCTTCGGCTCAGGGCCCCCGCCAGCAAGCCCACCAGGTAGTAGCCCGGCATGTCGAATATGTCGAAGGTGCTGAGGTTTGGCAAACGGTTTTCGGTCCACCCCTTCCCCTCGAAGAGTACCTCCGGATGGTCCCGGGCAGCGGCCACGAGCTGGGGGAGGAGCCAACCGTCAGAGCTGATGATGAGCCGGCAGCCCTGCTCTTTCACTAGGCGGTCGACCGCGGCAGCGACGCCCGGCGGCTCGACCCTGTCCACGAAGAAGGTGGCCAGCCAGTCCTTGTGCTTCTCCTGGAGGAACCGCCGCGCAGCCTCCGCCGGGTACGGCATCCCCTGCCAGGCGGCTTCAATCCCATAAATGAAACCGACGGAAAGCTTCCCCGCGGCCGCACCCTGGACGGCCGGCTGCTTGCCGGGCTGCGCTGCGGCGGGGGCGGGTCCCCCTCCCCCGGCCAGCTTTCTACCGACTGTGCGGGCGAGGTCCAGGAGGACCAGGAGCTTCCCTTGGCCGGTTTCCGAGGTCTGGGCGGTGATGACGCCGGTCTTGACCTCGATCATCTTGGCGACCAGAAAATAGCTGTCCGCCACCATCTGCGCCCTGCCCGCGACCACGTAATCGGCGCCGAGGTACTGCCCGGCCTTCACGATCTGCTCATCGCTGACCAGCCCGGACACCTGGAATTCCTTCTCCTTGAGGACCTGGGCGACGAAACTCCGATCGAGCACCGTGAAGGCCTTGGAGGAGACTATTTCTTCCATAATCGTTTCCGTGACGGGAACGACCACGGACGGATCGATCTCCTTGGACACGACGACATCGAGCACCGCGACTTTAGGAGAGGCGAACAGCTGGAGGGGAAACATGAGAACCGCAAGAAGGACTGCGCTTCTTTTCATGAACGGCCTCCGATCGTTTTTCAATTGTATACCTGCATCCCCCCGGCGCGCAATTCCTTGTCCGCGCTTCCCTGTCTTGACAAGCCGCCCGGCGCGCCGGAAGATGGGAAACCATGGCCGATGCGGTTTCCTACGCGCGCCTCCGCTCCGCCGGGAGCTGCCGCTGGGATGCGGTCGCGCTGGGCGAGGTCATGCTGCGCCTGGACCCGCGGGACGTGCCCGTGGCGCGGATGCGTGACGCGGTACTGACCGCCCTGGTGGCCGACGACATCGGGGCGAACATCCGTAACCAGCTGCGGGAGGCGGGGGTGGATACCTCCCGCATACTATGGTGGAGCACTAAGGCCCTGCGGGCCGCCTCCGGGGGCGGGGTCAAGGCCAGCCGGTAGGAGCCCGTGGCCGTGCGGGGAGGCTTCCGCCGCCGGCCTCAGTGGCGCAGCACGGAGAAGTGCGCCACCCGGGGGGAGGCCAGGCGGGCGAAGTCCGCGTAGGCGAGCTGGATCAGCTCGGTGTGCGAGCCGGCGTTGAAGGCGATCTCTTGATCCCGCGTCAGGGTTTCGTCCACGTACACCGGCAGACCGTAGAGGTTGCCGAACGGGGGCATGGCGCCGGTCTCGCAGCCCGGGAAGATCTTCTCGAACTCCTCCTCGGCGGCCAGCTCCGCGGCCCCCGCGCCGGACTCTTTGGCCAGGAGCTCCAGGTCCACGTTGTACTTGGCCGGAAGCACGGCCAGGGCGAGCTTGCCGCTCAGGCGGACCACCACGGTTTTGGCCATGTTCCTCCCCTTGACGTGCGCCGAGGCGGCAATTTCCTGAGAGGCGTAGGCGGTGGAGTGCCGCACGCTCACGTATTTGACGTTGTGCTGGTCCAGGAAATCCTTAAGCTTGGTCGCCGGCATGGGTCGTCCTCCTAATTCTACTTTTCTACAATAATCATAGGAGAAACGGCCGGCGATTGCAAAAAATACAGCCTGCTAGAGCAGGGCGCTACTTCGACCCCAGAAGCGTGCTCACCGTGATACTGGCCAGCGCGAGGCCGCGGTCATCCTCGCCCCCCTTCTGGAATACCGCGCCCACGCCGAGCTGGAAACCGTTGGCCAGGTCGAAGCGCGCCCCCACGGAAGAAGTGAAAAACTGCGCCAGCGGCAGGAAGGAGCTCCCGGAAGCGTAGAACTCGGCCAGCTCCCCCACGCGCAGGCAAAGCCCCAGCCCCGCGAGGCCCCCGCCCGAGACCGCCGTCCCGGGCACGTAGAAACCCAGCGGGCCGGCGAAAGGCACCAGGTGCAGGGGCCAGGAGTAGGGGAAAGGATCCCAGCGCAGGGGCACGGCCAGGGCCAATACCGCCTCCCCGCCAAAAGAGTACAGGTAGGGCAGGAAACCTACCTCCCAGTGCCTGCCCAGCGCGCGGCCGGCGTAGCCGTAGGCCAGACCGTCCAGGATGCCGAACTCGTTGTACAGGCTCGGTCCCGCGGCCGCTTCCAGCCGCCAGCGCCCCGGCTCCACCCGGCGGGACAGCGGCGCCCCCAGGGTGAGCAGGCAGCCGGACAGCAGCAGCGGCAGCACCAGGATCCCGAGCCACCCCCTCCCCTTGGACATGACAGCCTCCTTCAGCCCGCCGGGGCTGTTTCCCGAAAACGCCGTGCCGCCTCTTCCAGCCGGGGAAGCAGCGCGGAGGCCTCCGCCAGGCGGCCGGCCTTGCCCGCCGCCTCCAGCGCCGCCGCCTGCTCGCTCAACTCCGCGGCGTGCAGGTTCAGGGCGGCGCCCTTGAGCGCGTGCGCCTCCTGGCGGACCTTCTCCGCGTCTCCCGAGCGGGCCGCCCCGCGGATGGCCGGCAGCTGCTCCTGCAGCTTGGCGAGAAAGGCCCCCAGCAGCCGCGCCAGCACCGCCCGATCGCCCAGGCAGGCGGCCAGGGCCTGCTGCTGGTCGAACACCCGCCCCGGCTCCCCGGCCGCGGCGCTCTCCGGGGTCGCCTCCGCGCGGAAGCGACCCGCGAGGTAGCGGGCGAGCAGCTCCTGCACGTCGCTCTTGCGGAAGGGCTTGGGCAGGAAGTCGTTCATGCCGGCCTTCCGGCACTGCTCGCGCTCCTGCGAAAGCACGCTGGCCGACATGGCGATCAGCGGCGCGCGCACGCCCTGACTGCGCATGCGCCGGGCCGCCTCCAGGCCGTTGAGGTTGGGCATCTGCAGGTCCAGGAAGATCAGGTCGAAAGCCGAGGCGGTGGCGGCCTGCAGGGCCTCCGCGCCGTCCACCGTCGTGACCACCTCGCAGCCGCAGCGCTCCAGCAGCACCCGGGCCAGCTCCCGGTTCACCTCGTGGTCCTCGGCGACCAGGACCCTGGCCGCGGGAGCCCCCGGCTGGGCTTCCACGACGTCGGGCTCCTCGGGCTGCTCCTCCACGGACTCCAGCTCGGTAGCGGCGCCCACGCAGGCGAGCAGCACGGCCGCCAGCTCGCGGGGCTTCAGGGGCTTGGACAAGTACGCGTCGACCCAGCGCAGGAGGCGCATCTTGGCCTCCACTCCGCCCAGGCCCGCGGGGGAGAGCAGCACCAGGCGGGTGGCGTTGATCGCCGTGTCCCGGTTGATCTCCCCGGCCAGCTGCCAGCCGTCCGCCCCCGGCAGCCGTTGGTCGATCAGGGCCACCCGGAAGGATTTGTCCGCCGCCGCCGCGCGCAGGGCCTGCAGGGCGCTGGCCGCCTCCCCCGCCTCCTGCACCCGGCAGCCCCAGGCCTCCAGGTAGCCGCGGGCGGCGCGGCGGGCGGCGGCGTTGTCGTCCACCACCAGCACCGCCGTCCCTTCCAGGAGCTCGCCGGGGGAGTCGGGCCACAGCTCCGCCCCGGGCTGCCTTTCCAGCCGGCAGGTGAACCAGAAGGTGGAACCCTTGCCCGGCTCGCTCTCCACCCCGATGCGCCCGCCCATAAGCTCGGCCAGGCTGCGGGCGATGACCAGGCCCAGCCCGGTGCCGCCGTACCTGCGGGTGGTGGAGGCGTCGGCCTGGCTGAAGGCGCGGAACAGGTTGGCCCGCTGCTGCTCGCTCACCCCGATGCCCGTGTCGCGCACGCGGCAGGCAAGCTCCCCCGCCTCCGCCGGCTCGAAGGTGAGCTGGATTTCCCCCGCGGAGGTGAACTTCACGGCGTTGCTCAGGAGGTTCACCATGATCTGCCGCAGCCGCCCGGGGTCGCCGCGCAGCAGGACCGGCACGCGGGGGTCGACGAATACCACCAGCTCCAGGCCCCTGCGGTGAGCCTCCAGGCTGACCAGGTCCACCGCCTCCTCCACCACCACGCGCAGGTCGAAATCCGCCTTCTCCAGCTGCAGCCGGCCGGCCTCGATCTTGGAGAAGTCCAGCACGTCGTTCACCAGGCTCAGCAGCACCTCCGTGGCGAAGCGAATCTGCCCCGCGTACTCCTTCTGCTCCGCGTCCAGGGAGGTGTCCTGCAGCAGCTCGGTCATGCCGGTGATGGTGTGGATGGGCGTGCGGATCTCGTGGCTCATGTTGGCCAGGAACTGGCTCTTGGTGCGGCTGGTCTCCTCGGCCTGCCGCATGGCCAGACGCATCTGATGCTCGCTGTGCTTCCAGCGGGTCACGTCCTTGCCCAGGGCGAACACCAGCCGGGGCCGGCCCGAGGCGTCCCGCAGCAGGGAGGCGGTGAGGCGCAGCCAGCCGCTCTGGCCGTTCTTGCGGTAGAAGCGCAGGTCCTCTTCCAGCGTGCTGGCCCGGCCCTCGCGCAACCCCTGGAACTCCTCTACGAACCCCGAAGCGTCCTCGGGATGCAGGTGCAGGGAGAGGTGCTTGCCGGCCAGCTCCTGCTCCGTGTAGCCGAGCATGTCCTGGAGTGCGGTGTTGGCCCGCCGCAGGCGGCCGTCCAGCTGCAGCAGCGCCATTCCTACCGGTGACTGGGAGAACAGCGCGCCGACCAGGGTTTCCATCCTTGCTCCTGTATAGCCAATCCCCCCCCCGGCGTCAAGGAAAAGGCAGGATCGCTTGCGCCGGCGAGCCAATAGTGGCATATTGACGTTATGCGCGCCTGTCTCTCCTTCCTGGCCGCCTGCCTGAGCCTGTTGGCGGTTGGCGGCTGCTCGCTCAACCGCCTGGCGGTCAACGCCGTGGCCGGCATGCTTTCCTCCCCGGGCAGCGGCACGGTGTTCACGGGTGATGATGACCCGCAGCTGGTGGCCGACGCCCTGCCCTTCGCCATGAAGCTGTACGAGTCCCTGCTGGCGGAGACCCCGGAGAACGAGGAGCTGCTCCTGGCCACGGGCTCCATGTTCGCCATGTATGCCAACGCCTTCGTCCAGACGCCGGCGGGGATGCTGCCGGAGACCGAGTTCGCCCGGCGGCAGGAGTCGCTGGCACGCGCTAAGCGCCTGTACCTGCGCGGGCGGGACTACTGCCTGAAGGCCCTGGAGCTGCGGCACCCCGGCCTGCGGGCCCGCGTGGAAGGCAATGACCCCGCGGCCATGGCGGGGACCGACGCTGAAGACCTGCCTTACCTGTATTGGGCCGCCGCCTCCTGGATGGGGGCTTTCTCCGCCGAACCCTTCGATATGGAGATGCTGCTCACGCTCCAGCGCCCGCTGGGCCTGATGGCCCGGGCCTACGAGCTGGAGGAAGGGTACGGCAAAGGGTCCATCCACGAGTTCTACATCTCCGTGTACGGCTCGCTGCCTGCCTCGCTGGGCGGTAGCCAGGATAAGGCCCGCTACCACTTCGCCAAGGCCGTGGAGTACGCCGGAGGGCTCACGGCCGGGCCGTACGTGGCCCTGGCCACGAGCGTTTCCATCCCCGCGCAGAACGCCGCGGAGTTCCGGGATCTGCTGGGCCGGGCCCTGGCCGTCGACCTGGATGCCAGCCCGGAAAATCGCCTGGTCAACCTGCTGTCGCAGCGCAAAGCCCGCTGGCTGCTGGAACACATCGAAGACTACTTCCTCCTGGAGGAGGCCCCATGAATCACCTGGCCCTCGCGCTTCTGCCGCTCCTGCTGCTGCTGCCCCCGGTGCTGCTTCCGGCGCAGACCGTGATCAAGCTCGGGAGCCTGGCCCCGGCCGACTCCCCCTGGGACAAGGCCCTGCTCCAGATGGCCCTGGACTGGCAGACCCTCTCCAAGGGCCGGGTGACGGTCAAGGTCTACGGCGGGGGCATCGCCGGGGACGAGCCGGACATGCTGCGCAAGATGCGAATCAACCAGCTGCAGGCGGCGGCCGTGACCGGCTCCGGCCTGGGCAAGATCCACCCGGATTTCCTGGTGTACCAGCTGCCTTTCATGGCGCGCACGGACGAGGAGCTGGCGTACCTTTTCGATCGGCTGCGCCCCAGGCTGGAGCGCCTGGCCGAGGAGAAGGGCTTCACCTTCCTGGCCTTCACCCACTCCGGCTGGCTGCGCTTCTTCGCCAAGACCCCCGCGGTCACCCCGGCGGAGGTGGCCCGCTTGAAGTTTTTCGTCATGGAGGGCAGCCCGGAGGTGGACCAGGCCTGGAAGGAGATGGGCTTCCACATCGTGCCTCTGCCGGCCAACGACGCCTTCGCCGCGCTGCAAAGCGGCATGGTCGAGGTGTTCACGGCCTCCCCGCTCAGCGCCGCCGCCTTCCAGTGGTTCGCCCTGGCGCCCCACATGACCGATTTCAACTGGACGCCCCTGACCGGCGGGCTGGTCATCTCCAGCCAGGCCTGGAAGCGCATCCCGGCGGACCTGCGCCTCGAGCTGGCACGTGCCTCCCAGGCCGCCCTGACGGGACTCGCCGCCGAGGTGGAGAAGGTGGAGACCCAAGCCATGCAGATCATGAAGCAAAACGGCCTGGTCGTGCACAAGCCCTCCCCCGCGCAGCTCGGCGAATGGAACAAGCTCGTGGACAACGCGCTGCGCATCCTGATCGACAACCCCATTTCCGGTGACATCTACCGCGAAGCCAGGGGCTACCTGGAGGAGTACCGCAAGAGCCATGGCGGCTGAGCCCGGCAAGCCGGAGACCCGCCGCGGCTGGCTCTGGCACCTGGAGAACGGGGCCAGCGGTGCCGTACTGCTGGCCATCGCCGTGCTGCCCACCGTCGAGATCTTTGCCCGCTGGCTGTTCCGCACGGGCCTGCCCAGCTCCTCGGACCTGACCCACCACCTGGTCCTCTGGCTGACCTGTCTGGGCGGGGCCATGACCTCGCGGGAGAACAAGCACATCACCCTCTCGGCCGGGGTGGACCTGTTCCCCGGGCCGCTGCGCGGTTGGATCGGAGCGGTAACCTCCTGCATTTCCACGGCGATCGCCGCGGCCATGACCTGGAGCTCCCTGTCGCTGGTGCTGATCGGCTTCGACCCGGCCAAGCGCATCGCCTTCGTGCCCGTGCAGCTGGCCGCCGCCGTGCTGCCCCTGGGCTTTGCGCTGATGACGGCGCGCTTCGTTGTGCACGCCCCGCTGGAACCTTCCTCCCGGGGTCGGTGGGGGCGGGCCGTGCTGGCCGTGATCGGGCTGGCCGTCGGCACGGTTCTGGCCTTCGGCCCGGTGGTGAACATCCTGGCGAGCCTCTTTCCAGGGCTGCCGGATGGCGCCTACCGCCTGGCCGACTCCCTGGCCGCCGGCTCCGCCCACCTCGCCGTGGCGGCGATCGTCGTGCTGGCCGTATCGGTGCTGTTTGGCACCCCCATCTTCATCGGCCTGGGCGGAGTGGCCTACCTGCTTTTCGTGCGCGCCGGCGGCGCGCTGGAGGTGATCCCCAGCGAAGCCTACGGCATGCTCACCGGCTACAGCCTCCCGGCCATCCCCCTGTTCACCTTCGCCGGCTTCATTCTCTCGGAGAGCCAGGCGGGCAAGCGCCTGGTGCGCCTGTTCAAGGCCTTCGTGGGCTGGCTGCCCGGGGGGCTGGTCGTCATGGCGGTGCTGGTTTCGACGTTCTTCACGACCTTCACGGGGGCCACCGGGGTGACCATCCTGGCGCTGGGCGCCCTGCTGGTGTTCGCCCTGCAGAGCGGCGGCTACCGGACCGGCTTCAGCGAGGGGGTGGTTACTTCCTCGGGGTCCATCGGCCTGCTGATCCCCCCCAGCCTGCCAATCATCATCTACGGCGTCACGGCCCAGATCAACATCAAGCACATGTTCGCCGGGGGCATCATCCCCGGGGTGCTGATGGTGCTGTGTCTGTGCGTGATCGGCGTGGCGACCGCCCTGAGACGAAAGGTCGAGCGGGCGCCGTTTCAGCTGGCCGAGGCCTGGGGGGCCGTGCGGGAATCCTTCTGGGAGATCCTGCTGCCCCTGGTGATATTGTTGATGTACTTCCTGGGCCTGACCACCCTCGTGGAAACCGGCGCGGTGGCCGTCGTGTACTCACTGATCGTCGAGGTGGCCATCCACCGCGACCTGGACTTCGCCGCACTGCGCCGGATCGTCCTGAAATGCGTGCCGATCATCGGCGGCGTGCTGGTCATCCTGGCCGCGGCCAAGGGCCTGTCCTACTACATCGTGGACGCCGAGGTGCCCATGGCCTTGAGCGCCTGGGTCAAGGCGAACGTGACCTCGAAGTTCGTCTTCCTGCTGGCCCTGAACCTGGTGCTGCTGATCGTGGGCTGCCTGATGGACATCTTCTCGGCCATCCTGGTGGTCGTGCCGCTGATCATCCCCGTGGGCCAGGCCTTCGGCATCCACCCCGTGCACCTGGGGGTCATCTTCCTGGCCAACCTGGGGCTGGGCTACCTGACCCCGCCGGTGGGGCTGAACCTTTTCCTGGCGGCCTACCTTTTCAACAAGCCCGTGGCCAAAATCGTGAAGGATATCCTTCCCTTCTTCCTGGCCATGCTGGCCGTGGTGCTGCTGGTCACCTACGTGCCCTGGCTGTCCACGGGCCTCATCACGCTGCTGAAACTGTAAGACAAGGAGGGTCCCCATGCGCCCCTCACCCGAGCCCGCTCGCTTCGGCGGGGGGGACCGCTCCCTGGCCAGAGCGGCCCGGGTGGCAGTGACCTCTTGCCTGGGCGTGCAGCCGGGGGAGCGGGTGCTCATCGTGACCAACCCCGTGCCCGACACCTCCCGCATCGCCCGGGCGCTCTACGACGCGGCTCTGGAGGCAGGGGGCCGGCCGACACTGCTGTACCAGCCGGTGGCCTCCCAGCTGGAGTTCGCCGACGAGGCGGTGTACGCGGCCCTGGCCACCCGCCCGCCGGTGTTCATCTCGGTGAGCCACCGCAAGCTGGGGCAGGACGCCAGGGGGGTCGCCGTGCCCTACTCCGTGGGCGACACAAGCTACGACAGCCTCTTTCACGCCCTGTTGTACGGCGAGAAGGCCGTGCGGGCGTTCTGGTCGCCGGAGGTCGATCGGCGCATCTTCGCCGCCGCGGTGCCCATCGACTACGCCCGCCTGGCGGCGGACTGCGCGCGGGTGAAGCCCCTCCTGGACCGCGCCGCGGCGGCACGCATCACCGCGCCCGGGGGTACGGACCTCACCCTGGGGCTGGCCGGGCGGGTGAGCAGCGCGGACGACGGGGACTTCCGGCGCCCGGGCTCCGGCGGCAACCTGCCCGCCGGCGAGGTGTACATCTCCCCGCAGCTCGCCACGGCCCGGGGGCGGATCGCCTTCGACGGCAGCCTGGCGCTCCCCGAGCGGGTGGTGGTGCCGCGGCGGCCCGTGGTCGTGGAGGTGCGCGACGGTTTCGTCGGGGAGATCCACGGAGGCCCCGAGGCGCAGCTTCTGGCCGCGTGCCTCCGGGAGGCGGCCGAACAGGCCCGCAGCCTGGAGAGGGAAGGAAAGCTCGCCCCCGGGCGTGGCGAGCCTTATGCGCGCAACACCCGCAACCTGGGCGAGCTGGGGATCGGCCTGAACCGCTGGACCCGCATCCTGGGCAACATGCTCAACGACGAGAAGGTCTACGGCACCTGCCACCTGGCCATCGGGCGGAACTACGACGAGGACTCGCCCACCCTGATCCACCTGGACGGCCTGGTGCGCAGGCCCACCATCGTGCTCACCATGCCGGAAGGAGCCGAGGTCATGCTGCTGCGGGACGGGAAGCTCGTCGACTGAGGAGTCGCCCGGCTCAAGGCTAGCGGCTCAAGGCCGGCGGCTGGCGCCTGCGCAGCAACGTCGCCAGCAGGGCTGCGAGGTAGCTCGCGGCCCCCGCCAAGTAGACGGAGCGGATCCCGGCGCCCATGGCCAGCGGCAGGGACAGCACCGACGCCAGCACACCCGCGATGCCGTTCGCCGCCCAGGCGTAGGCCCGCAGCCCGCCCCCGCCGCCCACGAGGCGCAGGCCCACGGGCAGGGGAACCCCGAGCAGGAAACCGATCGGGGCCAGCGCCAGCCCGGCGCCGGTGAAGCGCCAGGCGGGGGGCAGGCCCAGGAGGACCCCGAGCAGGGGCCGGCGGAACGCCAACAGGACGGCCAGGGCTCCCGCCAGAGCGGCAAGCGCCCGGGCCAGGCTGCGCGTCTGCCAGGCCGAGGAGACGGCCGCCCCCGCGCCCGAGAAGACCAGGAGCACGGCCAGCGCGAAGGCCACCGCGGTCACCGGCTCGGCGAACAGGAAAGTCAGGTCGTGGATCACCCCCATTTCCACCAGCATGTACCCGGCCCCGCACGCCAGGAAGTACGGCAGCGCGCCCCTACCCCCGGCTAC
>Ga0315289_10005167_pt1 | contig 19321 bp, 18 predicted proteins | sample YL17G11_40_MG_FD_203452 | JGI IMG/M metagenome (GOLD analysis project Ga0315289, IMG submission 203452) | Sediment microbial communities from Yellowstone Lake, YNP, Wyoming, USA - YL17G11_40 | ecosystem: Environmental > Aquatic > Freshwater > Lake > Sediment | place: USA: Wyoming | collected...
ATAAAAACCCGCCAGATTGTTCAGGGATGTCGCTACATCGGGATGGTCTGGCCCCAGGGCTTTTTCCCGTATTGCCAAAGCCCGCTTATACAGGGGCTCGGCTTGCGCATAGTTGCCCTGGGCGTCATAAAAACCCGCCAGATTGTTCAGGGATGTCGCTACCTTGGGATGGTCTGGCCCCAGGGCTTTTTCCCGTATTGTCAGTGCCCGTTTGTAAAGAGGCTCGGCTTGCGCATAGTTGCCCTGGGTCTTATAAAGAGCCGCCAGATTGTTCAAGTCAGTTGCAATATCAGGATGATCTTTGCCAAGAGCCTTCTCATCTATTGTCAGTGCCCGTTTGTAAAGGGGCTCGGCTTGCGCATAGTTGCCCTGAGTTTTATAAAGAAGCGCCAGATTGTTCAGGGATGTCGCTACATCGGGATGGTCTGGCCCCAGGGCTTTTTCCCGTATTGCCAAAGCCCGCTTATACAGGGGTTCGGCTTTCGCATAGTTGCCCTGAGTCTTATAAAGATCCGCCAAATTGTTCAGGGATGTCGCTACATTGGGATGGTCAGCACCAAATGTGCTTTCTGCAACTTTCAATGCCTCTTCAGCCACGCCAATCGCTTCTGAATAGCGCCCTTGTTGATGAAGTGTTACCACCTGAGAATTTAGCTCGTCCCACAAAATCTCCTGGGCGTAGGTGGACACATTAAATGATGCCACCAACGCCATCGTCAAGAAAATTCTTGCCAAAGCTTTCATTGTTCGAACCTTTTCTCTTTCGGACAGCAATTTTGCCTTATTTTCAAATAGATGAAACCAGGCTCGTGCCCGGATAGTATTGCTCTAAGATTTGCTCATGTATTTCAAAGCCGACGAGGTGAGACACCTGCTGCGGCGTGCATAGGTGAACTCCATGAGTGCCCCTTTTCGTCTTACCAACTACTTCACCAACATCATCCTGATCGTCCGATTGAAGTGAGCCGTTTCGATTCGGCAGAAATAGAGTCCTGAGGCTGTGTCGCGGGCATTCCATCGGAGCCGGTAGGACCCCGATAAGAGAGGTTCGTCAACAAGAGTTGTAACGAGGCGACCCAGCACATTATAGACAGCCATCCGCACGCGCTCGTTTCGCGGCAGAGAGAACCGGATTTCGGTCGTTGAATTGAAGGGATTGGGAAAGGCTTGCAGAGCATATCCTTCGGGCAGAGCTGGACCGGCGCGCAATGGCACATCCACCGTCCCGTCGTTCAGGCGCTGAGCCCAGAGATTGATGAGAGGTGCCTTCCCCGATGCTCGCCAGTCTTGCCAGAAGGCAATCACCCCGCCGCCTTCGTCACGCGCGATGGTCGAGCGATGCTGCAGATTCTCCGATGCGTTGACAACCACCCCTTCATCCGGCCAATTCGCCGGGGATGCGTTGTCGCCCGCCGCGTCAAGGTGCATGCCATAGACATCCGGATAGAGTCGCGAGCGAATATCGGTCCAAACCATGTAGAAACCGCCCTCCGATTCGGTGACAATTTGGGCTTCGTATTGGTCACTGATTTCCATGACGACCGGCAACCCCGATGGGGCGAATTGAAGAATGCCCTCGGGACTTATCTTCTGCACAAAAAGGTCGCGGTCTGCCCCGTTCCGGTAATCCTCCCAGGTGACAAAGAGATTTCCATCCTCATCCACGGCACAGCGTGGACCGACCTGGTCATTGGTTTGCGTGCAGATCGCGAGACCCCCATCGCCCCAGCGTGGATTGCCCAGGGTATCCACCGATTGTGCGTAGATGTCGTTGTCAACGAGATTGCGATAGTCGCGCCATGCGAAGAGAGCACCACCGTGCCCATCGCTTACAATCGAAGGGCTGCGCTGTTCGTTGGTGCAGTCACAAATAGCCACGCTCCACTCTATGGAGCCATCCGCAGCGACGCAAGCACTCAGAATATCGGTTTCTTCCCCACCACCGGCTTCCCAGACAAGAATGGCACGCCCCGCACCCCCGGCGATCACGCCCTGCAAAATGTCGTCATCAAAAGTGCTTTGGAGTTGAAGAGGTTGCGCCCAAACAGGCTCGCCTGTGCTGCTTAGTCGCTGCATATAGATGTCAATTTGACTGGTATCACGACCCGACCAAGCCACAAAAACTCCTCCGTCCCCCACAGGCGCACAACCCGCTTCATCCTGGTCATGGTCCGATTGTGCCACGAGGACTCCTTCATCAGGCCACAGGGCTTGCCCGGCGCGATCCACACGCTGTGCGCGAATGAGACTCGTGCCCGTGCGTAGATCCTCCCAGACAGCAAAGAACCCGGACATCCCATCGGAACACACCCGATGATTCTGCTGATTTGCCGGCACATCATAGGGAATATCTCCTGCCACCGGAATCCCATTCGTCGGCAGGTCAATCTGCCCTGTGCTGTCAATGATCTGGAAATAGAGAGCCGGTCCCCGGACGCCCAAGCGCGAGTCTTGCCAGATGCAGGCCACGCGACCGAGGTCAAGCGGCACGGATAGAGGGCGAATAGCATCTCCATCCAGTCCCCACACAAGTTCTACGCCTCCAACCGCCAAATGCTTCGTTCCAAGGCTATCGAGGCGTTGCAGACGGACACCGATAGAGCCGTTGCGGCTGTCGCTCCATGCAATTAAGGCACCCCCTGCTCCGTCCGGCCTGACCAAGGGCTGCGTCTGCATATTCGCCGAGTCAATGACCACCAGTCCATCGGATACCCACCGAGTGTTTCCTGAAGCATCCACTCGCTGCGCATAGATATCGGCCATCAGGCGATTGCCACCCGATTGGCGCGTGTCTTCCCATGCGATAATAACGCCGCCACGCAAATCAGAAGCCAAACGAACCTCTTCCTGACCGTAGGCCGCGCCACAGATGATTTTCCCATTCGCTGCCCAGGCTACGGAACCGTCGGGTTGAATCTTCTGGGCATAGATATCCGATTCCAAGCCGCCGCTGCGATAATCATCCCATACGCAGATCGCTCCTTGATTGCCATCATACACAATGCGCACTTCATTCTGATTGAAAGCCGCCGTGCAAAGCGATAGTCCATTCTCTTCCAAGAGAGCGTCGCCATCGGCGCTGACATGCTGATAGTAGAGGTCCGTGGGGCCGTTTCGCGCATCTGTCCAAGCAATGAAAGCGCCACCCATCCCGTCAATGTCGAGCTTTGGCGATTTCTGTTCGCCCGAAAATGTGCATAGAGCCATGCCATTGGCACCCCAGGGACGGTTACCATTGGGCAAGATGCGAGAGATGTAGATGTCAGGCTGGTTATTGCGGCCATCCTGCCAAGCGATGATCATTCCTCCGGCGCCATCCGAACCGGCGGTCACTTGCACCTGCGCGCCGGTTCCGACGCCAATACCCAAACCGTCCGAAGGCCATGCCGGGTCAACCGTGCCATTCGATAAGATGTGCTGCGCATAAATATCGCCCGCATCGCCTCCGCGGCCATCCACCCAAGCGATAATTGCGCCGCCGCTGCCATCATGCATTGAGCGAAGAGTGGTCTCGGCAACAAAGTAAGGATAGTTGTTGACGAGAATCCCGTCGGTGCTCCAAAGCCTATTGCCGTTTTGGTCAATCTTCTGCGCCCAGACATCTCCGGTCGTATCATTGCGGAAGTCAATCCAGGATATGATCCATCCGCCAGTAACTTCAGCAATTTCAGGGTCTTCCTGACGGCTTCGATAAGTAACGATGGGAATACCGCCGCTTTGCCACAGCACCTCCCCCGTGGCGCTGATTCTTTGCGCCCAAACATCTCGGTCGCCCAGTCGCGTGTCGGACCAGGCATAGAGAATATCGCCGCTGGCGCCTCGGAAACCAACACGCTGCCACTCAATATGGTAGCCCTGGCGAACCATCACGCCCTTGCTGTCCCACAAAAGAGGCGAGGCAAATAGCGGGAAAACACATGCCAAGGACAGGCTAAACATTACGGCCAGTGTTGTCATGGAAAACGAACCGAATCTCATGGTGCATACTCCTGTTTGTATAGCAAGTTATTCGCCGAGGCGGGTGTGCCACCCGCCCGGAATCTAAAATAAAATACCTGTCAACAACCGTCGAATTTTCGTCTCTTTTTGCGGTGTCGGCCGCTTGCAGCCAACCCACGATCCTCGCCGAGCCAGGTTCTCAACCTGGCCGGAATCTGCTTCCTCGCCGCGATTAGAGCTGACTCGTGCCCGTCTCAAGAAATGCCTTCAGGCATTCAAGAGCTTCTTCCCAAGCGTGCTGATGCCAATCGCGAGCCTGCACCCAATCTTCACCCTCTCCCCAGCCGCTATGCTCAACAACAACGCGCGTGCTCTCTTTCTCGCTGTGGAAAGCCACGCGAACCGATGTGAGCGAAGCGAGCTTGTTCATGAGCTCGGCGAATTGGTCAGGCCCTTTCCATGTGAAGCGCAGCTCTTTTTGCGGTTCGATCAGAGTGAAGACGCAGCCCTTGGTGCATTGGTGGCCGTGGTCGCGAGGGTCGAAGAAGAGTTCAAACGGCCCACCGACTTTGGCATTCACACGCGCGTCCGGCGAGAACCATTTCGTAATTTGGTCCGATTTCGTCCATGCATCCCAGACTCGGTCAAGCGATGCGGGAGCGGAAATCTCAATGCGAATTGCGTTCATACAGTAAGAATTTACCAATTTACCTCCATAAAGTCAACCCAAGCGTGGCTTACAGGCGAGAGGGGAATTGGGCCATAATGGAGATTTGAGGGGTTGACTTGTGTTTTGTTTTTTCGTATTTTAAGTGTTGGAATTTTGTGGTTTTCTCGCGTTGGGTGAGGGCGCCAGCGCGGCGACAAAATACTGTTCCCTACGGGCTGGCTTCCCCGCGCAAGCGGGGACTGCCCGCTTGGGTGGCATAGACTGGAAAGGGCGGCCAGAGGCCGCCCATAGGAGGTGCAGGCGGCATGGAGAGCCGCCGCATGAAGTAAATTCGCATTCGATAAGGTGTATCTATGAATCCATTGGGTGCAAGTGCCTCTGGCGCCTCAGCGCCGCGCAAATTTCAAAATTTCATCGCAGGGGAGTGGTGCGATAGCATCACGGGACAGACTTACGAAAATCGCAATCCCGCCAATTGGAGCGACATTGTTGGCCTCTTCCCGCGGTCGAACAAGGAGGATGTGGATCGTGCGGTGAAAACGGCGCGTAAGGCGTATCAGACTTGGCGACTTGTGCCGGTGCCTGACCGAGGGCGCATGTTCCAGCGTCTCGGCGACCTCATGGTCCAACACAAGGAAGACATCGCACGCGAAATGACGCGCGAGATGGGCAAAGTCTTGAAAGAGACGATGGGCGATACGCAAGAGGCGATAGATACGGCATACTTCGCGTTCGGCGAGAGCCGCAGGCTGTGGGGGCGAACAGTGCCTTCCGAATTGCCCAACAAGACTTGCTTTACTTTCCGTATGCCGATTGGCGTAGCGGGACTGATTACGCCATGGAATTTCCCTTCCGCAATTCCAGCATGGAAGAGTTTTCCAGCGCTCTTGTGCGGCAATACGATTGTATTCAAACCGGCGAGCGACACCCCGGCGACCGCGGTTCGATTGGTGGAGTTGATGCTCGAGGCGGGCATTCCGCCGGAAGCGGTGAACCTCTTGCATGGCTCGGGACGCGCCGTTGGGATTCCGCTCGTCGAGCATCCCGATGTAGATCTCATCTCTTTCACGGGTTCGTCCGATGTGGGGCGCGACATTAACGCGCGTGCCGGAGCAAAGCTGAAACGCGTTTCGCTGGAGCTTGGCGGCAAGAATCCGCAGATTGTGCTGGATGATGCCGACCTTGACTTGGCGCTCGAAGCCGTGCTCTGGGGAGCATTCGGAACGACGGGCCAGCGGTGCACCGCCACTTCGCGACTGATTGTTCAAGCGGGCGTGCATGACAAATTCGTGGATATGCTGGTGATTGCCGCGAATAAACTTCGCTGTGGAGACGGCCTCGATCCAAAGACGGATGTCGGCCCGTTGGTCAATGAAGAACAACTCAAAACGGTCGAATCCTATGTGAAAATCGGTCTCGAAGAAGGCGCGAAGCTCGTCTGCGGCGGCGAGCCGGACAAAAGCCCGCAGTGCGCCAACGGCTGGTTCCATCGGCCCACGATTTTCATTGGTGTCACCCCTCAGATGCGCTTGGCGCAAGAAGAGATTTTTGGGCCTGTGCTTTCAGTGATTAAGGTCGCGGACTTCGATGAAGCGATTCGTGTCGCGAATGGTGTTCGGTATGGACTGTCATCTTCGATCTTCACGCGTGATGTGAATCGAGCCTTCCGAGCCATGCGCGACATCGAAGCGGGCATTACTTATATTAACGGAGCCACCATCGGCGCGGAATGCCATTTGCCTTTTGGCGGCGTGAAGGATACCGGCAACGGCCACCGTGAAGGTGGTTGGACAGTCTATGATTTCTTCAGCGACATCAAGACCGTCTATGTGGATTTCTCTGGCCGGTTGCAGAAAGCGCAGATAGACAATTATTAGTTTCGGGCGGGTGAGGGCACCCGCCACGGCGAGAGATCTGCGTCGCCGTTGTGGGTCTCCAGACCCGCAATGGCGGACACGGGTCGGCTGCAAGCAGCCGACACCGCAAGATTGCGGGCAGGTCAGGGGACCTGCCTCGGCGAAGAGATTGCCGGGCGGGTGAGGGCACCCGCCACGGCGAGGCATGGGGTGAGGTGTAGATGATGACCAAAGAGAATTTGCTGACGACACAAGAAGTTGCGGGGCAATTGCGAGTGAGCGCGAGCACCGTGCGGCGCATGGCGCGACTGGGGCGCTTGCCTGCATTGCGAGTCGGGCGGCTCTGGCGCTTTGCGCAGCAGGATTTGACGATGAAGCTGCACCAGCAGAAGCTGGCCAACAAACAGACGAAGCGGCGGCGACGCTCCGGCTTTTTCGATTGGCGCAGCTTCGTTACGGAACTCGGGTTTGTCGAGCCGTTTAGTCGAGACGAAATTCACACGCGACGGTAAATGGTCAAGTGCCTTGATACTACGATTCTGCTCTATCTCGTGGACAAAGCGTCACCTCACCACGAGCGGGCAGTAGAAATCGTCGAGCAGACGGAAGCCGGACTTTGGCGCAGTTGCGTTTGTTTCACGAGTCTTGTGGAATTTGTCGCCATCACCACGAGCGAAGAGCGCGTGCGCTATCCGATGACTCCCAAGGAAGCGCAGAATTTTGTCGAGAAAATGCTGAAGGCTCCGCAACCTGAGATTCTCTACAGCAGCATGCAGATTGTACGCGACAGCTTTGCTCTCATGGAAAAACATCGTGGCCAAAGGCGGCAATTCTGGGAGACATTGATTGCCGCGACGATGCTCGCACACGGTGTCAAGACGATTATCACCACTCAATCGCACCATTTTCAGGCGATTCGCGAGATTCAGGTCGAGAATCCGTTCGAAACGCTCTTTGCATAAAGAGACACACATGCCTCCCTATGTAACGGCGACCTCGCTGAAAGAAAAAACGCAGCATTGGCTTCGGGAAATCGCACCTACCAATCAGCACAAGATGAAGCTGAAAAAATCGAAGGCCGCGCTTCTCGTGATTGATATGCAACGCTTTTTCTTGGAGCCGACCTCGCCGACATTTACTTGCGGAGGCTTGGCGATTCTCCCGACGGTAAAAAAGCTCATCACCGCCTTTCGCAAAGTGAAGAGGCCTGTGATATATACGCGCCATGTCCACCATCCCGATGGCCATGATGCAGGAAATCTGGGCTGGTGGTGGGACGGAATGTGCGTTGAAGGAACTCCTGAGAGCGAGGTGCATGAGGACATCGCCCCGCTTCCAAAGGAAAAGGTCATACTCAAGCATCGCTATTCATCCTTCTACAATACGGATTTGGAAGTTGTACTACGAGGACTTGGAATCGAGGATGTTGTGATTTCCGGTGTGATGACAAATTTGTGCTGCGAAACGACCGCGCGCGAGGCGTTTGTGCGCGACTTGCGCGTCTTTTTCCTGGCGGATGCGACCGGAACCGTCAGCGAAGAGATGCATTACGCAAGCCTCTTGAACCTGTGCTATGGCTTTGCCTTCGTAACAACAGCCGACAAAATAATTCGCGATTTGCGGACATAGAAAATGACTTGGATGCCTCCGATTGAAATTCCACGCCGCCGGGCGGGTTCGACCGACCCTCCGAAAGCAAAAATGGCGCTGCCTACGCAGCGCACAGAAGGAGTTTTTGTCTTTCGAGACAAAATGCGTTGATTGAACACAAGCTTTCGGAATGGAGGTGCACGATGACACAGACGAATATTACCCCACAGAATGTCCATGAGACCCTCAGCAAGTATATGCTTGCGGATGGATTCGACATGGTTTTCGACATGGACAAGTCTCAGGGAAGTTACATCCATGATAACCGCACCGGACGGCGGTTTTTGGATTTCTTCAGCTTTTTTGCTTCTTCGCCGGTCGGCCACAATCACCCTCGGTTTATGGCGCCCGAGATGATAGAGAAATTCGGTCGCATCGCCATAAACAATGTCACCAACTCGGACATTTATACTGTCGAGATGGCTCGCTTTGTGGATGCATTTTTCGAGCAGACTGTGCCCAAAACCTTCAAGCACGGGTTTTTTATTTCCGGTGGAGCTCTGGGCGTGGAAAATGCCGTCAAGGCGGCGATGGACTGGAAAGTGCGCAAGAATTTTGCTCGCGGCTACCGGCATGAAGTCGGCCATCAGGTGATTCATTTCGATCACTGTTTCCATGGCCGCTCGGGTTATACGGTTTCGATGACCAACACGGCCGACCCGAACAAATACAAATTCTTTAGCAAGTTCCTGTGGCCTCGGATTGCGAGTCCGGCGGTGAAATTCCCGCTGACCGAGGGACACCTGGAAGAAGTTGAGCGCCTGGAAAGACTCGCCATCAATCAAATCAAAACGGCCTTTATCGAGAATCGCGACGATATTTGCGCGATTCTCATCGAGCCGGTTCAGTGCGAAGGAGGAGACCGCCATTTCCGCGCGGAATTTCTCCGCGCACTGAAAATACTGGCCGATGAGAATGACGCGATGCTCATCTTCGACGAGATACAAACCGGTTTTGGTTTGACGGGCAAATGGTGGTACTTCGAGCACCTTGGCTTTGAGCCCGATATGTTCTGCTTCGGCAAGAAAACACAGGTGTGCGGCTTCGTAGCCGGACCAAAGATTGACGAGGTTGAGGAAAATGTCTTCCGGATTTCCAGCCGCATCAATTCGACTTGGGGCGGCAATCTCGTGGACATGTTCCGCGCATATCATTACATTCAGATCATCACCGAAGAGAAGCTCCTCGAGAATGCGGCCAGGCTTGGAGAACGGATGCTGACCGAATTGCAGAAGCTGCAAAATGAGTTCCCGGAGATTATCTCGAATGCGCGCGGACGCGGAATGCTGTGCGCTTTCGAACTGCCGGACGGTCACCTGCGCGACCAACTGCGCCATGTTCTCTATGAGAATGGCCTCGCGCTTTTGGGCTGTGGAGATCGAACGATTCGGTTCCGTCCACCACTCAATCTCTCGAACGATGAACTGAAGGAAGGCTTCGATATTCTACGCAGGAGTCTGCAAACACTCACACAGCATCCCGAGGTTTGTCCCACTTGCGGTCGCGAGCGGGCCGAACAGGATGTAGATCGCTTCAGTGTTTCCTGATTTGTACTCTTCATCGAAGAAAGTGAAGTGACGGCCTGACGGGGTCCAACAGGGCCCCGTCAGGTTTTGGAATAGGATGCTCCGGAATTCCAATGCCGTTTGTCAAGGATTGTGAACGCGTCGCAGGACGAATCGCCGACTTCATCCAAGATACGCTAAGGAACGCCGGTCGCTCGAAGCTTGTCGTTGGGCTCAGCGGGGGAGTTGATTCGGCGGTGGCGGCGGCACTGGCCGTTCGGGCAGTCGGCGCGACAAATGTGCGTGCGCTGAATATGCCCTACAAGACCAGCGCGCCCGAGAGTTTGACTGACGCGCGAGAGTTCGCTGAGAAGCTTACGATTTTTTTCGAGGTCGTGGACATCTCGCCGATTGTGAATTCGTACATAGCGCGTTATAGCGAGATGAGTGCCATTCGCCGCGGGAATCTGATGGCGCGGGCGCGGATGATCGTGCTCTTTGACCACGCACATGAGGATGCACTCGTTCTGGGAACAGGCAATAAAACGGAGGCATTGCTGGGCTACACGACGCTTTATGGCGACAGTGCCTGCTCGCTGAATCCACTCGGTGACCTTTATAAAACCGATGTGCGGCGCCTGGCAGAATATCTTCAAATTCCGCATTCTATTCGGCAGAAGCATCCGAGCGCGGACCTGTGGCCCGGTCAGACGGACGAAGGAGAATTGCAGTTTAGCTACGACAAAGTGGATCGGCTTCTCATGCGGATGATTGATGAGAAAGCTCCAAGGGCACAGCTTCTGGCCGAGGGATTCTCAGCACGATTCATCGAAAGGGTGCGCGATCTCATTTTGCGAAACATTTTCAAGCGACGGCTTCCTCCCGTGGCGTGGCTGGGAGCTCCCTATTCAACGGAACATCTGGAGTCGCCCGATTGGTGATAGCCAATGACGAAGAGACTTCCTGTCCGGTCGGACTGACGCTGGTAGCGACTCCGATTGGAAATCTTGCGGATATTTCGCATCGAGCGTTGGCCGTTTTGCGAAGTGCCGACTTTGTCCTTTGCGAAGACACGCGACATACGCAAATCCTTCTTCGCCGTTGGGATATTGAGGCGAGACTTCTCTCGTATGGAGCTCACAATCTCAAAGCGCGTTTGCCGCAAATTCTGAGCAAGCTGAGGGAGGGCGCGCGCATCGCGCTCGTTTCCGATGCGGGCACACCGGGAATTTCGGATCCGGGAGCTGAACTCTGCCGCCGCGCGCTGGATGCTGACTTGCCAATTCATGCGGTTCCAGGACCGGCGGCGTTTGTGCATGCTCTTGTGCTCTCGGGTTTGCCGACCGCGCGGTTTGTCTTTGAAGGATTCTTGCCTCACAAGAAAGGCCGCAAGACGAGACTCGCGTTGCTTGTGGACGAACCACGAACCATCATTCTCTATGAAAGCCCTTACCGACTTCTGAAAACCCTGCGCGAACTTCACGAGCATCTTGGCAATCGGCAGGCGGCCGTGGCGCGCGAGCTGACAAAGCGCTTCGAAGAAGTCGTTCGCGGCCATTTGACGGACATGGTTGAGATCTTCGAGAAACGGGAGAAGATTTTGGGTGAATTTGTGATTGTCGTTGCAGGCAAAGGCCACAAAGAGGAGAGCGCATAGTGCATCCCACGATTGTTGATTTCGGGCCCTTTGCCTTGCACAGCTATGGCCTGATGATGACCCTCGCGTTCATCGTTGGAATCTGGCTGGCAGGTCGCCGGGCGCGAGCCGCGGGCCTGCCCGAACGCTTTGCGTTTGACATTTCGTTCGTCATCATTGTCGTTTCTCTAATTTGCGCGCGCCTGACCTATGTGGTGACTCACTGGAATGAATTTGCCGGCCACCCGTTCGATATCATTTCGCCCATTCAGCATGACGGCACCATCGGCATTGCGGGACTTGTGCTCTTGGGTGGTGTGATTGGCGGCGTGATAGCGGCCTATGCTTATGCCCGGGCAAAAAAGCTGCCGCTATTCTTGGTATTCGATGTTCTGACTCCGTCTCTTGTCATTGGCATCGCCATCGGGAGAATTGGCTGTTTCTTGAACGGCTGCTGTTTCGGTTTTCCCACAAATCTGCCATGGGGCTGCGTTTTTCCGGAAAATAGTCTGGCCGGTTCCGTTTATCCTCACACGCATATTCACCCGACGCAGCTCTATGAGATGGCGCTAATGTTTCTCCTATTTGTTGCTCTCTTGCGTTTCGACCGCATTCGGCATCCCCAAGGGAGGACCTTCGCCCTTTTTCTTATGGCGTATGGTGTCGCAAGGGTATGGATTGAAGGGCTGCGTTGGTATGAAGCCGACAAGATCGCCGGTTACATTGGCTCCTATCGTCTCACCGGTTCTCAGATTGCATCTGCTGTGATGTTTTTTGCCGGTCTGTTTCTTTGGAGCTATGTCGCCAAGAAAAAGTCTCCAGAACGGAAGAGAGCAACATGAGCGGAATCGTAGTCAGCTTCGAAGGCATTGACGCCTCAGGCAAGACCACGCAAATCGGTCGTCTCGAAACCTGGCTGCGCAAGCACGGTTTTGATGTGCTTGTCCGGCGAGAGCCTGGAGGCACCGAGCTGGGTGAAAAAATACGAGAGATCTTGCTGGATCCGCGCTGGCGCGTCATGCACCCGCGCACGGAATTCCTGCTCTATTCCGCCTCGCGCGCGCAGCTTGTGGAAGAGGATTTGTTCCCGTTTCTGCAGCGGGAGAATGCGATCGCACTTCTCGACCGCTTCTATGATTCTTCCACAGCCTATCAAGGGGCAGGCCGTGGCCTTGACATCAAAGAGGTAGAGCATGTCAATCGGTTCGCGACCGCCGAATTGAGACCGCATTTGACCTTCTTTTTTGACTTGCCTTTGGAGGAGGCTCGGCGGCGAAAAGGACTTCAAAGCCGCGAGGCAGATCGTCTTGAGGCAAGTGATGATGCCTTCTACGAACGCGTTCGCCAAGGATATTTGACCCTCTGCGCCGAAGAACCCGACCGTATGGTCAGGCTGGACGCCACTTTGACGGTAGATGCCATTGCTGAGCGAATTTTTGAAGAGGTGAAGAAGCTTCTGAATAATCAAGGGTTGGATTGGCGAGCGGACTAATTTTGGCAAGCCAATTGCGTTGAGTGCACAAAGAACCTATCTCGAAATAGCTTTCCCCTTTTAAGGGGCTGGGGGCGATACGACGCAGCGATGATGGCGGTCCCCGCGTACGCAGGGCTCACCGTTCAAATGGTTCCCCTGTCCTTCCCGTGGAAGCAGTCCGAAGTGTCATTCCCGCGAAAGCGGGAATCCACAATGGAAACCTACTACGGCCCTATCTTGGCTTCGCAAAGCGGGGATCCCTCTATCGGAGTGACCAACGACGAACAAGAATGCATGAACATAGGAATTAAAAGAGCAATCGCTGATGGCGGGATTCCTATTATGACTTCAGAGAGAGTGGATTCCCGCTTTCGCGGGAATGACAACCATCCGCGATGGGAATGATAACCATCCGTGACGGGAATGACCGGTGTCCGTCTCAGCGATGAGAAAATGCCGCTTGCTCCCTTTTTTCCTCGGGCCAAGAAAACAATGATGAGTCCAAAATACGAAAAACTGCTCCCCCCTGTCAAAGGTTATTTCAAGATAGGTTCAAAGAAATCCCTGACGCCGCGCTCTGGAACGAAATTCTTGCCTCTGGAGTGTAGAGAGTGGCGGGCAAAGATGGGAAAAGTGAAAACAAAGTTCTTGGAGTATAATATGTTGCGCAGGTTTTCGGGATACTTGATTTCAATGGTAATGCCTCTCATTTTCATTCTTCCGATAGAGGCGGCACCAACTGCTCAAAATGAGCTGTACGAAAAGGTTCGGGAAAATATCAGCCTTTTCGGAGATGTCTATCGGGAAGTCAGTTTACGCTATGTGGATGCCATAGACCCTGACCTTTTTGTCCGAGCCGGTATTGACGGGATGCTGGCTACCCTTGATCCCTATACGGTTCTATATGAGGGAGACGACCTGGAGGATCTCGACATACTTACCACGGGCCGCTACGGCGGCGTGGGGATTGAAATCGGGATTCAGGGTGAACAGAAGGTACTTACGGTCATTTCAGCGATGGATGATTCGCCAGCCCAGAGGGTGGGGATTCGGTCGGGCGACCGTGTTGTCGAGATTGACAGCCAGTCAACCATCGGATTCACGACGGCCAAGGCCGCGCAATGGTTGCGAGGGGACCCGGGCACGCAGGTAACCCTCAAAATCATGCGCCACGGCAGCGACGAACCCATCGAGTTTGTCATCACAAGAACCCTGATTGAGATCAAGGATGTACCCTATTATGGGTTCATCAAACCAGGAATCGGTTATATCAAACTTGCCCATTTCTCCCGCGAGGCTGCCCGCGAAATGGATCACGCGCTCTCAGAGTTGCTCGCCGGTGGTTTGGAAGGGCTTATTCTCGATTTGCGTGCAAATCCGGGCGGGCTTCTGCCGGCGGCGGTTGCAGTTTCGCAGCGATTCTGTCCGCGGGGAGAAGCGGTGGTTTCAACGCGAGGCCGCATGCCGGAAGCCGAGCATGAATATACGGTTCCCAGCGATCCGCTTTTGGGGGACATTCCTCTGGTCGTTCTCGTGGATGGCGGCTCGGCGTCGGCGTCCGAGATTGTTGCGGGCGCGATTCAAGATTTGGACCGAGGCGTCATAGTCGGCCAACCGACTTTCGGCAAAGGGCTCGTGCAATCGGTCATCTCCTTCGAGAGCGGCAAAGCCCTCAAATTGACAACGGCCAAGTATTACACCCCATCCGGCAGGCTTATTCAAAAGGCAGACTATTTCTCGCGAACCCAAAGCGTTCTCCAAAAAGATAGCGCGGAAGTTCTTCCCGATTCCTTTGTCACTACGCATAAGCGGCCGGTCTATGGCGGAGGAGGAATCTCCCCGGATGTTTTTGTCCCACTGCCCGAGCCGGAAAGACTCGGCACCGAGCTTTGGCGTCAGGGCAAATTCCTCGATTTCATCACGGAATATCGCGCGCGCTATCCCAACCTCACCTCCGCCGACATCGGCGACACAGCGCTGGAGGAATTCCAGCAATGGCTCAATGACTCGATCTTCAGCTACCGCAGCCGGTCTGAAACGGAACTATCTGAGCTGGAAGCCATCGCCGAAGAGGAGGGTGTCCTCGACCAAATAACCGATGAGCTGAGCTCGCTTCGAGAAGTTCTTGCAGAGAATCGAAAGCGGGATTTTGATGTGGAGAAGGAGTTTATCCGTCAGTCTCTGCAACGAGAATTGGCGGCGAGCCTCTGGGGATCCCGCGGGAGAACGGAAGCCATCTTCAAAGATGACTCGCAGGTCTTGAAGGCCATAGAAATCCTGAACGACAAAGCCAACTACCGCGCGCTTTTGGCGCTGGATTCTCCAGTGGATACGACACGATAGGGCTGACGATTGCCGCTTCTGACAATCCTCTTCGTTACCGGCGTCGGAGCCGGAGTGTTCGGAGGCTACCTCGGCATCGGGGGCGGTGTGATTATGGTGCCCGTGCTGCTCGAACTCCTGCAAAACGAAGGAGTCGGTACCGAGCACCTTTTCCATCTTGCCTTTGGAACCTCCCTGTGCGCAGCCGTCGCAATGACGGGGATGGCGACGCTCAGCTATGCACGAACCAAACGGGTGGCGTGGGAAGCCATTCTCTGGGTGGCGATTCCCGCCGTGGTGATGTCGCTCGTTGGGTCCTATCTTGCAGCCCTTTCGAATACGGACTTGCTTCGGGCTGCTTTCCTCATTTTTCTGATTTTCTCGGCCATTCTCCTCATTCGCGGAAAGTTCACTCCCTTACAAAGTGATATTGGCGTCAAACGTATTGCCTTGGTTGGGACAGGGCTCTTAGCCGGCATTGTCTCGGCCTACTTGGGCATCGCGGGCGGTGTGATTATGGTGCCGCTTTTTCTCATCTGGGCGCACCTCCCCGTCGAAAAAGCGCCGGGAACCAGCGCCGCCGCCGGAGTCGTGACGACTTTCGTTGGTGCGTTGGGATATATCCTCAACGGAATGCCGGTTGAAGGACTGCCCGCGGGCGCATGGGGCTATGTCTTGCCCGGCTTCGCCGCACCGATGATGCTTGGAGCGGTCATCGGCGCACCTGTGGGCACCTATTTGAATCGCCGACTTGGCACAGGTGCTTTTCGATATGTCTTTGCCGTGTTCCTGCTCTTTGTTGCTGCTCGATTGCTGCTGCGTTCTTTCTGATGCCATCTTCAAGAATGGAAATACCGAAGAAAAAATCTTACAAACTCCCATTGGTGGCCACTACACTGGTTGCGCTTGCTCTTGGCATTATGGCACTTGTGAACGGCAATAATCCCACATATGCGCTGTTTGTCGTCGCGTTGGCTTTCGACTTCTTGTTCCTTGGATTAACCCTATCTCAAAATATCAAGTTCAAACAAGCCAGTCGTGAAGAGCATCGCAAAGATACTCGCGAAATCGTCCATGAGGAGAGCCAACATCAGACTGAGGAAATCAAGGAAGAATTCAAGAAGCAATTTCAAGAACTTCGCAGTGACTTATCTCCCCCGAAATCCTTCGTGGAAATCAAAGCAGCAATCGGTAAGTCTCCCGAAGACATCGGTGATGCTGTGTTGGATAAGATTCGCAGAGGAAGCGAGGCCCTGCAGAGTAAACGCTATGCTGAAGCGGAGGGTATATATACTACTCTTACCAACCTTTTCCCTGATGTAGCCGAACTACATTTCAATCTCGGGCTCGCCTATCAATATCAGAGAAAATTGCGTGCAGCAATTCAAGAGTACGGTGCAGCACATAAAATAGACAGAAAAAATACTTCTGTCTTGAATAATCTTGGAGTCGCATTAGCTCTTATCGGTCATTTCGAAAAGGCCATTCAGGTCTACAAGAGTGCGACCCAAATCGACCGAAGAGCTGTCGATATCTTGAACAATTTTGGCAATACTCTTCAGAAAGCAGGTCGATTGAATGATGCAATCACCATATATCGGGAAGCACTTCGGATCGACCCCGGATATGTTGCTGCACATTATAATCTCGCCGATGCGTTGTGCAGCCTGGATCAGTTGGATGCCGCAATACTGGAATATCGAGAGTCAATCCGGATTGATCCCAATTTTGCTGACGCTCACAACAATCTTGGCGATGCTCTCGCTTCGCAAGAGTGCTTTGAAGAAGCAATTGCTTCATTTAGTGAAGCAATTCGATTAGACCCTAAAAATGCCAATTTTCACTTTAATCTAGCCAACACATTTTGGAGACAAAAAAGGTCGAAAGAAGCAATATCATCATATAGAGAAGCACTTCAGATTAATCCGGGATTTTCTGAAGCCCTTTTTAATCTCGGTGTTGTACTTAAGGAAACGCAGCGTGTTGCCGAGGCTATAACCCAGTTTCGCCGCTTTTTAGATCTCGCACCACCAGAATATGAAATCCAAAGAGAACATGCTCGACAGCATATCCGTGAACTGGGCGAGAGACCATAATAAGACTCTCCTCTCGATGTAACGAAAGCATGTGATGAATATGAAGTCAGATCAATCCCTTTTCGAGACCGATCTTCCATGGAAGCTGCGTGCGAGAGGGAAGGTGCGGGACATTTATGAAATTGACGAGCGGCATCTGCTCGTCATCACGACGGATCGCCTGAGCGCGTTTGACCATGTGCTGCCCACGCCGATTCCTGACCGAGGGCGCGTCCTTGTGGCCCTTTCCCATTTTTGGCTTGAGCGACTCAAGGGAATCATCGGTCATCATTTAGCGGACGAAAAACACCTGCAAAACCTTCTTGCTTCGCTCTCCGAAGATGAAAGGCGCGCTCTTCAGGGCCGCGCGGAGCTGGTGCGTGCGGCGAAAGTCTTTCCTGTGGAATGCGTCGTGCGCGGCTACCTTGCAGGTTCAGGGTGGGCGGAATATCGGAAATCTGCCTCAATCTGCGGCGTTTTGTTGCCGAAAGGTCTTACTCAGTCGGAGAAGCTGCCCGAACCAATCTTTACACCGGCGACGAAAGCGACTTCGGGGCACGACGAGAATATCTCGCTGGGAAGAATGGCAGACATCATCGGCAGGGAAACGGCAGACGCGTTGCGGGACATCTCGCTAAGGGTTTATACCATGGCGGTCGAATTCGCCCAACCGCGGGGCATTCTCATCGCCGACACGAAGTTCGAATTCGGGATTGTGGATGACCAAATCGTTTTGGTGGACGAGGTGCTGACGCCGGACAGCTCACGCTTCTGGCCTGCGGACCGCTATGAGCCTGAGCGCGACCAAGCGAGTTTTGACAAGCAAATTGTGCGAGACTACCTGATGAGAATTGGCTGGAACCGTGAGCCGCCCGTCCCCGCCTTGCCGCCTGAGATTGCGGCAAGGACGCGCGATGCGTATATGGTTGTCTATCAGAAGTTGACCGGCCGGGAACTTTCCGTATGAGACAGTCGCAATCAAAAGAAAAAGGCCGCCAACGAAGGTCAGCGGCCTTATCTCTTGCAGACAAACCCAATTCTGGGCGGCGGCTTACTTCCCCTTGATCGGGATTTCCCGCGCTTTGGCTTCTTCGGCTTTCGGCAGCGTGATGATCAGGATTCCGTTTTCCATTTCGGCTTTGACTTTGTCGGCATCCACAGTGGACGGCAGGGTGAAGCTGCGCTGGAAACGGCCATAGCAGCGTTCGACGCGATGATAGTTGCCCTTGTTCTCGGCGACTTCGTGCTTCTTCTCGCCCTTGACGGTCAGGACATTGTTTTCCACGCTGATTTTCACTTCATCCATCTTGATGCCGGGAAGCTCGGCCGTGATTTGGAACCTGTCGTCATTTTCTTCGACATCCACAGCCGGACCCCAGGTTGCGGTTTCCGACTCGCCATTCTCTCCGAATATGCTGTCAAGCACCTGGCTCATCCGATCGTTCATGTCAAACCAGCTCCGGAATGGGACAAGTGTTCTGCGATACGGCTCCCACTTGATAATAGCCATGATTCTTTCTCCTTCTTGCTTCTGGGTAAGACTTCCTTGTCTTCCTATTGCCCTACTGGGGCAACAGCCGTGCCATGCAGATAATCTCAATAAATACAATCTGTAATCGCCTGGAGATTTTGCCAATACGACTTAAGCCCGATGATCAAATGCCATTGTGGCTGGAAATAATGTCATTATGGCCTATACCAAGTTTTTTTGGCAGCATCTGAATTCTTGCAATATCTGCATCATATTGCAAGAATTGCGCTTTTACTTTGGTTTATTATGTTGATTATATTGGAATTGAGTGTGGCCCGAAAGTTGCATTCTTTGCTAGGGGAAGGTTTTTAGCCTACGCCATAGATTGCCCCAGCGAACCGGCAGATCCGTGAGCATATCTTGCATGGAGGCATCGCATCAAATACATTTACATTTGATCCTGTCCCACAAAGCCAATTTTGACACTGAGAGTTATCGAACTTTTTCAGAAAAACGACCAAACATAGGGAGAAAACATCATGTTGCGGAAGCTGTTTATTCTTTTGTTGACGGGAGCTGTTGGAGTGAGCTTACTTTGGGCGGCACCCGAGAAGGGATTTCATCTACAGAAGCGGTCCCATAATTTGCCCGTGATGGGAGGCGCCAATGATCCCTCGGTCAATGTTCAAGTTGCACCTTGGCGGCCATCGCGCCATACCTTGG
>Ga0315289_10005168_pt1 | contig 19321 bp, 57 predicted proteins | sample YL17G11_40_MG_FD_203452 | JGI IMG/M metagenome (GOLD analysis project Ga0315289, IMG submission 203452) | Sediment microbial communities from Yellowstone Lake, YNP, Wyoming, USA - YL17G11_40 | ecosystem: Environmental > Aquatic > Freshwater > Lake > Sediment | place: USA: Wyoming | collected...
TAGTCTTTCTGATAGAAATGATGAAATGTTTACAAATATGAGATTGTTTTGAATAAAACAATGTCAAAGAAAAACAAATATAAAACTTTAGTTGGTTGTCTTTTTGATCGCCAAAAAAAACAAGAACATAATCTACCACATGCTAACACAGGGTTAATTATTGTAACAGATATAGTTGAAACTCCAACAGCAGGTCGTTATTTAGTGACTGCAAGATTGATTTCAACTATGTTGGAATTAAATTTTGATTTCAACACAGGTGACTTGGAAATGTTTCTTAATCTAAAGTCGGGCAATAACTCCAAATATGATTCCAGAGAGTCTTTTACTTACAAATACAAGTACATACAATGAATAAATTTATTTCTCAAAATGAGATTGAAAATTCATCCGAGATAGATATTACCAATCTTATCGGAAAGATGTTATTTTTTAAAACTCTTGAAGAAGAAACCGTGATAGGTGTAATTACTGGTTTAACAGATATAACGACACATTCGGTAATAATCAATTGTTATATATTTGCCGACAACACAAAATCAACAATATGGTTTAATATACATGAAGTGAATAGATTGTCCAAAAATGGATTTACCGCTATTGACAAGATAATATCTTATAGTGTGGAGTAAAAATAAAATATGGCAAATAACAACATTAACAACAGTAATCCCTTTGAAGATATTGAAGTTTTAAAAGCTCTCTTGTATTTACAGCAACAACAAAAGCTGCAACAAAAAGAAGCAAAACAAAATAAAAAAGTTCTCTCTGTGGAGGAATATGCCAAACAAGCAGTTAATGAACTTCTAACCAAAGTAGGAATCTCCTATGACTCAGAAACATAGGGATTATTCCTTTATAAAAGAAGACAAATTAATCAAATTCTATTCTAATTTAAGAATAGATTTTTATACCAAAGTAAATAAAAACAAAGATGCATTTCGTTATGAAAAAACATTTGATATAAGAGCAAATATGTTTTTATGAACAATTTTAGGTTAAAACAAAAACAATGAAAACAAAACCACTAATAGAAGAAATACAAGAAGCCATTATCAAGGCTTTGAAACCTATTGTTGTTTCTAGGCTGCCAAGAAGTTTTAATAATAGTTTCAAACTTAATGAAAATTCGTTCTCAGTTAAACAAGATAAAACTGGTGATTATAGTTTTTATATAGAATATAATTCTACCGACAAAGCTTCTTCTATTTTAAGAAGACACTATATTGGTGTTTTTATCTATACTTCTAATTGTGATACAAATGAACCCTGCCTAATGGAATTGTGTGATACTATTAATAAAAGTGTTGTTTTACAAAAATCAATGAAAAGTTCGGATGAACTTATTGTGACTTATTATAAGTGGCTTGAGTCTGAGTTTGATAAACTGACTTAGATATAGCCGCGAAACTTAAAGTTTTAGGTGGACACATCGCAAGAATGTGGTATACTTATGTATAAATTGAGAGATAGACATTTCTACTCTTAATTTGTTTTGGCCTCGTAGCTCAACTGGATAGAGCAGGAATTTTCTACATTCAAGGTTGGGGGATCGTGCCCCTCCGAGGCTGCCAATTTTATGATTAAATTCTGGTTTATTAATTCCAAGAAAGCACAAGGTTATAGTTTTTGTGTTAGTAATTCCATAACAGAATATTCTGTGTTGGAAAATACTACTGAATTTGGAAAATTAGGTTACAGAAAATATAAAAGAATTATGGTTAACAGAAACCAGGCTCTTAGTTTGGACAAATACATGCAGCCGGGAATGAAGGAAATTGTGTATTGTCATTTTTACACTCAACTTAGTTATTTCTCGTTTAAAAATATGACAAATAATTCTTATGCATAAATTTATATTTAAATCAGGAATGATAAGTGAGAATCGCGAAAAAAAACAAGTGGCTCTTATTCCAAATAATAATATCATTCATTCAATATTTGAATTCAACACTGAAAGTGAAGAAATATTCATAAGCAAACAAGTAATTTGGGCACCCGATTTTAATCGAGGAACTAAATTTGTTTGGAACAAAGAACGCGGGATGGAAAAAAGATTTGACATTAAATAAAATAAACATTATGCACACATTTCATTTTATAATTAAGATGCCTGGAGATACATGGGCCAAAAAAGAAATAATAACTGAATTTGAAAAAAATTTAAGGGTTATCAAACGTAAAAAAGATTCACAACAGCGTCAATATATATTTGAAGATATAATTTGGGGAATTGATATTCACAAAGGATATAAGTTTTTTAGGGATAAATTAAACCGAAAAGAAACAAGAGTTGACATACCATGACAACATCTTATAGGTTTGAAAAACCCGGTATTCCAATTAAAAGAATGTATATAAATACAGATAAATGTTTCGTTGATAAAGTAACTTTTTTGGTTGAATTGCGCATAAATTTGTCGGAATATTATGTTTATTTAAATGGAGAAAACTATGCTGAGAAAGCAATAACAATATTTTGGAAACCCATGTATTATTTTACTTTCAAAAAGAAATAAAAAAAATATGCATTATTTTAATTTTAAGGTTATGTTTGCCAGCAAGTATACAAAATCAAGAATAGATTTAGAATACTTTGGATTCAGTCAACAAACAATTATTGATGTTTTACAGTATTATATGAGCGGTGAAGATTTACATATGTTTAAAAGTCACATTAGGATTAACATTAGCCAAAGAAAAATTTTAACGATTAGTTGTGATAAAACAACACAAGAACAAACTGCAACTGTAGTTGACTTCTAGGGAGATGATGATATAATGTCAGTTCAAAGTAAACACAAGGGAGAATCAAATGAAGAAGCCACCAACAGTAGCCAAGCGTAAATTCAAGACTACCCAGAATAGTATCGAAACAGAACAAGTAGTTGAAGAAGCACCAGAAGTAGACTATGACCTGAAGGGGTTTTTGATTTATAAAGAGTTTCTTCAATTAAAGCAAGAAATTTGTAAGAATAAAACACAAGGGCTCGTGGAGGAGTTCACAAGAGATGTGCAAAGTATTTTTGATCTTTTCAATTCCATTGATGCTTTATCCCAAGAGGTTTTGAACACTGGTCTGTTTTTAGCATTTGACAAGTTTTATGTTGAAATGGAAAATTATGTTTTTATGTTTTCAAACAATCTGAGCATTTCAGATGTTTTGGACGGTTTAGACGATAATGTTTGAACTTCATTTTGTTAAACCGGAGCTAGAAAAAGGCTTTAAAAGGCCAACAAAATCAATATTTAAAGGAGAACCAAAAAATGTCTGGCGGTGAATGGATAGAGTCAACCTATGACCGTTCTAAGTTTAAATTGAACAAGCGTAGAGAGGCTGATTTACTTACGCTAGTTGCTGATTTACATGCTGATATAGCGAAATTTGAATGTGCCGAAGATGACATGAAAGATGTACTTCTTATTATTGAGTTGTTGAAAAATAACGAAATCAATGCAGCTGTTAAGTATTATAAAAATCTTGACACGGCAGCCAGAGATGAATATCCACAATGGATGGGAGAACTTGTTGGTTGTCTTTTTAATCCTTCTTTCTGGTGTGAAGAAAATTCTCTAGAAGCAACTGACTAAAATTTATTTATATGTTTTCGGTCGTATATTTATTTATATGTTAATGTTCGACTTTAAAAAAAACGGAAAATATATAAGAAGACATAGAACTCGTAAAGATATTATAATCTTTTCTAAAAAAGATTCAATATATTCATATAATACTAAATTATGCAAAGTACACAGAATTCTTAGAGAGCATGTAATTTATGATCCGCTTTGAAATATTATAGGTTATACCTTGCAAGTTTATCGGAGGATGCTATACTGTCTCTTAGTTAAAGGTTCTAACATACACTGGAGAAAAACTATGTTAAATGATAATAGCAAGAAGAATTGGACAGAAGTTGTATTGGCAGAATGTAATAAGAGTGCATTGTTTCAACAATCTACTATGCTTTTGAATACATATGGACTTTGGAAGTCTGATAGCAAGCTGGATATGTCTACGGAAGACATCGACAACGCACTAGCTTGTCTTGATATTAATCGTTCTTGAGCTAGTCTAGGCCACCCACCCTGGGTAGGCGTATAAGTGTCCAAGGTTATTCAGTTAGCCTTGGATGTTTCCGTTTGTGACATGTTTAAAACAAAACAACCTGAACACCCAGAAATAAAGAAATTCACATCTGTCAAATATATCTAAACACATTCCATGACTACCAACACAAAAGATGAGATGCATATTTGTATATTTCAAAGCAATAAATTTATTGGAAAATACGGAGTTGTTATATTGCAAAACAAGATAGATTATGACTTTGAGAGATTCATAGGCTATGATATTTCTTATTGTGAAGAAAAGTTGGCAACAGAAAATAAAACACATGCCTATTCTAAGTTTCCCGTTGGATATTATTCAAATAAAGTTAGAGCACTCAAGTATGCTTCTATCTTAAGTAAAAGAAACAACATCCAAACTCCGGTTGAAATTCTAGAAGACGAAGAAGAAACATTGTTTATCTGAAAAGTTTTAATTTGCCTTACATTAAAGTTGTGCTATTCTGTGTGTCTCTACAACGAAAGTGAGACACCTTGCACATGACTTATATGGAACTACAGGCTCTCGTAAAGACGTTCAGTGCCCTTTCGGGGGATACCGTTGCATACATTTTGGACAAGGCTGGAAAGGCCAGCACAATGGAGTATCAGGAGGATGGTTCCTTTGTTGTGGTCATTCCAAAGACGCGGAATCTGCAAAGTGACATGTTAACACAATACGGCATACGAGACACAACTACAAACTGAATCCAGTCTGTGTCCTTTAAATATTTAGATTTCTCTTCATATTCAAACACAAATAATTGTGGGTAAACTATAATATCAAACTTGATAAAGTATCATAATCAATAACAAAAATCAACATGCACACTTTGTGTGTGGATGGAACGTATTATTCTCTTGAAAAAGAATATTGGAAAGCCTTAGAAGAATATAAAAGAAACAAATTGAGGGAGAACCAAAACAAATGAAAACCAACATTATATTCAAAAGATATATTAAGAACAATCCTTCCCAAGAGAAGAAGATTACAATTTTAACTAGTGGAGATAAACTTTGGTTTTTGAATGGAAACCACCATCGAGAAGATGGTCCGGCAATTGAATGGAATGACGGATCAAAAGAGTGGTTTTTGAATGGAAAACGTCACAGAGAAGATGGTCCGGCAATTGAATATGCCAATGGAGCAAAAGAGTGGTGGTTGAATGGATATACTCACAGAGAAGATGGTCCGGCAATTGAAAGAAGTGATGGATCAAAAGAGTGGTGGTTGGAAGGGTGTTGGTATCAAGAAGAAAAAGAATATTGGAAAGCCTTAGAAGAATATAAAAGAAACAAATTGAGGGAGAACCAAAACAAATGAAAACCAACATTAAATTCAAAAGATATATTAACAATGATCCCTTTCTAAAGAAGGAGATTTGGTTTTATTATGATGAGGGAAACAAAGGTTGGTGGTTGAATGGAAATCTTCACAGAGAAGATGGTCCGGCAATTGAATGGAATAATGGAACAAAATATTGGTATTTGAATGGAAATCTTCACAGAGAAGAAGATTATTGGAAAGCCTTAGAAGAATACAAGAAGAGGAACATTAAAAAATAGTTTTTCTAATTTGTGTTGTGTGTTGACAACTCTTGTGTTATCTGTTAAGATTGATTTTAGGACACACTCTTTCTCTGGAGCAAACACAATGACCGATTCCCAAACAAATCAAAATTATTTTCTTGCTACCGCCATTATAGGTTATTCCAAGTGAAAAATTTTTATGTGTTCAAAACAAAATTTAAACTATTAAAAACATATAATAGACATGTTAGTTTGGTTATATGCCATCCTAAGTCTCAAATTATCACTATAAACAAGCTTCCTGTTATGAACAAAATTAACGAACCAATAATACCAAATCAATTATTAATTGTAAAATATCATCAAAAGGAAGCAGATGGTGTGTTTTGTTTAGTATAGAAAGAAAGAAAATATGAGATTATGGTCTATCCACCCTCGTTATCTAGATTCTATGGGCTTAGTGGCTTTGTGGAGAGAAACGCTTTTAGCTCAAGCAGTATTAAAAGGGGAAACAAGAGGTTATAAGTTCCACCCACAACTAGAACGATTTAAAAAGTGTTCTTCTCCACAGTCTGCAATTTCAAGTTATCTAACTACAATATATAATGAAGCCCTATATCGTGGATATACTTTTAATAAGTCAAAAATAGGCACAGCTTGTGATCCTACTACTATTATTCAGGTTACTCGTGGTCAGTTGGATTTTGAAAGAATTCACCTAATGGAGAAACTTGAAAACAGAAGAAAAGATGTTTATGACAAGTGGTATACGCTTGAAACACTAGAACAAAATCCAATGTTTGAAGTTTGTGATGGAGAAATTGAGTCATGGGAAAAAGCCACAAATCATGAAAATAAATTTTAAAAAATATTTAAGCGGCGTAGCCTATAAAGAATTATCTTGCAGCAGAGATTATGTTGGTGTGTTTTATAAGGTAAAAACAAAAAATGGTTATATGTTTCACAGAGATAATGCACCAGCAGAGTATTACTATGGAATACACAGTAAAGAAGAACATGCTTATTTTTGCAACAATGGAATAAGACAATAAATTATATATCAACAATAACAAGTCATGGAAAAGAAAAATGAATAAACCTCAAAAAACAATTCTTTGTGTGGCGATGAAAATGCCAGATGAAATAATTTATTCACTACCAAGACCCAACAGACATCACGATCTTATTCGTTGGATCTCTGAGGGAACTAGGTATGCTTTACCAGTGACAAAAGGCGCTATTCAGGGATTTCTAGATTCGGATAACAATTTTGTGACTCGGGAAGAAGCAAAAATAATTGCTACCGAAGCAAATCAACTGTTGTCACGAGCTAGTGTCGGCAAACTTCTTTTTTCAGAGTGCGTATGGTAGAAAAGAAAAAAATTGCCATACTATTAATCTTCTTCTTTAGCAACTCAGCATGTTTTGGTTATAATTTATCAAAACTTTATTGTGAAGAATGGGAATTCTTGGGAGCCATTGAGCTTTTATTTACTTTATTTGTTTCTGTTTTATTTCCTATTGTGTTGATTGGAAACATGTATGAGTTGTATGGATATTTTCTAGATAGTGAACATGAGCGTATGTGCAAAATTAAAATTAAAATTATAGAAGAAACTTTTGGGTGAACAAATGACAAAAAGATACAGGTTCTATAAAAAATATAAAAACTATCCTAATGTGATAAAAGAAATATATCTAAGACGTATTGGATTAAATGTTGATACTGTCGATGCAAGAAATCACAACTTGTTTTCTTCTTTGCCCTACGAAAAACATTATATTGTTTATTTCGATTTTAAAACACACAAAGAAAAAAAAGCCTTAGTGGGAGATAAGATAAAATATCATGTATGACCTTTTCTTTAAAAAGGCAATTAATGCCGAAATATCCAAAATAATTGGATTACCAAACCGTGGAACATATTTCTTTATTGAATATTGTGATAAAGAACTCCAAAATCTAGTAGAGTATAAAACTCAGCCAGTAAGTATGAGATATTATATAAAAGGCAATCTTGTCGTAACAAGAGAGAAAATAAAAGATACTGTTATTTGACTTATAGTTTAGGTTGTGTTAAGTTGTGTCTTGTTAAATTCCACTACAAAGGAGAAATAAAAATATGTCTATCGAAAACAAGCTAGTTTCTAAGCCAATGACTCTTAATGAGATTCTGAAGATTGCAGACGAGGATGGATATTTTTGTGTCAATGTGCATCTTGATCTTGATAATGTTATTGACTATACAGGCATTGATGAGTTTCTTAATTACATCGAGGAGCTTATTGTAGCCGATAGCTCATGGTTACTTACGGATGTGGCCTACTCAGTCATTGGTGCCCATGAAGGGGATATTGTGCTCCAAGTAGAAGCATACGTCGAGGCCAGTTCCTCTGATGATCCCGAGGATGACATGGGCGACGACAATGAAAAGTGGGATCCCGTCCAAAGCTAAATGAATTATACTTTTATAAAAAACGAAGTGAATACAAGATATACATTTCATATATTCAATAATCGTAACCTTGAAATAAGAAAGTATATTTATATAAAAGATTTTGCATGGGTTGGACATTCTGACTACACTCCTACGTGGTTGCAATATAGTATCAAAAAGAATACAATGCGTTTTTGTCATCCATATAATAAAAGGCACACTGATAATGCTTAAATGGTGTTTTATAAAACATTCTAAAGACTTAAAATATTCTAAAGAAATTAGAATTAAGTCTGGAGAAACTTATTATAATTTCACAATGCGTTTTTATATAAAGTGTGATGATGAGTATGTGTTATATAATTTAAATGGCCCCTCAATTATAAAGTGTAGTCTGAGAGCAAACAAGGTGTATGAACATTATTATAATTTAGGATTGTTTATAGAAGAATGGAATAAAAAGTTCTATGATCGATAGAAGTATAAAAAACAAACACTACTGTTTTTGTGTACCGCTTAAGAATAATGGATTTAAGATGTGTGATCTTTACAAAACTTATATTGAAGTACGTTATTTTGATAAATATAATATCCCACTATGGGGAAAAGATAGACCTAATAACAAACTTTCTTATATGTCATATACTTTCAGTTCAAAGTGAACTACTTTCAAGTGTGAAGTTCGAAAAGGTAATCAGTAATTTAATGACAAAACTCAAAATAACAAAATGTTCTAAAGTGGGTCCAGATTATATTGAATTTGGTATTTGGAACAAACAACGTGCAACCATTGGGGATTTTTTAGCCAGGAATGATTATTCCAGGACAAAATTAGATTCTTTACTTTTACAAAGTAACTACGAACTTCTTATCGAAGACAACTTACAAAAATGGATTGTTGCTCTTAAACAGAACGAAGCAATTCATAATGAAAATATTCCTATCATAGAATTAATGAAAGCAGAAATAGAAGAAATTCATGCGTTCATGAAAACAAAAGGAATAGAGAAAACATATAGAACTATTAACAAAAAGAGTAGGGCTTTTGTAAAGCCAAGTATTACATGTGTTTCCAGTTATGTCGAAGATATAAAAAGAACATATGATATGTCGGATGATTTTCAAAATGTTAATGAATTGTGTAAAAGAAACATTCAAAATCTTTTAAGGCTAAAGGATGTTGCCGGACAAAGAAAAGAAACACTTAAAAGTGAAAAAATTGCGAAGAACAAAATGGATAAGAATTTTTTTGAGGTTGCAAAAATCAACGAAGAACTTGGAAATCCAATAAAAGATATATTCACAACAGAATTAAGTCTAGAACAAATAAAAGAAGAGTTGATTGATCTTATTGTTGAAAAAAACAATGCTCTTTCTTTAGCAGATGCCATGCGGCAAACAAGAGAAAATTGGAACGATGGTTGCTCTAAGGTGAAATATTCTATATTTGCTCCAACCAATGAAGAAGAAAAAGAAATGAACTCTTGTGTTCAAGAAGCAATTGAGTCATTCCATAACTGTCAAGACGGCAGAGTATTTAGAGATTGTGACTGGAATTATGATCAAATTTATCTCTATGTGGAAAGAACTGACCCAGTTACTTATGCTCTTTATAACAGAATTGAAAATCTGAAATAAAATATGCACTCAATTAAGTTTAAGAAAAATTTTGTTTCATATCTGGTCCCAAATTAAATAAATATGGATATCGGTTTAAAGCCAAAAAATAAATGCCTTGATATGTTTGAACCTCCTGCTATAGTAAAGCATCAATGTCCAATATGGAGGAACCATGATTATAAGCGTAACTTTTAAGTGTCCTGATGTGGTTGATGACGCAATTCGTCGTGCTGCCTTCAGGGAAGCAGATTCGGAAGAAGAAGGTCTTTTGTCAGTCGAAGACAAAGAAATTTATGCTGAAACAAGAGTTCTTGAACTTGAGACGTTCTTTGAGAATTGGGTTCAATATGGAGAACTTATTACTGTGGAGTTTGATACCGAAGCGAAAACCGCATTTGTTCGTCCACAACGACTTTAAGTTATGTTAAACTTTACCTTTAAAAGAAGGTTGGTACCAACCAACGAGTATCTTTCAATATTTATTCATCATGCCGCAGGAATATGTTGGGCATTAAATAATCAACGCATAATCTATACTCATTCTTTTTTGATGGAAAAAATTAAGTTTTTAAAACTACAACACAAGGAAAAATCAATATGGAAATAAAACGACTAGAAGCAACTAACACTCCCGAAGTGAAAATTAAGATGGTAAACATTACATTACCTTTGTATGTCAAGGCGAGTGACTATCACGAATTTAGCGATTTGTGTTTTGTAATTGAAAGTTTAACTGGAGTAAAACCAGAACATATTGAATTAGGATGCGATGGAGTTTATCACGGAATTATATTTTCACCAGACCAAAAACAAGAGTTGATTGATTCCAAAGTCTTTAAAAAGATAGTGGATAGTTTTAAAGACTAAAAATGTTTTTTTATAATTTTAAAAAATTCACGGCAACCAAAAAAAATTTAGTGATCTTCAACGTAAACAATGCTATACTTTGGTCTATTGAAGTTGTTGATGGCAGCAGAATAACTTGTTTTTCTCATGAAAGATTTATAGAAAACAAAAAAACTTTTAAGTCGTTTTAAACATACTACTTTTACAAAAGGAATATTATGAATACAGAAGATACAAAGTCGGATACCACCACCACCACCACACTTGAGAAAAGTCTAGTGAAGTTTAACAAACTTGATTATCGAGATGAAATTGCAGATTCAATGTTGTATATCATAACTCAACAAGAAACTACAAATTGTGGCTGGGTATTTTTATCAATGACTTCAATTGAACCTAAAGATAAAAAAATATCATTTCCACAATCTAACAATATTGTTTTAACAGATACAGAATACCAAAGTCTCTTAATTGGAGAACACGAACTTTACTCAATTATTGCAAGGGGAGAATAAAATACCATGGGAGCAGATATACATATAGCCGCAGAAATTTTCTGTAAGAAAACTGGCAAGTTTCACTTTCTTCATGATTATGGAGATAAGGAATGCATTGAATGGGAACATAATCCCAGTGGTAGAAACTATGAGTTATTTGGAACTTTAGCTGGTGTTAGACGTGCAGGACAAATTTGTGAACCTCGTGGCATACCAAGTGATGCCTCAGCATTAATGTTGGAATATTTAGATAGTTATTCTTATGATGGTCATAGTCATTCTTATTTTACTCTACACGAACTGTTCACAGAACCAAAAATGGAACAACACAAACCTACTCCGTTTTATCGGTGGATACAATTTCTTGGTAGTGTAGGAATATCACATCAAGATATTAGAATTTGTTTCTTTTTTGATAACTGACATAAGATATAATATATCTCTCTTTTTGGGTAGCCGACCCACCCCTCTATTAATTCACCAAGTTAATTTAACGCGGGTGGGTTTTGTCGTTGACTTACAAATTTGCTATGCTATATTAGACTCACTAAGTCAAAAGATTCTAGTTTAACAAGGAGAACAAAATGTCTATTACGCGAGAAGAAGTTATTGAATTCCTTTCAAGGTCTACCCCAACGGAAATGCTTGATATTATCGAACAGGCACAACCAAGTGATATTGACGTTAATATCAACGGGATCGTCGTGTGGAACTCGGGAATCAATGACGACGAAAGGGATACCGAGTCAAAAGCAGGGGCTTGTGATGATTTTTGCGAGTCTCCAACATGGCTTAATGCGGATAACTCCAAGCATGTTCAATTCTACAAGGATATGATTAATGCCGGATTTGAGGAGGATACAATTCATCACTACCGAGGACGTTTTTATTATGATGGTCCAGGTATTTATGTGCCTCATTCTGAAATTCAAGAAGTATTTCGGGCAACCAAGGTCCGTCTTACTCAAGACTCCATGGGACTCGATGTAGTGCTGTACCCAGGATGACAAATTCCATTCATTCACCCGAAGTTGGTGGTCTGTATAAATTTATTTCTCTCCCAGGAGAGGGAAAGTTATTGTTAGTTGACGTAAAGAAATTAAATTCTTTTACATTTAAATTGCTTTTCTACTCACTTGTGACAAATAGAACTTTTGAAGATGTAGCGTCTAGTGATTATTTTTATAGAAGATATGAATTGGTCTAAACATTGTATTTATTTTCATATTCAAGTCGCAAAAACTCAACACAGGAATTAGTTCAATAAGATACCGTATCCTATGATACACGTTCTTAACACACAAAGAATAATTTTAAATGAAAACCACTACCATTAAATTCAAGAGATATATTAATAACAATCCTTCCCAAGTGAAGCAGATTAATATCTATTCTAATGGATCCAAACATTGGTTTCTGAATGGAGATTATCATAGAGAAGATGGTCCGGCAATTGAAAGAAGTAATGGAACAAAACAGTGGTATTTGAATGGAAAACGTCACAGAGAAGATGGTCCGGCACATATTGGAAGGGATGGAACAAAACAGTGGTGTTTGAATGGAAATATTCACAGAGAAGATGGTCCGGCATATGAAGGAAGTGATGGATCAAAAGAGTGGTGGTTGAATGATAAACGATATTTTTCCGAAAAAGATTATTGGGAAGCCTTAAGTAAACAAAAGGCAAAAAAGTCGGGGAGCAATAAGTGAAAACCCACATTAAATTCAAAAGATTTATTAAAGGAAATTCTCTACAAGAGAAGGTGTTTGGTTTTTATTATGATGGACTAAAATATTGGCGGTTGAATGGAAATCTTCACAGAGAAGATGGTCCGGCATCTGAATATAGTAATGGAACAAAATCTTGGTATTTAAATGGAAATTATCACAGAGTTGATGGCCCGGCAATTGAATACTGGGATGGAACTAAATATTGGTATTTGAATGGAAATCTTCACAGAGAAGATGGTCCTGCAATTGAATCTAATGGATCAAAAGAGTGGTATTTAAATGGAAAACAATTTCTTTATGAAAAAGATTATTGGGAAGCCATGGAAGACTATAAAAAGAGAAACAAGAACACTAAGTGAAAACAAAACAAAACATAAAAAAGATTTGTTCGGCTTGTAACGAGCCTGCTATTTCTGTTAAGACTCTTAAGTCTACCGAAATTCTTTTAGTTGGCAACGAATTTGTTTTAGGTAATTCGGTTGCTGTCGGACCTGTTTTGCCTTGTTGTAAATCTTGTTTCAAGTGTTCTTCATTTAAGTTTGAAAGTGCTGTTGAGGAAATGAGAAAAATAAACAGAGAAAGCCGGGAAACAAAAACAACATGAAATGTATAATCTATAAAAATCCAACCCTGCACTCTCATGAGGTTGACATTGCTGTGTCCTTCATGACATGGCAAAATATTAATGTTGAAATAAGAGAAGACCTTGGTAGAATCTGTAGAATAAGCAAGGGACGTTCTATTGTATTTGCAGCAGAGTTCTATGGTCAAGAATTTTGGGACTGTATGAGTCTGATAGATTATTTTAGAAAACAAGGTTTGTGTTTGTGTTGATATGAAAAAGAATCATTTTAAATGAAAGCCACCATTACATTCAAAAGATATATTAAAAACGATCCCCTTTTAATGAAGGAGATTTGGTTTAATACTTTTGGAACAAAATATTGGTACTTAAACGGGTTACTTCACAGAGAAGATGGACCGGCTGTTGAATACTGGAATGGAACAAAACGGTGGCGTTTGAATGGAAAAGATCTTTTTTCCAAAAAAGATTATTTAAAAGCCCTAAAGGAATACAAGTTAAATAAATCCAAACAAACCTTTTGACTATTGCTCCCCGAGTGCTACTATTAGGTATCTGAAACGAACAACCCCACCCAAAGGAACACAATCACCATGACAAACAATAATAACGTCTCCAAGCTCTCGGCCACTCAGGATCGCTTGATCTCGTGCTATCTTGATCTCTATGCGGAGCATGAGCACGCAAAGGCCAAGTTGGATTCAATCCGAGACGAGATTAAGAAGTTCTCGGACGCAACTGGTATTGTGAGTTTTGAAAATGCTGTTGCCAAGGCAGCGATTTATGATATCTCTGGTAAGGCCACGCTTGACAAGGGCAAGGTTATTGAACTTATTGGGGAGGATGCTTATTCGGCTTGTCTTAAGTTTGGCGCACCTTCTGTTGGCGTCAAGGTGACGATCAAGAAGTGACAGGCCGCCTAGAATGGCCTGGAATCCTCAAGGTTGACTCCCTTGGGGATTCGTCGTTTGAACTTCAGGGATGGCTTCTAGGCTATTTTGCGAGCCGGTAACATAAAGATAAAGATGTGCCTTGAAAGTCATAGGAACTTGTGTTACTGTGCAGAACACACTTTATGTTGCAATTTTACTTTAAGCGGACAAAACAAAGAAATAAAAAAGAAGTACTTCTCATGGTGTTTTCTTATTATAACGCTATTAGAATTAATACAGATGATCTTCTTAGATATAAAATGTTTACAAGTGACACGGTAAACACTGTTCAGGTATTTTCGTTTATAACAAATAGGTTAAGGTAATGAAGCCATTTTCATTTAAAATGAGAGATAAAGATAAAAAAGTCGTATTAAGAGAGCACGCTGGTTTTAAATATTTGTTGTTAGAATCAGAAAATACTGGTATATTAGTGAGAACATTTAGAGATGCTTTACTTTTATTTTAAAAACAAACGTAATAACGCTTCAATCCATTCTGATTTTGGTTATGGTTGGAATACAATATATTATATAAGTCATGAAAAATTATATAGTGATCCTGATAATCGTGTTAAAATAATTTATGATGTCTATGTAGGACATTCACCATGATTAAGTTTTACTTTATTAAAAGGATGGGTGGCGTCAAAAACAGAGTAAAGGAAATTTATACTTTTTGTTCTTTTTTTCAGGGGGATTCGGTTGAGATGAGCTATGGTATTTTAGAAGATGATTCTGATGATAAAGATGGATTCTTACGACTTCACAAGATAATATATTCATCTAAAGAGACTCCCTATGTTTGAATTTTCTTTTATAAATTCTCTTAAAAACAAGAACGTATACACCCACGTATACACCTATCGTTTTCCTTTTATTATCCCGATTTCTGATATCGTTCAGATTATGGTAACTGACTCTAGTACAAGTAAATGTGTATATTCATTTTTAGCGCGGAACAAACAACTAACATGATAAATTTTGCATTTAAAACAAAAGATATATATGATAAAATTTTATTTCACCACAAAATGTAAAACAAAACAGATTAAATCAAGCGAACTAAGTTATTCATCACATAATCTAATATTATTAAAAATAACCCATATTGCAATTAAGTGGATTGAATATAGAAATTTATTTTTTGGTTGGAAAGAAGTATATAAACACAAACGAGAGAATTCGGAAACGATAAACAATGATTGATTTTAATTTCAAATTTAGAAAAAAGAAAATTTTTGTTGTAAAACAAGATGGTTGGATAGAAATTTGCTATTTGCATATGTATGCACATACATGGTATTCGGAAGATATACGTGTGATATACAAAACTCCTGAGAAGCATGTTTAAATTTAATTTTAAGACAAAATCTGGTAATAAAAAGTTTAAAACTGCTCACCACACCAGATTTAAAAAAAATTTTGTTGTTGGAAACCCACAAATAACAATGACATGTGCAGGATATTGGTTATCGATAAAAGATTTAAGAGAACCAGTGTTATATTGGAGAACTAGATTTGTAGAAATAAATGATTAGCATTAGATTCAAAAGACAACAAAAAAACGATAATGTGTATATTACCATGTATAGAATAGATTACTTGGGAAATACAAAGTATTATTACTCGTTAATCAAATTGATTATGACAGATAAAAATGATGTTAAAATGATTTTTTCCAAGACTTTGTGGTCAACTAGTCCTTATGAATATAAATCATCTGAGGTTTGGTAGTGAATATGCACGAATTTAATTTTAAGCGGCCAAAATCAAATAGAAGTTGTCATTTTATAAAGATAATAGATCGTATTTCAACCATAAAACAACCACTTGTATATTATGAGGGTTATACACTAACAAATAAAAACCTTGACGTGGAATTCTTTTCCAGCTATACTAAGCGTGGTGAAGAATTTATGGAAATTCATTTTCCAGGAGAAGAATGGTAGCAGTCCCAATATACAAATCCCTTGGTCCAGGAGACATAGTTGAAATAAAATTCTCTAGTCTTAGTGATTATTGTAATAATACAATTTATACTTTAATGATTATAGAACAATCCGACAGAGTTGTAGAAGAAGATGGTTCGGTAGATTTTTTTCCTAATTACAAAGTGTATTGTTTTGAGAAAAACGAATTTGATCATTTTCATACTTATTGGTTTCATGGGTGGCCAAAAGAATCTCCAATACCAAGAAGAGTTTATAATCATGACGTTCTTTATATAGAAAAGGTATGTTAATGTTAGTACAAACAGCATGGGCGAGTCCACTTCCTTATGATTCTTTGTGTCCAGGAGATATGGTTAAAATTAAATTCGACTGTAATGGATTTGATAAAAGAGAGTTCTATCACTTAATAGTGGTAGAACAAGTAGATATAGATGTAAATGGGGATTATGTTGGAAGGGGTTTGAATTGTTTTGTCTTGGAAAAAAACAATTTCCAGGCTTTCAACTTTTCATGGTTCTATGCTGAAAGTGCTTACAGTAAGTCTTATAAAGATGTATATTTTATAGAGAAAGTTTAAAATCAAATGAAAACCTCAATTAAATTCAAGAGATATATTAGGAACGATCTCTCACAAGAGAAGAAGATTATTTTTTATTCTAACGGGGATAAAAATTGGTTTTTAAATAGGTATTATCACAACGAAAATGGTCCAGCATTTATTGGAAATGGAAAAAATGGAATCAAATTGTGGTATTTAGACGGAACAGGTTATGCTGAAAAAGATTATTGGAAAGTCTTAGAAAGACACAAAGAAAATAAAAATGATGCGTTAGCTAAAACTTCTTGACTTTGTGTTTGTAGATGATATCATATGGCTCTAACAAAAACGGAGCGGCACGAAAGAAGAACAAGTCACTTCAAACATAACCATAAGTTTTAAATTATGTCCTTGACTTCCAAATCCAAAGTGCTAATCTAAACGAGTCACAACAACAACAACAACTACTAGGAGAAACATTATGTCAAACAAGAATATCGCACTCACCACCACCCTCGTCGCCACCGATTACGTTGATCGCTCAGGTCATCGTGGACGCCCCCAGAAGCACCCTCAGTTCAGCATTGACCTTTCGGGCGTTGCCGATCTCGTTGAGGCTCATGGAGAGAAGAAGGTCCGCAACGAGGCTTTCCGTGACGTTCGCGCCCAACTTGGCGTCGAGTCGAAGGTTCCCATGGTTCAGCATCCCAAGAATGATGCGATCTGGATTCTTAAGACTCCTCTTGAGGGTCGCCAGAACTACGGCGTGGTTGTCACGCCTGGTGAGGTTGCCGCGCCAGAGGCAGAGGTTACAGCAGAGGGTTGAAACTCACGAATGGGAGTATGAACCAAAATAATCTCTAGAGTAAATTAACTCTGGAGATTATTTGCTTTGTGGATAAAAACATGAACCTTTCATTCAAATTCAAAAAATATGTTAAGTATGGTATAAAACTCCATTGTAGGGAGATACTGGGAAGCCTTAGAAAAATATAAAAAGAATAGAAAGAACATTAAGTGAAAACCCACATTGAATTCAAAAGATATATTAAAAACGATCCCAGTCAAATTAGGGAGATTGATTTTTATTCCGATGGAACAAAACAGTGGTTTTTGAATGGAAATCTTCACAGACAAGATGGTCCGGCACATATTGGAAGGGATGGATCAAAACAGTGGTGTTTGAATGGAAATCTTCACAGACAAGATGGTCCGGCTCTTATATGTAGTAATGGATATAAAGAGTGGTATTTGAATGGACATCTTCACAGAGAAGATGGTCCGGCAGTTGAATGGAATGATGGAACAAAAGAGTGGTATTTGAATGGAAGGAGAATAAAATGAAACTATGTCAAATATATGAATTAGATTATGGTTCTTGTCTTGTGATAGATAAAAACAAGACAGGATTGTTTGATGATGAAAATCCAAGATTAGTTTTTTCTTTTTATGCAACATCCTATAATGATGCCTGTCAGCAATATAATGATTATTATAACTTTGGTGACTACAAAGAATTCGACATAGAAGGGGATGACCCATGGTAAACATGAAAACTGGTGTTTTAATGAAAAATACATCAAAATTGCATTTATTTAGTCCTGATGATGGAGGTGAATCCTACTATTGTGAACCAAATAATATCTTTATGTTTCTAGAAAAAAGTTCAACGCAAACCATACATCAACATTGTTCATATATAATGTTTGATATTGAAGCGCAACGAAAAGTAAAATTAAATTTTTTTAGTGATAACGAATTTAAACATTACTTACAAAATGTCTGATGAATTTTCTTGCGTCCAATAAAATATGTGCTAAGCTATCCAAGCTTTAAATGTACGGAGGCAAGATTATGTTGGTCTATAGAGTAGAACATAAGAAAGATGGTATGGGACCATACCGTTCATATGAAGGTGGTAGTTTTGTTCGGAAGATGAAAGATAAACATAACGACTCCGACTATCATAAAACCCCAAATAGTGAATTTCACAGAAACAAATCATTTTACATGGAAGAAGATATGTATTGTGGATTCAATTCTATTGAATCTCTTAAAGTTTGGTTCAAGGGTTTCAGGACTGCCATGAGAAAAAACAAATACGTATTAAAAGTCTATGATGCCTCTAAAGAAAATGTTATATTAATTGGGAAAAAAACCGGACAAGTTGTTTTTTATAGAGATGAGTGTAAACTTCTTAAAGTAAAAGAAATCCCATGACCATATGTTTCTATATAGCTGCTATCAAACTCCCAGTAGGTCTAGCCTATGCTTTTTGGTTCGCCCATAAGCTCTTTCTAGGCGCTGGACTGGCAACCATGGGGGTTGGGCTGTATTGGCTTGCCGGTAGTTTGTTTGGGGAAAATTGATGCATATTTTTAAGTTCAAGAAACATGATAGGTGGAATTTTTTATTTAAATGGGTCGAGGTTTATCCCTCGAAAGTTTTAAGAATTTTAAGAATTCATTCTAATATAGAAGATTATTATATACAGTCTAAAACAACTCATAAACATGATTTTCATCGAATAGGGAAAAAATAA
>Ga0315289_10005169_pt1 | contig 19320 bp, 16 predicted proteins | sample YL17G11_40_MG_FD_203452 | JGI IMG/M metagenome (GOLD analysis project Ga0315289, IMG submission 203452) | Sediment microbial communities from Yellowstone Lake, YNP, Wyoming, USA - YL17G11_40 | ecosystem: Environmental > Aquatic > Freshwater > Lake > Sediment | place: USA: Wyoming | collected...
CGGGGACATTCTCATTCGGCAGGGTAAAGGACGCAAGCCGCGCACCGTCTACATCGGTAAGCAGTCAAAACGAGCGCTTAGGCGCTACCTGAAACACCGCCGGGATGACAGCGCCGCTCTGTGGGTGACTCATCCGCGCTATGGTTCTGAGTGTTTGGGTTATGACGGGTTGCGGGGTATTCTTACTCGCCGAGCGCAAGAAGCCGGTGTGGAAGAACCTGCACTGCATGATTTCCGGCGTGCTTTTGCGCTTTCCATGCTGCGAAACGGCACGGATATATTCACCCTGGCAAAACTGATGGGACACGAAGGTATCAGCGTTTTGCAACGCTATCTGAAGCAAACCAGCTTGGATACCGAAGAAGCTCATCGACGCGCTGGTCCGGTGGATAATGCTGGGTTGTAAATAATATTAATAGAGGAGCCTGATCCATATCATGAGTTCACCAAGCATATTTTACAAAAGCTATGATTCAAGCCACGCTTTTTATTCTGGTATCTGTAAGATAGGGGGAAATATTCTTAAAGAACTCCTTTGTAATTTCATTGGTAAAAGGCCTCCTCTAACTTGGAGGTTTATCAAATACTATTCGAATCGCCACCTTTAGAGGCGTCGAGTGAATAATGTGGCTTTGTGTTGTTCATGCAGAGGGAAAAGATCTTGGCCGAGGAACTAGACTTGCTCCTGAACCGTACAGAACCGCGTGGTATGTACGACAGTCATTATATGCTCACTAATCAGATGTCAGACGCTGAGTAAATATTGTTTCGCATGGCACCATAGTCCGTAACCAAAAGCCTGGCAGCCAGCACCCTGAGAACCGTCCTTGCGTGCTGGCGCAATGATTATGTGACGTATGACCGCATATGCATGCATGTATTTGTTGTGAGATAAAAAATGGAGGGATCTGATCTGAGCGCTCTCAAAATCCCCAAACGGATGATGGATTACGACTTCCACCCGTCGACCACCTACTTCCCGCTCATTGTCCACGAGGCGCTGATGATCGAGCCGACCGAGACCGAGAACAAGGATACGCTGGATGCCTTTACGGATGCCTTGCTCAAGATCGCCGAGGAAGCCAAAACAAAACCGGAGTTGCTCAAAGAAACCCCCCACAAGACACCCTTCGAGCGTATGGACGAGATCAAGATGGCACGGGAGTTGGTTCTTTGTTGCTGGCTGCCGGAGGATAATAGTGAACAGTGATCAGTGAATAATAATGAACCCATTCCTCACAAAGGAAATGGGTTCGTTGTTTTAGAATGGAACGCATGCAAGTATCACCCCTCTTGCTGCAATCGCTCCGCCAGCCATATCTTGATGACTGATTGACGCGTCACGCCCAATTTGTGCGCTTCACGGTCGAGGGCAGTAATCATCCAGGTGGGGAAATCCACATTGACGCGTTTCTGTTCCAATCCCGGGCGGCGAGCCTGGGAAAGGTCCAGTTCCTCGATTATATTCTCTTTTTCGTCGAACTTCCTGTCAAACTCAGAGGCTTTCATAGAGTTCTACCTCCTCTTTTCTTGAACGCCGTACCGATATGATGCGAATATTTTCATCGCGATAAGTGATAATTGCCGACCACATGATGCCGTTGATCTGCCCGATGAGCAGAGAACGAAGCTCATCCACCGTCCGGGCGGGAATTTCGAGGCGATTTTCATCCTTCCACAAGGCTTGCGCCTCCTTAAAATCAATCCCGTGCTTCTCACGGTTCAATCGACTCTTTCGTGGGTTATATTCGAAGGGCATGGTATAGAAATTATACCATAATCTTATGAATTTCGGGTTGTTTGGTAAATGAGGTATGATGATGATGTGAAAAGCCATTGAGGGCCGAAATGAGCGAGAGGATGACAAGACGCTGGAGGAAATACGTTTTGTCAACTCGTTTGCAGAGGGGTTTGTTATGGAGGAGTGGGTGTAAGGCGACGCGCGTACAATTGCGATAATATTTGCGTAATACGGTGAAATCGCACATTGAAAACCAAATGATGGTACACAGCAGGTGGTAGAACTCGCTGGCAAAACCATTCCCGTTTTAAGAACGTAATATTCATGTATTTACATTTGAGTGAGTTGACACAACAATTACCCCTGTATTCAAACTGCAAGGATCCTTTTTAAATCTTCAAAATGTATCATTTCTCCAAGTTGGAGAATTTCCACAACACATGTAGGGGTGAACCGTTGAACTACACGCCCGTAACGAAGCGCATTCTATCATGGCAGTTATCCTACTTCAAGGTCACGCGTTTGCCGTCAACTATCATGTACAGGTGGAACAAAACCAGAAGACAAGGTAGGCGGCTCAAACGCTATCCAGGCGCTGCACGCAAGTACAAGCACTCAGAAGTATATGTCGCAGACTTGTCATGTACTTGACAATAGACCTCCTTTGTACTATTATTCCCCCATAGACTATATAGAATAAGTAGACATTCGAGCAAACGATGAGACTCTCAAAACGCGGTGAATACGGGTTGCGCGCCCTGATAGATCTTGCCGGTGAGCTGCGCACGCAGGATAACGGTCATACCGTCGTCCAGATCAAGGATATCGCCGAGCGGCAGCAGATCCCGCTCAAATTCCTGGAACAAATCCTGCTCACCCTGAAAAACTCTGGCATTGTACGCAGCAAGCAAGGCGCCGGGGGAGGCTATTACCTTGCAAAGCCCGCTGACGAAATTCTCATAGGCCAGATCGTTCGCGCATTGGATGGGCCACTCGCGCCCATCCGCTGTGTCAGCCAGACAGCTTACGAGCCATGCGACTGCCCGGATATCCAGACCTGCGGCCTGCGAATGGTCATGCTGGATGTGCGCAACGCGATCGCAGAAATCCTCGATCACACGACCCTGGCAAGTGTGGTCGAGCGTGTTGATGCGGCGCGGAACTTCAGCCAAAAGGGAGAAACAGGCCATGAATAAAATCTATCGCTTTAGGTTGGTTCTACTCGTCGTTTTCATGTTGATCTTACCTTTCAGTGCCTGTTCACAAAAGCCAAGCACCCAACAAACCGGCCAGCTCGAGGGGACAATCACCATATCCGGCGCATTTGCACTTTATCCGATGATGCAGCGCTGGGCCGAGGAATTCCAGAAGATCAACCCGGGCGTGCAATTCGACATTTCCGCCGGCGGCGCGGGCAAAGGCATGACGGATGCCATCTCGGGCGCAGTGGATATCGGGATGGTTTCCCGCTCGATCAAACCCGAAGAAGAGGCGCAAGGCGCATACGGCGTCGCGGTTGTCAAGGATGCTGTTTTCCCAACCGTCAATGCCAATAACCCGGTCCTGAGCGATATTCTCGCCAAAGGCATCACGCAGGAAACTTTCGTCAAGATCTACATCACCGGCGAGATCACCACCTGGGGCCAGGTGGTCGGCAAGCCCGAAATCACGGACGAAATCCACGTCTATACTCGTTCCGATGCAGCCGGCGCGCCTGAAATGTGGGCCAAGTTCCTCGGCAAATTGCAGGAAGACTTGCTCGGCATAGGCGTCAACGGTGACCCAGGGTTGCTCGATGCGGTTATCAAAGACCCGCTCGGAATCGGCTTCAACAACCTAGGTTATGCCTACGACCTGGCCTCCGGCCAACCTGTGACCGGCGCGGTGGTGGCGCCGATTGACATCAACAACAACGGCCAGGCCGACGCCGATGAATTATACGAAACCATGCCCGAAGCCATGCAGGCGGTTGCCACCGGCAAATATCCCTCGCCCCCGGCACGCCCGCTCAATGTCGTCACCAAGGACAAACCGTCTGGCCTAGTGCAGGTCTTCATCCGGTGGATTTTGACCGATGGCCAGCAGTTTGTCGGCGAGGCGGGTTACGTCCAATTGCCCCCCGAACAATTGGCGGAGTCGCTGAACAAGGTCAAGTAATGGCAGAACAGGCTCTGAAAAATCTCAACCTGGAAAATCTCAAAAAAGAAGGCCGGATTTTCCGGCCTTCCCTACCGTCCAGACAAGGGCAGGAAAAATCCGCCGGGCGGGTATTCTTTGTGCTCTCGATCATTCCGGTCGTGCTGGTCATCGCAGTAACGGTGGCGCTGTTCGTGCGCACCTGGCCGATTCTCCAGCAACATTCGCTGTGGGAACTTATATCTGGTACGGTCTGGAAGCCGATGAAAGGCCAGTTCGGCTTTTGGCCGTTCATCACCGGCACCTTCTGGGTGACGGCGGTCGGCGTGGGGCTGGCGATCCCTCCCTGCCTCCTGACCGCCATTTATCTTTCGGAGTACGCCCGCGCCTCGATACGCGCCATGATGAAACCCCTGCTCGACCTGCTGGCGGCCATCCCGTCGGTGGTGTACGGCGTTTGGGGCATGATCGTCATCGTACCGCTGGTGGGAAATACTCTTCGCCCGGCCTTCGACCGCTGGCTGGGGTTCATCCCGCTGTTTGCGTCGAACCAGCCGACCGGTTTCAGCATTCTCTCGGGAGGTATCGTGCTGGCCGTGATGATCGCGCCGTTCATCATCGCCGTGATTTACGAAGTGATGAGGACGGTTCCCGAAGGTTTGCGCCATGCTTCGCTGGGATTGGGCGCAACACACTGGCAGACCATTCGCCATATCATTCTACGCCAGACCCTGCCCGGCGTTATCGCAGGCATCGTACTGGGAACCTCGCGCGCGCTCGGCGAAACCATGGCCGTATTGATGGTGGTCGGGAATGTTCCGCAGGTGCCGAAGTCCATTTTCGATGCAGCCTACCCGCTCCCGGCGCTGATCGCCAACAACTACGGCGAGATGATGTCCATTCCGCTTTACGACGCCGCCCTGCTCGGTGCGGCGCTCATGTTGCTGGTCATCATCCTGATCTTCAACATTGCATCCACGCTGGTATTGCAACGCATGTTGGGAAAGAACTGGGTATGAAAGAACAACCTCAGAAACCAGGTTTCTCAAAGAAACCTGGTTTCTCCCGAAGACACATCACCGAAGCCATCGCCAAAGGCTTCATGCTTCTCTCGTTTGCGGTCGTGGCGGGCAGTCTCGGCCTGATTTTGTGGACGGTGCTGGTCAAAGGCCTGCCCGCCCTCACATGGGATATGCTCACCCAGACTCCCAAAGGCGGCTTTTACCTCGGCAAGGAAGGCGGCATTCTGAACGCCATCATCGGTTCGCTCTACCTGGCAGGCGGCGGCACATTCGTGGCGCTGATCTTCAGCCTGCCGTTGGCGCTGTATCTCGAAATCTATCTGGGCGAATCGCGCTGGGGTCACTCCGTACGCCTCTCGCTCGACGTGCTATGGGGCATCCCCTCCATCGTCTATGGCGCATTTGGTTTCACCATTATGCTGGCGCTCGGCATGCGCGCCTCGCTTTTGGGCGGGATAGTTGTCCTGGCCCTGATCGAACTGCCGATTATGACCCGCGCCATGGACGAAGTCATCCGCCGCATGCCAGCCGACCTCGAACACGCCGCCCTGGCGCTGGGTTCCACCAAACTGGAAACCGCCTCGCGGGTGGTCATCCGCCAGATGATGCCGGGCATTATCACGGCCATTTTGCTGGGCTTTGGGCGCGGGATCGGGGACGCGGCCTCCGTTTTATTTACGGCGGGCTACACGGATAACATTCCCACTTCGTTGATGCGCCCCGCCGCATCCTTACCCTTGGCCGTGTATTTCCAATTGGGCACACCCTTCCCGGAAGTTCAGCAACGCGGTTACGCCTCGGCCCTGATCCTGACCATCATTGTTCTGGTCATCAGCCTCGGCTCGCGTTGGATCGCGGCGCGGGTTGGGAAGTTTTCGGTGAAATAACGAGCACCTATTCACAAGAAACGAGTAACCCTATGGATACCCACATCCAGGTTCGCAACCTGAACGCCTTTTACGACAGTGCGCAAGCGCTGAAGAACATAAACATTGAAATTCCACACAAACAGATCACGGTCATCATGGGCCCTTCGGGATGCGGAAAGACGACCCTGCTCAAGTGTCTCAACCGCTTCCTCGAGCTGACCGACGGGGCGCGCATCACAGGGTTGGTGCTGGTGGACGACCAGGATATCTACACCCGCGACGTGGACGTAACCGAGGTCCGCAAGGTTGTTGGACTGCTGGCACAACGCCCCTCGCCGTTGCCGATGTCCATTTATGAGAATGTCGCCTACGGACTGCGCATCCACCAGATGAAGAAAAACAAGCAGGAATACAAGCAGGCCGTGCGCCATTACTTGGAACTCTCCGGGCTTTGGGATGAGGTCAAAGACCGCCTGCATGAACCGGCTGCCGGGCTTTCCATCGGCCAGCAACAGCGGCTATGCCTGGCGCGTGGCTTGGCCGTCCAGCCCGAGATCATCCTGGGAGACGAGCCGACCTCAGCCCTGGATCCCATCTCCGCCCAACACATCGAAAAACGCCTGCTCGACCTAAAAAAAGAATATACCATCGTGCTGGTGACCCACATCCTGCGCCAGGCCAAACGATTGGCAGATTATGTGGTATTTATGTACTTGGGAGAGGTTGTAGAATGTGGGCTTGCCCATGAAGTCTTTGAACATCCCCGCCAGGAACGCACGCGTGCTTACCTGGAAGGGCAATTCTAATATTTGGAGAAAATCATGTTGGAACCAATAAACGACAATGGCGTCAGTGGCGCTGAATTGATCCCCCCCTATGGTGGTGAGGCATTAGTTGATTTGCTTGCCACAGGCGATGCCCGTCAGGAGTTGATTGCCCAGGCCAACTACTTGCCCTCTATCCAGATTTCCGCCCGCGCCCTTTGCGACCTCGAGCTGCTGGCGACCGGCGGCTTTTCCCCTCTGGATCGTTTCATGGGAAAAGCTGATTACGAGCGCGTGATGAACGAAATGCGCCTGGTAAACGGCGTACTCTTCCCCCTTCCCATCACGCTGACCGCCGATGAGCAGTCTCTCAAATCCGCCGGCGACCGGATCGTGCTGAGAGACGCTAGTAATAACATCATCGCGATCATGGAACTGGAGGAAACCTCCCTTTGGGATGCAAACACAGAGGCAACCCTCGTATTAGGAACCACAGATAATCGCCATCCCCTCGTCTCCGAGATGAGCACGTGGGGAAAGGTGTGCATCTCCGGCAGGCTTCAGTTAATCAACCTGCCGCGCTATTTCGACTTCGTCGAGTTGCGCCGCACGCCGGCCGAAGTCCGCGCCCTGCTGTCGAGGATGGGATACGAGAAAGTTGTCGCTTTCCAGACACGCAACCCGATGCACCGCATCCACGAGGAATTGACCAGGCGCGCCGCCGAGGCGATTGGCGGTAGCCTGCTGATCCACCCGGTGGTCGGGCTAACCAAGCCCGGCGATGTTGACCATTATACGCGTGTTCGCATCTACAAAACCCTGGTCGAGAAATATTATGATCCAGACCGGACGCTGCTCAGCCTATTGCCCCTGGCCATGCGCCTGGCCGGGCCGCGCGAGGCCTTGTGGCACGCCATCATCCGCCGCAACCACGGCGCGACCCACTTCATCATCGGTCGAGACCACGCCGGGCCGGGCAAAGACAGCACCGGCAAGCCCTTCTATGGGCCTTACGCAGCCCAGGAACTGCTCGAACAGCACGCCGAAGAAATCGGCGTCACGCCTGTTCCCTTCCAGGAGCTGGTTTACTTGCCAGACAAGGACATCTATGTGGAAGCCGATAAGGTGCCGGCGGGAGCGCGCGTGGCGAACATCTCCGGTACGCAGGTGCGCGAGGATTACCTGGCAAAGGGCAAACCCCTGCCGGAATGGTTCACGCGTAAGGAGACCAGCGAAATCCTGGCCGAGGTGTATCCCGCCCGCCAAAAACAGGGCTTTTGCATCTGGTTCACCGGCCTGAGCGGATCAGGCAAGACGACCACCGCCGAGATCCTGACCTCCTTACTGATGGAGCATGGCCGCCAGGTGACCGTCTTGGACGGCGACGTCGTGCGCACTCACCTGTCCAAAGGTCTGGGTTTCAGCAAAGAAGATCGCGACACCAATATCTTACGCATCGGCTTTGTCGCCAGCGAGATCGTGCGCCATAACGGTATCGCCATTTGTGCGGCCGTCAGTCCCTATCGCGCCGCCCGCAACGAGAACCGGAAGATGGTGAGCGATGGTCGCTTTATCGAAGTTTTTGTGGATACCCCCATCGAGGTATGCGAACAGCGCGATATTAAAGGTATGTATGCACGGGCGCGCCGGGGTGAGATCAAAGGCTTCACCGGCGTGGACGATCCTTACGAGTCGCCGGTCAACCCTGAGATCACGCTCGACACCGTGGACTTTACCCCTGAAGAAAACGCCCACAAGATCATGGCTTACCTGGAAAAGCAGGGGTATATCGCAGTTTATTAGATTGTAGAGGCACCATGCGAGAACTGACCAACGAAGTCCTCGAACTCATCCGCCGCACCTCTTAGGACCTGCCGCCGGATGTGGAAAAATCGCTGCGCAAGGCGGTCGAGAAGGAAACCCCTGGTTCGGCGGCGCGCGGCGCACTGGAGACCATCCTCAAGAACGTGGAACTCTCACGCAAGAATTCCTCGCCCATCTGCCAGGATACCGGCACGCCCATCTTCTACGTCAAGTACCCCGCAGGCTGGAGCACACTGAAACTCAAGCAGCAAATCCGCACGGCGCTAGCCGAGGCCACCAAGAAGTCCTACATGCGTCCGAACGCTGTGGATGCGGTCTACGACAAGAACAGCGGCAACAACCTGGGCGGCGACGACTTCCCCTACATCCATTTCGAGGAAGTCGAAGGCGAGGAGCTGATCATCGAACTGATGCTCAAGGGCGGCGGCTGCGAGAACGTTGGGGCGCAGTACTCCCTGCCCGATAACCGCCTCGGGGCCGACCGCGACCTGGCCGGGGTGCGCAAAGTCGTCCTGGACGCGGTCCACAAGGCCCAGGGTCAAGGCTGCGCCCCGGGCATTCTGGGTGTCTCCATCGGCGGCGACCGCGGCTCCGGTTACATCGCCTCGAAGGAAGTCCTGTACCTGAAGCGGAAATATTTCCGCCAACATCACGTCGCCTCCCCCTCCGGAGGCGTGTATTGAAATTCCATATCATAACTGCTAGTCGCTCCATCCGATGAAGAACTAATGTTCCCCACACCCGTTTGGGTGAAACGATGCTGCGAAAGATCCAAACTAAAGAAGCCGAATGTTCCTAATACGCGCGTAGATTAACCGCAGGGCACGGCGACGATGTACATACCCGGAAATAGTAACCCATGCTCCTGCGTTCGTAGCCTAGCTTTCCAAGTGTTGTTCTCAGTCGTTCCTAGAAGAGCCATTCCCGTTTTTATGAACGAAATTTTCATGAATTTTCGGGGGCGTGAGTTGACACAACTATTACCCCCGTATACAAACTAAGAGGATCTTTCTCATATCGAAGTGAACTTTGAAGCTATGTCGGCGGGTACGCGGTGATACCATTTTCCCAATACGCGTGGGTATGAAACGCTCTCAAGGCAGTAAATGAACGAAGTCAGTGTAATATTCCTGGATAGTTTGTGTAGGTTATTCTTCAAAATCGTCTTCCTCTTCCTCGTCTTCTTCTAGTTCCTAGAAGAGATCATCCTTCTCATCCACGAGATAGGCGTAGCCAGCAGAAATGGCGCAGTTATCACAGCGCCAAATGCCATCATCACATTCGATTGTGGCTGGTTCTTCCCAACAGATTTCACATTTCTTATTCATCTTTATTCCTTGTCAAGTTCATCTTCTTTGACAATAAAACCTGTTTCGGGATTGAAGCCATCCTCGATAGCATAATTATAGCAGCGCCAGGTTCCATCCTCGTAGCAGATATGTGCTTTCTCTTTTTCGCAGATTTCACAAAGTCTTAATGATCCTGTGGGTTTTGTGGTGTCCATGAACATTGAGCGTCGCCATCTGACAGCTTCGCAGAGGTCTTGTCTGGCAGTTGACTTATTGCAGTTCTGTGAACAAGAGGCAAAAGAATGCCAGAAAAGGAAGCCAGTAGATTCTGTTTAGGAAAAATTCCTGAACAAAAAGGTTAGTCTAGGGATATTGTTGCCAAGCATGTCCTTGTAAATCCGCACTATGTATCGGATGCTGCTATGGTCAAGGCAGAAGAATTTCCAAGGTGGAACTAACTAATAAGTGCTGAAAATACGAGAATTCGTGTGAATTCGTGTGATTTTTCTCCAACTTGGAGAACACCAATAATGTGCAGTAAAAGTAGGAAAAGTCCTCCTTCGAGTCCCTATGTGATGACCGAAACTTGCTGCCCTGGAGAGTTGAGAGGCATCTTTGCCGAGACGTAACCAATAAGATCTAGCTTGACTTCAGCGGAAGCGGCAGGATGGGCGAGCTACTCTCCTATTGTCGCACTATTTCTGGCAAAACGCACCTGCGCGCGAGCGGCGCAGCCGCTGTCCGATGGAGCGAGATGTTACGCCGCTTCAGAGTATAGAACAAGGCGCATCTCGTTATTTAAATGCTTGCTCCTCATACCAGAGTTTGCGTATCTTGGCTCTCAACTGTCTGAATGCTAACCAATCCTTGGGTGAAAGGCCAGGAAATTCATATTGTCTACCCAGTGTGTCAGACACCTCAACAAACTTTACTTCTGTCGGGATATGATGAGGGATTCCATCTACTCCGTAAATAAATATAAGATAGTTGGGACCAGCTTTGTCTTCCTAGTATATATGGTGATATTTTATCTTTTTAGTATCACAGGAGGGGGTACAAATGTCTATTAATTCCACATTTTCCTTGCCTTCTATTTTGGAAGTTGTAAGGTAGTTGTAGAAATTAATGTAGCTTATCGTGATTTCCCCAGCAGAAGCCGCCTTCAAGTTAGCGTCTTTGTCAATGGTGTAAATTTATCATCGAATAGTTTAAAGGTATGAACTTGATCATCATGGACAGATGCCAATATATAGGGAGCAAGGGTTGTCTAAGAAAGGGAAGCCTCCTCCGTGAAAAGGTGGAAATGTGATTCAATAGGGGCATGAACAAAGGAAAAGTGACATTCAAGGCCTACACGATGAAGCAACCGAGTTTGCTGCCGATGGATCTGGGGGAGTTGTTACCGGAGATCACCTGTTACGAGTGGTGAACCGGATGGTGGAGGCGATCGACCTGGAACCGCTGCTGGCGAAGTACAAGGGTGGCTGAACGAGCATCTATCCTCCGAGGAGGATGTTGAAGTTATTGGTGAATGCGTATTCGGAGATAGTGTTCACGTCGCGGAGGATCGAAAAATGGATGCGCGAGCATATGAACTTCATGTGGTCGGCAGCCTGAAAGATTCTTATGGGGAACATTCAATTGATGCCTGAAGGTCAGGAGCCAACCGGCAGATCGGTCGTTGAGGATTATCAAGGATAATGTCTGGCTCCTGAGGGTCGTCAGGAATCACCAAATCAGGGTAATTGTGCCTGAGAACGGTACTGTACCAGGGTTGAACCAGCAGATCCCTCGAAATGACCGCAATATCTGGACGCAGGTGATATACATAATGAAAGTACCATAAGGAAAATGTAGCCTCATCGCCCTCTGAAAAAAGGATAGCTTGGGCAGGTGCTAAGTTGAGGATAGTCTGAGCATATTGCTCCACATCCCGATCAGCAGATAGGCTCATAACAGGGATAGCCAAAATTGGGCGAAGTATAAAAAATGCCGAGATGGCTATTATCATCACCGGCTTGAGAAAAGGGAATCTCTGTGATACTTTCTCAGTAATCCACTTGCTGCCCAGTCCTATCCAGATTGACAAAGAGATCAAGGCAGGGATAAGATATACATAGGAGTCGGGAGAATAGTACAAAATCGAGAACGCAGAATAAACCAGCACCAACCAGCCGGTGGTGATATATAGCCGAGACGGCTTGAAGAGCACTCCCAAGACGATAAAAATAAGGAGGAGTCCAATGATTCCCAATTGCTGGATAAGAAAATGGCTCCAGGCCTGTATTCCCGCCAGTAGATAACTACCATTGAAATTAATTAAACGGCCCCAGTACATCTTTCCAGAAACCAACCAGATCAGCCCATTCCAGTTCACAGCATTTCCCCAATTAACCGGCGCCTGTGCCCGTGCCCGGATTGGGATGAGCAAATAGATACTTAATCCAAAACACAATCCAATCAATCGGTGGGCAATCAGTTTGATATAGGAGGAAAAGGGCTTTTTTCGTAACTCTTTGTTGAGCGGAAGATTTCCTGGATGAGTCTTGTCCACAAACATCAGCGGCAAGATAAAGATAGTGGACAAATGGTTGCCGATACCCAAACCCGCTACGATTCCCCCTATCAGGCCCATCCAGCGATGCGAACCACCAGCTATGAAAAAATATATAAGCAGGGTAACAAACAGTGCATTCAGGGCATTGACCTCTGTGATGATGGCCTGTGACCAGACCAATTGGAAAGTTCCAAATACCAAGCTGGCAATAAAGGCAAAAAGAATACTCTGATGCATAGATCGCACAATCTTGTAAATCATGAGCGCCGCAATAACAGTACAAACACTCGACATCAGATTGGTGCGATAGGCCAAAGACCCGAACGGAATTTTTAGGAACGCAGATGCAATCAAAAGATAAGTTGGATAACCCGTAGGATGTGGAATACCCCCTGTCGCGGCTGCGGTAACCAGGTCTCCCCCATCTGCGCCATCATATGCCCAACTGAGACCGGGCGCCAGCGTGCAAAGATACAGCCCGCCCAGGAATAGGCCAAGCAAGACGGGGATGATTATTCTGTTTATTCGGTTCATTACTTCAAAAAATATGTGATTTACTTTGAATGGATTCTTGAAATGACTCTACCGATTCAATCTTCCTCTTAAATCTCACCCCCCTTCCCAGTTGAGAAGGGGGGCAGGAGGGATGGACTTCCCACAATGGATATCTCCGGCGACCCGCCCTGAAGATCATATTCGGGATGGATCGTGTCAACACATCCCTGCTATTAATCAAACATGGCGGTGTAGGTAAAACTAGGAGCATCTTCTGGAACAACACCACAAGAATAACCGTCCTCGTTTACCGTCGTGGTCGTCTCCTCCCAATGGGTCCCATCCCAGTAGTATACAATGCCTGTCTGACCGGGAGGGTTCGGGGGGAAGCAGACCTCCACATCAGCATCCAGGGTTTTAACATCGGTCGGGATCGCATGTATTCTAATAAGGCAGCTGTCCAGATCACCCGGATAATCATTGGATAAATTGTTATTATTGGACACCGACGCTGTGTATCTAATATCCGTTGGCGCGAATTCGTCGAGCTCCACCTCGGCACATCTGCCCACAGTGGCAGTTAAGCCAGCTTCCAGCGTGACATTCGTGTTGCCCCCGGGAACTGTTCCATTCAGGCGGACTCCGGCGGATAAACCCTGATAGAGTCCATTGGCTGCCGACGCCTGATTACCATCGCCCAGTTTGTTCGCCCAGACAGTCCCCTTCATGCCGAGTGCCACAATAACGGTTAGAAAGGTAAGCACAACTACAATGCGAATAATCTTATTCATTGTTTGAATCCTTTCAAGTTGTGTAATTTTCATAATTATATCGAAAAAGCAGTTCTCGCATTCCGAAATTTGTTCGGATTGGATTATGGATGAAATTGGATCCGGATGTTCACATCCACGGTCAACTTCAAATAAAAGAGCAGGTTATTACCCTCCCTTACGGATACTTCAGGGCTGATGGAAATAATCTTTGAACCTTGAGGTAAATGAACTCTGACCGTGATCGGAATTGCCACCGTACCGGCCTGTTTCTGGACCTTAAGCTTGTAGATTTGTTCGTGAGAACCAGGATCCAACTCAAGGATGCTGGCGGGTAAAATGAACTGAAAGTCTGTCTCAAGGGTTTTACCCATGGGCACCACCTGCAAGGTCCCAAACCCCTGCAGGCCCTGGAGATTCTCATCCAGGATGTCCACCCGCGCCGGTATATCCTCATCCAGCATGATCATCTCATCACGTGAAACAGCGTGAGGCGTGGCGCTCTTGAGTTGCGTTCCGACCGGCACGTACACACGCAGGTAGTTGTAGTAACAGCGATCAATGGCATACCAGGCATCCAATGCAGATCGATCGATTCCTCCTGGTCGCTGCACGCATTGATCCGTCGGACCTTGTGCGTCGTTGTGCTGGAATATGGCCAGGTTGGAGGCTGGCGCCGATAGATCGGTCAAGTCGACATCGTAGAAATATTGCGAGCTGACCACGGCGTTGGTTTTGTTGTATCCGACGTTAGTATCCACTACCATTAAAAAATCCCCCCTATTTCTGGCAACCGCGCCGTCCCAGCCGTGCTCGGCCAACAGTTTCGACAGGGTTGGATCATCCAGCTCGACCAGGATGTGGCGCTGATCGAGTTCGCCCAGCATGGCATTGAGCAACCGTTCCCAGGATAGACCCTTGCCCGCCAACACCTTATCTAATATCGCGGTTGCGATAGGGTACATGAACCCCTTACGATTCCAGTTTGGGTCGTTTAATTCCGTCGGTGGAGGTACCTTCTGGGTGCGCATGACCTGCTCCACATTTTCGGAAGTCACTGTGGTGTTGATCTCGCTTACATAAATTGGCCCAGTGATCGTTAACAGCGTCTTCAGGACGTGCTGGTCAATGGCAATGACCCCGTTCACCGAAAAGGAATTGGTGTAGGCGTATAGATACTCGGCCCATAGGACGGCTGTCGGGTAATCGGGGGACCAATTAGCGTCCCGGAAAACCAGGATGGGGATGTTCATGAAGCTGCGCATCTGCCAGGGCGCGGGCGGATAGGCTTTGTTGATGTCATCCACGCTGTAGGAGTCTTCGACGTTCCAACTGATCAACTCTCCATTCCAGACCACCATCTTGCCGACCGCCGTTATGAATCCGCCGGTTGGGCGCAGTTCGTCTTCGTTCTGGACCAGGATAAGATAGGTCTTGGGGCTCTCTTGACTGCCTCCCAGCAGGCGAGGCAGGGATAAGGCCAGCGAGAGAGCTTCATCCAATGAAGTTACATAGGGTTCTGCACGGAGTAACCAGGAATGTGTGGTAGGAGAAAGCCGTTCAGGGACGATCCGCTGGCGTGCCTCAACAGCTTGTTGGAGAATCGCCTGGGACCCTAACAAGGCCGGCTGGGCACTCAACAACATTCCGGTCAGCTCCGAGGCTTTGAGATCTCCCTGATTTTGATGGAGAGCCACCCAGATCGGGAAAGTGGTCTGGTAGGTTTGTGAAGCAGACTGGATTAAACCGGAAGCCATCTCCAGCAAGTCGCCGGTATACTGGATATCTCCGCCGTACACGGGCACCCAACTCAGGCCAGGTGTCAACCATAACCAGGGTGAAACCTCTGCTCGAAGCGTCTCAATATCCTGATGTGTTTTATCCAACACAGGCCCCACCTGCTCGAGCGTCTCCGGCTGCAGGGAAGTCAGGTTCAACTCCTGCAGGTTAGCTATGTCCCCTTTGATGGCTTGCATCAGACGGTAGACCTGCCAGCCTTTGGCTCCCATGAAAAATAAGGTTCCCAGGAAAGCAACCAGGATGAAAGCTTTGACCCACCGCCAGAGCAGACGCCCGTGATTTGAAGTTGCAACTTTTGCCTGGTGTTGTTTGGATCGGTTGCGGTATCGGCCATCGTTTTCGCCCTCGAACAAGACCGAAGGCTCTCCTGAAGAAAGACTCAAATGTTTCTCATGGGTTAGGAAAAAGTCTGCCAGATCCTGTAAGCCATTGCGGTGCCAGTCGCTGATGGTGCTGTTGGCTGCCCAGTCTGGCTCATCCCCTACCAGCCGATAAGCTTGGATCTGTTCCGGTGTAAGTTGATTGGCCGTTGCTCCATAGACGAACAAAAAAATGGCCTGGTCGATTCGCCGCCAGGCCTCCCGCAAAGTGCGAGGGTACATGCGCCCAAATAATAAGGGCACAAAATAATTGGCCGCCAGGATGCCAAAATGCCCCCAGCGGGTATCCAGCCGCTTCCTATCCTGCGGTGGCGTGGTTGGCATTAATTGCCGGAAAAGCTTCCCAACCGTCATGATCAACTGGGTGCCGGGGTTTTTCTCCGTCAGGGAGGGATCACGCTCCACGGCCTCCCGGACCGTCAAGCTCTTGGCCCAGGGATGTGAATCGAGGCGATCCGGAAAACGAAGGTTCTCCAGGATCTGCTTCAGTAAACCCAACTGCTCATTCGATTGCATGGTTTATGTATCGCCTTCGTCTAGAGCACGCCTGGCGCGATGAAGCGTCTTTGCCAATTCTAAAATCTTTCTCCCTCCCTTTTGAATCAACATCTGCAATTCAGAGGCAACTTCATCCGGATCGCTGCCTTGATCAGCCGGGTCCAGGATGCTATATCGGGTGCCATCCACAATTTCAGAAAGCAGCATCATTCGACCAACGACATTAGGAAACTCGCTAGCGATGGCCTCCAAATGACCGGTCTCCACGACCAGGATCAGGTCAAACTGATCGAGGAGTTCCTGGTTAACCTGGCGAGTGATATGGCCTTCAAGCCCGCGCAGGCCAAGCCGATGGCCAATCTGTAACGCAAGTGGGGAGGCGGGCAGCGCGGGCTTTGTCCAGGTGCCGGCGCTTTCCAGCCTCCATTTTTCAAGCGGATTCTCTTGATGGATAAAATTAAATAAACAAGCCGCAGCAATCGGGGATCGAAATTGATTGGCGGTACAAACGAACAAAACGGAGGGCATATCGTATCAAAATCCCAAACAATGACTCCCTATTTAATAGGAATCGGGATGATCAACCAATCTCCAACGGCCACCATCACTGGGGCATCGAGCTTGCCCAAATGCGCGTGCATCCAGATTCCCCGCCTTGGATGATGGTCATTGGCATTTACTCGCAGCACAAGGAATCTTGAGCATGAAATGCAACTTTTTATAAGGAAAGTCGGGCACCAAAAGTGCCTGAGCGGTGCCGAGGTCAAGCATACGAGAGCCGGTCCATTTTAGGTCACTTTTTTCAAATCGACGCGGAACGAATGCATGGACCATCCTATATGCAGCAGGGGTGAGGGGATGGGGTTGATCAGAATTCCAGAGGGTGCGATGGACACACGCCCGCGAGTGCGGTATTCCATGGGGGTTGGGATGAGACGAGAGAGTGCCACGTTGGAGGCTGCTGAGCCTGGAAGCGCAAGACCAAACCTGCGAGTACATTCGGTCATTATAACGAACATTTGTTCTAATGTAAAGCAAAGTTCCGTGCAACGGGTGCATGGTTTCCTGACTTTGATGAGAGAGCACCCCGGGGGCCTCAGCTCGCTCTCGAGAAGGCTGAGCAGCAACCTTGTTGATCTATTTGGGATACGGAATGATCAACCAGTCTCCGGCCGCGAGGTGACAATTATCCGGGCAGGCGTTGAAATTTCTCAGTAACATCGAATCGACCTCCAATTTTTGGGCAAGTTCATCAATGGTGATCTCTGCTTCAGTGACTTCATAGGCTTGAAAAGCCGGCAATTCCGGGTCAGTGTAATACCCCAGCCCACAACCTACATCCAGCGCTTTTGATTTTTCTGGAAACTATTTCGTAAACGGCACAGCAAATAGTTGCTGTGTTGGCGTCAAAACAGTTAATGTTCCTGCAGTAACCTTTGTTTGAACATAATCAAGAAAAGACGTAAAGTCTGCTTCACTAATTTTTCCTACCGCTCCAATGTTATTTGAGTGGAATAGAATTTCTAGTCCTTTTTGATTTGTGATGCACGAATCTACCAACACCTTTAGGGCAACCAGAGACATTCCATCTCCCGTGTAGTGCTGAGCACCGTAACGGTTATCTCCAGTTATGGGTAAAACTCTATCAGTATTTGACCTATATCCTTCCCATGCTTTGAAATAATTTCTCATTATATTGTCTTCAGGGGTTCCGAAAAATGTAGTTCCTGAATGCATCATCGTAAAATAATCACCCGTCCATGTTCCCGGTTGTACCCATGAGTCTATATTAAGTCCCATCATTCGCATTTCTTTTACCGCTATCGCCGTTTCTATTGTAAATTCCGAAAGGCCAGTTGGGTCACTACGATGTGAATAACTGTGGCACATAATTTCCATTCCGGCTGTTTGCATGATTTGAAGTTGTGCCAAAGTAAGAGATTTAGCAGTGTTAATCCAGTCGCGTATGACCGCAAATCCAGCGACTAGACTGCGAGCCGTTAGCTGAGGATAGGTGAACGAATAATCCCTTGTAACCCCATCATCAAAGCGTAGACTCAGAACCCCATTGCCAGTGGGGTATCTTGAACTTGTGTAGGTCCCGCTGCCCATCGTTGAGGCGTAGATTTCAGGTGTAGTCGTCGGAGTATTGGTAGATGTAGGAGTTGGGGCCGGGCTATGGGTCGGAGGGACGATCGTTGCAGATGGCCGGCTGGCTGTTGGAATAGTCTGCAAAGGTATCATCAGAGGAGGGGCTACGAACTTCCGGAGAAACATGAATCCAACTAATCCTATTGAGAGAATGCCAATGAAAATAACGAGTAGCCTTCCGGTTGATCCAGATCGAGCAGCACGGTGACCCTTACCGGCTCTAAATTGCGGTAGAAAAGGTTTGTTTTCGGACTGATGGTAAACCAGGCAGTCAGCATGCTTACCACCCAGGCAATAAGCTTCCTGGTGCGCCAGGAGCGGGACGGCGGAATGCCGGCAGTGGAGACAATGGTTGCCGGTGGATGGATAAGAAAAAAAGGTACTCGAATCATCCCTGAGGCCAAGGAACGGGCAGTGGGATGCGGCGGAAGGGTTCAGCGATTTTGCCAAGGGTCCCTCTATGGTGACGTGCGGAAAATCTCATAGCAGAAGGGGATCGCTTTATTGTTTACCGCCCTGTGTCAACGCCCTAGCCGGGGTCAATACTCGATGGCCAGCTCGAGTCCACCATTCACCAGCGAGCGTTGCGCGCTTTCCAATATCTTGACGATCTTGAGGCCATTTTCCCCATCGCTGCGCGGCGCGGAGCCATTGCGTATGGAATTGATAAAGTGCTGACATTCCGCCCGCAACGGCTCGCTCCACTCGACGGTTACCTTGCTATCGGGGCCATTGCGGTAGGATGCATGGAACTCCGCCTCATTTAGCCGCCTTTTGCGTCGGCGGTCAGGCCCGGGCCAATTGCCGTAGGGTGCATGGTACTCTGCCTCGTTGACCCAAAAGGGAGATACGTGCACACCCTTGTCGTAGAGCATCACCTTGTGCTCACTAATGTCATCGTAGACCAGCATCTTCTTGCTGCCCACAACCGTGAGCCGACGTATTTTTACGGGGTCCAGCCAGCTTACCCGCAGATTCGCGATCAAATCATTACGGTAACGCAGTGTCACGTACACCACTTCCG